>ERZ761602.3689-NODE-3689-length-21184-cov-6.159828_pt1 | contig 21184 bp, 13 predicted proteins | sample MGYA00512165_ERZ761602 | MGnify/ENA primary metagenome ERZ761602 (study PRJEB28899, sample SAMN02445085) | bioreactor sludge metagenome | biome: EBPR sludge; isolation source: Thorneside wastewater treatment plant | place: Australia: Brisbane, Thorneside...
ACCATCGGGAGACCCGCGCCCCCGGAGGGAGCGTAGGCGGGGAGGTTGCCCATGCTCGGGCTGGGCAGCCCCGCGCTGCCGCCTGCCACCGCCGGAAGGTCGGTGTATCCGGCGGCTTGAGGCAGGCCGCCACCCCCACGCGCTGGCAAGCCCACACCTGGGTCGCGCGTCGCCGGCAGGTCGACCTCACCGAAGCCGCCGCCCGAGGCCGGCAGCCCGCCCAGCCCAGCAGGAGGCGGAGGCGGGCGAGGCGCGGCGGGGGCGGGCAGATCGACGGCGCCGAAGTCCGGCGCTGGCGCTGCGGCAGGGAGCCCACCGAGTCCGAAGCTGGGCCCAGGCGGCGCTGGGCGCGCGGCGGGCAGATCGACGGCGCCGAAGTCGGCGCCCACGGAGCCGAAGCCACCTGGCGAGGGCGCGGCGCCTCGCGCAGCGGGCAGGTCGATTTCGCCCGCGCCGCCTGCGCCGCTTTCGCTACCGAGATCGATCTCGCCGAAGCCGCCGCCGCCCCCGAAGGGAGCGGGCGGAGGTCGGGGAGGTGCGGCAGGCGCCACGGCGGGCAAGTCGATTCCGCCGAAGTCACCCGGTGGGTTCGCTGCCGGGCGAGGCGGAGGTGCCGGCGGAGCTGGCGCGGGCGGCGCGGCAGCTGGACCGTCCGGGTGAGGAACGAGCAGGCTCGTGCCGCACTTCGGGCAGCGCATCTTCAGCCCGGCGGCCGGGATGCGACGCTCGTCGATTTGGTACGGCGCTTCGCAGCCGTGGCACACGACCTTGACCATGATCGACCCTCGTGTCCTGTCTCCGAGCTGTCCGGCCCTCGTCGTTCACACGACGGCTGCGCTCGTCGTCGAGGCCGCGCTAACTCGCCAGATCTACCACGGCTCCACCGCAGAAGGCCCGAAAGTGTGGTAACCGGGGGCTCGCCAGGCCCGCTTCCCTCACGATCGCTCCACCCCGGGAGAGCGCGCCCCCGAGCCCTCGCTCCGGCCGGCTCCCGGCTCCCGGAGCTCTCTCGCACCAGGTGCCCATGCAACGTCGCTCGGTCCTGCTCCTCGTCGCGCTGGTGGCGCTGGCCTTCGCAGCCGCGCTGATGCGCAAGCGCGCCGCGCCCGAGCCCCCCTCCGCCGCTCAGCTCGCCGCGCTCGCGCCCTCCGGCTCCGCCGCCGCGCTCGGCTCGGTCGCGGCGCCCGCCGAGCCGCTCGCCGAGGCCGACGCTCCACCACCGGCCACGGCAGAGCAGCCCGAGTCGGCTCCGCCTGCCGAGCAGCCCCCGGCCGACCCCAGCTTGCCGGCCGACGCTCCGCGCCAGGTCGGCTTCGGCGTCGTGCTGGTCGAGTACCGGGGGGCGCAGGGCGCCTCCAAGGTGGCACGCACCCGCAGCGAGGCCGCGGCGAAGGCCGCGGAGCTGCGCGCCCTGGCCGACAAAGACTTTGCCGCCGCCGTGAAGAGCGGCGACAAGGGCTCGATGGACAACGCCGGGTCGATGCCTCGGGGCATCCTCGAGCCCGGTCCGGAGCGTGTACTCTTCGGCCTGCGCGTCGGCGAGGTCGGAGGCCCCGTCGACACTCCGCGAGGCTACTGGGTCGTCAAGCGACTCGAGTGACCGCTCCACTCGGAGTGCGCTCGCGCGGCGAGCGACCTCCTGCCGCGCCCACGCTCGGCTCTCCGCGAGCATCGTGTCGCGCTCCGCTGCTCGCCGGCACCACCTAGCAACATCGAGGAACGAACCATGGCAACGATCGACATCCGCCGCTCCCACTCCCTCGGTCTCGAGTCTGCGAAGCAGAAGGCCGAGTCCCTCGCCAACGGGATGAAGGACAAACTCGGCATCGTGTGGCGCTGGGAAGGCGACAAGATCAAGTTCGACGCGCCGAGCGGCATGGCCAAGGGCGCAACCGGGCAGGTGTCGGTGGAGGCCGCGAGCATCCGCGTCGAGATCGACCTGCCCTTCCTCCTCCGCGCCGCCAAGGGCACGGTCGAGGGCAAGGTGAACGAGAAGCTCGACCAGCTCATGGCCTGAACGGCTCCGCGCGCCCCGGCCCGGCGCGCGCGGTGCGCCGTCTCCCCGAGCCTGCAATCGCGAAGCGACCGCTCGGCGACCTTGTCGTCGAGCGGTCGTCGTCGCTAGGCTAGGCCGCCGCGGCGCGTATGCCGCGACCTCGACATCCAGCCCGCAGTACGGGCGCAAGCCAGCGCAAGAAGAGCCCCCGCATGACCATGGAGACTCCGGGCGAGCAAGCCGACCTCGCCGCTCTGCTCATCGAACGGCTTCGGGGGGAAATCGAGGCGACGACAGATCGAACGGAGCAATCCTACCTCCAGCACGAGGTGGGTGTGCTCCACGAGCGGCGGGGCGAAGAGCCCCTGGCCGCGCGCGACTACCTCGCGGCCTACAACGCGGACAGCGAGTTCCGCGAGCCGCTACAAGCGCTCGTGCGCATCCTGTCGCGCCGTCGTTCGTTCAAGAACCTCGCGAAGCTGCTCGACACGATCGCGAAGGGCGCCCCCACGGCCCAGGAGCGCTCGCACGCGCTGCGCGAGCTCGCGGTCGTCGCGCTCGAGCAGGCGAGGACGGGCGAGCCCGCAGGGCAACGCGACGAAGCCAAGGCCTTGCTCGAGGAGGCCGTCGCCCAGGATCCGGACGACTCTGCGGCTTGGATCGAGCTCGAGCTGCTCAGCGCCGCCGACGGCGACGCAGCTGGTGTGGCGCGCGCGATCGAAGCGCGCCTGCCGCTGCTGGCCGACGCGACCTACAAGGCGCTGCTCTACATCCAGCTCGCCGATCTCGCGTCGAAGACGGGTCAGCACGAGCGCGCCTACGAGCACCTCGACGCAGCCGCCGCGCTCGAAGGGCGCGCGCGCTTCCAGACACGCCTCGTGCTCGAGCGCGTGGCGGCGAACGCCGGCGACCTCGACGCGCTCGCTCGGGCCCTCGAGGGCCAGGCCGAGATCATCGCCGAGGTGCTCGACGACCCCGAGCGCGGCGAGGAGATCGGCGTGCCGAAGTTCCTGCGCGCGCCCGCGTGCGCGGCCGACGCCTGGCTCCGCGCGGCCGAGATCCGTCGCCGCCTCGGCGACATCGACGCGGCGAGCGCGCTGCTCGCGCAAGCGGCGCAACGCCTGCCGACGTCCTCGACGATCGCCCGGGCGCGCCTCGCGGCGCTCGAGGCCCAGGGACAGATCGAGGCCGTCGCGCAGCTCGCCGGCGACGAGATCGCCCGCGGCGCCGAGGGCGCGAGCGCGGCCGCGCTGTGGCTCCGCATCGCCGAGGCCTCCGCGGTCGCCGAAGATCGTCCCGCCGCGCTCGACGCGCTCCGCCAGGCGCTGGCCGCCGATCCGGGCGCGATCCCCGCGCGCGCGATCGAGCTCGATCTGCTCGCCGACGGCCACGACCCGACCGCCTTCGCCGAGGCGATCGAGGCGACCACGCAGACCTTCCGCACCGACGCCGCACGCGCGCGTGGCTGGCTGCTCGCGGCCTACGTCTGGTCTTGCCAGGTGCGCGAGCTCGAGCGCGCGGGGGCGGCGCTCGCGAAGGCCGTCGAGCTGGGCCTCGAGCCCGCGCTCGCTGCGCGGCTCGGGCGCAGCTTCGCGAGCCTCGCGGCCGACGCCGCTTGGTACGAGGCCTCGACCCAGGCCTTGCTCGCGACCGAGCTCGACCCGACCGAGGTCCCGGGGCTGTGGTTCGAGCTCGGGCGCAGCCGGCTCCTGCGAGGAGACACCGCGGGCGCCGAACAGGCCTTCGCGGAGCTCTCGCGCAGCGAGGGCACGGGCGCCTTCGCGCGCGCTCCGTGGCTCGGCATGGCGCTCAGCGCGACCGCGGTGGGGCTGCGTCCGGGCGACGCCGAAGCGCCGGCTGCGCGCTCTGCCGCGGCGATGGACGCGCTCGGGCGCTCCGAGAGCGACCCCGCGCTCGCGCGCGGCTTCCGGCTCGTCGCGGCGCTGCGCGCGTCGCGCGCGGGCGATTTCGAGGGCGCGAGCGCGCGTCTCGAGGCGCTCCACCAGGAGAGTCCCGGCGACGAGATCGTCGCCGTCGCCTTCGCCGAGCTCCTGCGCGAGGCGAACCCGCTCGCGGCGTCGCGGGTGCTGTCGGCCTGCGCCGAGGCTCACCCCGAACCGGAGCTCGGCGCTGCGCTGCGCCTCGAGTCCGCGCTCTACGCGTGGAAGGCCGGCGAGCGGGCCCGCGCGGTCGCCGAGCTCGAGCTCGCGCGCGAGGCGCTGCCCGCGCCGTCGAGCGCGCTCTCGAGCTGGATGCGGCGCGGCCTCGACGCGAGCTCGCTCGAGGCGCGCCGCGCGATGTTGGCGGTCGGCGAGGGGCCGGCGCTCGAGCTCGAGAGGCTCGGGCTCGAGGTCGCCCACACGAGCGACGGCATCGACGAGGGCGCCGCGCTCGCAGCGCTCGAGGCGCTCGAGCACGCCGCGATCCCCGGCGACGAGCTCTCGCTCGCCGCTGCGCTCGCGCGCTTGCTCTGGTCGCCCGCCTTCGAGCAAGCCGACGCGACGTCGATCGCGCTCGATCGCCTCGAGGCGGCCGGCGGCGACGCGCGGCGCATCGCCCGCGCGGAGCGCTTGCGCATCCGGCGCGATCTGGAGGGCGATCCGGCCGGGGCCGTCGAAGCCGCCCAGGCTTGGTCGGAGGTCGAGCCCACGGCCGCCGCCGCGCTCGAGTGGCTCGTCGCCTCGGTCGTCGCCGACGACCGCGCGTCCGAAGCCGAGGCCCGCGCCGCCGTCGCCGCGCACCTCGACCCCGTCGCGGCCGACGCGATGCGCGCCTCGGCCGCGCTCGTCTCGCTGCTCGATCAGCCTGGCCGCTTGCACCCGCTGCTCCAGGCGCAGCACGCCGCCGGCCGCCTGCTGAACCTCGAGCTCGCGCCCCCAGGCTGCGATCCACGCAGGCGCGCGACCGCGCTGCACGGCCTCGGCGACGCGCTCGGCGACGACGCGCAGATCGACGCGCTCTTGCTCGCGGGCTGGAGCGATCTCGCCGGCGGCCAAGGCCAGCAGGCGCTCGAGACCTTCGGGGCGGTCGTCGAAGCGAGGCCCGAAGACATCGCGGGCTGGGAGGGCATGCACGCCGCCGCGGAGCTGCTCGACGATCCGGTGCAGATCGCGCTGTCCTGCGCGCAGCTCGGCGCCCTCTCGAAGGACGACGCGCGCGGCGCGGGCTTCTGGGAGAAGGCCGGCCTCGTCTTGCTCGAGCGGACCGACGCACACGAAGACGCCGAGATCGCGCTCGAGCGGGCCTTCCAGCGCGACGCCACGGCGAGCAAGGCCTTCGACAAGCTCTTCCGTCGCGTGCGCGAGCGCAAGGAAGACGACAAACTGCTCGCGCTCATCGAGCGTCGCCTCGACGTCGCCGACGACGAGTCCGAGATCGGCAAGCTGTTCTGGGAGCGCGCGCGTGTGCTGCAGAAGCGCGGCGACAACGACGGCGCGCTCTCGGCGCTCGAGAACGTCACGATGCTCGAGCCCGATCACGTGGGCGCGCTCGTGCTCATGAGCACGATCTGCATCCAGAAGGGCGACTTCGCCGGCGCGGCGCCGCTGCTCGCGCGCGTCTCGAAGAACGCCGAGGCTCCGCAGCAGCAGCGCCTCGTGTCGGGCGTGAGCGCGGCCGACTTCTTCGAGAACAAGCTGAGCCAGCCCGAGAAGGCGCTCGAGGTGCTCGTCGGTCTGCACGAGGCGGGGCTGTCGACCATCGTGGTGCGCGAGCGGCTCGCCCGCGCGGCGGCGCGCACGGGCGCGTGGAGCGTCGCCACGGGCATGCTCGAGCGGCTGATGACCGAGCGCGAGCAGTCGGCGGGGCGGGTCGAGGCGGCCCGGCTCTGCATGGCGATCTGGCGCGACAAGCTGCGCGAGCCCAAGTCGGCGGAGGCCGCCGTGCGCAAGCTGCTCGACGAGATCCACGACGACCCCGAGGCGCTCGATCTCGTGCTCGCGACGGACTTCGACGGGGGCTTCCGCGTCGAGATGCTCTCGCGAGGCAAGCAGCAGCTCGTCAAGAGCCTGCAAGACGACCCCTGCGACGTCGACCGGGTCGCGCTGCTCGCGCGCGTCGCGGCGGCGCAGGGCGACATGCTGCTCAGGCAGGCTGCGCTCGGCGCGCTCATCGCGCTGGGCAAGCCTGATCGAGGCATCAGCGACGAGCTCGCCGCGCTCGACGCGAAGATCCGCAACCAGCCCGAGAACGTGCTCGACGCGCGTGCGCTCGCGGAGATCGCCGACCCGGGCGACTCGGGCCCGGTGGCGGAGATGTTCGCCCACATCGCCGAGACGGTGACGCTCGCGCTCGGGCCCACGCTCGACACGCTCGGCGTAGGCCGACGCAACCGCGTCGACGCCAAGGGCGGGCCGCCGCTCAGGCTGGCGGTCACCGAGTGGATGGGCGCGCTCGGCTTCGGAGAGTTCGAACTCTATGTCGGAGGGCCGGAGGCCAACGGCGTGCAGGGTGTCGCGGGCGACGTGCCCGCGGTGGTCGTAGGCGCCGAGGTGCACGCGCCCTTCGACGCGAGCGCGCGCTCGGCGGTCGCGCGCGAGGTCTTCGCGTTGCGACGCGGCCTCAGCGCGGTGCGCACGCGCGACGACGCCGCCGTCGCTTCGGTCGTGATCGCCGTCTGCAACGAGGTCGGCCTCAACCTGCCGACACCGAACTACGCCGTGTACTCGGACCTCGCTCGCGCCGTGCACAAGGAGATCTCGCGCAAGGTGAAGAAGTCCGTCGGCGACGTGGCCCAGCGCGTGGCGCAGAGCGGGCAGGACCCGAAGCAGTGGGCTTCGAGCGCGAGACGCAGCATCGATCGCATGGCGGTCATCGCGGCGGGCGACGTGTCCATCGTACTGAGCGAGCTCTTGCGCGCACCCCGCCACGAGCTCGCATCCCTCGTCCGCGAGAACGAGCGCGCGCGAGCGCTGCTGCGCTTCGTGCTATCTCCAGGCTACCTCGAGCTCCGACGCAAGCTCGGCATGGGGGTCCAGTGAGCGACGTGAAGAAGCCCCCCCAGCCCGGCATGAAGGGCGTGTTCGGCGACACCAGCAGTGTGCGCGAGGCCCTGCCGACCGAGGCCGAGGGCGACGCCCTGCTCGACATGCTCTTCGACGACGCGCCGCGCGCGACGCCCGTGCCCGAGCCCGAAGCCGCGCCGGCGGTCGAGCAGCCCGCGGCCGCGCAGCCCGTGGAAGGCGAGCCGCCCGCCGGCGCCGAGGCGCCGCTCGCGGCCGCGGCCGAAGTGGCTGCGCCTCCCGGCTGGGCGATCACGCCCTCGCCGCGGCCGACCGCGGAGCCGCGCGCGTACCGCTCGGCGCCTCCGCCCGATTTCGACGACGAGCCCAGCGCCGGAGGCCAGCCTCCGCGCCCGGCGCCGCCGAAGCCCGCGGCGCCCTTGCGCATTCCACCTCCGGCACCGCCTAGCCGCCCGCTGTCGGCGCACGCCCGACCGACGCCGAGAGAGGTCGTCGTGCCCACCTCCGAAGACGGCTTCGGCGAGATGCCGACCCGCGTCGCGACCTTCGACGCCGGCATCCTCGACGCCGTTCGCGCGGCCAGCGAGGCGCAGCGCGACTCGGAGCCTGCGACGATCGACGTCGACGACGAGCTCGAGGACGCGACGATGATCGCGCCGCCGGTCGAGCTCGCCAGCGCTTCGCCGCTCGCCGACTCGGGCGAGGTCGAGCTCGGCGTGGAGGCGGAAGCGAGCGCGGTCGCGCTCGTCGACGAGGGCGTCGTGGAGGAGCTCGCAGGGGGCTCGGCCGAGGAGCTCGACGCGAGCGCCTTCGACGACGCCAACTACGACGAGCAGCCCTCCGCCGCGCTCGTGCCAGAGCCGCCCGCGACGCGCCCGGTCACCGTGCCGCCGCGTTCGCCGATGCCCACCGAGGGCTTCGGCGACGAGCGCGACGCGAGCCTGGTGCTCACGCAGTCCGGACGGCGTGAGGCCTTCGTCGCGCGCGCCGAGTGGATGCGTGAGGAGGCTGCGCTCCACACCGACAAGCTCGCGAAAGCGCGGCTCTTGCTCGTGGTGAGCGAGCTCTACGCGCTCTCGGGCGAAGACGATCTCGCCGCCGAGGTCGCGCGCGAGGCCTTCCAGCTCGCGCCCAACCTGCCCAGCACGATGCGTCAGCATCGCTCGCTGCTCGTGCGGAGCGGTGATTGGGAGTCCGCCGCTGAGGTGATCGACGCCGAGATCCGCCTCGCGCCGACCGCCGAAGGGCGCGCGCACGCGTCCTGGCTCGCCGCCGAGGTGGCTCGTCTGTCCACGCGCGACGAGGCGCTCGCCAAGCGCCGCGCCGAGCAGGCGGCGCGCGCGGTGTCGTCCGATCCTCGTCCCTTGGTGCAGCGCTTCGTCGAGTCGATCGCGCAGGGCGTCGAATCCGCTCAGATCGCGCGCATCCGGCCGACCGACCCGCAATCGCTCGCCGAGCTCAGCACCGGATTCGCTTCGGTCCTGGCCATCCGAGGCGCGGCGCGCGCCGTCGACGAGGGCTCACACCCCGCCGCTGCGCTCGCCGTCGCGCGTCACTCGCTCGACGCGGGCGACCGCACCGGCACGCTCGACGCGCTCGCCGCGATGGGCGACGCCTCGCTCTCCGGCGCGAGCGCCTGGCTCCGGGCCTCGCTCTCGACGGCCCGCTCCGAGACGCGCGGCCAAGCGGGCGCGCTCCTCCGGCGCGTTACGCAGGGCAGCAACGCGGTCGACGCTGCGCGTGCGCTCGCCGGGCTCGCCGTGGAGTGCAGCGAGCGCGTCGACATCCAGTCGCGCGAGGCCTTCAGCTCGCTCGATCAGCTCGCGCTCTCGGCGCTCATCGCCACGCGACCTGGCCCGGAGGGCAGGGCCTCGCAAGAGGTGCTGCCGAACCTCGTCGACGAGGCCTCGGCAGCGGGAGAGTCGGCGCTCGTCGAGCTCGCCGCCGCGGTGACGGCGGCGGTCGCGGAGCCGGGCGTCGCTCGGCTCTCGAGGCTCCGGCATGCGGGCGGGTCCACGCCGGCTGGGCGCCCCTCGGTGGTGCTCGGCAGGGTGCTCGGCGCCGCGCGCGGCGCGGCTCCGTCCGAGTCAGGCGCGGCCGACCCCTCGACCGCGGCCATCGACGCGACGCTCTCGCAGCTCGCGGCCACCGAAGGTGGGCTCGACGTCGATCGCGCTGCGATCGCGCGCGCGCTCTCCCTCGAGCTCGACATCGAGTCGGGCGCGGTCGACCGCGTGGCCTCCGCCGTGGCTTCCCTCGGTGGAGAGACGGAGCGCGATGCCGCCGCCGAGCTCGCGTCGGCGCTGCTCTCCGAGGCGGCCGGCCAGCTCGACCGCGCGCGCGAGAGCTACCAGTCCGTGCACGAGTCCGATCCCGGCAACGAGGTGGCGGCGCGCGCGCTCGCGAGCGGCTCCACACCGGACATCGCCGCCGTGCTGATGCAGACCCACGCCTCCGCCCTGCCCGAGGGGCCGACGAAGGGCGTGCTCGAGACCGAGGTCGCGCTGCGCTGGCTCACCCTCGAGACGGAGCAGGCCCACGACGCCTCCGAATCCGCCGCGCGCCGCGCCGCCGAGCTCCTGCCTTCGTCGCCGATCGCCATCCACCTCGGCGAGCTCGCCGCGCGCACGCGTGGCGACCAGGACACGCTGCTCGGCTGGCTCCGGTTCCGCGTGGAGCACTCCGACGATCCCATCGAGCGAGCCTACGACCTCACGCGTGAGGCGCTGCTCTCGGGCGAGGGCGCGTCTTCGATCCTCGAGCAGGCCATGGCTGCGCGCCCCGAGGACTTCTGCCTGCGCGAGCTCTACGAGCGCCTCTCCCCGGAGACGCCCGACGATCGAGCCACCTGGCGCGAGGCGCGCATCGAGGGGCAGCGAGGCGAGGCCGCCGCGAGGCTCGCGATCGAGGCCGCGCTCGAGTTCGAGCGCAGTGGCGATCTCGAGTCGGCCCTGCGCTGCGCGCGCGCGGCTGCGGCCGCCGGCGAGAACGATCTCGCTCCGCTCGCGCTCCAGCGCTGCGCGCTCGCCGGGCACGGCACGGCCGAGCTCGTCGACGCGCTCCTGCCGCTCGCTCGCGCGAGCGAAGATCCGGCAGAACGCCTCGAGCTCTACGAACGCCTCGCCGAGCTCGACGAGCGCGGTCGCGACGACAGCGCGAGCGGCCTGCTCTTCCGGCGCACGATCCTCGAGGAGAACCCTGGTCACCTGCGGACGCTGCGCCGCGTGGCGAGCGCGCTCATGAGCGGGAACCGCGAGGAGGAGCTCGAGCCCATCGCGCTCGAGCTCGCTCGCCAGCTCGACGGCTCCGAGTCGGTGGGCTGGGCGGCGCTCGCCTTCCGGCTCGCCACACGCGCGCGCTGGGAAGACAGCTACGCTGCGGTCGAAGCCGCCTACGCGCACGAGCCTCGCCCGGCCTGGGTGCTGCGCCAGATGGCGGCGCACGCCCGCGCGCGCGGTGATCTCGCGCTGTCTGCTGCCTGCGATCGCGAGCTCATCGCTCACAGCGATCGCTCGCTCGAGCGCGCCACGCTCGCGCTGCGCGCCGCCGAAGACCTGCGTGCCACCGAGGCGAACGACGACGCGAAGGCGCTGCTCACCGACGCGGCGCACCACGCGCCCGAACACGTGCTCGTGCGGCTCGCGCTCGCCGACACGCTCGCGGCCGAGAGCGACGCACGCGGCGCCGCGGCGCACCTCGAGGCCGCAGCCGAGGCGATCTCGTCGCCAGCCTGGCGCAAGGAGATCGAGCTGCGCGCGGCCGTGCTGTGGATGGATCAGGTCGGCGATCGCGACCGCGCGCGCGAGGTGCTCGAGCGCGTCGCCGCCGTCGACCCGAACGACCTCGACGTCTTCGAGCGACTGCGCCGGATCTACGTGGACAGCGGCGCGCGCGGCGAGCTCGCGGAGCTGTTGCGCCGCCGGCTCGACGCGATCGAAGACCCGGGCGAGCGCGTCGAGATGGAGGTCATGCGCGGTCGAGCGCTCGCCGAGGTCGGCGACGCCGACGCGGCCAAGCGCGCGCTCGCCGCCGCGCTCGACGCGAGCCCCGATCACGTCGACGCGCTCTCGGCCTTCGCCGACCTCTGCTACGCCGACGGCGACTACGAGGGCGCCGAGCAGGCGCTGATCCGCCTCGCGCGCCTCGCCTCCGAGCCCGATCGTCAGGTCGACATCTACTTCCGTCTCGGCGAGCTCTACGACGACAAGCTCCCCAACGACGAGCGCGCCGAGGCCGCCTACCAGGAGATCCTCAAGCGTCGGCCCAACGAGCTCAGCGCGCGCGCCGCGCTCATCGCGCTCTACCGGCGCACGCACCAGTTCCCGCGCGCGCTCGAGGAGCAGAACGAGCTCGTCAACGTGGCCGAGTCCCCCGAGGACAAGTGCCAGCGCACGGTCGAGCTCGCCGAGATCCTCGAGGAGATGGGTGAGCTCAAGAAGGCCGAGAGCTCGCTCGTCGTCGCACGCAAGTCCTTCCCCAAGAGCGACGTGGCCCTGCGCGCGCTGGTGCGCTTCTACCAGCGCACCGGGCAGGCGCCGGCCGCGGCGGTTCTGCTCGATCGCGCCGTGGCCGACGCGCGCCGAGCGCTCGGCACGGGTCGCTTCGAGACCTTCCTCTTCGAGACCCTCGCGACGGCCGCCGAGCTGCGTGGTCGCGGAGACGCGGCGCAGGCGGCGACGGCCACGGTGCGTGCGCTCGAGGGCTTCCTCGTCGAGACGGCGGGGGCCGGCGCCGCCGCCGGCGACGCCGCGCTCGACGAGCTGCTCGCACCCGAGGTGATGACGCCCGCCTTCCGCGAGCTGCTCCTGCGCAGCGGGCCGATGCTCGACGCGGCCTATCCCTACGACCTCGACGGCGTGCGCGCCTTGCCCCTGCCTCCACCGATGGCGGCGCTCGGCGAGGAGGCGCGAGAGATCGCGGGGGCCTACGGCCTCTCGCAGATCCAGGTCCTGGTCTCCAACGTGCTCGGTCCGATCGTCGTGCCCGCGCGCGCGAACCCACCCACGCTCGTCGTGGGTCAAGCGCTCGCGAGCCAAGGGCCCACGGCGGAGCGCAGCTTCCTGCTGCACCGCGCGATGAAGGTGATCCAGGCCAACGCCTGCGTCTTCGCGCGCACCGCGCCCATCGATCTCTGGCCGCTGCTCGCGGGCTTCCTCAAGGTCTTCTACCCGCAGTTCGCGCCCCAGGGCGTCGACGCAGGCCGCTTCAACGACGCCTTCGGTCGCCTGAGCCGTGCCCTGCCTCCGGGCCTGCCGCAGGACACCTCGGTGCTCGCCGCCGACCTCGTGGGCACGATCGGCAACCGCGCCTCGACGCTCAACAGCGCCATCAACGGCTGGGGCTCGCGCGCCGGCTTGCTCGCCGTCGGCGATCCCAACGTCGCGCTCATGGGCATCGCGTGGGCCGGTGGCAACGTCGCCGGGCCTCCCGCCGAGGGCAAGGACCGCCTCACGTGGATCGGCCGCAACGCCGAGGCGCGTGACCTCGTGGTCTACTCGGTGAGCGACGCCTACGTCGACGCGCGCTCCCGGCTGGGACTCGGCTGAAACCCGGCTGGGCTGATCGCGTCGAGCTGGGCTGATCCCGTCGAGCTGGGCCGATCGCGTCGAGCTGCGCTGAGCGGGTCGAGCTCCAAGTGACGACGCCGCGCGAGCCTCGAGGCTCGCTCGGCGTCGCTGCGGGCGCTGCGTCGAACTACGACGGCGCTCAGCGTACGACGGGCAGGCGCTCGGCGTTCCACTGGAGCATGCCGCCGAGCATGTTGATCGTCGTCTCGAAGCCCCTCATGCGCAGCGCCTGCGCGGCGCGACCCGAGCGGTTGCCCGAGCGGCAGATGAACACGATGGGTACGCTCTTGTCCCAGCCCATCGAGGCGCTCTCGACCGTGCCGAGTGGCACGAGCTCCGAGCCCTCGATGTGTCCCAGATCGCCGGTGAATTCCTCCGGCTCACGCACGTCGACGATGCGCACGCTGCCGAGCGTCGCGTGCACCTGTCGCACGCTGGCGTCGAGGTATCCGGCCGGATTCTTCGTTGCTTGTTCGACGAGGGACGACATGTCACTTTCTCCTTGGACATCCAACCATCTCCGCGCCTGCGCGCGGCGCCGGTCGCGGGGCAAACGTGCGAAGCAGAGGTGCGGCTCAGCCTCCATCACGGGCCTTCGCGAGCCCGAGGGCCTTCATGCGCCGCCATAGGGTGACGCGGCTGAGGCCGAGTATCTGCGCGGCGCGCTCGCGGCTCTGCCCCGATCGCGCGAGCGCCTCGAGGATGCGCCGCGCCTCTGGGGATTCGGCCCGCTGGGGCAGCGTCGCGTCGGCGCCGACGAGCGGGGCCCGCCCGCCGAGCTCGGGGGCCGAGAGCTCGGGTGGCAAGTGGGAGAGCTCGAGCACCGGGCCGTCGCCGATGGCGTAGGCGTAGGCGAGCACGTTCTTCAGCTCGCGCACGTTGCCGGGCCAATCGTGGCGCTCGAGCGCCGCCATCGCGACCTCCGACACGCGCGCGATGCGCCTCCTGTGCGTGCGGTTCGTCTCTTCGACGAGGCGCTCCACGAGCAGGCGCACGTCGCCCGGGCGCTCCCTGAGCGGCGGCAAGAAGAGCGGGATCACACGCAAGCGGTACATGAGATCGGCGCGGAAGCGCGCGGCCTCGACCTCCATGCGCAGCGAGCGGTGCGTGGCAGAGACGATGCGCACGTCGACGGGGATGGGCTCGCGGCCGCCCACGGGCAGCACGGTGCGCGTCTCGAGCGCGCGCAGCAACTTCGCTTGTAGCTCCAATGGAAGCTCCGCCACCTCGTCGAGGAAGAGCGTGCCGCCGTGCGCGAGCTGGAAGTGCCCCGGGGTGTCGCGCACCGCGCCGGTGAAGGCGCCCTTCGTGTGGCCGAAGAGCTCGCTCTCGAGCAGGTTCGGTGGGAGCGCCGCGCAGTTGATCGCGCGGAAGGGGCCTTCGCGCCGATCCGAGAGCTGGTGCACCGCCTGCGCGACGAGCTCCTTGCCCGCGCCGGTGTCGCCGCGCACCAGCACGGTCACGTCGTCGGCCGCGACGCGCTCGATGATGCGGAACAGCTCCTTCATGCGCGCGTCGACCGTCCACATGCCGTGGAAGAGGATGGGACCCTCGGCCGAGGGGGCCTCGGTCTCCGAGACGAGCACCACGAAGCCGCTCGGGCCGCGCCCCGACCTCGCGCCTGCTTCGCCCGCGCCGTCGAAGGGCAGCGCGCGCACCTGCAGCATCGAGACACCCTGGCCGCGACGCGCACCCGGCACCACGGCCTGTACCGCCTCGCCGCGCGCCAGCGCTTCCGCCACGGGGCGCTTGGGCGAGTCGCCACAGAGCACCGCCGCTGCGTTCGTGCCCGGCGGGACCGGCCCGAAGAGCTCGATGGCGCGCTGGGTCGCGTGCACGACGCGCAGCTTCGCGTCGAGCACCAGCGCCGCGCCGAGCACGTGCTCGACGGCGCCGAGCAGGAGCTGGTCGGCCCCACCCCGAGCGAGCTCCGCGGCCATCGACGCCTTGTACCACGCGGTGGCCAGCTCGGAAGCCCTGAGCTCTGCGGCTTCGGCGGTGGGCTGCGGCGCCATCGGTGCCATGGCTCAGGCCTCTTCGATGGGCCGGCCGCGATCGAGCGGGATGTGGAGGTAGCGCGTGCCGTTGGCGGCGGGCTTGGGCAGCCTGCCCGCGTCGATGTTGATCTGCACGCTCGGGTAGAGCAGCTTCGGCGCCGCGAGGCGCGCGTCGCGCTCGTTGCGGAAGCGCACGAAGTCGCCCTTGGGCGTCTCCTTCTTGAGCTGCACGTTGGCGCTCTTCGACAGGCCGATCGTCGTCTCCCAGCGCACCTCGCGACCGTCGGGTTGGTAGTCGTGGCCGACGAAGACGCGGGTGGCGTCGGGCAGGCCGTAGAGCTTCTCGTGCACCGAGACATAGAGGTCGTCGGCGCTGCCCAGCGGGAAGTCGCAGCGACCCGTGCCGTAGTCCTCGGTGAAGAGCGCGTCGCCGGTGAAGACGGCGTCGTCGATCTTGTAGGTGACGCACGCCGGCGTGTGGCCTGGCGTCTCGATGACGCCGATCTCGAGCGCGCCCGCGCGCAGCGTGTCGCCCTCCTTCACGAGCTTGTCGAACTGGCGGCCATCGACCGGGAAGTCCGGGTCGAGGTTGAAGACGCCCTTGAAGGTGCTCTGCACCTCGGTGATCCGGTGGCCGATGACGACGTTCGCGCCGTAGCGCTTCTTCAGGTACTGCGAGCCGCTCAGATGGTCGGCGTGCGCGTGCGTCTCGAAGACGAGGTGGAGCTTGAGCTTCTTCTCCTCGAGGAAGGCCGTGACCTTCTGCAGCGACTCGGTGCTCGTCGTCGAGGAGAGCGGGTCGTAGTCGAGCACCGGATCGATCACGACGGCGTCGTTGCCCTCGTAGACGACGTAGGTGAGGGTGAAGGTTCGGGGATCGTAAAAGGGGACGACGTTCACGTTGCACCTCCAAAAGGCTCGCGCTCGCTGCGAGCACGTCCCGTCCCTCCAAGCAGGGACCGTGCCATCCCGCTCCGGGCCGTGGGTCCTCGATTTTCCGGGCCTCCGAGGGTCGCCTCCGCTGCCAGCGCCACGTTGCGAAACAGAAACGTTTCGCGCGTTTCTCGTTCCGAGGAACGTTTCACCGTGCCGGCTTGGACTTGCGCTCGCGCCAGGCGGCCTCGAGCTCGAGCAGGTCGTCGGGGCAGCCGATCGGCATCTGCACGCCGTTCGGTCCTCCTTCGCGCAGGCAGGTCCGTCCGGTGAGGCGGATGGCCTCCCCGTCCTCGAGGTCGCGCGGGCAGGCGACACGCTCGGGCTCGACGATGCGCTCGCCCGAGCTCGCCTCCTGGCGTAGCTCGCAGCGCTCGCCGAGGCGTTGCATGATGAAACGCCGATCCGGGCGGCGCGCTTCGGCGAGCGCACCGAGCGGGGGTTCGTCGCTCGGCGCGGGCGTCGGCGGAGGGGCCTCCGAGCGCCCACAGGCCGCGAGCTGGAGCAGCGCGCAGCTGGCGAGGGCCCACGCGCGGGGCGAGCTCAGGGCTGAGGCCACAGGATGAAGCTCAGCTTCGTGAGGACGAAGTCCGCGATGAGCAGGGTGATCGACACCGCGACGACCGTCGAGGTGGTCGCGCGCCCCACGCCTTCGGTGCCGCCGCGCGTCCGAAGGCCGAAGTGGCAGCCGATGATCGCGATGATCGCGCCGAAGAACGGCGTCTTGAAGATGCCGCTGTAGTAGTCGCGGAAGGCGACCGAGCCGAGCGCGGTGCGCAGGAAGAAGCCCGCCGGCACGTCGAACTCGATGTCGGTGATGAGCATCGCCCCGGCGAAGCCGAGCACGAGCGCGAAGGAGCAGAGCAGCGGCATCACGATCGTGCAGGCCACGAGCCGCGGCAGCACGAGCTTCTTCAGCGGATCGGCGCCGAGGCTGCGGATCGCGTCGATCTGCTCGGTCACCGACATCGAGCCCAGCTCCGCGGCGATGCCCGCGCCGATGCGCCCCCCGACGATGACCGCGGTGAGCGTGGGCGCGAGCTCGCGCGAAAAGCTCAGCCCCACGATGCGGCCCGTGTACTCCATGCCGCCGAAGCGCTGCAGACCGAAGGCGAACTGCACCGCCATGACCATGCCGACGAACACCGAGGTGATCGCGGCGATGGAGAGGCTCTTCAGGCCGAGCATCTCGATCTGGTAGATCGTCGAGCGGAACTCCGGCGGCGCCTTGAAGATCGCGAGCACCGCGCCGAGCGTCATGCGGCCGGCGTGCCCGAAGTGCTCGACGAAGCTCAGCAGGCGCCCTCCCGTGCGCTCGATGAAGCCGGGCTCGGGCGGTGGCGCGAGGCGTCGGCTCTCGGGCTTCGCCGTGGAGGCGGGGCCCGCGCTCACGGCGCGGCCTCGCGTGGCAGCGCGGAGAAACCTCTCGCCCAGGCGTCGAAGCCCGCGACACCCTGCTCGAAGCGCGCGGGAGGCGCGAAGTACAGGAGGTCGTAGACGCAGCGGTCCTTCTTCAGCACCCAGACGGCGAAGCGGAGCGCCACGCCGTCGAGCTTCGCCGTGAGATCGGTGCGCAGCGCTTCGCGCCCGTCGAAGGGGAGCACCTCTTCGGAGTGCAGCTCACGCTCGCTGAACTGGATGAAGAGGTGCTGCGTGAGCGAGCGCAGGGGCACGTCTTCGCCGTCGCGATCGCAGCGCCCGTTCGCGAGGATCGTGGCGCCCAGCGCGCGGTCTTCCCAGGCGAGCGCCCGTTCGCTGTTCTTCACCGGCTGCCAGCTCGACGGCACCTCGGCGACGCGGAAGCTGAAGCCGTCGCCGCGGTAGGTCTGCCCGTCGAATCGGCTCGCGCAGCCCAGCCCGAGGGCAGCCGTGGCGAGGGTCAGCGCGACGAAGGGCGGGGCGTAGGAGCCGAGGCGCATGCGGGGCGAAAGGTAGCACGCGCGCCCGGCGGGGTGAGCCTCCCGCCGGGCACCGCGCGCGCGCTCAGAAGCGGTCGTCGCCGAGCTCCATGAGCTCGAGGGAGCTCTGCTCCACGAGCTTGCGCGTGAGCGTGAGGCCGGGCAGCACGTTCTTGCACCACCAACGAGCTGCGGCGAGCTTGCCGTCGTAGAAGGCCGCCTCCTCGGGGCGCTCGGCCTTGCCCTTCAGCGCGGCGACGGCCGAGCGCAGCCAGAGCCAGCCGATGACGAGCTCCGCGAGAGAGAAGAGGATGCGGTTGCCCTGCAGACCCACGTGGTAGAGCGACTCGCCGACCTTGCCCATCATGGCGCCGAAGATGCCCTTCACGTCGCCCAGGGCGCGCTCGAGCGCGGCGCGCTCGTCGGCCAGCGCGGAGCCGCCTGCGTCGCTCTTCGCGAGCGCCTCGATCTCGCCGAGCAAGAGCTGCAAGGTCGCGCCGTTGTCCTTCGCGATCTTGCGGAAGAAGAGGTCGAGCGCCTGGATGGCCGTCGTGCCCTCGTAGAGCGTGTCGATCTTCTGGTCGCGCACGTACTGCTCGATGGGGAAGTCTTGCACGTAGCCCGAGCCGCCGAAGGTCTGCAGGCTGAGCGAGAGCTGCTCGTAGGCCTTCTCGCTGCAGTAGCCCTTCACCAGCGGCAGGAGCATGTCGTTGAGCTTGTCGAGCGCGTCGGCGCGCTCGTCGCCGTGCCCGCCGAGCAGGTCGACCTGATCCTGGATCGAGGCGGTGTAGAGGCAGAGCGCGCGCATGCCCTCGGCGTGCGCCTTCTGGCTCATCAGCATGCGGCGCACGTCCGGGTGCTTGATGATCTTCACGCGCGGTGAGTTCTTGTCCATCGCGCGGAGCAGATCGGGCCCCTGCGTGCGGTCTTTCGCGTACTCGAGCGCGTTGAGGTACGCGGTCGAGAGCGTCGACATGCTCTTCACGCCGACGGCCATGCGCGCCTGCTCGATGACGTGGAACATCTGGCGGATGCCGTCGTGCTTCTCGCCCACGAGAAGGCCCTTCGCGGGCTTGCCGTCGCCGAAGACCATCTCGCAGGTCGCCGAGCCCTTGATGCCCATCTTCTTCTCGAGCTTCGAGACGTAGGCGCCGTTGCGCTCGCCGAGCGAGCCGTCTTCGTTCACCCAGTACTTGGGCACGAGGAAGAGGCTCAGGCCCTTCGTGCCGCCGCCCGCGCCCTCGGGGCGCGCGAGCACGAGGTGCACGAGGTTCTCCGGCACGTCGAAGTCGCCGTTGGTGATGAAGCGCTTGGTGCCCTCGATCTCCCAGTGATCGCCGACCTGCTTGGCCTTGGTGCGGCCCGCGCCGACGTCGCTGCCCGCGTCGGGCTCGGTGAGCACCATCGAGCCGCCCCAGCGCTTCTCGAGCAGCGCGGGGATGAAACGGGCCTTCTGCGCCTCGGTGCCGTGGCGATCGATGGTGCGAGCGGCGAAGGTGCCGAAGAGATAGAAGGCGAGCGGCGCGTTGGCGCCGACGACGAGCTCGAAGGCGGCCCACGAGACGCTCGGCGGTGCGCCCATGCCGCCCATGTGCTCGGGCACGCCGAGCAGGTGGGCGTCGGCGTCGTAGAAGGCGTGGTAGGCCTTGGCGAGGCCCTCGGGCAGCTTCACGTTGCCCTCGCCGTCGAAGCTCGGCGGGTTGCGATCGCTCTCGGCGAAGCTCTTCTGCAGCTCGCTCACGCAGAGCTTCTCGGCCTGCTTGAGCGCCTCGCGCGCGATCGTCTCGTCCATCGTGGCGAAGGGGCCCTTGCCCAGGGAGCCCTTCTGCACTTCGAAGACCTCGAAGAGCTGGAAGAAGGTGTCCCGCAGGTTGCTCTTGTAGTGCTGCTCCATCATGGCTTCGTTCCTCGCTCTCGCTGCGCCCCCCGCGCGCGGCAGGCTCTACCACGGCCGGCGCGAGGCGGCGCGCGCAGGCAACCCGGCCTGCAACGCGTGAAACATGGCGGGCCCGGGTGTTGCGCAACGAAGCTGAGCCAGGTTTCGCCACGGAACACCCCCCGCGCAGATCGCGCGCCAGGCGGGAAGTCGGAGGGCTGGCACGGGCCCTGCTAAGCCTCTCCCTAGACGGCGCTCTAGGCGGACCCTGCCAGAGCGGCCCACGAACGTCCCCACCGAAACGAAGGCGCAAGTCATGGAGAACTTCACCCCGCTCAGCTCCCTCGCCGGGGGCCTGCTCATCGGCCTGGCCTCGGCGGCGATGCTCGTCTTCAACGGCCGCATCGCCGGCATCAGCGGCATCACCGGAGGCGTGCTCAAGCTGCCGAAGGGCGACTCGCTCTGGCGCCTGCTGTTCGCCGCGGGCCTGCTCGGGGGCGGCTTCGTCTACGCCCTGTTCGCCCCGGAGGCCTTCACCAACACCGTCGATCGCTCCACCGCCGCGCTCGTCGTGGCCGGGCTGCTCGTCGGCTTCGGCACCCAGATGGGCAGCGGCTGCACGAGCGGCCACGGCATCTGCGGCCTGTCCCGCTTCTCGATGCGCTCGGTCGTCGCCGTCGGCAGCTTCATGGCGACCGCTGCGCTCACGGTCTTCGTCGTGACCCGTTTCTTCGGAGGTGTCCTGTGAGCCCGACCACCAAGCAGAACCTGGCCTCGCTCGGCGTGGGGCTGCTCTTCGCCGCGGGCCTCGCCCTGAGCGGCATGACGCTGCCCTCCAAGGTCATCGGCTTCTTCGACTTCTCGCGCGGCCTCGAGAGCTGGGACCCGAGCCTCGCCTTCGTGATGGGCGGCGGCATGGCGGTCTACCTGCCGATCTACCGCCTCGTGCGCGGTCGCAAGGCGCCGCTCTTCGACGACCGCTTCCGCCTGCCCACGCGAAAGGACATCGACGTGCGCCTCGTAGGCGGCGCGGTGCTCTTCGGCCTCGGCTGGGGCCTCGGCGGCTTCTGCCCCGGCCCTGCGCTCACCAGCGTGGGCGCGCTCTCGAGCAAGGCGATGATCATGGCCGCCTCGATGCTGGTCGGCATGTTCCTCTTCCAGCAGGTGGAGAAGCTGCTCGACCAGGCCAAGGCGAAGGCCGCGTCCAAGGCGGAGCCGAAGCCCGAGGCTGCGACCACCAACCGCAAGATGAACGCGGGAGCTGCGTCATGAACGCGAAGAACGAAGCCTCGCCGGTGAAGGTGGCGCTCGACCGCGGCCGCCCCCAGCCCCCGCCGACCGGCCTGCGCAAGCTCTTGCCCTTCCTCGGCTGGCTGCCCGGCTACGACAAGAAGCTGCTCGGTGGCGACGTCTCGGCCGGCCTCACCACCGCCGTGATGCTCATCCCCCAGGGCATGGCCTACTCGATGCTCGCCGGCCTTCCGCCCATCATGGGCCTCTACGCCTCGGTCGTGCCCATCGCGGTCTACGCGCTGCTCGGCAGCTCCAGGCAGCTCGCGGTCGGCCCGGTGGCGATGGTGTCGCTGCTCACCCTGCAGGGCGTGCAGACGCTCGCCGAGCCGGGTTCGGCGAACTTCATCGCCTACGCGGTGACGCTCGCCCTCATGGTCGGCGTGCTGCAGATCGGCATGGGCGTCTTCAAGCTCGGCTTCCTCACCAACTTCCTCTCTCACCCGGTGATCAGCGGGTTCACGAGCGCCGCGGCGCTCATCATCGGCGCGAGCCAGCTCAAGCTCGTGGTCGGCGTCGACCTCGGCAAGAGCAGCAACGTCTTCGCGATCGTCGGCACGGCGCTCTCGAAGATTGGTGAGTGGCACTGGCTGACCGTGGGCTTCGGTGTCGGCGCGATCCTGATGCTCGAGGCCCTCAAGCACTACAAGAAGGCCGTCCCCCGCG
>ERZ761602.3691-NODE-3691-length-21180-cov-330.369467_pt1 | contig 21180 bp, 24 predicted proteins | sample MGYA00512165_ERZ761602 | MGnify/ENA primary metagenome ERZ761602 (study PRJEB28899, sample SAMN02445085) | bioreactor sludge metagenome | biome: EBPR sludge; isolation source: Thorneside wastewater treatment plant | place: Australia: Brisbane, Thorneside...
TAACGGTCATGGCTTTCGACACACCCCTGATGATGAAAGTCATGACCGTTTCCCTCATCCCCGGCCCTTCCCCCGCGCACGGGAGAAGGGAGATTCGCGAGTCGCTGACGCGACTTTCACATTAACCTCGATTTCGAACTGCGGCATCAGGCGATCATCGAGCGCTTCGGCCGCTATCCGCACCGCAACGCAGTGCTTGGCCGGCAGTCGACGGCAGCCGAAACCGAGTTCCTCAAGACACCAGGGTCGGCCTTCTAGGCGGCTGCAGGGGAGACACCATGGCCCATCAGGACAGCTTCGACATCCACAGCCGCGGTCGCGGCACGATCGAGATAACCGCCGAGGTCGGGCGGATCGTACGCGCCGCCGGAGTGGCGACCGGCATCGCGCATGTTTTCGTGCTGCACACGAGCTGCTCGCTGGTGTTGACCGAGAACGCCGATCCCTCGGTGCGGCGCGATCTGGAAACGCTGGCGGCGAGATGGGCGCCCGACGCTGATCCGGCGTATCAGCACGACAACGAGGGGGATGACGACATGGCGGCGCACGGACGCAGCATCCTCGCCGGCGTAGCGCTGACCGTACCGGTGAGCAACGGCGCTTTGCGCCTGGGAACGTGGCAGGGAATCTACCTCTGGGAGCACCGGACGATCGCCCACCGGCGGCGCGTCGTCGTCACGGTCGTCGGCTGACGACGCGGGTGGCGGCAGCGAGCCGGCGGGATTCTTGCTAGACTCGCCGCTCGCGGTGGCAGGCAGCCGGCCGGCGATGCCGCTGCAACGGGCAGGAAGGGCCGCAGGCCCCGGCCGCGTTGCCGCACACTCCGCTCACATCCGTCGCGGCACCGGCGCTTCGCGGGTCGTTGCCGCGACCTCTAACGCACGGAAGGGAATGCAATGAGAATCGGATTCATCGGTCTCGGAATCATGGGGCGCCCGATGGCGCTCAACCTGTTGCGCGGCGGACATCAGCTCGCGGTCTGGGCACGCCGGGCGGAATCGATGCAGCCGTTGCTCGACGCCGGCGCGGCCACTGCCGCCAGTCCGGCCGCGCTGGCGGCGGAGGCTGAGCTGGTGATCTCGATGGTGGCCGATGCGCCCGATGTCGAGCAGGTGATGCTCGGCGAGAACGGGGTGGCGAGCGGCGGCCGGGCGGGACTGGTGGCCGTGGACATGAGCACGATCCGGCCGGCGGCAGCGCGCGCCATCGCCAGCCGGCTGCTGGCAAGCGGAATCGATTTCCTCGACGCGCCGGTTTCCGGCGGCGAGGTCGGTGCGGTTGCCGCAACATTGTCGATCATGGTCGGTGGCAGCGCTGCCGCTTTCGCCGTTGCGCATCCAGCCTTCGGCTGCATGGGCCGCAACATCGTCCATGTCGGTGACTCCGGCGCCGGGCAGGTGGCGAAGGCGGCCAACCAGATCGTCACCGGCGTCGGCGTCCTGACGGTCGCCGAGGCACTCAACTTCGCCGCCAGGAGTGGCGTCGACCCGGCCCGCGTGCGCGAGGCCCTGCTTGGTGGCTTCGCCTACTCGAAAATCCTCGAGAACCACGGACAACGAATGCTCGAACGCAACTTCAAGCCTGGGTTCAAGTCCTGGATGCACCAGAAGGACATGAACATCGTCATGCAGAGCGCACACGAACTCGGCTTGTGCCTGCCGGTTTCGGCGGCGACGGCGCAGATGTTCAACGCCATGGTCGGCTCGGGGCTTGGCGAGGAGGATTCGATCGCCATTCTCAAGCTGCTCGAGCGCCTGTCGGGGGGAGAGGGCTGATGCGGCTCGGCTTCATCGGCTGCGGCGTGATGGGGCGACCGATGGCGCTGCACCTGTTGCGCGCCGGGTACCGGCTCGCCGTCTGGGCGCGCCGGCGCGAAGCCGCGCAGCCGCTGCTGGCGGCCGGTGCGCTCGCCTGCGCCAGCCCGGCGGCGGTTGCCGGCGAGGCCGAGGTGGTGTTCACGGTCGTCACTGCCGACGCGGACGTCGAGCAGCTTGCCTTTGCTGGCGGAGGGTTGGCAGATGGATTCGCCGCCGGCTCGATCCTGGTCGACATGAGCACCATCGCGCCGCAGACGGCGCGCTCGATCGCCAGGCGTCTGGCGGCGCAGGGCGTCGACCTGCTCGATGCGCCGGTCTCCGGCGGTGGGCAGGGTGCGATCGCGGCCAGCCTGTCGATCATGGTCGGCGGCAAGGCGGCGGTGCTCGAGCGCGTGCGGCCACTGTTCGAGCTCCTTGGCCGTACGATCGTGCACGTTGGCGACCATGGCGCAGGACAGGTGGCGAAGGCCTGCAACCAGATGGTGATGGTGGCGACGATCCAGGCGGTTGCCGAAGCCCTGCATCTGAGCCGCGCTGCCGGTGTCGATCCGGAGCGGGTGCAGCAGGCGCTGGCTGGCGGTTCAGCGGGCAGTCGCGTGCTGCAGCTGATGGGCGGCCGGATGGTCGCGCGCGACTTCGCCGCCGGTGTCGAGGCGCGCCTGCATCACAAGGATTACGGGGTGCTGATCGCCGAGGCGCAGCGTCTCGGACTGCCCCTGCCCGTCTCGGCGCAGGTCTGCCAGCAACTCAACGCGCTGATGGCGATGGGCTGGGGGCGCTGCGACACCGCCACGCTGCTGCGCGTTCTCGAAGCGGGGCGGGCGCCGCAGACCGGCGACTGAAGCCTCGCCGGGGAATGGCCGGCGGCGGCAGGCCGGTGCCTGCGGCCGGCCTACTTGTCGACGAAGGCGCGCTCGATCACGTAGTCACCCTGCGCGCCAATGTAGGGTGAGACGCGGAAGCCCCGTGCGTCGAGCAGCGCGCAGCAGTCCTTGATCATCGCCGGGCTGCCGCAGACCATCGCCCGGTCGCGCGCCGGGTCGAGCGGCGGCAGGCCGATGTCGGCGAAGAGGCGGCCGCTGTCGATCAGCTGCGTGATCCGGCCCTGATGGCGAAAGGCTTCGCGGGTGACGGCAGGATAGTAGATCAGCTTGTCGCGTAACAGCTCGCCGAAGAACTCGTGCCGCGGCAGGTCTTCACTGATGAAGCGGTGGTAGGCCAGATCTTCGATCCAGCGCACGCCGTGGATCAGCACGACCTTCTCGAAGCGCTCGTAGGTCTCGGGATCCTGGATCAGGCTGATGAACGGCGCCAGCCCGGTGCCGGTGGCCAGCAGGTAGAGGTTCTGGCCAGGACGCAGGTCACGCAGCACCAGCGTGCCGGTCGGCTTGCGGCTGACGACGACCTCGTCGCCGACCTCCAGGTGCTGCAGCCGGGAAGTCAGCGGCCCGTCGGGTACCTTGATGCTGAAGAACTCGAGGAACTCGTCGTGGTTCGCGCTGGCGATGCTGTAGGCGCGCGTCAGCGGACGTCCCTCCTGCGGCAGCCCGAGCATGACGAACTGGCCGTTGATGAAGCGCAGGGCGGGATCGCGCGTGGTGCGGAAGCTGAACAGTCGATCAGTCCAGTGGTGGACGGAGAGGACGCGCTGTGCGGAGTAAGTGCTCATCATGTGACCCATGGTGTGTTGCTGACCGCGTCATCGTGATGCTTTGTAGTATATTCGTAAAGCGGATTGTTTCCATAACGCTTATCTGGATAGTCGATATGAGATTCACCTTGCGGCAGATGGCGGTTTTCGTTGCCGTTGCCCGACACGAGAACGTGTCGCGTGCGGCCGGCGACGTGTCGCTGTCGCAGTCGGCGACCAGTACGGCACTCGCCGAACTCGAACGGCTCTATGACACGCAGCTTTTCGACAGGTTCGGCAGGAGTCTGCGCCTCAACGAGCGCGGGCAGGCGCTATTGCCGCAGGCCGTCGAGTTGCTCGAACGGGCAGCGGCCATCGACAGCGTCCTCGAGGGCCGCGCTGGTTACGGCAGGCTGCGCATCGGCGCGACGCTGACGATCGGCAACTACCTTGCAACGCTGATCGTCGCCGAGTTTCTGCGCCGGCACCCGGAGAGCAGCGTGCAACTGAAGGTGCAAAACACGGCCAGCATCATCGAGCAATTGTCGCAGCACGAACTCGATCTGGGGCTGGTGGAGGGGAGTTGCCGCCATCCCGACCTGGTTGTCGAGCCATGGGTGGCAGACGAACTGGTGGTCTTCTGTTCGCCCGGACACCCTCTGGCAAAGCAGGGCAGTGCGACGATCGCCGAGTTGATGGAGCAGCCGTGGATCGTCCGCGAGACCGGTTCCGGTACCCGCGAGACGCTTGACCGGGCGTTGCACGATCATCGCGCGAACCTGCAGATCCGGCTCGAACTCGAGCACACCGAAGCGATCAAGCGGGCCGTCGAATACGGTCTCGGCATCGGCTGCGTTTCGCGCCTCGCGCTGCTCGAAGCGTTCCGGCGCCGCAGCCTGGTGCCGATTGCCACCCCGGAACTCGATCTGCGACGCCACTTCCACTTCCTCTGGCAGCGGCGCAAGTTTCAGACCGCCGGTATGCGCGAGTTTCTTGGGCTGTGTCGATCGCTGACGGCCGGCGTCGAGCGCAGCGACCGGATCGAGTGGCCGTTCATTCCGTAGGGCGGGCTGCGAGTGGCGCGCAGGAAACGCCAGCGCACAGGACGCAAGACGGGCACTTGCCCGGTGAGGTGGGTCGGCAGGCGGCACGGCGCCATCTCTTCAGGTAGAATCCGCCTCTAATCGGCAGGGTGGGTGCTCGAGGGAGATTCGGATGGACAGGGTGCGGGACATCGGGGAAGCAATCGGCGCCCATGCGCGCTGGATGTCGGAGCTGCGGCAGGCCGTGCTCGACGCTCGCTCCGGTCCTGACGTGGAAGCGATCCGGGCCGACGACCGCTGCGATTTCGGCCAGTGGTTGTACGGCCCGCGCCTCTCGGCTGAGGACCGAGCGACCGACAGCTACGAGGAAGTGCGCCGTCTGCATGCGGAGTTTCATCAACTGGCGGCCGAGGTCATCGAGCGGGCGGCTGCCGGTGAGGCTGCCGAGGCCTACACGCTCCTCTACGGCGAATACGTGACCCTCTCAGGCCGACTTGCGCTTGCCATGCGCGCGTGGCAGGCGCGTCTGCGGCAGGGCATCGTCGGCGACGCCTGATTCCCCTGCCGATGGTCGGTCAACGCCGGCACCGGGGGCGTACTGAACACGGTCCCGGCCCGGCCGGCGGCCGGCGGCGCCCGGAAGAGCGACCCTAAGGCCGTCGCACGGGGCAAGCGGTTCAATCGCTCGTGGCAGGGGCAGCGGTGCCCGGCGAGCGTACCGCCAGATCATCGATGCAGCGCAGGCGACGGCTCAGTTCCCGGGCGAGGTTCATGACGATCAGCGTGAATGTCGGCGGATCGGACTCGTAAACCCGGAACAGGCTGCCGTTGTCCAGTGCCAGGACACGCACCGGCTCGAGCGTGCGGATGCTGGCCGAGCGGTGCTGCATGTCGATCAGCTCCATTTCGCCGAAGACATCCCCGACGCCGAGGACGGCAATTCTCTTGCCGAGAGGATCGGCGGCGGTCGGGCACGCCTTGAGAACTTCGACCGTGCCGCTGCAGATGACGAAGAGCGAGTCACCATCGTCGCCCTCGTGCACGATGACTTCGCCGGCCGCAAACTCCTGTGGCCGCATCAACTGCATGATCGCCTGCGTCGCAGCATCGCCGACGCCGCCGAACAGTGGCTGCTGCTGCAGGAATCGGACCGTTTCCATTGCGCTCTCCGTCGCCAGGGATCGAGAACGTATTGTGCAGCGGCCGCTCGCCGAACAAAAGGAGAGCACAGCACGCGTCGGTTGCGCGTGCGAGTCCCGAGTTGCCGCGGCGCGCTCGATGCGTGGTGGCAGTGGCCACGCAGCGACGTCACTCGACGGGGTCTCAGGGACTGGCCGGCCCTTGTGCTGCGAGGTCGCTGACCAGCGCCACGAGGCGAGGAAGGGTGCACGAGGCGAGGTCAAAGTTGTCGACGATGTCCCGTCGCGCCTGTGCCCGCAGGGGCCAAGTGGACTCCGGGTCGGCCAGCACCGAGACGATCGTTGCCGCGAGTGCGGCGGGCGAGAAGAAATCGACCAGCAGGCCGTTGCGCCCGGTCTGCATCACCTCGCGAACGGGTGCGGTATCGGAGGCGATCAGCGGGCAGCCACAGGACATCGCTTCGAGCAGGGACCAGGAGAGGACGAAAGGGTAGGTGAGGTACACGTGCGCACGCGACAGGCGCAGCACGTCGATGAATCGCGGGTACGGGATCTTGCCGAGGAAATGGACACGGGAGGCATCGAATCGGCCGCCGAGTTCTCGCACGTAATGCTCGCGGTAGCTGGCGCCCTCGGGTAACGGGCGCCCGTAACTGACCTCGTCACCACCGACGATCAGCACCTGCAGCCTGGGCCTCGCGGCGAGGACTGCCGGCAGTGCGCGCATGAAGGTGTGAAAACCGCGATAGGGCTCGAGGTTTCGGGCGACGTAGGTCATCACCTCATCACCCGATCGCAGCGTGCCGCGGCCCTCGGGAAGGACGAAACCGGCCACTTCGCCCGGGCAGACGAGATCGCTGCGTATGCCGTCGTGAATCACCTCGATGCGCTGCCGATATACTTCCGGATATTGCTCGCGCTGCCAGTGCGTCGGACTGATGCCGGCATCGCCGGCCTCGAGGCTGATCAGCTGCGTCGAGTTCCGGGCCCGGACGCGGCAGCGGTCGTCGAAGGAGCTCGGAAACTCCGGGTCAAAACCGACGTCGGAGCCGCTGCCGCGATAGAAGAATTCGAGATAGAGCAAAAGGCGGGCGGCAGGAAAGACATCCTTCAGGAACAGCGCCTCTCCCCAGGCGGGGTGGGCGCAGATCACGTCGGGGACGAAGCCGTGGCGGCGCAGTTCGAGTGCCAGCCGCGCCACCGACTGACCGCGGCGCACCGCCGCCTCGCTGCTGCGAAGGTAGTGGTGTGTCTGCCGTGAGGCACCCTGCGGCTGCGGGTAGCCAAGCAGCCGAACGCGTGGATGAAAGCCCTGGATGCGCCTGATGCCGGCTTCCTCACCGATGGCGACGACCTCGTTGGCGGGTGAATCGGCGAGCGCCGGCGCCAGATGGCGATACTGGCCCGGGAAATTGTGGTGGACGAAGAGGATTCGCATTTGAGTTCCAGCTGCCCGTCGGATCGTGCTGCGTGCCCCGCCGATACTACACGGGACGACGCTCCCGGTCACGGCCGGCAGCCCCGTTGCAGTACAATCGCGGCGAATGAACGACGAATTCTTCATGCGCGAGGCGATGTCGCTGGCACTCGCTGCCGAATGTCTCGGCGAGGTGCCGGTGGGCGCAGTCGTCGTGCGGGCGGGGGTCGTCGTCGGGCGCGGCTTCAATTCGCCGATCGGCGACCACGATCCGACGGCGCATGCGGAAATCGCAGCGTTGCGTGACGCCGCGCGCAATCTGCGCAACTACCGGCTTCCCGGGTGCGAACTGTTCGTCACGCTCGAGCCCTGCGCGATGTGTGCTGGTGCCGTCCTGCAGGCCCGACTTGCCCGCCTGGTCTACGGCGCACGCGACCCGAAGACCGGGGTGCACGGCAGCGTCGTCGATCTCTTCGCCGTCGAGCGGCTCAACCATCACACCGAGGTGGTCGGCGGCGTGCTGGCGGCAGAATGTGGGCAACTGCTGTCCGCATTCTTTGCCGAACGGCGTCGGCGCAGCGAAGGTGGACCCGAGGGTGGATGTGTACATCGAGATCTCGATCGCTAGGCAGACCCTGAGGCTCGTCGACGACTCCGGGACGACCGTGTGCAGCTACTCGGTGTCGACGGCGACGCGCGGCGTCGGCGAACGGAAAGGGAGTTTCTGCACGCCGCGGGGAAGGCATCTGATCCGCGCCAAGATCGGTGCCAATCAGCCACCGAACACGGTGTTCATCGGCCGTCGGCCCAGTGGTGAGGTCTATTCGCGCGAATTGGCCGAGCGCTTTCCGAAGCGCGACTGGATCCTGACGAGAATCCTCTGGCTGTCCGGCTGCGAGCCTGGCCGCAACCGGCTGGGCGAAGTCGATACCATGCGCCGCTACGTCTACATCCACGGCAGTCCGGACACGGCGCCGATGGGTCGGCCTGGATCGATCGGCTGCATCCGCATGCGCAATGCCGACATCGTCGAGCTTTTCGAGCTGGTGCCGCCTTATACGCCGGTCAACATCAGCGAGGACTGAAAGCGCTCGCAAACCTCGCCAGTCGGGGTGGCAGCAGCGCCGTAACTGCGTTCGTGGAGGCTGACCAGACCATCGCGCCGTCGGCTCAGCAGCGTCGAGGCGCGCGTTCCGTAGTGTTCGGAGCTGACGAAGACGGCCGAGAGGATGCGTTCCCACTCGATCGGGACGCCGGTTTCCGGCAGGTGGGAATCAGGAACGATCTCCCGGTCGGCGAGCAGCGCGAAGAATGGCGTTGGTTCCGGCAGTGTCCGCAGCGCCGCGGCAAAGGCGGCCCTGGCGCTTGCCAGCTTCGGCCAGGGCGTGTCGAGCAGGTGGTTGGAAAGGCCATAGATGCCGGGTGTCAGCCAGCGCAGCTCGGCGTCTTGACGGTTGCTGCAGTAACCTAGCCGGTCAGCGTCGCCGACGAAGAGATTGAAGCCGTTGTATTCGCCGGCCTGGGCCGCGACTTCGGCGAGGTAGTTTTTCGGCGTCGCCCGGCCGACGAGGAAATCGGCCACCAGAGCGCCGCGCGAGCGCGTATCCGGGTGCTGCCTGCCGCCTTCCCGATAGTTGGTCAGGGCTGCAAAACGCTGCTCGCGGCTGACGCCGAGCCAGGTGCCGCCGGCTTCCAGATCGCGCCCGGCGAGCACCTGCGGCGCATCGTGCCAGAACGCAGCGGGCGCCGACGGACGCGCGAAGAACTCGTCACGGTTCGCTGCGACGACCAGTGGATAGTCCGGGTGCACCTGCCAGGCGAGCAGGATCAGGCACATCGTCGCCCTCGGCTAGGGTGTCGCCGACGGCGGCCCGACCGGCGCGACCGCGATCGCCACGCCACCCGGATCGCCAAGCTGCAGATTGCCGGCAGCAGCGAAGCTCTCCTGGATGATGGCCAGGGCATCATGACCGCCGGCCGGTGCCGGTGCCGCGTTGGCGATCATGCCACAAGGCTGCTGCGGGCTGCCTGCCGAGTAGATCGGTTGGCCGGCGGCCATCGGGCTGGCGCAGTGGGCGCGATAGAGGTGACGCTTGACCTTGCCGAGGTACTGCGTTCTGGCGACGATCTCCTGGCCCGGGTAGCAACCCTTGCGGAAACTGATGGCTCCGAGGTGTTCGAAGCCCGCCATCTGCGGCACGAACTCTTCGCGGGTTCGCTCGCTGATCAGCGGCACGCCGGCCTGGATGTCGAGCCACTGCCAGGCTGCCGTTCCGACCGGGCGCGCCTGCAGTCGCCGCCACAGCTCCGGCGCTGCATCGACGCTGGCGAGAATCTCGAAGCGATTGCTGTCGAGGCGCACGAGCAGGCCACCGGCGGCAGTGGTGACGCCGAGCGGGGCGGCAGGAACCGGCAGGCCGGCAGCGACCAGCGCGCTCGCTGCCTGCGGACCCGCGACACCGATCAGCGGGCGCTCGCCAGACCGGTCGGTGATGCTCAGCCTGCTGCGCAGGACGAACATCGACAAGCGCTGGCGAACGAACGGCACCAGGTCGGCCGACAACTGCAGGAGGTAGTCGGGACCACAACGAAGGACCAGGAAGCTGGCCAGCATCCTGCCCTTGGCCGAGCACCAGGCCGAATGCTGCGCACTGCCGTCGGCGAGATGCCTGACATCACTCGTCAGCTGGCTTTGCAGGAAGGTGGCTGCATCCGGCCCGCTCAGTTCGAGCAGGCCGAGATGGCTCAGCGGCGACATGATGGTCGCCGCGCGAGCAGCGTGCAGCTCGGCAGCCGGGTCGCCGAAGTGCCTGACCTGATCGTCTTCGATTCGTGCTCCCGAGGCACACAGGAATTCCTGCCAGTTCGCGTTCATCTTCCTCCCATTTCGTTCGCCGACGAGCCGGCAGTCGAGCGTTCCGCCGGGTTCCGCAAGTTGCCGCCGGGGAGCGCAGCCGGCAGCGGCGGCAGCACGGCTCGCCACGCAAAAAAAGGTGGTCGCGGCCGGTCGGGGCGCGTTTCGGCTATTATAGGACGACTCGACGCCCACTCGGCCACTCCATCCACCTCCCGCCCGCCAGCCCGACGGCTGCCCAGGCCCGATGCGCACGATCTTTCGCCTGCTCCTTGCTTTCGCCTCCGCAACGCTGCTTCTGGTCGCCGCCGCCGCCGCGTACGTGACGCTGGCGCCGATCAGCCTGCCGCGCGAACAGGTCGAGTTCACGCTCGCGCCCGGCAGCAGCCTGCGCGCGGCGGCGCGCGAGATCGCTGCCAGCGAGGTCGGGATCGAACCGTGGGTGCTGATCGCCCTCGCCAGACTGCTGGGTGTCGAGTCGTCGATCAAGGCCGGCAGCTATCAGATCAGCCGTGGCACGACACCACTCGAACTGCTGCGCAAGCTCACGCGCGGCGACTTCACGCAGGCCGAACTGACCTTCATCGAAGGCTGGACCTTTCGCCAGATGCGCGAACGAATCGCGGCACATCCGGACCTGCGTCACGAGACGAGCGCCCTGTCCGAGGACGAGATCATGCACCTGCTCGGTGCGCCGGGACTCGCTGCCGAAGGGGCTTTCTTCCCCGATACCTATCTCTTCGCCAAGCGAAGCACCGATCTCGATCTGCTGGCGCGCGCCTATCGCGCAATGCAGCAACATCTGCACCGCCATTGGCAGGCGAGGGCGGAGGGCTTGCCGCTGCGCGACGCCTATCAGGCGCTGATCCTCGCCTCGATCGTCGAGAAGGAGACCGGACGCGATCAGGATCGTTCGCTGGTGGCCGCGGTGTTCATCAACCGCCTGCGCCTGGGGATGCCGTTGCAGACCGATCCGACGGTGATCTACGGCCTCGGTAATGCCTTCGACGGCGACCTGCGCAAGCGCGACCTGCTTACCGACACGCCGTACAACAGCTATACGCGCCGTGGCCTGCCACCGACTCCGATCGCCATGCCCGGACTCGCATCGCTGCAGGCGGCCCTGCACCCGGCGGCAAGCGATGCGCTCTACTTCGTCGCCCGCGGCGACGGCAGCAGCCAGTTCTCGCGCACGCTGGCGGAACATAACCAGGCGGTACTGCGTCATCAGAAAGGTGGCAGACCTTGAAGCAGGAACAAGCCCCGCTGCGCGGCCGTTTCATCACCTGCGAAGGCATCGACGGTGCCGGCAAGAGCAGCCATATCGCGGCGATCTCGGCGTTTCTGCGCCAGCGCGGACGGTCGGTCGTCAGCACGCGCGAACCAGGTGGCACGCCGCTCGGCGAGAAGCTGCGGTCGCTGCTGCTGCACGAAGCGATGCACCTCGAGACCGAGGCGCTGCTGATGTTTGCCGCCCGCCGCGAACACATCGCCTGCCTCATCGAACCGGCACTCGCGCGCGGCGACTGGGTGGTCTGCGATCGCTTCAGCGACGCCACCTACGCTTACCAGAGCGGCGGACGAGGCCTCGACCCCGAGAAGTTCGCGCAACTCGAGCGCTGGGTGCACCCGCTGCTGCAGCCGGACCTGAGCCTGCTCTTTGATCTGCCGGCCGCGGTTGCGGCCGGGCGCATCGCGGGCCAGGCACGTACGCGCGATCGCTTCGAGCAGGAGCGGCTCGATTTCCACGAGCGGGTGCGACTCGCCTACCTCGAGCGTGCGCGGTTGGCGCCGCGGCGAATCACGGTGATCGACGCCGACCAGTCCCCGGAAAAAGTTGGCAGACAGCTTGAAGAAGCTATTGCAAGATTCTGTTCATGAAGACTATTGACCTGCACCAGACGGTCTGGCAGCAACTCCTGGCGCGACGCGCCAGGCTGCCGCACGCGCTCCTGCTGTGTGGTCAGCAGGGGATCGGCAAGTTCGACCTGGCGGTTGCCTTCGCCGCTTCACTACTCTGCGAGAGACTCCCGGTGACCGGGGAGGCGTGTGGTCAATGCCTCGCCTGTGGCTGGTTGGCGCAGGGGAACCACCCCGACCTGCGGCTGTTGCAACCGCAGGCTCTCGCCCCAACCGCTGACGACGCCGGCGAAGGAGAGGATGCGAAGGGAACGAAGAAGCCCAGTCAGCAAATCACGATCGATCAGGTACGGGCACTGGATGACTTCCTGCACGTCGGCACCCACCGCCATGGCGCGCGCGTGCTCCTCCTCAACCCGGCCGAGGCGATGAACCGGGCAACCGCGAACGCTCTTCTTAAATCGCTTGAAGAACCAATTGTATCTACATTGTTTATATTGGTTTCAAGCAATCCAAATCGCCTGCTGCCAACGATTCGGAGTCGCTGCCAGACAGTCAGCGTGCCGCTGCCGCCGCGAGCAATCGCGGTGGCATGGCTGCGCGACGCGGGAGTTGCCGAGCCTGACGACTGGCTGGCACTGGCCGCGGGTGCGCCGCTCCTGGCGCTCGCCCTGAGCAGCAGCGGTGAGCGCACGGTGCTGGAAGCGCTCCTGGCCGAAGTCAGCAGCGGCGCTGGCGTCGACCCGCTCGCGGCTGCCGCCAGGCTCGAGCGGGTGGTCAAGGCCGACAAGCGCCCGGCGCCGCTGAAGCGGCTGCTCGAATGGGCACAGAAGTGGCTGTTCGACCTCAACCTGGCGACCGAGGCTCTGCCGCCTCGCTATTTCCTGCGCCAAGCGGAGTTACTGCAGGAACTTGCGCAAGGGACCGATCGCCTCAGACTCTTGGCATTCAATCGAAAAGCGCTACAATACAAGGCCCAGTGTGACCAGCCCCTGAACAGTCGCCTGTTTCTGGAAGACTTCTTCCTCGGCTACGCGCGGGTTTTCCAAAGCGCCTGAGGGCAGGCACGATGTGCCGCGGCGGTTGATCGCGCACGCACACCGCCCGGCAGCCGGTGGTCTCTGGTCCCGCGGCGCGATTCCCGGTTGGGGTAATGAACGAGTGAGGTGGCAGCGAGTGAGCAACGACTTTCGCTCAACGGGGCGATCGATGGCTTCCGACTGAAGATGGCAGAGACCGACATTGGCAAGCCAGCGCCTGCTGCGGCACCGCCACGCCCCAGCGTTCTGTCGCTGAACATCAACTCGAAGTCGGCTCTGTACGCTGCCTACATGCCACTGCTGCGGAATGGCGGAATCTTCATTCCGACCACCCGCGGCTATTCGATCGGCGACGATGTCTTCATGTTGCTGTCGCTGATGGACGATCCCGCCAAACTGCCGATCGCCGGTACGGTCGTCTGGATCACTCCGGCTGGCGCTCAGAACAGCAAGGCGCAGGGAATCGGTGTGCAGTTCAAGAGCGACGAGAGCGGTGCCGAGGCCCGCCGGCGTATCGAGAGTCTTCTCGGTGGCGTGATGCAGTCCGGTCGCCCAACGCACACCATCTGATGGCGGTCTGATGCTGGTCGACTCGCATTGCCATCTCGATTTCCCGCAGCTTGCCGATGACGTGGAGCAGGTCATCGGCCTGATGCGGGCCAATGACGTCGGCTGTGCACTGTGTATCGGCGTTAGCCTGGAAGGTCTCGGCAGGGTTCTGCAACTTGCCGAAGCCTGGCCGATGCTGCTCGCAACGGTCGGCGTGCACCCGGAGGAAACCGGCGTCCGTGAGCCAACGGTCGACGAACTGGTCGAACTCGCCGGACATCGGCGAGTGGTGGCGATTGGCGAGACCGGCCTCGACTATTACTGGCACAAGGATGCACCGGAATGGCAGCGCGAACGCTTCCGTACGCACATCCGCGCCGCCCGCGCGGCAGGCAAGCCGCTGGTGGTCCACACCCGCGAGGCGGCCGCCGACACGCTGCGGTTGATGGCGGAGGAGGGGGCCGCCGAGGTCGGCGGCATCATGCATTGCTTCACCGAGAGCTGGCCGGTCGCCGAGGCAGCGCTCGATCTCGGCTTTCACATCTCGCTGTCGGGCATCGTCACTTTCAGGAAGGCCGTCACGGTCAGGGACGTCGCGCTGCGGGTGCCGCTCGATCGTCTGCTGGTCGAGACCGACTCGCCCTATCTGGCGCCGGTCCCCTACCGTGGCAAAACAAACCAGCCAGCCTACGTCCGTCATGTTGCCGAGGAGGTCGCACGCCTGCGCGGCCTCAGCTACCAGCAGATCGCCGACGCCACGACCGCCAATTTCTTCAATCTCTTTCCCGAAGCTCGCACGAAGGTTGCCCAATGAAAATTCTCGCCCTGTTGTTCGCCTTGCTGGTCCCGACGATGGCCGCGGCCGGCGCCTACGAAGACATGGAGGAAGCGCTGATTTCCGGCAATACCTCCTGGGCCATCCAACTGATCAACCGCGGCATGGACGTCAATTCGGTCGATGCCGCCGGCAACACGCTGCTGATGCAGTGCGTTCAGCGCGAGAACATCGACTTTCTCGACTATCTCGTGAAGCGCCGGGCACGGCTGAACACCCGCAACCGCAATGGTGAAACCGCACTGAGCCTGGCCGCTTACAAGGGGCTGCTGCCTTTCGTCAAGCGTCTCGTCGAGGCGGGGGCCGATGTCAATCTCTACGGCTGGTCGCCACTGGTCTACGCTGCGTTCAGCGGCCGTACGGCGGTGGTCGAATACCTGCTCAGCAAGGGCGCGGAAGTCAATGCGATGACGCCAAACGGGTCAACGGCGCTGCTCTTTGCCGCGCGCTTCGGACACATCGAGGTCGTCGAACTGCTGCTGCAGAACAAGGCGGATCCGAACATGGCCAATGACCGCGGGGCGACGGCGATTGACTGGGCTCTCAAGTCCGACAATACCGACATCGCCGACCTCCTGCGCAAGGCCGGCGGTCGCGCCGGCGGTCCACCGGCGAGCGCGGCTTCACAGTGAGAAGGCGGGCAGGGGGCGGACGGCCACCTTGCCGCTGTTCAGGAAGCGGCTGATGATCCGGTAGATGTCGGGGTCAAAGTCCTGCTGGCTGGGTCCAGCGGCCAGTAACGCCTGCAACGCCTCTTCGCTCCGCACCGTGCCGAGCAGCCGCCAGCGGTCGATCAGGTGGATGTCCTGGCGCATGCCGAAGTCGTCGCGCTCGATCAGTGCAACGGGTCCGCGGTAGGGCCAGCTTCTTATCCTCAGGCGGGCGAGGGCGGTCATCAGGCGCGCGCTGTGCTGCGCCACCGCTTCCTTGCCGATGCATGCGCCGCGACAGTTCTTTTGCCGGTAGCCACTGCAAGCAGCAACCGCCTGCTCGATGCCGACCTGTTTCTGGCAGAGCTGATTCGCCTCGGCCAGCACGCGCAAGGCGCGCTGTGCCTCGCGGCGGCTGGTGTACAGGCCGAAAAGGTCGTCGGCGACGGCGAAATCCAGTTCCTGGCCAAAGACCAGCCGCGGTCGGTAGTCGCCTGGTGCCTGCAGCTGCAGCTGCCACGAGCAGATCTCATCGACTGCCAGACGCTGGCGGCTGCCAGGGCTGGCAGCCGCCTTCGCCGACGCCGTGGGCGGTGCCTCGCGCGTGAAGCGCATCTCGTGCAGACGCGCGCCAAGTTCGCCGGCGGCTTCGCGCCATTCGATCCGCCAGGTTTCGCGGCAGAGGCCCTTGTCGCGGCTTCCGGCAGCGAAATGAGCAAGCACCTGGCGACGCAGGTTATCGCTGCGACGACTGAGCAGGAGGCGGCCATGCTCGCCGTAGAAGGCGTAGGCGCCTGCCGCCTCGGGCAGGTCTTCGAGCGGGGCCGGGTCGAGTTGCGGCGGCAATTCCGGGCGGCCGACGATCGCTGCCACGGCGTCGCGTATCGTCGTCACCGGCAGGTTACGGTGCCAGCACTGCCAGAGGGCCCAGAGCAGGCGGGCGTCGGCGAGCGCACGATGGCGTCCGCCGCCAGCGGCCAGCCCATGCCGATCAACGAGCGTGTCGAGGTTGTGGCGGTGGTGCTCGGGATACAGCTTGCGCGACAGCTTCACGGTGCACAGGCTGGGCAGGCGGAAGTCGACCCCGAGCCGGCCGAACTCTCCCTTAAGGAAGCCATAGTCGAAGCGGGCGTTGTGTGCGACGAACAGCCGCCCGCGGAGTCGTTCGAGCAGTTCCTGGGCGATCTGGCGAAAGGTCGGCGCCGGACGCAGCATGGCCTCGCTGATTCCGGTGAGGCTGGTAATGAAGGGGGAAAGCGGCATTTCGGGATTGACCAGCACACTCCACTCGCGAACACCGTCCGGGTCGACTTCGACGAGACCGATCTCGATGATCCGGTCATTGGCGAAGTTCGCGCCACTCGTCTCGAGATCGACGAAGACCATGGGCTCCGTTGCGAGAAGGCAGCACTGCTCGGAAGCCATCACCGCTGGCGCTCAGCGCCGGCCGCGGCGGGCCACGGCGGCAATGGCATCGGCAAAGACATCGGTCAGAGCCAACGGGAAATCGTGTGCCATGCCCTCGATGACGCGCATCTCGGCACCCGGAATGTGTGCCGCCACGTCCTCTCCGCAGGCGAGCGGGATCAGCGGGTCGTCGGCACCGTGCAGCACGAGCGTCGGCGCGCTGATCGTTGCCAGCAGCGCCCGCCGGTCACCGCTGGCAAGAAAAGCCGCCAGTTGCCGCGTCACCCCGCGCGGATGGAAGCCGCGCTCGTGCTCCTCGGTGAACTGGTTGCGCAGACGATCGGGGCAACTGGGATACTCCGGACTGGCGACCGCCAGCTGGCGCCGGATCGCGTCCTCGATCAGGCTTTCCCTGTCGCGCGCCGCCGGCAGAGGCGCCAGCAGAGCCTGCGCCGCCTCCGCGCTGGGTGACGGCAGGTCCGGGTGGCTACTGGTCGACATGATGCTGGTCAGCGACAGGGTGCGCTCCGGGTAGCGGGCGGCGACGATCTGGGCAATCGCACCGCCCATCGAAGCGCCAACCACGTGCGCCGCCTCGACTCCCAGGGCGTCGAGCAGTCCGACGCAGTCGGCCGCCATGTCCTCGAGCGAATAAGGGGCGCCTGGCGGGGTGCCGCTGCGCAGCGCCCGTGCGATATCGGGAACTCCCGCGTCGTCGAGCTTGCTCGACAGCCCGCAGTCGCGATTGTCGAAACGCAGCACGCGATAGCCACGAGCGACCAGCGCCTGGCACAGTTCGACGTTCCACCGGCCCAGTTGAGCACCCAGTCCCATGATCAGCAGGATCGCCGGAGCGGCTTCGCTGCCGAAGGATTCGTATTCGATCTGGAGGTTGTTGGCGGTGACTATTGGCATGATCAGGGTTCTCGCAGGCGGGCCTGGAAGGGACATCGGATATCGACGGAAGCGGAATCTACCACTGATTCGAAAGAAAGCGAACCCGACGGCGAGCGGCTCGGCCCGAACCGAAGACCGAGTGTGCTGCGCGCACGATCTGCCGGCAGGCGCTGTCGAGCCGGTGTCGACGGGAGCGGCTACCACGAGCGACCTGGTCTGCAATTACTGATAATTTGTATTATGTAAAGCCGAAAGGCGAAAAAGAGCATGACAAGCCCGAAAGCAGCGAAAAGACCGATAATCACCACCAAACTAAAAAGATCGTTGTCCATGAGCTTTACCCTTTGTCTGATAAGGAAAAAGAAGCACTGCTTGTTCTGCAATGGTGCCTTGTCATAGCGCGCATTCAACCTGATTCACCGCGCCTTGCTTGGTACTGCAGCCGCTGGCACGTGCCCGAGAAAGTCGCCGCCGCCGCCGCCGCAGGCACGCTTGACAGCACGTTGGCCACCTGCCCGACCATCGACCGCAAGCACCTGCCCGCAGGCATCGCCGCCGTTGCTGCATGGCACGACTACCTGCGACCGGATATGGTACGCGCCCCCGATGATGTCTGCTTACATCCGCAGCAATCGACATCCGAAGCGGCATAGCGCCAGACTATCGGCGAAAAAAAAGGCAGCCTGCGCCGCCTTTCGCCACACTCAACGACCGCCCACCGTCACGACCTGGCGCGCATCGCCTTGAAGACCTCGCAGACGACTGACACCGCCAGCATGCCGACGACCGCACCGACCGGCCGCAAGCTGGCCAGCAGCACCCCGACGACCGCCGCAAGCGCCATCATCGCCACCGCGCCGACCACCACCGCCAGCAATCCCACCTGGCGCCATCTGTCGCACCACCACATGACCGCCGCCGCCAGCGCCAAAGACACAGACCAATCAACTATCATCATTACGACCCCCACTCAAGGACTGCCACCCTGGCCACCACTCGGCGCAGGATTCGGCGCAGGATTCGGCGCCGCTACCGGCTTGACCGGACCTTCACTCAGCCGGACGTACTTCGCCCGGTTTCCATGCTTCGCCCTAAATCTAGCTTGCGCCGCTCGATTCTGCAACCTCCTTCGCGTGTCGGCGCCCTTCTGCCGCTTCTTGGCGATGTACTGCAGGCTTTGCTGAATCAATTTGCTGTTCAATGCCTTGTTGATCTGCCGCTTCGTGAACTTGGCGCCCGTCCTCGCCTGTATCTGCACGATCAGCGATTCTGCATTGATGTCGCGCGATTCCACCTCCTTCGTGATGCGGTCGATTACCAAAGGCGTGAAATACTCGATCAGCGCCTGTTTAGGGTCTTCTTCGCTCATGATCTGAGTTAGGGGAAAGTGCACTTTCTCTTCCATGATCGAGATACCGATTGCCACCACGTCTGCCTTGATTCGCTCAGGGTCTCGCAGCGACGACAACTGGTATCCGGTCTTCAGACTGAACTGATCCAAGGCGAAGTGCTCCAAATCCTCCCTGACGCCCTCTTTGTCGTAGAGGTTTCGCACTGGTACGCCGCTTTTCTGCGTCACGGCGCTGCCCATCGACGAACCCCCGAAAGGCTCATCGTCGTCGAGCTGCAGGCCGGTCTCGTATTCGACCACCACCGCCGCCGCCCTCAGCAGTTGCTTCTGAAGCGCCCCAGCGTCGCCCGTCACGAGCGCGGACACGTACTCGCCCCCAAGCGCCCCGGCGCCTGCAGCGGTGCCCGTTGAGGCGAGCAGCTTCAGCAGGCCAGTACGGCCGACGTATGCGACAGCTTGCTGCAGCACTCCGATGACGACGGGCACGAGTGCGGCCAGTGGCAAAGGCATAGCAACCCCCTGTTTTCAAAAAATGACGATTACACCTAAACAAAAAGTTCCAAAGACCGAACTATTTCCCAACAATCCGAAGGAATGCATTATAAATAATCGTTAATTCGTCAGAATCGCACTTCACGCCACGCCAACTCATCGCGCAGTGCCGCCGCTCTGGCCGCTTCGATTCCGCCTGCAGCAAGCGCCCTCGATGCCTTGCCGACTGCTACCCTTGCCGCCCGCCTGGCCGTGTCTGCCCGCACCTGGCGCAGCTCGCCCCGAAGGCACGCGGCCGCGCCGACGATCGCCGCCAGCGCCTCGCATTGCCGGTCCACGACCAGGACAGCGCCTGCCAGCGATGCCGCCGTTACCGTCCGCCCGTTGTCGCCGATGACCACCTGCCCCCCGACACTGACCGCGCGGCTTGCCGAATCCCACGATACCGCTGCCCCTCTCAGGTATGCCAGCGCCGCAAGCGATCGCCCGACGAACCCACCGCTGCCAATCTGGACCGCTGCCCACGCTGCCGGCAGCTCCTGCCACCCTTCGAGCAATCGCTGAACGCGCGCGCCGGCCGGAGCGTTCGAGACTTCCAGCCGCCGCCCGGCCGCTCGCTGACGAACCGACGCCGCCCGCCTGATCGCTTCAACGGCCGCCCCCTTGATTCGTTCTGCTGCCGGTGCCTTCGCGCATTTTCCAGGCGCAAGCCGTCCGCCCGCTCGCCTCGCGATCGCCTTTCCCGATACCGCCCTGCCGACCTGCGCGCCCGAGACTGCCAGCCGCCGCCCTGCCTTGCCGACGCCTACGCCACCCCTGGCCGCCCTTGGCAGAGCGCCGACCGCCAGCGCCCCGCTTGCCCCCTGCTGGCGCAGCCCTCGCGATGCCCTGGCTCCTGCCGACAGCGACAGCCGGACGCCGACCTGCTGCAACTGTGGCATGTCGTCATTCCTTCCTGACGGCAAACAGACTTGCGCCCGTTTTCGCGATGCTATAGACGGCCGCTGCATCGTCAAGCACCGTGTCGCCCGATTGTGCATAGCCCGCTACCAGGATGACGCCCTGCAGCTCCTCGACTGGCACCTGCGAATATGAAACCGTCGCCGGTGCCATCGGCAAATACAGGCGCTCCGACTGATCGCGCGCCGACGACCCGGACAGCGACCCGAAAGCCGACTGCACGCTGACGTTTGCATTGGCGACCTCGCCGGCCGAGCCTGGCGTTTTCACGCGCGCCATGTAATGAGCGCCTGCCGATGACAGCAGCACCGCCCCGCTTTTTGTCGGAGCGCCAGCCATCGCCGGACCATCGCGCTTGACTTCAGCGACGATCGCCCACAGCGACCAGTCCGACGACCCTACGTGCAGCACGCCGTCAATTGCGATGAACGACACACTGCCCGCCGCTGACAGCGCCAGCGAAACATCTTGCGCCGTCGTTTGATGCGTCGCCGTATGCGGCCCTGTGTCCCAACCATCGACAGCCGACAACTGCAGCCGGCCGCCTCCCGATACCGACAGCCGAGCAGTCACGCCTGGCCCTGTCACAACGCCCGCCTGCCTGACGACGCCGAAGGCCGCATCGACCGCAGCCCAACTTGTAACGCCATTCACCGATGACGCCGACTTGTTGCACGCTGCCGAGGTTCCCGCTACATCGCCCCCCGTGATCAGCCGAACCATGTCTGCGAGAATCGACGCCGACGCCGCCCCCATTACCCACGAATACACGCCATGCATTGCTTCACTCCTCAGATGGATGCGATTTTCACGTCAACCGCGTTGATTTCGTCAATGATTGCTTGCTGCGCCTGCCTGTCTGCTGCCTTTGCCGCCGCCTGAATCAGCCTGTCCTGATACCGCGCCAGCGCCTCGATTTTCGACTCCCTCCACACAAGCCGCCGCACGGCCGGAAGCGCAGCAGCGTAGCCCACTTCCGCCGCTGCCCGAGTAATCAACAAGTCTGCCCATGCGTTCGCCGATGACCCCGACTTGAAGTGCATCGGCCGCCCGGAAATCGCCGCCACGATGTATCGCTCGTTGTCCAGGTATAGCCTGTTAGCCCGGTAGATGTAGCTGACGCCTCGCAGTAGCAGCACGGTCGCCCCGAGTGCGCAGATTAGCTGCTTCCCTTCCGACAGCCTGCCAGCGATCGCGTCAGGCCGCTCGTGCAGTGCCCCGAAGATTTGCACGCCGCCG
>ERZ761602.3692-NODE-3692-length-21179-cov-11.785457_pt1 | contig 21179 bp, 20 predicted proteins | sample MGYA00512165_ERZ761602 | MGnify/ENA primary metagenome ERZ761602 (study PRJEB28899, sample SAMN02445085) | bioreactor sludge metagenome | biome: EBPR sludge; isolation source: Thorneside wastewater treatment plant | place: Australia: Brisbane, Thorneside...
GTCGGGGCAGGCGGCGCAGCTGCAGGAGTCGGTGGCGTTCTTTGCGCTGGCGGCGGAGTCCGGCGAGCCGGCGCGGCTGGCGCTGGGCAACGAGCGGCGTGCGCCGAACTCGCCGGCGCGCGCGTTCGGGCAGCGGGCCAGCGACCCGGTGGCCCGCGCCACCGGGACGCCCGGCAACTTCAGGCCCTATGGGGGAGGCAGCCGTGCAGCCTGACGCGTCAGCGGAAGCCCCACTCGGCGACTCGTGCCAGTTCCTGACCTTCTCGCTCGGCAGCGAGGCCTTCGGCATGGACATCACGAGCGTGCGCGAGATCATCCAGCACTGCCCGATGACGCGGGTGCCGCAGATGCCCGCGTTCGTGCGCGGCGTGATCAACCTGCGCGGCTCGGTCGTGCCGGTGATCGACCTGCAGGCGCGCTTCGACCGCGCGCCGGCGACGCTGGGCAAGAAGTCGTGCATCGTCATCTTCGACGCGCAACGCGACGGCGAACGCGTCGAACTCGGTCTGCTCGTCGACTCGGTCAGCGCCGTCATCGAGCTTCCGGCCGAACGCGTCGAGCCGGCGCCCCGGTTCGGCGCGTCGGTGCGGCGGGAGTTCATCCGCGGCATGGGCAAGCTGGGCGATCGATTCGTCGTCCTGCTCGATCCCGACCGTGCACTCGACGTGGACGAGATGGCACTCGCCTGCGAGGCCGCGCAATCGGCCCCGGCCTGAAGAACGCATCGTGCCCGAACTCAGCGAAGCCACCTATCGGCGCATCTCGGCGCTGATGTACGAATCGATCGGGCTCTCGCTCGGCGACAACAAGCACTCGCTCGTCGCGTCGCGCCTGGCGCCGCGCATCCAGCGGCTCGGACTCGAGGGCTACGAGGCCTACCTGCGGGCGATCTCCGGCGATGCGGACGACGAGTTCCAGATGGCCGTCGACTTGCTGACGACCAACGAGACCTACTTCTTCCGCGAGGCGGAGCACTTCGATCTGCTGGAGCGCGAGCTGCTCGCCACCCGGCCGGCCTCGTTCGCGATCTGGAGCGCCGCCTGCTCGTTCGGTGACGAGCCGTATTCGCTGGCGATGGTGCTGGCCGACCTCGAGCGCCGCGGCGGCGTCGGTCGCGACTGGTCGATCCTCGGCACCGACATCAGCGACCGCGCGCTGCGCTGCGCCGTCAGCGGCGTGATGCCGGCCGAGCGGCTGCGGCACGTGTCGCCGGAGCGCCTTCGTCGCTACTGCCTGCGCGGCGAGGGCGACGACGAGGGCCTGGCGATGATCCAGCCGAGCCTGCGCGAACGCGTGCGATTCGGGCAGCTGAACCTCTGCCGGCCGATCGAAGACCTGGGGCCCTTCGACGCCGTGTTCCTGCGCAACGTCCTGATCTACTTCGACCAGGAGACCAAGTGCCGGGTCGTCGACCGCGTGCTCGCGCAATTGAAGCCCGGGGGTCTCTTCTTCATCGGCATCGCCGAGGGCAGGGTGCCCTGCCGCACGCCGCTGGACGTGCTGCAGCCCGGCGCCTTTCGCAAGCCGGTGCCGACGTGAAGGACGGCAAGGTCTTCGTGCTGCACCCGGGCGACGTGGCCTGCGGCACCCGCGGCGATCGACTGGAGACGCTGCTCGGCTCCTGCGTCGCGGTGGTGCTCACGGACCCTCGTCGCAGCGTGGGCGCGATGTGTCACATCGTTCACGCCGGTGCACCGGCGGCCGCGGCGAACACCACGGCGCACGCCGAGCGCGCGATCGACGCGATGTACGCACGGCTGATGCGGCTTGCGATCCAGCCGCGCCTCTGCCACGGCTTCGTCTACGGCGGCGGCAACCTCTTCCCCAGCCTGGTCCGTTCGCTGGACGACCACGTGGGCGCCCGCAACGTCGACGCCGTGGCCGACCGGCTGCTGCGCGACGGCGTGCACATCGTTCACGCCGAGGTCGGCGGTGCGGCCTATCGCCGGCTGCGCTGGACGGTGGGTCCCGACCAGCCCGAGGTGACGACGTTCGAGGTGCCATCGTGACGGTCCAGGTCTTCGTGGTCGACGATTCGGCGGTCGTTCGGCAGACCATGCAGCACATCCTGGAGGGCGACGCCGAGTTCCGCCTGGCCGGGACGGCGCCGAACCCGCTGCTCGCGCTGCCGCTGCTGCGCAAGTCGCGACCCGACGTGCTGCTGCTCGACATCGAGATGCCGGGCATGGACGGCCTGACCTTCCTTCGCCAGCTGATGGCCGAGGGACGCCCGATCCCGACGGTGATCTGCTCGACGCTCACGTCCCAGGGCAGCGACATGGCGCTCGAGGCCCTGGCGGCCGGCGCGGTGGCCGTGGTGGGCAAACCGCGCCTGGGCCTGAAGAACTTTCTCGAAGACTCGCGACGGGAACTGCTGCGGACGCTGAAGACGGCCGCGCGGTCGCGGCCACGGGGCGCCTCGGGGCCGACGCCCGGCGCGTCCGCAGTCGCCGTCGAGGCGGCGACGGTGCCCGTCGGACCGCGGCCGGTTCCGGGCCGCCGCACGCTGGCGGTGAACAAGCCCGTTCTCATCGGCAGCTCCACGGGCGGTGCGCAAGCGATCGAGACCATTCTCTGCGGGCTGCCCAGCGACTGCCCGGGCATCGCCATCGTGCAGCACATGCCCGAGAAGTTCACCGCCCAGTACGCGCAGCGGCTGGACCGCACCTGCTCGATGTCGGTGCGCGAGGCGAAGGACGGCGACCGGCTGGAGCGTGGCCTGGTCCTGATCGCGCCGGGCGGCCTGCACATGCAACTGCGCAAGTCGCACGGGCAGTACTTCGTGTCGGTGCTGAACGGTCCGCCGGTGAACCGGCACAAGCCGTCGGTGGACGTGCTGTTCCGCTCCGCGGCCGAGTGCGCCGGGAGCGACGCACTCGCGATCATGCTCACCGGCATGGGCGACGACGGCGCGCGCGCCATGATGCAGTTGCACCGGGCCGGAGCCAGCACGGTGGCCCAGGACGAGGCCACCTGCGTCGTCTTCGGGATGCCGATGGAGGCGATCAAGCTCGGCGCGGTCGACAAGGTGTTGCCGCTGGGCGCGATCGCCGCCGAGATCCTGCGCTTCGACGCCCGCGGCTGAGGTCGCAGGCCGGTCGGGCAGCGGTGTCTGGAGCGCGCGAGCGCGGGGTCGTCGACGAGCTCGCGCCGCAGCGGCCCTTCCGGCCCGACCGGGCAGTTGATCGCGGTCGATGGCCGCGTCGCCACCGTGCCGCCCCCGTTGACGTAAGCTGGCGGCATGGGCTTCAAGGACACCCGTTGAAGGCACTGAACCGTCTGCCCGGCGAGCGGCGCTCGCCGCCGGGGCTCGAGTGGGCACTCTTCAAGCGGTTGCCCGGCATCCTGGTCCTCGGCACGCTGCTGCCCGCCGGCGCGGGGCTGATCCTCTGGTGGGCGGCCCCCGGCGCGTCGTCGGCGGCCGGGCAGCGTGACCTGCTGCTGTGGATCTACCGGCTGGTCGGGCTGGTCGTCCTGCACTGGACCTTGGTGCTCACCGTGGCCATCGGCTGTGTCATCGTCATGCTGATGAAGGGCCCGGGCTTCGTCGCCGACGCGTACCCCCTGCCCGGGCGCGACGACGCGGTGACGCCGGGATGAGGGCGCCTGCCGCCCGCGACACCGAAGGACGGGCCGGGCGCTCCGCGGGCCCGAAGGTCCGCGGGTCCGAAAGCGGTTCGCTACGATGCAGGCCACGGACTCGCCTGCAGGCACTTGCCCGATGACCACGATGCGCCTCCCCACCCGCCAGGTTGCCGGCCGCGCCGTCAGCGCGATCGGCTTCGGCTGCATGAACCTCAGCCATGCCTACGGCCAGCCGCCGCCTGCCGAACACGGCCGTGCGCTGCTGCACGCGGCACTGGACGCCGGCGTGACGCTGTTCGACACGGCGGCGCTCTACGGCTTCGGTGCCAACGAGTCGCTGGTCGGGCCGGTGCTCGCGCCGCACCGCCCGCGCATCGTGCTGTGCACGAAGGGCGGCATGGCCGGGGTGGCCTCGGCCGACGGTGTCAAGCGCGTCATCGACGGCCGTCCGGTGGCGATCCGCCGCAACTGCGAGGACAGCCTGCGACGACTGGGCACCGACCACATCGACCTGTATTACCTGCACCGCTGGGACAAGGCCGTGCCGCTGGAGGACTCGATCGGCGAGATGGCGCGCCTGAAGGCCGAGGGCAAGATCGGGGCGCTCGGCCTGAGCGAGGTCTCGGCCGCGACGATCCGCCGCGCGCACGCCGTGCACCCGATTGCCGCCGTGCAGTCGGAGTACTCGCTGTGGTCGCGCAATGCCGAGCTCGGCACGCTGCAGGCCTGCCGCGAGATCGGCGCGGCCTACGTGGCGTTCAGCCCGGTGGCGCGCGGCGTGCTCACGGCCGAGCCGCCGGATCCGGCCGCTTTCGACGCCAAGGACATCCGCCGCGCGATGCCGCGATTCGAGGCAGCGCACTATGCCGCCAACCTGGCGCTCGCCGCGGCGCACCGCGCGCTCGCCGCCGAGGCCGGCTGCAGCCCGGCGCAGCTGGCGATCGCCTGGCTGCTGCAACGTGCGCCGCACATCGTGCCGCTGCCCGGCACGACGAGCCTCGTGCACCTGCACGACAATCTCGGGGCGCTGCAGGTCCGGCTCGATGCCGGGCTCGTCGTGCGGCTCGAGGCGCTGTGGAACCCCGGCGCCGTCAGCGGTCCGCGCTACAACGAGCAGAACAGCCGCGAAGTCGACACCGAGGAATTCACCGCATGATCTACCGCCGCATGGGCCGCAGCGGCCTGAAGCTCAGCGTCCTGTCGCTGGGCTCCTGGGTCACCTACCACAACCAGGTCGACCTGAAGTCGGCCACCGAGATGATGGCCGCCGCCTACGACGCCGGCGTCAACTTCTTCGACAACGCCGAGGTCTACGCCGGCGGGCGCAGCGAGGAGATCATGGGCCAGGCGCTGAAGGCGCTGGCCTGGCCGCGCCTGAACGTCGTGGTCTCCAGCAAGTTCTTCTGGGGCCTGGACCGCCAGGGCGAGGCCGTGAACCGCAAGGACACGCTGAACCGCAAGTACCTGATGCAGGCGGTCGACGGCAGCCTGCGCCGCATGGGGCTCGAGCACCTGGACCTGATCTACTGCCACCGCCCCGACCCGCACACCCCGATCGACGAGACGGTGCGCGCGATGAACGACCTGATCGTCCAGGGCAAGGCGCTGTACTGGGGCACCAGCGAGTGGAGCGCCGCCGACATCCGTGCCGCCTGGGAGATCGCCGACCGCCACGGCTGGCACCGTCCGGTCGTCGAGCAGCCGCAGTACCACCTGTTCCACCGCAAGCGCGTCGAGCAGGAGTATGCGCGCCTGTACGGCGACATCGGCATCGGCCTGACGACGTGGAGCCCGCTGGCCTCCGGGCTGCTGACCGGCAAGTACCTCAACGGCATCCCGCAGGACAGCCGCGGCGCGATGGACAACCTGGCCTTCCTGCGCGAGGGCCTGACGAACCCGGCGAAGAACGCCGCGGTGGCGGAGCTGGCCGGCCTGGCGGACGAACTCGGCTGCGAGGTCGCGCAGCTCGCGCTGGCCTGGGTGGCGGCCAACCCCAACGTCAGCTCGGTGATCACCGGCGCGTCGCGGCTGTCGCAGTTGCAGGCCAACCTCGGCGCGCTCGAGGTGCTGCCGAAGCTGACGCCCGAGATCATGCGACGCATCGACGCGCTGACCGCGCACCTGGCCGAGTGACGGCCCACCGGCGGCAAGCCATCGGCCTGGTCACGAGGAGGTTCTCCATGCAGTTCACGCGGTTCACCCGGATCACCCGGCGTCCGGCCGCCCTGGCGGCCGTCGTCATCGCCACCGCCGGGGCCACGCACGCCCAGAACCTGAAGCCCGGCCTCTGGGAGCACGGCTTCACGATGAAGAGCAGCAGCGGCGAGGTCGAGAAGAGCATGGCGCAGGCCAAGGCCGAGATGGCCCGGCTGCCGCCGGACCAGCGCAAGATGATGGAGCAGATGCTGGCCCGGCAGGGTGTGGGAATGACCCCCCAGGGCCACACGGTGCGCGTGTGCATCACGCCCGAGCAGGCCTCGCGCACCGAGCTGCCGGACGGGGATGGCAAGTGCGAGCAGAAGAGCCTGCAGCGCAGCGGCGGCACGATCCGCACGAGCTTCGTCTGCGCCGGCCCGCCGCCGACCTCGGGTCACAGCGAGATCACGCTGAAGGGCGACACCGCCTACAGCGGCCGCTCGGTCGTCGACACCACGGTGAAGGGCAAGCCCGAGCGCATGACCATGGACGTCACCGGCAAGTGGCTGTCGGCGGACTGCGGCAACGTCAAGCCGATCAAGCGCTGAGCATCGCGAGGGGTTTGCTGCCATGACCTCGAAGGACGTCGACACCCGCTCCGTGGCGGTGGTCACCGGCGCGGCGCGCGGCATCGGGCTGGCGATCGCGCGCTGGTTCCTCGCGCACGACTGGGACGCCGCGCTGGTCGACATCGACCTGACGACCCTCACGGCCACCGAGTCGCTGCTGCGCGCCGAAGGCCTCGGGGATCGCATCCTCGCGGTGCACGCCGACGTCTCGCAGCACGTGCAGGTGGCCGCGGCGATGGCCGAGATCGACGACCGCTTCGGCCGCGTCGACGCGCTGGTCAACAACGCCGGCGTCGCGGTCTTCAAGCCGATCCTGCAGACCAGCTTCGAGGAGTGGCGCCACGTGCTCGGCACCAACCTGGACGGCGCCTTCCTGTGCACGCAGGCGGCCGCGCCGATCATGCTGCGCGGCGGCCGGGGTGGCGCGGTGGTCAACATCGCGTCGATCTCCGGGCTGCGCGCGAGCACGCTGCGCGTGGCCTATGGCACGAGCAAGGGTGCGCTGATCCACCTGACCAAGCAGCAGGCGATCGAGCTCGGCAATGCCGGCATCCGCGTGAACGCGATCGCGCCCGGCCCGGTCGACACCGAGATGGCCAAGCTCGTGCACACCGTGGCGATCCGTGCCGACTACCACGACGTGATCCCGCTGAACCGCTACGGCACCACCGACGAGATCGCCGAGGCGGTCGGCTTCCTGTGCAGCCCGGCGGCGAGCTACGTCAACGGCCAGGTGCTCGCGGTCGACGGCGGCTTCGAGGCCAGCGGGGTGGGCTTGCCGACGCTGCGGCGTCACGACGGGTAGGCCGGCGGCGCCAGCAGGCGCTCGCCGATACACTGCGCCGCTTCACGGAACACCGGGGCCCGCATGCGGGTCCCTGCACCTCGCCTTGGACAAGATCCTGCTGCAGATCGCCGCCGAACTGAAGGTCCGGCCGGCGCAAGTGAACGCGGCCGTCGGGCTGCTCGACGGCGGGGCCACCGTGCCCTTCATCGCCCGCTACCGCAAGGAGGCCACCGATGGCCTCGACGACGTCCAGCTGCGCGAGCTCGAGGTGCGGCTGGCCTACCTGCGCGAGCTCGAGGACCGTCGCGCGGCGGTGCTCGGGAGCATCGACGAGCAAGGCAAGCTGACGCCCGAGCTGCGCGCGGCGATCGAGGCCGCGCCGACCAAGCAGGAGCTCGAGGACCTGTACCTGCCCTACAAGCCGAAGCGCCGCACGAAGGGCATGATCGCCCGTGAGGCGGGCATCGAGCCGCTGGCCGACGCGCTGTTCGCCGACCCGGCGCAGGAGCCGCTGGCGCGGGCCATGGCCTTCGTCGACGCCTTCCCCGGCGGGCCCGAGGCCCTGGCGGCGGCGGGTTTCGCCGATGCCCACGCGGTGCTCGACGGCGTGCGCGACATCCTCTCCGAGCGCTGGGCCGAGGACGCCGCGCTCGTCGGCCAGCTGCGCGAATGGCTGTGGGCCGAGGGGCTGCTGCGCAGCCGCCTCGTCGAGGGCAAGGACGGCCAGCACCCCGATGCGGCGAAGTTCCGCGACTACTTCGACTACGCCGAGCCGATCCGCAGCGTGCCGTCGCACCGGGCCCTGGCCGTCTTCCGCGGGCGCGCGCAGGAGTGGCTCGACGCGAAGCTGGTGCTCGAGGAAGACCTCGAGCCGGCCGAGCCCCCGGCGCCGAGGCCGGCCGGCACCGTCTCCCGCCCCGAGGCGCGCATCGCCCGCCACCTCGGCTGGAGCCACGCGAAGCGCCCGGGCGACGAGCTGATCCGCCGGTCCGTTGCCTGGACCTGGAAGGTCAAGCTCTCGCTGAGCCTGGAGCGCGACCTGTTCTCCCGCCTGCGCGAGGAGGCCGAGGCCGTGGCGATCAAGGTCTTCGCCGACAACCTGCGCGACCTGCTGCTCGCCGCACCGGCCGGCAAGCGGGTGGTGATGGGGCTGGACCCGGGCATCCGCACCGGCGTCAAGGTGGCCGTGGTCAGCGACACCGGCAAGGTGCTGGCCACCGACACGGTCTACCCGCACGAGCCGCGCAACGACTGGGATGGCGCGCTGCACGCCATCGGGCGCCTGGTCGCCACCCACGGCGTGGACCTGATCGCGATCGGCAACGGCACCGCCAGCCGCGAGACCGACAAGCTCGCCGGCGAGCTGGTCCAGCGCGTCAAGCAGATCGCGCCGGACCGGCGCCTGGACAAGGTCGTCGTCAGCGAGGCCGGCGCGTCGGTCTACTCGGCCAGCGAGGTCGCCAGCCGCGAGCTGCCCGATCTGGACGTCAGCCTGCGCGGTGCGGTCAGCATCGCGCGGCGTCTGCAGGACCCGCTGGCCGAGCTGGTGAAGATCGAGCCCAAGAGCATCGGCGTCGGCCAGTACCAGCACGATGTCAACCAGAGCGGGCTCGCGCGCACGCTCGACGGCGTCGTCGAGGACTGCGTCAACGCGGTCGGCGTGGACCTGAACACCGCGTCGGCGCCGCTGCTCGCGCGCGTGGCGGGACTGTCCGCCGGCGTCGCGGCGGCGATCGTCCGCTGGCGCGACGCGCACGGCGCATTCCGCAGCCGGCAGCAGCTGCTGGAGGTGGCCGGCCTGGGGCCGAAGACCTTCGAGCAGGCAGCCGGCTTCCTGCGCATCCGCGGCGGCGACAACCCGCTGGACATGACCGGCGTGCACCCGGAGACCTACCCGGTCGTGCAGCGCATGCTCGAGAAGACCGGCCGGCCGGTGCAGGAGCTGATGGGCAAGGCCGACGTCTTGCGCACGCTGAAGCCCGAACTCTTCGCCGACGAACGTTTCGGCGCGATCACCGTGCGGGACATCCTCGCGGAGCTCGAGAAGCCCGGGCGGGACCCGCGTCCGCACTTCGAGGTCGCGCGCTTCAACGAGGGGGTCAGCGAGATCCAGCACCTGCAGCCGGGCATGGTGCTCGAGGGCACGGTCAGCAACGTCGCGCAGTTCGGGGCCTTCGTCGACCTGGGCGTCCACCAGGACGGCCTGGTGCACGTGAGCCAGCTGGCCAACACCTTCGTGCGGGATGCGCGAGAGGTCGTGCGCACCGGGCAGGTCGTCAGGGTCCGGGTGCTCGAAGTGGACCTGCCGCGCAAGCGCATCTCGCTGACGATGAGACTCGATGCCGCCGCGCCGGCCCGGGGCGCCGGCCGTGCGGGCGACAACCGCTACCAGCCGCCCGGGCGAGGCGAGCGGCGCCCCGCCGCGCAGCCCCAGCCGCAGGGCGCCATGGCCGCCGCGTTCGCGAAACTGAAGGCGCGCGCGTGATCCTGCGGCACGCGCTGCTCGGCGCGACCTGTTGCGCCGTGCTGGAAGCGGCGGCGCAGGGGGGAGGGGCCGCCCCCGCGCCGGTGCCCGCGCCGCCTGCCGCGCCAGCCGATGCCGCCCCCGTGCCGCAGCGCATCGAGATCCGCGGCGAGGTCGACAGCGACACCGAACGCCGCCGCCGCGAGCCCGTGGCCACGTCCGTCGTCGGCCGCGACGAACTCGACCGCTACAACGACCCGAGCGTGGCCGACGTGCTCAGGCGCCAGCCCGGCGTCAACCTGCAGGGCGGCAATCCCCGGCTGCGCGGTCTCGGCGCCGGCTACACGCTGATCCTCGTCAACGGCGAGCCGGCGCCGCCGGGCTTCTCGCTCGAGAACCTGCCGCCGTCGCAGGTGGAGCGCATCGAGATCACCAAGGGCCCCACCGCGCAGCACAGCGCGCAGGCGGTCGCCGGCACGATCAACATCATCCTGCGCGAACCGCCGCGCCAGCGCCAGCGCGAGCTGGGGGTGCGCCTGGGCTACACGCAGTACCGCGTCGTGCCCGCCTTCAACGCGCTGTGGGCCGATCGCTTCGGCGCAGTGAGCGTCTCGCTGCCGGTGTCGGGTTACCGCTGGCACGGAGGTGCCGTCCATGACAGCGCGCGCCTCACGCGCGATCCGCGCGGGGCGCTGCTGCGCGCCTCGGTCGACGGCCTGGACCGCTGGTGGGGTGGCGGCGCCAGCTTCGGCCCGCGCGTGGGCGTCCGGCTCGATGCGAACACGACGCTCGAGGGCTCGGCCTTCGTGCAGCGCCACGATTTCAACTCCGCAGGCCGCAACCTGAGCGTCGTCGACGAGACGGTGGGCAACGGCAGCCGCTTCGTGCCCAGCGTCGACGACCGCTGGCGGCATGCCGGCTTCTGGGAGATGGCGCGCACCGGCGCGAGCCTGACGCGCCGCTTCGACGACGGGGCGCGCCTCGAGGCGCGGGTCGGCGCCCAGTCCTCGCGCAGCCGCTGGGCCACGCACGTCGACGGCCTCGACGCGGCCGGCGTGCAGACCCTCACGCGGGACGTGGGCTTCGCCGCCCGCGAGCAGGTCGGCACGACCAGCGGCAAGTTCACGCAGCCCTGGCGCGAGGACCACACCCTGGCCGCCGGCTGGGATCTCGAGGCGAAGCGCCGCACCGAGACGCGCACGTCCGTCGAGAACGGCCGCCCGCAACTGGAGGGATTCGAGGCGCGACCGTTCGACGCCGAGGTCAGTCGCCTGGCGGCCTTCGTGCAGGACGAGTGGCAGATCGCGCCGCGCTGGTCGGCCTACCTCGGGCTGCGCGGGGAGTCCATCACGACGACGAGCGTCGACCAGGGCGTCGAGCTGCGCTCGCGCAGCAGCGTGGTCACGCCGGTGCTGCACCTGAACCACCGCTTCAAGGCCGATGGCCGCGACCTGCTGCGCGCGAGCCTGACCCGCAGCTACAAGGCGCCGGACCTGGCCGCGCTGATGGCACGGCCGACGATCAACTCGGCCTATCCGGTCAGCGCAGCGAACCCGGAGATCTCGCCGGACCGCACCGGCAACCCGGCGCTGCAGCCGGAGCTGGCCACGGGCCTGGACATCGCGCTGGAGCGCTACCTGCCGCGCGGCGGCGTCGTCAGCGCGGGCCTCTTCCATCGCCGCATCCGCGGGCTGATCCGCCACGCCGTGACGCTGGAGACGGTGCCCTGGGCCGGCGTGCCGCGCTGGGTCTCGAGGCCGGTCAACCTGGCGGGCGCGACGAGCACCGGTGTCGAGCTCGAGCTCAAGGGTCGCGTCGACGAGCTGTGGCGCGCCGCGCCGCTGCCGCCGGCGATGACCGTGCGCGCGTCGCTGAGCGCGTACCGCTCGACGGTGCAGGACATCCCGGGCCCCGACAACCGGCTCGAGCAGCAGCAGCCCTGGTCGCTGAACCTCGGTTTCGATCACCGCACGGCCGGCCAAGCGCTCGGCTTCGGCGCGAACCTCGGCTTCACGCCCGGCTACGCGACGCAGCAGACGGCGGCGCAGCGCCGCAGCGTGGGGCGTGCGCGCAGCCTCGACGCGTACGTGGTGCTGTCGTTCAGCCGCGATGCCCACCTGCGCCTGTCGGGCAGCAACCTGCTGCGCAGCACCAGCCGCACGCTCCTGCAGACCCAGGAAACCGGCGGTGTGCTCCTCTCGGATGATCAGCTGCGCGTCCAGCACGCCAGCTGGAACCTCGGCCTGCAGCTGAAGTTCTGAGCCCGGGTGCATCGACGATGGCCGCACCCGCGCTGCGCATCCTCGCCGGTCCCCGGGCTCGGCAGAGGCTGCTCGAACGGGGCCTGCAGCCCGCCGACGTGCGCGTGATCCCGGCCGCGGCCGGCGGGCCGAAGGGCCTCGTGCTGAACCCGCTGGACCGGCTGCTCTTCGGCCGCTGGCTGCCGCGCTCGCGGCACGTGATCCACCTCGTGGGCGCGTCGATCGGGGCCTGGCGCATGGCCAGTGCCTGCCTGGACGATCCCGATCGCGCGCTCGAGCAGATGGCCGAGGCCTACGTGAGCCAGCGCTACGAGCACGCGCCGGGCAGGCCGCCGGCGGCCCGCCATGTCAGCGAGGTCTTCGCCGGCATCCTGCAGCGCGACCTGGGCAGCAGGGCCCTCGAGGTGCTGGCCAGCCCGCGCTACCGGCTGCACGTCGTCACGAGTCTCGGGCGGCACGTGCTCGCACGGCAGGGCCGGCTGCGCACCCCGCTCGGCTACGCCGGGGCCTTCGTGGCCAACGCGCTGCACCGCCGCGCGCTGGGTGGCTGGCTCGAGCGCGTCGTCTTCGGCGACCCGCGCGACGCCTTGCCTCTGCGGATGGCCGACTTCCCGACGCGGCGCGTGGCGCTGGACGCCGGCAACCTGGTGCCGGCGCTGCTGGCCAGCTGCTCGATCCCCTTCTGGCTGGACGCGGTGCACGACATCCCCGGCGGCCCGCGCGGCGCCTATTGGGACGGCGGGATCACCGACTACCACCTGCACCTGGACTACGCGTCGATGGCCGACGGCCTGGTGCTCTACCCGCACTTCGGTCCGCAGATCGTGCCGGGCTGGCTCGACAAGGCCTGGCGGCGGCGCCACCGCGCCTCGCCGGCGCTGGACAACGTGGTCGTGCTCGCGCCCGACCCGCAGTGGACGGCGACGCTGCCGAACGGCAAGCTGCCTGACCGCAGCGACTTCCAGGCCTACGGCGACGATGTCGAGGGCCGCATGCGCGCGTGGCGCCGCGCGATCGCCGAGAGCCGGCGACTGGCCGACGAGTTCGAGGAGCGGGTCGCCGCTGATCGGCCGATCGAGGCGGCGCCGCTCGTCTAGAATGGCGGGGTCCCGATCCGACCGACACCTCACAAGAGCGGGAAAGGCATGCCGGTTATGACACCGCGAACTCCGACCTTGCTCGTCCACCGACGCTGAGCCGGCCGCGCCCTCACGCCCGAACCCTTTCCCGTTCACCCGATGACCAGGCGCGGCTCCCACCGCGCCTTGTCGTTTCCGGCGTCCGCTTTCCAGGCGCCGGACGCGGCGGCCGCATCCCCCGCCGCCGTCGCGGCGCTGCTGGAGAATCCCGATGATCACGATCACGCTTCCCGACGGTTCGCAACGCCAGTTCCCCCAGGCGCCGACGGTCGCCGAGGTGGCCGCGTCGATCGGCGCCGGCCTGGCCAAGGCCGCGCTGGCCGGCAAGGTCGACGGCCGCCTCGTCGACACCAGCCACCGCATCGCGGCCGACGCGGCCGTGGCCATCGTCACCGACAAGGATGCCGAGGGCCTCGAACTGATCCGGCACTCGACGGCGCATCTGCTGGCCTATGCGGTCAAGGAGCTGTTCCCGGACGCCCAGGTCACGATCGGCCCGGTGATCGAGAACGGCTTCTACTACGACTTCTCGTACAAGCGCCCGTTCACGCCCCAGGACCTGGAGGCGATCGAGCAGCGCATGGCCGAGCTGGCGCGCAAGGACGAGACGGTCGAGCGCCGCGTGCTGCCGCGCGACGAGGCCGTCGCTCACTTCAAGGGCATCGGCGAGCACTACAAGGCCGAGATCATCGCCAGCATCCCCGCCGGCGAGGACGTGTCGCTGTACCGCGAGGGCGGCTTCGAGGACCTGTGCCGCGGCCCGCACGTGCCCAGCACGGGGCGGCTGAAGCACTTCAAGCTGATGAAGGTGGCCGGCGCCTACTGGCGCGGCGACCACCGCAACGAGCAGCTGCAGCGCATCTACGGCACGGCCTGGGCCAGCAAGGACGAGCTGCAGAAGTACCTGACGATGCTCGAGGAGGCCGAGAAGCGCGACCACCGCCGGCTCGGCCGCGAGCTCGACCTGTTCCACCTGGACGAGCACAGCCCCGGCACGGTCTTCTGGCACCCGAAGGGCTGGACGGTGTGGCAGCAGGTCGAGCAGTACATGCGCCGCGTCTACCAGGACAACGGCTACCAGGAGGTCAAGGGCCCGCAGATCCTCGACCAGACGCTGTGGGAGAAGACCGGCCACTGGGACAAGTACCGCGAGAACATGTTCACGACGGAGAGCGAGAAGCGGCACTACGCGCTCAAGCCGATGAACTGCCCCGGGCACATCCTGATCTTCAAGCAGGGCATCAAGAGCTACCGGGACCTGCCGCTGCGCTACGGCGAGTTCGGCGCCTGCCACCGCAACGAGCCCACCGGCGGCCTGCACGGCATCATGCGCGTGCGCGGCTTCACGCAGGACGACGGCCATGTCTTCTGCACCGAGGACATGATCCTCGACGAGTGCGTGGCCTACACCGCGCTGCTGCAGAAGGTGTACGCGGACTTCGGCTTCCACGAGATCCTGTACAAGGTCGCGACGCGTCCCGAGGCCCGCATCGGCTCGGACGAGATCTGGGACAAGGCCGAGCACGCGCTGATGGAGAGCCTGCGCCGCTCGGGTGTCGAGTTCGTCATCTCCCCGGGCGACGGGGCGTTCTACGGCCCGAAGATCGAGTACACGCTGAAGGACGCGCTGGGCCGCCCCTGGCAGTGCGGCACGATGCAGGTCGACTTCTCGATGGCGCAGCGCCTGGAGGCCGAGTACGTCGCCGAGGACGGCAGCCGCCGGCACCCGGTGATGCTGCACCGGGCGATCGTCGGCAGCCTCGAACGTTTCATCGGCATCCTGATCGAGCAGCACGCCGGCGCACTGCCGGCGTGGCTCGCGCCGGTGCAGGTGGTCGTGGCCTCGATCACCGATGCACAGGCCGACTACGCCGGTGAAGTGGCGAAAACGCTGCAAAAACAAGGAGTTAGAGCCTCGCTCGATTTGCGCAACGAAAAAATCACCTATAAAATCCGCGAGCATTCGTTACAGAAGGTCCCGTACATCCTGGTCGTCGGCGACAAGGAGAAGGCAAGCGGGGCCGTTGCCGTGCGCGCCCGCGGCAATCGGGATCTCGGAGTGATGCCCGTTGCCGGCTTCGCCGCGAAGCTGGCCGAGGACATCGCCACCAAGGCCTGAACCCCTGCGCAGCGCCCGGCCGGCGGGCGTGCGCAGGGTGGCGCCTGGCGCGTCCGTCGGGCGCGGTTCCGGAAACATCGCGGCCGCGTGCCTTGCGCCGTGCAGAGGGGTTCGAACCATCGCTACTTTCATGGACCGTCGCGTTCCCAACGCGGAGCGCAAGCACAGGCTGAACCGCGAGATCATGGCGCCGCAGGTGCGCCTGAACGGGGTCGAGAACGAGCCGCTGGGCATCGTGCCGTTGAACGAGGCCCTTCGGATGGCGGGTGAGCTCGACGTGGATCTCGTCGAGATCGCTGCCACGGCGGATCCGCCGGTGTGCCGGTTGATGGATTACGGCAAGTTCAAGTACCAGGAGCAGAAGAGGGCCGCCGAAGCGAAGTCCAAGCAGAAGGTCATCGAGGTCAAGGAAGTCAAGTTCCGCCCCGGCACCGACGAGGGGGACTACGCGATCAAGATGCGCAACCTGCGCCGCTTCATCGCCGAGGACGGCGACAAGGGCAAGGTGACGCTGCGCTTCCGGGGCCGCGAGATCACCCACCAGGAGATCGGCATGAAGATGCTCGAGCGCATCCGCGACGAGCTGGCCGATGTGGCGCTCGTCGAGCACATGCCCAAGCTCGAAGGCCGCCAGATGATCATGGTGCTCGCGCCGAAGAGGAAGTAGGCGCGTTCACCCGAAGTTCGTGCCGCCGGGCCTGGTCACCCGGCGCGCGAAGACAAGCCGTTGCAGGCCGTCAAGCACCGCATGTCCGCGGTCGCCTGCAAGGGTCACCGAAGAAGGAGCTGTCATGCCCAAGATGAAGACCAAGAGCAGCGCGAAGAAGCGCTTTCGTGTCCGTCCGGGAGGCACCGTCAAGCGGGGCCAGGCCTACAAGCGCCACATCCTGACGAAGAAGTCCACGAAGAACAAGCGCCACCTGCGCGGGCCGGCCAACGTGCACGACTCGAACATGGGCCACATCGCGGCGATGTTGCCGTTCGCCGGCCTGTGAGCCCGGCACCGCACTGAACCAGGAGCACATCCATGCCTCGCGTCAAACGTGGTGTCACCGCACACGCCCGTCACAAGAAGATCCTGAAGCTCGCCAAGGGCTTCCGCGGCCGGCGCAAGAACGTCTTCCGCATCGCCAAGCAGGCCGTCATGAAGGCGGGCCAGTACGCCTACCGCGACCGCCGCACCCGCAAGCGCGTCTTCCGCCAGCTGTGGATCGCGCGTATCAACGCCGCCTCGCGTGAACTCGGCGTCACCTACAGCAAGTTCATGGCCGGCCTGAAGAAGGCGCAGATCGACATCGACCGCAAGGTGCTGGCCGATCTCGCCGTGCGCGATCCGGCCGCGTTCGGCAGCATCGTCGCCAAGGTGAAGGCCCAGCTGGGCTGACGCCGCGCCTCGGCCGCCGCGCGTGCGGCGGCCGGCGCGGTCCGGCGCACGCAGGCCGTCACCCCGGTGGCGGCCTTTTTTTTCCACTGCACGCGGCCGCATGCGCGGCAACACCGCCCGCCGCCGGCCTCTCCCGCGAAGAGCCTCCCCGCCAACGCCCGACGACATGAGCGACCTGGAATCCCTCCTCCGACAGGCCCGCGAAGAGTTCGACGCCGCGCCGAACGCGGCCGAGCTCGAGAACGCGAAGGCGCGCTACCTCGGCAAGTCCGGGCGCGTCACCGAGCTGCTCAAGGGCCTCGCCGCGCTCGGCGTCGACGAGAAGAAGACGCGCGGCGCGCAGATCAACCAGCTGAAGACGGCGATCGAGCAGGCACTGGCTGCACGGCGCGAGGCGCTGGCGCGTGACGAACTCGAGGCCCAGCTGAAGGCGCAGGCGCTGGACGTCACGCTGCCCGGGCGGCAGCGTGGCAAGGGCGGGCTCCATCCCGTCAGCCGGGCCATCGAGCGCATCGAGGCGATCTTCGCGTCGATGGGATTCGACGTCGCCGAAGGCCCCGAGATCGAGACCGACTGGATGAGCTTCACGGCGCTGAACAACCCGGAGAACCATCCGGCGCGCTCGATGCAGGACACCTTCTACGTCGACATCCGCGATGCCGAGGGCCGCTGGCTGAACCTGCGCCCGCACACCAGTCCGATGCAGGTGCGCTACGCCCGGGCGCACGCGCAACGCCACGCGGGCGCCGAGGCGATGCCGGAGATCCGCGTCATCGCGCCCGGGCGCACCTACCGCGTCGACAGCGACGCGACGCACTCGCCGATGTTCCACCAGTGCGAGGGCCTGTGGATCGGCGAGCACATCAGCTTCAAGGACCTGAAGGTCGTCTTCACCGGCTTCCTGCGCCGCTTCTTCGAGGACGACGACATCCAGACGCGCTTCCGGCCCAGCTACTTCCCGTTCACCGAGCCGAGCGCCGAGATCGACATGATGTTCGGCGACGGCCCGCTGAAGGGCCGCTGGCTCGAGGTGGCCGGCTCGGGGCAGGTGCACCCGACGGTGGTGCGCAACTACGGCCTCGATCCGGAGCGCCACATCGGCTTCGCCTTCGGCATGGGCCCCGATCGCCTGGCGATGCTGCGCTACGGCGTCGGCGACCTGCGCCTGTTCTTCGAGGGCGACCTGCGCTTCCTCAGCCAGTTCCGCTGACCTCCGACTTCACGAGACGCCATGCAATTCCCCGAGTCGTGGTTGCGCGAGTTCTGCAACCCCCCGCTGAGCACCCAGGAGCTGGCCGACCTGCTGACCATGTCGGGCATGGAGGTCGAGGAGCTGCGGCCGGTCGCGCCGGCGTTCAGCCGCGTCGTCGTGGCCGAGATCGTCGACGCGCAGCCGCACCCCAACGCCGACAAGCTGCGGGTGTGCCGGGTCAACGCCGGACGGCACGCGCCGGAGGGCCTGCTGCAGATCGTCTGCGGCGCGCCGAACGCCCGCGCGGGCATCCGCGTGCCCCTGGCGCTGGTCGGCGCGCAGTTGCCGCCCGGCGACGACGGCAAGGCCTTCACGATCGGCGTGGGCAGGCTGCGCGGCGTCGAGAGCCACGGCATGCTGTGCTCGGCGCGCGAGCTGAAGCTCTCCGAGGACCACGCCGGGCTGCTCGAGCTCGACGCCGATGCGCCGGTCGGGGCGGACGTGCGCGAGGTGCTGAAGCTCGACGACACGATCTTCACGCTGAAGCTGACGCCCAACCTCGGCCACGCGCTGAGCGTCCACGGCATCGCCCGCGAAGTCGCCGCGCTGACCGGTGCGCCGCTGAAGACGCCGCGCATCGAGCCGGTTCAGCCCGCGCACCAGCGCATGCTGCCGGTGGAGGTGCTGGCGCCGGACCTGTGCGGGCGCTTCTCGGGCCGCGTCGTGCGCGGCGTCGACACCACGGCGAAGACCCCGGCGTGGATGGTCGAGCGCCTCGCGCGCTGCGGCCAGCGCTCGGTGACGGCCCTCGTCGACATCTCGAACTACGTGATGTTCGAGTTCGGCCGCCCGTCGCACATCTTCGATCTGGACAAGATCCACGACCGCCTCGTCGTGCGCTGGGGTCGCCCGGGCGAGACGCTGAAGCTGCTCAACGGCAGCACGATCGAGGTCGACGAGACCGTCGGCGTGATCGCCGACAGCCAGGCCGTCGAGTCGCTGGCGGGCATCATGGGCGGCGACGCGACGGCGGTCAGCGACCAGACACGCAACGTCTACGTCGAGGCCGCCTTCTGGTGGCCCGCGGCGGTCGCCGGCCGGTCGAGGCGCTTCAACTTCTCGACCGATGCCGGGCACCGCTTCGAGCGCGGCGTCGACCCGGCGCTGACGGTGGAGCACATCGAGCGCATCACCACGCTGATCCTGCAGATCTGCGGCGGCGAGGCCGGGCCGATCGACGACCACCGCCTGCGCCTGCCCGAACGCGCGCCGGTGACGCTGCGCGTCGACCGCGCATCCCGCGTGCTCGGCATGCCGCTGACGCAGGCGCAGTGCGCCGACGTCTTCCGCCGCCTCGGGCTGGCCTGCGTCGAAGGCGAGGGCACGCTGACCGTGACGCCGCCGAGCTGGCGCTTCGACCTGGCGATCGAAGAAGACCTGATCGAGGAAGTCATCCGCGTGATCGGCCTGCACCGCCTGCCCGACAGCGCGCCGCACGCGCCGGTCACCGCGCAGCCGCGACGCGAGGGGCGCGCCAGCGCCTGGAGCGTGCGCCACGCGTTGTCGGCGCTCGGCTACCAGGAAACGATCAACTTCAGCTTCGTCGAGGAGCGCAGCGAGCACGAACTGGCCGGCAACCCGGACCCGATCCGCGTGCTGAACCCGATCGCGGCGCCGCTGGCCGTGATGCGCTCGTCGCTGCTGGGCAGCCTGGTCGGCGTGCTCGAGGGCAACCTGGCGCGGCGGGCCACTCGCGTGCGGGTGTTCGAGCTCGGGCGCGTCTTCCGCCGCGATCCGCGTGTCCTCGACAGTCTGCAGACGGTCGCCGGCGTGTCGCAGCCGATGCGCGTCGCGGGGCTGGCCTACGGCCCCGTCGACGCCCTGCAATGGGGTCTGCGTGATCGCCCGGCGGACTTCTTCGACGTGAAGGGCGACGTCGAAGCGCTGCTCGCGCCCCGCGTGGCGACCTTCCGGGCCGACACGCATCCCGCGATGCATCCCGGGCGCTGCGCGTGCGTGGAGATCGACGGCCGCGTGATCGGCCACGTCGGCGAACTGCACCCCCGGTGGCGGCAGGCCCATGAGCTGCCGCACGCCCCGATGCTGTTCGAACTCGACCTCGACGCGGTGCTCGACCGCCCGCTGCCGCAGTACCAGCCGCTGCCCCGGCAGCAGGCCGCCTGGCGCGACCTCGCGCTGGTCGTGAACGACCGGGTCACGCACGACGCGCTGCTGGCGGCGCTGCGTGCCGACCCGCTGGGGCTCGTCCGGTCGGCCACGCTGTTCGACATCTACAAGCCCGCGGCGCCCGTGGCCGGTGTTGCGCCGGACGAACGCAGTCTCGCCATCCGCCTGGAACTGCTGGATGATCAGGCCACGCTGACCGACGAGCGGATCGACGCCGCCGTCAAGGCCGCAGTGCAGCGCGCGGCGCAGGCCTGCGGAGCACGGTTGCGCACATGAGCGATCGCGAACCGCGAACGAAGGGGAGCACCACCATGGATGCGGATTCGCCGCCGGTGCCGGCGCCCGAAGGGCGTCTGCCGGGGTCGCAGGACGGCAAGACCCCGGCCGCCCGGCCCGCGCTCGCCTCGCTGCAGACGCCCACCTTGACCAAGGCCGATCTGGCCGAGCTGCTGTTCGACCGGCTGGGCCTGAACAAGCGCGAGTCCAAGGACATGGTCGACGCGTTCTTCACCATCGTGCACGACGCCTTGCAGCAAGGGCAGGAGGTCAAGTTGTCGGGTTTCGGCAACTTCAACATCCGCCGCAAGGCGCCGCGCCCGGGGCGCAACCCGCGCACCGGCGAGGCCATCCCGATCGGCGCGCGCCACGTCGTGACGTTTCACGCGAGTCACAAGTTGAAAGCCATCGTGCAAGGTGATACCCCACCGCCCGAGGAGTTCGAGTAGAGTGTCAGCAGTCGTCTCCAAGCGGCTGGATCTGAATGGAGAAATCGCTGCCCCCCATCCCTCCGAAGCGCTACTTCACGATCGGAGAGGTCAGTGAGCTCTGCCAGGTCAAGCCGTATGTGCTGCGCTACTGGGAGCAGGAGTTCACGCAACTCAAGCCGATGAAGCGGCGCGGCAACCGGCGCTACTACCAGCACCACGAGGTGCTGCTGATCCGGCGGATCCGCGCGCTGCTCTACGAGCAAGGCTTCACGATCAACGGCGCGCGCAACCGGCTCGGTGACCTTCGCGAACTGCGCGAGGAATCCCTGACGCAGGGCGTGCCGACTGTCGATCCCCTTCCGGTCAAGGCCGCCAACGGGTCCGCGGCGGCCGCCGCGGTTCCTCTGGACGAGATGCCGGTGCTGACCGAGCTGCAACTGCGCAGCGAGCTCGAGTCGATCCGCCGACTGCTCGATGCCTGAGGGCCGGCGCCGGCGGCAGCCGGACGGGCCGCAGCGGCTATACTCCGTCGCTTCGGGGTGTAGCGCAGCCTGGTAGCGCACTTGCATGGGGTGCAAGGGGTCGCGAG
>ERZ761602.3693-NODE-3693-length-21174-cov-4.990956_pt1 | contig 21174 bp, 19 predicted proteins | sample MGYA00512165_ERZ761602 | MGnify/ENA primary metagenome ERZ761602 (study PRJEB28899, sample SAMN02445085) | bioreactor sludge metagenome | biome: EBPR sludge; isolation source: Thorneside wastewater treatment plant | place: Australia: Brisbane, Thorneside...
GAATGGCGACCTCGCGTCGCCTCGACGTCGGTGGTCGACCCCGCCGACACGAGGGAACCGTCACGGCAGCACGCGAGAGAAGAAGTGCATGAGCCGCGTCATCGGCATCGATCTCGGGACCACCAACTGCTGTGTCGCGGTGGTGGAAGCGGGGCAGCCCACGGTCATCCCCAACAAGCAGGGCTACAAGACCACGCCCTCGATCGTCGCGGTCGCGGAGGACGGCACGCGTGTGGTCGGCCAGGTCGCGGCGCGGCAGGCGATCACGAACCCCGAGCACACGGTCTACGCGCACAAGCGGTTGATCGGTCGGCTCTTCGACTCGCCGCAAGTGCAGCACGCGATCGGCACGATGCCCTACGGCATCGAGCGTGGACCCTACGACGACGTGCGGCTCGTGCTGCGCGGGCGGCAGTACTCGGTGCCCGAGATCAGCGCGATGTTGCTCCAAGAGATGCGCGTGGTCGCCGAAGAGCATCTCGGCGAGCGCGTGGAGCAAGCGGTCGTCACGGTGCCCGCGTACTTCAACGACGCGCAGCGCCAGGCGGTGAAGGACGCGGGGCTCATCGCGGGCCTCGACGTGCTGCGCATCCTGAACGAGCCGACCGCGGCCGCCCTCGCGTACGGCTTCGGACGCGGCGAGGACAAACGCCTCGCGGTCTACGATCTCGGCGGCGGCACCTTCGACATCTCGATCGTCGAGGTCACGAAGGACGGCGTCTTCCGCGTGATCTCCACCACCGGCGACTCCTTCCTCGGCGGCGAAGACTTCGACGATCGCCTGATGGCGTGGCTGATCCGCGGCTTCCAGGTCCAGGAGGGCGTCGATCTGCGCGACTCGCCGATCGCGCTGCAGCGGTTGAAGCAGGCCGCGCAGAAGGCGAAGTGCGAGCTCTCGTCGGTGGAAGAGACGGAGGTGCAGCTCCCCTTCATCGTGTCGCAGTCCGAACGCGGCCCGCTGCACATGCACTACTCGGTCAGCCGCGCGCAGCTCGAGAAGCTCACGACCGATCTGGTCGATCGCACCCTCGACATCTGCATGCACGCGCTCGAGCTCGCGCGGATCGAGGCCTCGTCGATCGACGACGTGGTGCTCGTCGGCGGCATGACGCGCATGCCGCTCGTGCAGCGCGCGGTGGAGGATCTCTTCGGGCGGCGCGCGTCGAAGAACGTGCACCCCGACGAGGTCGTCGCGCTCGGCGCCGCGATCCAAGGCGCCGCGCTCGCGGCCGAGATCGACGACGTCGCGCTCGAGGACGTCACCGCGCACTCGCTCGGGATCGCCACCGCGGGCGACGGCTACGAGGTCGTCATCCCGGCGAGCACTCGAGTGCCCTGCCGCATCCCGAGCCTCTTCACGACCTCGCGCGACGATCAAGAGACGCTGCGCATCGTGGTGCTCCAGGGCGAGAGCCCGCGCGCGAGCGAGAACGATCTCTTGCAAGACTTCGCGCTGCTCGGGATGCGCAAGGCGCCCGCGGGTGAGGTCGAGGTCGAGGTCGCCTTCGAGATCGACAACGACGGCATCTTCAGCGTGTCTGCGAAGGATCTGGAGACCGGCGAGGAGACCCGCGTCGAGGTGCTCGGGCAGAGCAGCTTCGCCAACGAAGATCTCGAGCGCATGAGCGCGGAGAGCGCGGCATGGCTCGAAGAGCGGCGCGCCGCGGAGGCTCACGAGGCGCTCCGGCAGAGCCTGCAATCGCTCTTGGTCGAAGTGGAGCGCGCGATCGGCGACGCGGAGCGCTGGGTGACCGGTAACCCCGACGCCGAGGTCACGCTCGAGCACGCGCGCCACGCCCACACCGCCGCCGCGGCCGCGCTCGCGAAGGACGAACGACGCGCGCTGGCCGAGCACGTGGTGGTGTTGGAGGACGCGAAGTCGCTCGTGGACTCCGTCGTGCGCGAGAGCGCGACGCGCCGGAGCTAAGCGCGTCGTCAGGCTCCTGCGTCAGCCCTCGATGCGCACCACGCGCTCGCTGGTGCCGACGCGGCAGCTCGTCACCTGCACGCGCAGCTCGCCGTGGCCACGCACCACCGCGACGACCCGCGCGCGGCTCACGCTGCCTCGGCTGCGCTGAAAGTAGAGCGCGCTGCCGCCGGACCAGCGACCGCGGCCCCAGCCTTCGAGGTGACCGATCGCGCGGCGACGATCTGCGTCGTCGACCTCGAGAGTCCCGTTCGTCACGAGCTCGACGTGCAGCGGCTCGTTCCACGGGAGCGCGCGCGCGGACTCGATGCCGCACGTCGCGAGGTAGCCGTGGTTCGACACCTCGAGCTCCACGCGGTGCACCCCCTGTCTCTTATACACATCTCCGAGCCCACGAGACAGGCAGAAAGACCTCCGCGAGCCGCGCGCGGGGTGGGTTCCAGAAGCCGAAGCGGGGATCGAGACCGCCGACCTCCACCTCGCCGAGCTGAGGATGCACGTGCTTCTTCCACGGCCGAATCACCGCGCCGTCGTTGTGGTCGCGATCCCAGACCGCGAGCTGCACCACGTGCTCGCGATCGAGGTGCGAGTAGCGATCGACGAAGCGATCGCGCTTCGGCAGCCCCGCCTGATCGAAGAGATCCCAGAGCTCGCACACCCACGCGAACGCGCCGCGCTGGTGGTACGCGAAGTCGCTCAAGTCGCCGTGCAGCGGCTTCTCGGGCTCGTAGAGGAACTGGTGGAAGCCGCTGACGGTCGGATAACCCGTGAGCTCGATGGCCCAGGCCTCGAGCTGACGGAAGAGCGCGAGGTCGCTCGGATGCATCTTCGAGTCGGGCGCTGCGCCGAGCGGTCGAATCAGCACGCCGCCGAAGGTGTGCAGGTTCAACCACGCGAAGAGGTTCGGACGCGCGATCGCGGCCTCCACGATCGCGCGCGTCTCCGGCTCGCTGCCCGCGTAGCGCCCCGCGCCCGCCTGCTGCGGCTCGGGCGCCCAGTGGTACGGGAAATTGCGATTGAGATCGGTGTCGTTGTCGGAGAGAAAGTAGGGGTCGGGGATGGTGAATCCGTCCCAGCCTTCGATGCGACCTTCCGGGTAGATCTTGTAGAAGGGTCCCTCGTCATCGAGCTCGCGTGGCACCAGCAGGCCCGGGAAGTCCTTCGACTCGACGTACTCGCCCGCCGGATCGACCTGGCGCATCACGAGCGCGAGCCCGTCACCGTCGACGTCCTCCGCGATCCAGCGCGCGTGCTGACGGTTCGGTCGCACGTCGCGGGGCACGGAGCGGACGTAGCGTCCGGTCTTCAGCACCGCCTCCGCACCGTCGGGCGAGATGCGCGGCACGACGTGCAGGTGGATCGCGCGCAGCACGTCGGCGACCTGCGGCGAGATGCCCTCGACGGATTCTCCGAGGTGAAGCGCGAGCACGTCCTCCGCGATCGCGAGCGCGACGCTGGAGCCGCAGACCTCGGAGGCGTGCATGTTGCCGTCGACCCACGCGGCGGGGCGCGGACGATCGAGCTCGGCGCCGATCGTGAGCATCCAGATCGCGCGCCCTTCCGGGGTCTGCCCGAGGCTCTCGAGCCGGCAGTGCGACGGGTGCGCGTCCGCCCACGCGCGGAGCTGCGCGGTCAGGGCATCGTAGTCGAGGTAGTCGGCGCGGAAGCCGCGGTGGAGCGAGGCGAGGTTCGACATCGGCGCGGAGGTTACTGGAGTTGCGCGGAAACGCGCGTGCTCGATGCGCGCATGGACGCCAGTCGAGGAGCGGGCTCCGCGCGAAGCGCACGCACGGCGCGTCGGTCACTTGGAGTGGGAATCGCGCGACAACACCGTCTCGTTCCAGAAGCGTTCGCGCCAACTGCGACCCGACGGAACCGATTCGCGTCTCGAGCGTCCAAGCTGTCCTCGTGGATCGGCTGCGCCAGGTCCTGCTCGCCTTCGGCGGCTTCGGGTTCGTGCTCGCGCTCGGCGCGTCGTTCGCGATTCCGTCGCGCACGGACGCGGAGACGCGGCGCGCGCCGACGGGGGACGCGGCCAGTGGTGACGAATCCGATGGCGACCCGGTCGAGGCGCCCGACGAAGCCCCGCGCGAGCACGTGCCCTTCGTGGAGCCGGCGCGCGATCTCCCGCCGGAGACGGCCGCTGCCACGCGCGTGCTCGACGTGCTCGCCGACGTGCGCACGAACCTCCGCGACACGCGCTACCAGCACACCACCGTCGTGAACGAGCGGCTCGGGCGCTACCGCTGGGATTGCTCGGGCATGGCCGATTGGGTGCTCGAGAAGGCGCGCCTCCGTCGCGCGCGCGCCGCGCTCCAACGCTCGCGCCCCGTGGCGCGCACCTTCTTCGAAGCGATCCGCCGCGCGCCGACCGGCCGCGCCGCGCAGGGGTGGGAGCGGCTGCCGCGCATCGAGGACGCACGACCGGGCGACGTGTTCGCGTGGCTTCGTCCGCCGGATTGGCCACGTCGCAACACCGGCCACGTCGGCTTCGTGCTCGCGGCGCCGCGGCGCGTGAACGCGTGGCCGGGCGCGTACGTGGTGCGCATCGCGGACGCGACCTCGGTGCCGCATCAGGACGACACCCGCACCTGGCCCGGCGAGGGCGGCTACGGGGAAGGCACGATCCTCTGGATGACCGACGCGGGCCGCGCGTTCGGCTACGGCTGGCACGGCATCCACAGCCGAGGCTACGTCGAGACCGAAGCGCTCTTCGGCCGCCTGCACTGACGGCGCAACCCTGGGCTCTGTCTCGGACTCTGTCTCGGACTCTGTCTCGGACTTCCGTCTCGGACTCTGTCTCGGACTCTGTCTCGGACTCTGTCTCGGACTCTGTCTCGGACTTCCGTCTCGGACTTCCGTCTCGGACTTCCGTCTCGGACTTCCGTCTCGGGCTCTGTCTCGGACTCTGTCTCGGATCCCCTGCTCAATCACGATTCTCGATACACCGTGGCCGCTTCATCGCCGTATCTCAGCGCGCCCGCACCGACGAGGGCGCCTTCCCGAAGCGCTGCCGAAACGCCTGCGAGAACGCGGTCAGGCTCTCGTAGCCGACCTTGCTCGCCACCTCGCCGACCGAGAGCGCGCCCGCTTCGAGCAGGACCAACGCTTCGTCGAGACGGCGTGCACGCACGTAGGTCGTGGGCGCGCAACCCATCTCGCGCTTGAACGCCCGCAAGAGCGTGCTCTCGGAGGCGGCCGCCGCGCTCGCGATCGCGGTCACCCCGAGCTCGCGATCGAAGAGGCGCTCCTCCACGAACGCCACCGCACGCTGCACGGTCGGGCCGTATTGCCGCACGAGCGACGTGCGCTCCGCGTCGTCCTCACGATCGCGGAGCAGGAAGTAGATCTCTTTGGTGAGCTCGGTCTCCAGGAACCGCGCGGCGTCGCTCGCGTGACGCGCGCAGACCTGCCGCTCGAAGAGGTAGCGGTGCGCGAGCTCGTGCACCCAGGTGGTGCGCGCGAGCACGTGGGCGGTCTCGAGGAAGCGCGCGAAGCGTCGCGCGTCCACCCCCACGTCGCCGTAGAGCGCGACGACTCGCGCGACGAGCGGGTCCGAGATGCCGAGCACGAGCAGCCGCACCGTCGGGCTCACCACACGCGCGCGATGTCGCCCGGTCGGCCACACCACGAAGCGCGCGCGATCGACGAGCACCGCGCTGCCACCCTCCGACGCCACGCCGTCCACCGACACCACGCCGACCTGCAGCGGGAGCACGATCGACGGTCGCCGCAGCACGAGCCGGAGCTCGTCGTCCGCTGCGCCCACGTGGACGGAGAGCGCGAGCGGCTCCTCGGCTGGCGGCGTCGCGTGCTTCGTCGCGTGCTTCGTCGCGTGCTTCGTCGCGTGCTTCGTCGCGGGCTCGCGTGATGTGGCGGCCGGGTGCGCGTCGGTCGACGCCTCGTTCGCGACCACGCGTGACGGCTTCTCGACGACCTTCGCCGGATGCGAGGTCGCCTTTCGCGCCCGGCCGGTGTTCACTCTCCCGAGAGTCATGCGCTCCGCCATCCTACGCGCCGCGGCGATCCTCGCCAGCCCCTCCCGCACCTCGCGCGCCTTCGCGCATGCGGCGGCGCTCTGCGTCGCGCTCGGCTGCGGCGGCGACGGAGGGTTCGATCTGCCGCCGGTGCCACCACGCGACGCCTCGATGGACGCCGCGCGCGACGCGACGCCTGCGCGCGACGGCGCGCTCGATGCGCCTCGCGACGGCTCGAGCGCATCGCATGACGCGAGTGACGGCGCCGCGCGCGACGCCGGGACGAGCTCCGACTTCCGCTGGGAGGACGCGGTCCTCTACTTCGTGCTCACCGACCGCTTCGAGAACGGCGATCCGAGCAACGACGCACAGGGCGACACCTGCCTCGATCCGACGTCGCCGATTCGGTTCCACGGCGGCGATCTCGCGGGGCTGCGCGCGCGCATTCCCTACCTACGCGAGCTGGGAGTCGACGCGCTCTGGATCACGCCGGTGCAGGCTCAAATCGGAAGACGCGGCGAACAATGCGGCTACCACGGTTATTGGGCGCGCCTCGACGACCCGCTCGTGCCCGCCCACGGACCGCTCGAGCCGCGGCTCGGCACCGACGCCGAGCTCGACGCGCTGATCGACGACATGCACGACAACGATCTGCGCCTCGTCGTGGATCTGGTCGTCAACCACGTCGGCTACGACGCTCCGCTCACGCGCACGCGCCCCGAGTGGTTTCATCCGCGCGAGGGCTGCGCCGCGCTCGGCCCGAGCGATCTCTACTGTGCGCTCGCGGGTCTGCCGGACCTCGCGCACGGCCGCGCCGACGTGCGCGCGTGGCTCGACGCGTACAGCGCCGCGTTCACGCGACGCTTCGCGTTCGACGGGATCCGCATGGACACCGTCAAACACGTGCCCGCGTCGTACTTCGCCGAGCAGTGGATCCCGACCGTTCGCGCGGAGCGAGATCTCTGGTTGATCGGCGAGCTGCTGGACGAAGGCAGCTACGATCCTTTCGTGCCTTACGTCGAGGCCGGCTTCGACGGGCTCTTCGACTTCCCGCTGCGCCGCGCGCTGATCACGAGCCTCGCGCAGGGCGGCTCGCTCGACGCGGTCGCTACGCGTGTGCAGGAGTACGTGCGGCGTTTCGGCATCGAGGCCGCCCTCCGCAAGAGCCAGCTCCTCGACAACCACGACGTTCCGCGTTTCCTCACCGAATCCGAGGGCCAACCCGAGGCGCTCCGCATCGAGCGCTATCACCTCGCGCTCGGGCTGCTCTTCGTGGTGCCGGGGATCCCGCAGATCTACTACGGCAACGAGCTCGGCATGACGGGCCGCTACCCGAACAACCGCGCCGACATGCCGCGCTGGGCATTCGACGAACGTACGCGCGGCGGCGATCACGAAGGCATCGTCGGCGACGCGCGCGAGCACTTCTCGCTCGTCCAGCGGCTCGCTCGGACACGTCGCGAGGTGATGCCGCTCCGACGCGGAGACTACGCGGAGCTCTGGCGACCGAACGGAGCGCGCGACGTGTACGCGTTCGCGCGTTTCGTGGGAGACGACGTCGCGGTCGTGGCGGTGAACGGCGGCGCGAACGAGGTGCGCGAGCTCTCGATGCCGTGGCGCACGAACCCGGGGCTGACCCCGGAGAGCACCGGGGCGATGGAGCGCGCGGCGCGGCTGCGCGAACGCCTCGGCGCGTGGACGGGGGGCGACGCGCGCATCGACGACGGCCGACTCGTGGTCACGCTGCCGCCGCGCTCGATGTTCGTGTGGACGCCCTGAAGCGTCGGCGCGATTCGTTGGCGCCTGCTCAGGGCGTCGGCGTGCGTGTCTGCCACGCGCGGCGCGCGTCGAGCCCGTGATCTTCGAGGCGCGGGAGCACCACGCTGTCGATCGTCTCTTCGAAGAGCACGCGCCCTTCGACACCGAGCAGGCAGCCGAGCCCTTCGAGCTCGACACGCGTGGGCTCGTCGATCGGCGCCGCCGGCATCGCGGCGTGCATCTCGCGCTCGAGGTGCGCGAAGGCGATGCGCAGGTAGCGGTTCGTACGCGCGCGCTCTTCGTCCGTGAGCTGCGGCGCGATCTCGCCGAGGTAGCTCCAGCCGAGCTTCGCGTGCAACACCTCGTCCGCTTCGAGCTGCGCGACGACCGCCGCGATCGCGGGCTCGCGCGTGAGCTCGCGTTCTTCCGCGAGGAGCGCGAGGGCGACCGTCTCGCTGAGGCATCCGACGAAGAGCAGGTTACGCAGCGCGGCCTCGCGCGGCGTGGCGTCCTCGTGATCGGGGAGCGGCTCGGTCGCGAGCTCGGCTTCCGCTTCAGCGACCCCGCCGAGCAGTTCGACCACCCGCCCGCAGAGCGCGGCGTGCCGGAGCTCGTCCATGCCCATGCGGAGCACCGTCGTGCGGTACTCGAGCGGGGCCTCCGCGCGCATGAGCTGCGGAAGAAGGCGCGCGAAGACGGCCGCCGATCGGTGCTCGTGCACCATGCGCGCGCGCCACGCCTCACGCGCGAGCCGCATCGCGCGCTCGGAGTAGGACGATTCGAGGCTCGTGCTCGCGAGCACCTCTTCGGGGCTCGGATCGCCGCGCCGCAGCGCGGAGCGGAGCAGACGCTCGTGCTCCGCACGCAACGCCGACGCACCGACCGCGACGCGCAGCGTGCCCATCAGAAGGCTTCCTCTCGCGCGCATTTCGCGCATGAGCCCGACGCAGACGATCCGACGCCGGTGCGACGCTCGGGGGTGCGCGCGACGCGCCGAGGACGTGCGGTGCTCGGCATGAGCGACTCAGACCATGCGCGGCGGGACGAAGGGCCCCGGCACCGCGACGATGCAGCGGTCTTCTTCCCAGAAGCCGTCCGCCGCGGCGCAGCACTCGGGCGTGGTCGGAGGGAAGTCCGTGCACGCCGCCGCGTCGAAGCCCGCGTCGGCGACCGCAGCGTCCTCACCGGCATCGGTGCCCGCGTCGTCGCTCGCGGCGTCGGAGCCTGCGTCGGCCACGGCGGCGTCCTCGCCCGCGTCGACGCCCGCGTCCATCGATGCGTCGAAGACCGAGGAGTCTCCGCTCGACGCATCGACCAGCGCGGCGTCGAGACCCGCGTCCTCCGCCGGTGCGTCGCTCCGGCTCGAGCACGAGACGAGGGCGGACGCGAGCGTCACCACCCGAGCCGCACGGAGCGCACGCGCCCGCGCACGAAGGCGTCGCTCGTCGCTCACGCCATCCTCGGCGGCACGAAGGGTCCCGGCACCGCGACGATGCACTGCTCGCCGTCCCAGAACCCACCCGGCTGCGCCTCGCAGCACTCCTGCGTGGTGGGCGGGAAGATCGGCGGACACACGATCGGCGCGTCGCTGCCGGAGTCGCGCACGATGGCGCCGTCGGTCGACGCGTCGCCCCCGTCGGGCGTGTGGCTCGAGCTGCACGCGACGAGCGCGGAGCCGAGAGTGACGGCCCGCGCGGCGCGGAGCGCGCGCGCACGAGCACGGAGGCGAAGCTCGGAAGACATGCGGGGATGGTAGCAGTGCGGCGGATGTTCACGCGAACGGCTCGCATTGCGCCGTGGTTCGCGTGGCGTTCGTGGGGCGGTGTGGGGTCGTGACGCCCCGATACCGACGGGTCGAAGCGCCCACCACGAAATCGTATCCAACGGTCTACGCGACCGCGCTCCTCCGCGCGCGCAAACACCCGATCTTTCACGAGAAATCGTCCTCGAAACCAAACCGTAACTCTACCGTGCGTCACCTCGCCAGCGATGATACGCTTCCGGGATGCGTGCGAGCTTCGGGGTTCTCGTCGGGCTGAGCTGCGTGCTGCCGGCGGTCGTGGGCTGTGGCGACGACGATGGGGGGTTCATCGTCGACGCGTCGGTGCCGGACGGATCGATGCGTCCGCCTCCGTACCGTCCGCCGCGTTGCGGGGGCGACGGTGGCGTGGGCGACGCGAGCTGCGGTGAGGGCGGCGTGCCGATCGAGGAGGACGCGGGTTTCGACGCGGGTCCGCCTCCGCCGCCGTGCAACGAGATCACGTTCGAGTACGTGAACGCGGGCGCGACCACGGTCTGGCTCTCGGGCACGTTCACGTCGTGGGCCGCGACGCCCGCGGGCGGTGCGCTGGAGATGGAGCGCGAGGGCGACACGTGGACCCTCACCACGCTCATCGAGCCCATCCAGCAACATCAATACAAGTTCATCGTCGACGGCACGACGTGGATCCCCGACCCGAACAATCCGAATCGGGTCGATGACGGCTTCGGGAGCTTCAACTCCGTGCTCGACGTCTGCTCCGCCGCGTGTGGCGAGCTCGACGAGTTCGATTGGCGCGACACGTTCATGTACTTCGTGATGGTCGACCGTTTCCGCGACTCGGACGGGATGGCATCCCCGGTGGCTGGTGCGACGGACGGTGACGCGACGCGCGGCCCGAGCGGGCAGTACGAGGGCGGTGACCTGCGCGGCATCACGCAGGAGATCGACTACCTCGCCGACCTCGGTGTCACCGCGCTCTGGATCACGGCTCCCTTCGAGAATCGGAACATCTCCGGACCCGCGATCAATCCGGCATCGGATCCGAACGTCTACTCCGCCTTCCACGGATATTGGCCGAGCCCGGCTGACATCAACTACACCGATCCGGACAACCCCTTCCCGCGCCCTCTGGTGGAGAGCCGGATCGGAAACGAGGCAGACCTTCGCGCGATGATCACCGCCGCCCATTCGGCGACGAGCGCCAATGGGGACGGCATCAAGGTGCTCTTCGACTACGTGATGAACCACGTGGACGATCAAAGCCCACTCTTCCGGGAGAACCCGGAGTGGTTCGTCGACCCGATCCGGCCGTGCGGTCCCGAGAACCTCTGGGACGACCCGGTTTGGAGCACCCGCTGCTCGTTCACGAGCTATCTCCCTGCGTTCGACTTCGACAATCCGGACGCCCGCGACTGGTCGGTGAGCGACGCGGTCTGGTGGGCGAAGGAGTTCGGCATCGACGGCTACCGCCTCGACGCGATCAAGCACGTGCCGCTCTCGTGGCTCACGGAGCTGCGCGCTCGCTTGAACGCCGAGATCACGGACGCGCCGGCGGACCGCTTCTACTTGGTCGGCGAGACCTTCGCGTACGACGACCGCGACCTGCTCCGTCGCTACGTCGATCCCGAGACCATGCTCGACGGACAGTTCGACTTCCCGTTCAAGGCGCGGCTCTGCGAGGCGCTCTTCACGCCGAGCGGCAACCTCGGCGCGTTCAGCACCTGGATGGACGGAAACGACGGCTTCTACGGCGCGGGCTCGATCATGACGACGTGGATCGGCAACCACGACATCCCGCGTCCCATCCACTTCGCGAGCCGCGAGATCACCAACTGTCGCGAGGGCTCGAACCCGGACAACGGCTGGAACTGGCGACCGGCGCAGCCCACTGCCCGTGAGCCCTACGAGCGGCTCGGGGTCGCGTACGCGGTGATGTTCACGAACCCGGGCATTCCGCTGATGTACTACGGCGACGAGATCGGGCTCGCGGGCGGCGGGGATCCGGACAATCGGCGGATGATGCCGTGGACGGAAGGCTCGTTGAACGAGCACCAGCGCGCGCTGCGCGAGAAGGTGCGTGCGCTCGGGCGGATCCGTGGCGCGTACCCGGTGCTCGGGCGCGGGCGGCGCGTGACGGTGAGCTCGGACGCCGACACCTGGGTCTATCGGATGACCGGCTGCGGCGACGACGACGTGCTCGTCGCGATCAACAAGGCGGACGCGGCGCGCACGGTGTCCATCCCGGCCGGCAGCTACGAAGACCTCGTGGACGGCGGCGCGGTGAGCGGCGGCTCTCGTGAGCTGCCGGCGCGGAGCTTCGTAATCCTCGGCACCGCGCCCTGAGCGCGCGGTGGCGACGTGAAGGCGCCCTCTCGAGCGATCGAGAGGGCGTTCTCGTTCGTGGACGACGGGTCGACACGACGACGCCGCGCGGGTCTCGACGTCGGCGGTCGCGGCGCCGAGCACGTCGCCGAGCACGTGATCACGTCGCCGATCACGACCACGACCGACCGCAACCGACCGCGACGCGATCACGGCTACGCCTCGGCACGGGTCGGCCCTTCTGCCCTTGCCCGTCCCCCGCTCCGCCCGAAAGACTGCTCCCGTGCGCCGCTCGTTCTTCGCTTCACTCTTCGCGCTCGCCTGTGCGACGGGGGACGATCCCGACACCGAGCGTCCGGAGCTGCGCACACACGTCACCGACTGGCGCGACCAGGTCGTCTACCAGATCGTGGTCGACCGCTTCGCGAACGGCGATCCGAGCAACGACGTGCTCGACGGGATCGGGCCGGAGCCGGACGATCTCGTGCGTCATCAGGGCGGCGATTGGGACGGGATCACCGAGCGGCTCGACTACGTGAAGGCGCTCGGCGCGACCGCGATCTGGCTATCGCCGCTGGTCGCGAACGTCGACCGCACCGAACGCGAGGACGGCTACCACGGGTATTGGGGCACCGACTTCACGCGCCCGAACCCACGCTTCGGCGATCTGATCGCGCTGCGACGGCTGGTGCGGCGCGCGCACGAAGAGGACCTGCTCGTGATCGTCGACGTGGTGACCAACCACGCGGGGCGCGTGTTCTCCTACGACCTCGACGCGAGCGGCACCATCGAGCCGAACGAGATCGAGCCGCCGTATCGCGCCGAGGGCTACGACGTGCCGCTCGTCTGGACGCACGAGGTGACGCTCTTCGACGCGGACCTGCGGCCGTGGGTGCTCGGCGACGAGCACTTCCGTCGACGCGGGCTCGGGAACGTCGGCATCCCGGAAGAGAAGATGTTCGGCGACTTCCCGACCGGGCTGCGCGACCTCGACGGCGCGCGCGACGACGTGATGGACGCGCTGGTGGCGACCTACGTGCGGTGGGTGGAGGAGACCGACGTGGACGGCTTCCGCATCGACGCGGTGCCGCACGTGGAGGACGAGTTCTGGCCGACGTTCTGCGCGCGAATCCGGAGCGAGCTTTCGCGACGTGGCAAACACGACTTTCTCCTGCTCGGTGAGGTCTTCACGCAGAGCGCGTTCGAGCTCGCGCGCTACACGGGCGAGACGGACACCCTCGATTCCGTCTTCGACTTCAAGCTGAAGTTCGACGTGGTCGACGGAGTGATCCTCGACGGTCGCGCGCCTAGCACCGCGGTGCCCGCGCTGGAGACCGACCGCGAGGGCTATCGACCCTTCGAGCATCCGGACGGAATCGGCATCTCACCTTGGGAAGCGCGCGGGCTCATCGCGGACAACCACGACACCTGGCGTCTGCGCGGCGAGCTCGATCGTTTCGACTCCGCGGCCCTCGCGCTGCTCCTCGTGCTCGCGGGCGAAGGCATCCCCTTCGTGTACTACGGCACGGAGCAGGAGCTCGTCGGCCAAGGAGGCGGCGAGAGCCGCGAGCGCCTCTGGGACACGGGTTATCCGACAGACACCGAGACCTTCGTGTGGATTCGACGTTTGGTCGATCTGCGCATGGCGCACCTCGCGCTGCGGCGTGGCAACCAGCGCGTGCGCTACGCGAGCGAGCACGGCGGCCGCAGCGACGAGGACGACGCCGGGATGCTCGCGATCGAGCGCGCGTTCGAGGACGACCGGGTGGTGATCGCGATGAACACGCACGCGCTCAAGGCGAGCCGCGCGGAGGTGCCGACAGGCTTCGCGGTGGGCGTCACGCTGCGCAACCTGCTCGACGAGAACGACGCGCGTCGCTGGACGGTCGGACCTGGCGGGGTGGTGACACTGGAGCTCGCGGCGCGCGAGCCGCTGATGCTCGGACGGTGACGACGTCGCTGCGACGTCGCTGCGTCTGCACGAACGAGCGCACCACCGACGAGCGCACCACCGACGAGCGGACCACCGACGAGCGCACCACCGACGGGCGCACCACCGACGAGCGCACCACCGACGAGCGCACCACCGACGAGCGAGCTAATCGCCGATCGCGCGCCCCGTCGGGCCCATGATCGTCACGCCGGACGGCCCGCCGATCTCCTGCGCTCCGGGCGCGGGGGCGATCTCACGCGCGCCCGCCGCTGGCGCGATCTCGCGGGCGCCCGGCGCGGGCGTGATCTCGCGCGCGGGACTGCCGGCCGCGGTCTGCCCGGGCTGGAGCTCGAACCCGGTGCCCCACGAGCCGGTGCGCTCCTCGCGGACGGTCGTCTCCTGCATCGTCGTACGCCGCGCGTCGAGCACGAGCTCCGCCTGCACGCTCTGCGGAAGCCCGCTCGGCGCGCTCGCGAAGCGGTGACGCTCGATGCGATCCTCCATGCACACGCGCACCGCGCCGGGAAGGTTGCCGCCCACGCTCGCCGAGGTGACGAAGCCGTTCGAGGCGACGGTCGCGCGCAGCGGGATGCGCAGCACGCCCTCGAGCGCTGGAACCTCGCCGCAGCCTTCGGGGGTTCCCGCCGCCGCGCGCAGCTCCGCGACGAGCGCGCTCTCCGAGGCAGGTGCGGTGGCGGGTGTGCCTGGCGTCTCGACGAGCACCCGCTCGCTCCGTGGTCTCGGCACGAAGGGATCGCTCGGCGTCACGCGGGGATCGGGGCGGGGTCGCTCGAACACGTCGGGGCCCGTCGTCGGCGTCGCGGGAGCGCTCGCGAGCGGGATGCCGCGGTCGGGAGGCGGGCGCTCGTCGTCGCAGGCGAGCGAGAGCACCATCGACAGGACGATCGACGCGCGAAGCACGGAGCGCAGCATATCACCAGAGGCCGCGATGGCTCCGAAGCGATCCGCCGCGGACGGGACCGTCAGCGCGCACCAAGCGAGTCTGGTCGCCGACGCCGTGTACTTCGACTCGGAGGCACGGTGCGTCGCGAGCGTGGTCATGGCGGTGCGCGGAGACGAGCCGATAGAACGCGCTTCAACGAAGCCACGGACTCGCGTAGGGTCCCGCCGGCGTGGGGCGCTTCTTTCGGACGTTCGTGTTGTTCGCGGTGATCGCGTCCGGTGTCTCCGGCACGACGGCACGCGCGCAGGATCCGAGCGGGTGTGTGAACGAGCTGACCGACGACGAGGTCCGCGTGCGGCTCGACTGGCTCGACGGACGCTTTCAATCCGGGAAACGGCGCGCGCGTCTGTGGTGGTATGGGCAGATGGTGCTCTGGCTCGGGGTCGCGACGTTTCAGACCACGATGACGCTGACGAGCGACGAGCCGGTGCTGCCGAACGCGATCGCGTCGACGGGGGCGTGGCTCTCGTTCGTGCAGGTGACGGCGATCCCCCACGTCGCCGCGTTCGCGCCGCAACGTTTTCGGCGGCACGCGGACACGACGCCCGAGGAGCGTCGCGAGAAGCTGCGCTATGGCCTGGATCTGCTCGAGCGCGCCGCGGACCGACAAGCGCTCGGGCGCGGACCGATGGCGCACCTGCCGGTCTTCCTCTGGAGCGGCGGCTTCGGGACGTACTTCAGCGTGAAGTACCGCGACTGGTGGCTCTCCACGCGCATGATCGCGGGGGGCCTCCTGCTCAGCGAGTTCCGCATCCTCTCGACGCCGCAGGCGGCCGTGCGCGCGTGGGAAGAAGCGCGCGGGATGATGTGTGGCGCGCGCTACGTGCCGCGCGCGGACGACTACCCGGAGCTGCAAGATCTCGCGCCCGGCACCGACGCGCTGCCAGAGCCGGAGGTCGCGCTCGGTCCGTCGCCCGGTGGGCTCGGGCTGCACGTGCGTTGGTGAACGCGGTCGATCCGTGCTCGCGTGCTTGCCGATCCGGTCTCGGCCCTTCACGGTCCGCCGGATGCGTGCTGCTCCGTGGTTGCCCGTCCTGATCGTCGGTCTGTTGCTCGCGTGCTCTTCCAGCGACGAGCCGCGATCGGACGACCCGCCGCCGACGCGTGAGCCCGCGAAGGCGCCGACGAAGGCCGCGGGTCCGACGCGTCCGAGCGCTGAAGCGGACGAGGCCGAAGAGGCGCCGCCGCAGAGCGCACGCACCCTCGCCGCACCCGCGCTCGGCACCGCGCCGAAGGCTCCCGCGATCGGCCAGTGGGTGCGCTACGGCGTGAGCTACCGCGAGGGAGGCCGCTCGACGGTCGAGTACCGCATCGTCGATCGCGAGGGCGATTCGTGGTGGCTCGAGATCACCGACCGGCGCCGCGAGAACGTGCGCCACGTGCGGATGCGGGTGCGTCCGCGCCCCGACGGTACGAAGGAGCTGCTCGCGCTCGCGTTCAAGAACGGGAGCGAGGTGGAAGACATCCCGACGCGCCTGCTCGGCAACTACGCGCCGATGCTCGGGCAGTGGCTCGACACCATGCTGCGGACGGAGATCTCGGGGCCGCAGGAGGACGTGACGGTCGCGGCGGGGACGTTCCAAGGCAGCTTCAAGGGCGAGCAGACGATGCGCTTCCTGCAGGCCGAGATCACGGCGGACGTGTGGTGGCACCCGGAGGTGCCGCTGACCGCGATGGTGAAGCTCGTGGATCGCGCGCAGGGCGGTCACACGCTCGAGCTGCTCGGCTTCGGCGACGAAGGCGCGACGAGCGCGTTCTGATCGGGCGCTCCGTCGTGAGATCGCACGATCGTGACGTCGACGCGATCGTGATCGCTACGGGATCGCGAAACGCGTGCGCGCGAACGTGAACGTGAACGTGAACGTGAACGAGAACGTGAACGTGAACGTGAACGTGAACGTGAACGTGAACGTGAACGTGATCGTGAACGCGCTCGCGAAGCGCGCTCAGCCGGCCGTTCGCGTGCGCACGAAGCGCGCGAGCTTCGCGAGCCCCGACTGCGCGCGCGGGCTGACGTCGGAGAACATCGGGTAGACGTGGATCTCGTCCGGCTCGATCACGAGCTCGACCTGACCGCCGTGCGCACGCACGCGCTCGGCGAAGCGCGCGGAGTCGTCGGCGATGGCTTCGACCGCGCCCGCGAGCACGAGCAGCGGCGGCAGGTTCGAGAGATCCGCGTTCACCGGCGAGACGCGAGGATCGTCGAGGCCGAGCGTCGCGCCGTAGGCCTCGCGGAAGGGCACGCTGCGCTCGGGGAAGATGAAGTCGTAGCGTGTGCTCTTCGCGGGCGAGTCGTGGGTGAGATCGAGCCAGGGCGAGAGCAGCGCGGCGCCCGCGGGCATCGGCAGCCCCGCGTCGCGGATCGCGCAGAGCGTGGCGGCGGTGAGCCCGCCGCCCGCGGAGTCGCCCGCGATCACGATCTCTTCGGGGCGACGATTCTCGAGCAGCACCTCGTAGGCCGTGCGCGCGTCCTCGATGCCGGCCGGACAGGGATGTTCGGGCGCGAGGCGGTAGTCGATGCCGACCACTTCGGTGTGCGCGGTGTGCGCGAGGCTCGCGAAGAGCCCGAGGTGCGAGCGCGTGCTGCCGAGCGCGTAGCCGCCCCCGTGCAGGTAGAGCACGGTGCCCTGCGTGGGCAGCGGCTCGGTCGTGCCGTGGCGCTTGGGCAAGACACGCAGCGCCGGCACCCCGCGGAGCTCGAGCTTCTCGCGCACCGTCCGATCGCGCTTCACCTCGCGCGCGCCGACCGCGTCCATCGACTTGCGCATGCGCGCGAGCGCGCGCGGGGTCGGGATGGCTTGCGGCGACGCGTCGACCCCGAACTGGATGCGCAACAGCTCGACGAGCGCCTCGTAGCGAAACGACCAACTCGGGCGCGCGGGGCCGCGCCGAAGACGTCGCACCGTGGTACGCCAGGTCGCGTTGCCGATCTGTTCGAGGGTCCGCCGGGGGATGCGCGTGAGGGCCATGTCGGACAAGCGTAGCGCGGTTGGGCGGTGCGGCTCGGAGGCGACGGTGATTCGGCGGGTGCTCCGACACTGCAGCGCGGCTCGAAGCTCTCGCGTTCAGCTCGGCGAGCTCGCGAGCGGGTCGTGGTAGAGCGCCTCGATCGAGAGCATCACGCCGAGCGATCGAAGCTCCACCTCGCCCTCGTGGTACGCGGCGTAGGTCCAGCCTTCGTCGGCGCGTCGGAAGACCTCGACCCGCCGCTCACGCTGCGAGACGAGGACGTACTCCTGCAGCGACTCGATGCGCTGGTAGTGCGCCCATTGCTCCACCGAGTCGGCGGGGTCAGCCGCCGACTTCTCTCCGCGGTCGCTCGCTTCCGTCGAGTCCGAGAGCACCTCCGCGAGCAGCGTCGGGTTCACGATCGCGTCGGGGTCGTCGCTCGCGCGCTTCAGCTCGTGGCAGACCACGCTGAGGTCGGGATACGTGGAACGCAGGGTTGCGGCGATGCGAACGCGAAGGTCGGAGCCGAACGTGTCGCAGGGTCGGCCCTTCAAGCCATTGCCGAGCAACCACCCTAACCTCGTCGCAAGCCGCGCGTGCTCGACGGTTCCACCGGCACGTGCGTACACGAAGCCGTTCGCGTATTCGTGCTTCGTCTCCGACGTCTGCTCGAGCGCGAGGTAGTCGGAGTAGCTCATGGGCGTCGCATCGAGGGCGCTCACCCGCAGAAGCGTAGCCCAACACGGCTCGGTTCGAGGTTCGGTCCGAAGAAGCAGCCGTACGAACGAGCCCAACGAAGGACGCCGCACGAGAGCACCCGTGCGGCGTCGTTCTGTCGTCGCTCGTAGCCTTTGGCGATCAGAGCCCCAGCACCACCGGCGAGCCTCCGTTGTCGCTCGTCGGCGCCGCGATCACCGTCACGCGCGAGGAACGCGAGAGCTCGCGGAAGCCTTCGAGCATCTCGTGCTGCACGTAGAGCGGCGTGAGCGTCTCGTTGACGATGCGCTGCGCGGCCGCGCGACCGCGTGCGTTGGTCACCACGATCTGCGCTTCTTGTTCGGCGATCTGCCGCTCGCGCTCCATGCGCTCGAGATCCTGCTCGGCCGCGAGCTTGCGCTGGATCTCTTCGTTGATCGCCTGCGGGTACGTGAGGTTGCCGATGCTGATCGACTCGAACTCGATCGGCGTGTCCGCGTACTCGTCGCGAAGGCGCTGGAGGATGTGCGTGCTGATCTCCTGCGTCTTGGTCTGGATGTCGTACGCGTCGAACTCGTGCACCACGTCGCGCACCGCGCTGCGGTACGGCTGACGCACCGAGCGCACGTACCACTCGGGCCACTCGGTCTGACCGGTGGGATCGCTCGAGCCCATGCGCTCGATCAGGTCACGTACGGCCTCGCCACGGATCGCGATGCGCGCGTGCGCTTCGAAGCCGACCGTGAGGTTGTCGCGCGAGAGGATGTGGAACTCCTCGGTGTAGTTCTTCGCGCGCACGTCGACGTTCGTGACGTACTGGCGCCAGACGACGCCGGTCGAGGTCGGGCCGACTTGGGTGCCGACGAAGCCGCCCTTGCCGAAGATCAGCGGCACGTGGTGCACGTAGCCGACGAAGCCCTCGGGCGTCGTCTCGTTCGCGCATCCGACGAGCGCAAGCGCGAGGACGAGCGGGAAGAATCGAGCTGCGCGGTTCATCGGGCGCCTCCTTCGAAGATGCGGGGAACGCCGGCGCGATCCGTACGAGTCGGGAGCACCACCACCACGCGCGCTTGCGACACGCCGTCCTCGTCCGCCGTCTCGTCCGCGAGCGCGCGGTAGAGATCCGCCGCCTCGTGCTGCACGAAGAGCGGCGTCAGCGTCTCTTGCTCGATCTGCTGCGCCTCCGCCTCGCCGCGCGCGCGGATCTCGCGGATCTGCGCGTTCTCCGAGGCGATCCGCAGCTCGACCTCGCGACGCTGCCGGCGCTGCTCGGCCGCGAGGTTCGCGACCACGCGCTCGGTGACCGACTCCGGATACGAGATGTTGCCGATGGAGAGCGAGACGAGCTCGAAGGGCGTCCCGTCGTACTCCGCGCGCAGACGACGGAGCACCGACTCGCCGATCTGGACGCTGCGATCCTTGATCGTGAAGGCCTCGTGCTGCCGTACCTCTTCGCGCACCGCGGTCACGTAGGGGCGTCGCACGTTGTTCGCGTACCAGTCGGCACCGCTGTAGCGCTCCACGATCTCGCGCGCGGTGCCGCGGCGAAGCCGAATGCGCGCGTGCGCCTCGAAGCTCACCTCGAGGTTGTCCGAGCTGAAGATCTGCATCTGCTCGGTGTAGGTCGCGACGCGCATGTCGACGTTCGTCACGTACTGACGCCAGCGCCAACCCGTCGAGGTCGGGCCGCGCTGCACCTCGATGAACTCGCGCTGACCGACTGCGAGCGGCTGGTGGAAGATGTAGCCCTCGTGGCCCGCGGGAGTGAAGGGGTTGGTGCCGCCGAGGCCGTGCACGAGGGTGACCGCGAGGCCGACGACCAACACGAGGCCGAGCGTGGAGAGCGCGCGCGGGATGCCGCTGCCCTCTGGCGTCACCTCGCGGCGTCGCGGGCCGCGTGTGGGGATCTGAGACATGGTTTCTCCGCTCGAAGAAGACGCCCGCGGCTCGTGCCGAGCTCCGCGGGCAGGTGTCCGACGACGTCCGTGCGTGCGCGCGGAGATCGTTCGGCTGGGCGCGACCCTACGACGGCCACCGTGCGAGGGGAAGCACGGCCCCACGCTCGCGCCGAGGACGCGGTCGTCGCATGCTCGCGCGGTGCTACGCGTGTTGACCGAGCGCGACGGCCTCGTCGCGGTGGACAAGCCGACGGGACTTCCGACCACCGGCCGCGACCTCGACGATCCACGCTGCGTCCAGCACGCGCTGGCGGTGCAGCTCCGTCGTCCGACCTGGGCGGTGCATCAGCTCGACGCGAGCACCAGCGGGGTGTGTCTGTTCGTGACGAAGAAGTCGCTCGTCGCGCCCTGGAGCGATCGACTCGCGCGGGGGAGCAAGCGCTACCTCGCGCTCGTGCAGGGCGTCCCGACGTGGGAGTCGACCACGGTCGACGCGCCGATGCGCTACGTGAAGGCGCGCGGCCGCGTGGTGGTGGTGGCGGATGGGAAGGACGCCTTCACGTCGCTGCGACGCGTGGCGATCGGGCCCGCACACGCGCTCGTCGAGGCGCGCCCACGAACCGGACGCACGCATCAGGTGCGCGTGCACCTCGCGCACGTCGGTCATCCGCTCGTGGGCGACCCGCTTCACGGTCACGGCGTGGAGCCCGACGCGGAGGGCGCGCTGCTGCATCTCGCTGCGATCGAGCTCGACGGTCTCGTGATCGCGAGCGCCCTTCCCGACGCCTTCGCGGGCGCCGCCGCGCGGCGGGGGATCGAAGGCGGAACCGCGCGAACGCTCTGACGAAGAGAGGCTCCCGACCGAGAGCCTCTCTTCGTCGTTTCCGATGCTCGCTCAGCTCGCCTTGAGACCGATCTCCCGGAGCCGCTGCAACAAGAAGTCGTGGTTGTTGATCGGCTCGTACTTCGGCTTCTCGCCGTCCTTCAG
>ERZ761602.3694-NODE-3694-length-21169-cov-64.079094_pt1 | contig 21169 bp, 24 predicted proteins | sample MGYA00512165_ERZ761602 | MGnify/ENA primary metagenome ERZ761602 (study PRJEB28899, sample SAMN02445085) | bioreactor sludge metagenome | biome: EBPR sludge; isolation source: Thorneside wastewater treatment plant | place: Australia: Brisbane, Thorneside...
CGAATGCGGAGGTGGCGGTCGGCACGCGCATTGATCGCCGGGCCGCCCGTTCGCGGCTTGCGCCGCTCCACGGGGTCGAGATGCGCATCGGTTTCTGTAAGCGCCGCAAGGTGCGAATGTGACCGATCTCGCCCGCAGGCAGGCCTCTTCGTGCCCCCGCGGATTCAGCTTCCCTTCATGTGCAGCGGCTTAGATTGCGCCCGTGTTCCGGATCGGAACGCATCCGACCTACAGACAGGAGAACCATCATGAACCGCATTCTCGCCCTCGCCGCCGCTGCGCTCGTTTCCACCTCGGCCCTCGCCGGCCCGACCTGCACCGCCCCCAAGGAGAAGTGGATGAAGGAGGCCGACTTCAAGGCCAAGGTCGAAGCCCAGGGCTACAGGATCAAGACCTTCAAGGTCACCAAGAACGACTGCTACGAGATCTACGGCTTCGACAAGGATGGAAAGAAGGTGGAGATCTACTTCAACCCCGAGACCGGCGCCGAACTCGAACGCAAGTGAGTCGCCATCGGAGGGCGGCGCGCGATCGTGCGCCGTCCTCCTCCACCCCCACAGGAGCGCCTGCCATGCCCCCGCCCGATTCCGATCTTGCCCTGCGGGTCTGGGACCCGTTCGTGCGCGTCTTCCACTGGAGCCTGGTGAGCTGCGTCCTCGTGAACTTCTTCGTCGTCGATGACGGCGAGACGCTGCACCAGTTGGTCGGCTACACCGCCTCGGCGCTCGTCGTCGCCCGCCTCGTCTGGGGCTTCGTCGGCAGCGCACACGCGCGCTTCGCCGATTTCTTCCCGACGCCGGCGCGGCTGCGCGCCCACCTGGCGGCGATCCGCGCCGGCAGGCATGACTTCCAGCCCGGCCACAATCCCCTGGGCGCGCTGATGATGCTCGCGCTGATGACGCTCGTCCTCGCACTGGGCCTGACCGGCTTCCTGCAGACCACGGACCTGTTCTGGGGCGAGGAGTGGCTGGAAGAGCTGCACGCGGGCCTCGCCACCACCCTGATCGCGCTCGCTGGCATCCATGCCGCGGCGGCCATCGTCATCGGGCGCCTGGAGCGGGTCAACCTGGTCGGGGCGATGATCACCGGGATCAAGCGCACGCGGAACGGCCGCGTCGACGTGCGCTGAAGGACAGGGGCTGCGCTCCGGCGCAGCCCGATCGCATCACACGCGGCGCCGATCGCCGAAGCCGAGCTCGGCGCGCACGGCCACCGCCAGGATCAAGCTCGCCGCCCACGCCAGCCACAGCGTCCACAGCGTGTGCGACAGGAAGTGCGCGCCCTGCAGCATGCGCGCCGTGCCGAGGATGGCACCGGCGAGCAGGCCGGCGAGCAGGGCGCCGCGCGCCGCACGCAGCCCGGCCGGTCGCAGCGCCACCGCCCACACGATCCACAGGAAGCCGGTCGACGCGTGCCCGGCCGGGAAGCACTGCCCCGCCTTGAGCCCCGACGGAGCGGCCTCGAACAGGCCGAGATAGGGTGCGTAGCCGCCGAAGTCGATGATGTCCCAGGGGCAGTAGCGCGCCGTCAGCAGCTTCGCGGTCGAGGTCGCGAGCGGGATCGCGAGCATGCCGATCGCAGCGAGCAAGGCATTGCGCGCCGGCAGCCAGGCGAGCCGGCCCCGCCAGCCCTGCCAGCACACATACAGGCTCGCCGCCACCAGCACGTAGGTGGCCTGCTTGGCCGCCTTGTGCATCACCGCCTCGAGGAACCAGCTGTGCCGCAGGGGAAAGAGACCGAGCTCGGCATCGAACAGCGCGGATGCCAGGCGGCGATCCAGATCGGTGCGCTCGAAGCTCCAGTACAACAGCAGCGCGCCGAGGCCGAGCAACGCCGACTGCGCGAGCAGCCAGCGCCGCGACGCATCGAGCGCGGGCACCGGCAGCGGGGTGACGAGTTCGTTGGTCGGCATGTGCTCAGCTCCGGCAGGGGGCGGCGAGGTCCAGTGCGTCGTCGCGGACGGCGGTGCGCACGTCGAGCAGGCCCAGGACGGTGTGGAAGAGGTTGTCGTGGCTCGCGAGCCGGGCAGCCTGCGCACGCAGGCACGCCGCATCGACCCGGTTGCGCGCGGCGAAGCCGGACGACAGCCACATCAGCATCGGCACCCGGGTCTGCTCCGCGGGCGCGATCGAGTACGGCAGCCCATGCAGGTAGAGGCCGTTCTCGCCGAGCGATTCGCCGTGGTCCGAGACGTAGAGCAGCGCGGTGTCGTAGCGCGACGCCAGCTCCTCGAGCAGATCGATGCTGCGCGCGAGCACGTGGTCGGTGTAGCTCAGCGCGTTGTCGTAGCTGTTGGCCACCTGTTCGCGGGAGCACTTCGACAGGTCCTCGTCGTCGCAGGTCGGCGTGAAGCGGCGGAAGGCTTCCGGATAACGGCGGAAGTAGGCCGGGCCATGGTTTCCGATCTGGTGCAGGACGAGCACGAGGTTGCCCTGCGGGTCGCGCAGCAGCGCCCGGCTGCTCTCGAGCAAGGCCTCGTCGAGGCAGCGCTCGCCGTCGCACAGCGCAGGCAAGGCGGCGGGGTCGGGGCGCAGGCTCTCGACCCCGGCGCACACGCCCTTGCAGCCCGACTGGTTGTCGTTCCACACCACCCGCAGGCCGGCGTGACGCAGCACATCGAGCAAGGACTCGCTGCCGCGGATGGCATCCTCGTCGTAGTCGCGCCGCCCCTGCAGCGAGAACATGCAGGGCACCGACACCTCGGTGTTGGTGCCGCAGCTCGTCACGTCCGGAAAGTTGATGACGTCGCGGCGGGCGAGCTCGGGCGTGGTATCGCGGATGGGCGAAGGCCCCGCCCCGCGGTCCAGCCCCCAGTTGGCGGCGCGCGCGGTCTCGCCGACCACGATCACGAACAGCGCCGGCTTCTTCGCCGACGCCCAGCTCGCCCCCAGGCGGGCATCGGCGCCGACGGACTGGCGCGGCAGATTGGCCGCCTGCGCGTCGCGGCTGAGCACGCGCACGAGCGACCACAGCGGCGCGGCCGGGGTGATCAGGTAGCGCAGCTCCTTGTGGTTGCGCATCTGTCCGGAGAAGTCCTTGAACACGCTGCCGAGCGCGCCGGCGGCCACGACCAGCGCGAGCACGATGGTCGCGGCGCGGATCGCCAGGGCGCGCTTGAGCGGGCGCCGGCGCAGGCGGGCGCGCTGCAGCACGAAGAGCGGCGGCAGGGCCAGCGCGGCCACCTGCAGGAAGAAGCCGGGGGTCAGCAGCTCGCGCGCCTCGGCGAGGTCGGTGCGCAGCACGTTGCGCAGCATGCTCGGGTCGAAATACACGCCGAAGTGGCCGGCGTAGTAGCTCGACACCGCGGCGACCAGGATCAGCCCGCCCAGCAGCGGCTTGGTCGTCCATCGGTTGAGCAAGGGCGCGAGCAGCAGCACGTTGAGCGCGCTGAGCGCGACGCCGATCGCCAGCACGTAGAAAAGGGCGCCGCCTTCGCCGCCGCGGCTGGCGAGCAGGGCGCGCCAGAACGGGGTGTTGCAGGCGAGCGTGAAGTAGAGGCCGAGGCCGAGCAGCAGGGCCTCGGTGGATAGCGCCGGGCGCCAGCGCCGCGCGACAGCCCAGGCGCGTGTGAGCGTCGAGGCGGAGCCGAGCGGCAAGGCACGCCGAAGGCTGCCGCCGACGGATATCGGTTCGGCGGTCGGGCTTGCCAGGGGTGGGACGAGGGACAGACGCGGATCGGACATGGTTGCGCAGAGCCTGGGAAGGATCGGCGCAATCTACGCAGGCGCGCGTGAGGAAAGCGTGATGCGGGTGTGAGGAAAGTGTGAGCGCGATCTGCCTGCGCTGCGCCCGGTGGGCCTCAAGCGGCGGCGGGTTCGAAGTCGATCGTCAGGCAGGCGCCGCCGTCGGGACGGTTGGCGGCGTGCACCGTCCATCCGCAGGCGGTGCAGATGTGCTGCACCAGTGCCAGGCCGAGGCCGTCCCCCGGCTTGCCGCCGCCGCGGCGGAAGCGCTCGAAGCTGCGCATCGGGTCCTCGCTGCCGAAGCCGGGGCCGCGGTCGCACACGGCAAGTTGCCGCCCTTCCAGCACGACCTCGATCGCACGCCCTTCGCCGTGGCGCAGCGCGTTCTCCAGCAGGTTGTGCAGCACCAGCGCCAGCAGGCTGGGGTCGGCGACGACCTCGGCCGCAGGGTCGATGCGGATGGCCACCGCCTCGGCCTCCTTGCCGGCCGCCTGCAGTCGCGCCCAGGCGTCGCGCACCGCGGCGCCCAGGTTGACCGGCTCGGCCCCCTGCGGCCGGGCCTCGCGGGCGAGCAACAGCAGGCTGTGGGCGAGCGTGGCGGTGCGGTCGGTGGTGGCGACGATGCGTTCGGCGCGGCGGCGGGCCTTGGTCGACAGCGCGGGGTCGGTCAGCAGCATCTCGGCGTCGCTGCGGATGCCGGCGAGCGGGGTGCGCAGTTCGTGCGACAGGTTGGCGTTGAAGTCGCGCTCGCGCGCGAGCAGGGCCGCCTGGCGCGCTTCGGCGCGGTCGAGCGCGCGCGCCACGGCGAGGAGCTCGGCGTCGAGTCCGGGCTGGGCGAAGGGCGTGCCGTCGCGCTCCCCCTCGACGCGCTCGGCGAGCGTCTCCAGAGCGCGTGTGAGCCGGGCGGCGATGGCATAGACGAGGAGGAAGGACAGGGCGGTCAGGGCCAGCCCGCCGATCACCACCGTGGTGACGACGGCGGTCTCGCGCGCGCGGTGCTCGGATTCATCGTAGATCAGCACGTAGCGCTGGCCGTCGGCCTCGCGCACCGCGACGTGTAGCTCGCGCCCGGCCGACCAGTCCTCGTGCTTGCCGACCGCCAGCGCGGCCAGCGCCGGGCTCAGGCCCGGCGGCAGCGCCTCGCCCGGCGCGAAGCGGTAGAGCGTCATGTTCGGCGTCTGCGGCCCGATCAGGGTGCCGAGCCGGCGGCTGTGCTCGATGCTGTAGTGCAGCTGCTCGTCGAGCGTGCCGTCGATGAACTCCTCTTCCATCTCCTCGTTGAGCCGCACCAGGGCGAGCGACTGCGCCACGATGAGCACGACCAGCATCGCGGTGACCGAGACCGCGATGCGCACGCGCATGCCGCCGGGCAGCCAGCGCCGCCAGCCATGGCGCGCACCGCCCTCAGCGGCTGACGAGCTTGTAGCCGAGGCCATGGACATTCACCACCTGAACGGGCGCGTCGTCGCCGAGGGCGCGACGCAGGGTGTGCAGCACGCTGCGCAGGTTGTCGCTGCTGTCCTGCTCGTGGCCCCACACCGCGAGCTCCAGCTCGCGGCGGGAGAACACGCGCTCGGGCTGGGCGAGCAGTTCGGCGACCAGGCGCAGGGGCTTCGGTGGCAGCGCGAGTGGCCTGCCGTCGAGGTGCAGCGCCTGGGTCGCGGCGCGGAACTCCAGCGCGCCGTAGCGCAACACCGGATCGGCCGCGCGCGCGGCATTGCGCCGCGCCAGCGCCAGCAGGCGCACCTCGAGCTCCTGCAGCGCGAAGGGCTTAACCAGGTAGTCGTCGCCGCCGGCCTCGAAGCCGAGCAGCTTGTCTTCCAGCGTGTCGCGCGCGGTCAGCACCAGAATCGGCGTGGCGCGGCCCTCGCTGCGCAGCCGGCGCGCAAGCGCGAGGCCGTCGCCGTCGGGCAGGTTGCGGTCGAGCACCACGGCGTCGAACACGCTGCGCGCGAGCAGGGCCGAGGCCGCCGCGATCGAGCCGGCGTAGTCGCACTGGTGGCCGCGCGCCTCGAGGTAGTCGTAGAGGTTCTCGGCGATCGTGCGGTCGTCTTCGACGATGAGCAGGTGCATCGGGCGGCGCTCAGGTCAGGTCGGTCTCCGCGCCCGATGGCGCGGCGGGCGGGATCGGTTCGAGGTGGGTCGAAAGGCGGGTGCCGGTGCGCTCGAGGACGATGCGTTCGAGCGCGTCGGCCACGGCGTGGGCCTCGGCCACCGTCCAGTCGCCGGGCACGCACAGCTCGACGTGGGCGAAGTGCAGCGCGCCCGCCGCCCGGGTCCGGAGCTTGCTGTGGAAGCATCCGGGTGGCGAGGCCTCGGCCAGCGTGCGCTCGATCGCGGCCACCTCGGCGTCGGACAGCGCGCGGTCCATCAGGCCGTCGATCGAGCGGCGCATCAGCTCCCAGCCCTCGCGCAGGATGTTAAGCGCGACCGCGCCGGCGACCACCGGGTCGAGCCAGCTCCAGCCGGTGACGACCGCCAGGCCGACGCCGCACACCACGCCGGCGGTGGTCCACACGTCGGCCATCAGGTGGCGCGCGTCGGCCTCGAGGGCGAGCGAGCGGTGCGCGCGGCTGACCTGCAGCAGCACGCGCGCGACCAGGAAGTTGATCAGGCTCGCGCCGACCGACAGCAGGGTGCCGAGCCCCAGCGCGCCGATCGGCTGCGGATTGAGCAGGCGCTCGCCGGCGGTGAGCAGGATGATCAGCGCGGCGATGAAGATCAGCCCGCCCTCGAACGCGGCGGAGAAGTATTCGGCCTTGCCATGGCCGTACTGGTGATCCTCGTCGGCGGGGCGCTGGGCGTAGGACACCATCCACAGCGCGAAGCCGGCGCCGGCCAGGTTGACCACCGACTCGAGCGCGTCGGACAGGTAGCCGATCGAGCCGGTCAGCCACCAGGCGCCGGTCTTCATTGCGATGGTGCTGAGCGCGGCGGCGAGCGAGAGCAGCAGGGCCTGGCGCGGCGTGATGGCGGTCATCGGTTCACAGGGCGGTGGGTCGGGTGGCGGAGCACCCGAGGGTCTCCAGCACCCGATTGTAGAGCCGTTGATCGGCGTCGAGGCGCTGCAGCGCGAGCTGGCGGGCATCGGGGCGGGTTGCGCCGCGCACCAGCACCAGGGCGTCGCGCATGTCGCTCACCAGCACGCTGGCCTGCGCGCGCTGCGTCGCCGGTGCCGGCAGGTTGGCGTGCAAGGCGTCGAGGTGGGACTCGAGCGCGCGCGCCAGCGTCAGGTAGGGGTCGGGCGCCGTCGCTGCGCCGGCGCGCTCCGCGCGCGCCTCGCTCACATGGGTCGCGACCGCATCGAGCTCATGGCGAATCGACTGGCATGTTTGTGGCGGCAGGGATGCCGGTTCACGCCCCGCGGCGTGCGCGGGGGCGGCGATGCCGGCGGCAATTGCCAGCAACAGGGGGGAGAGCAGGGTCGCGGTCATCATTGGCAGGGCTCCGTGGTGAGGACAGCGCGGAGCATGGCGCTGCCATCCTTAACTGGAGCTGAACCGACTGCCGCCGGGCGTGGCCGGCGGCACTGCGGCGCTTTCGTTTGCGCTGCGACAAGGCGGGCCAGCGGCCGCCGGGGCACAATCAAAGCAGTCGGTCCGATGACGCGCGCACCCTATGCACCGCAACGGACGCGGGATCTCGAGCGAATGGAGCAGACGATGAACAACATCCGGTTTGCGTACGCTGGGCTGTTGCTGTTGCTCAGCCTGCTGTGGTGGATGGCCGATCCGCTGTTGCCCAACGGCTATGAATACTTTGCCCTGCGCACGGTGGCGATCAACTACACCGGCGTGATCGGCATCGGCGTCATGAGCGTGGGCATGATCCTGGCGCTGCGCCCGGTGCGGGTGGAGCCGCTGCTCGACGGGCTGGACAAGACCTACCGCCTGCACAAGTGGCTGGGCATCACCGGCCTGGTGTTCGCGGTGATCCACTGGCTGTGGGCGCAGGGCACCAAGTGGGCGGTGGGCTGGGGCTGGCTGGTGAAGCCCGAGCGGGGGCCGAAGCCGACGCTCACCGACCCGGTCGAGATCTTCTTCCGCACCCAGCGTGGCCTCGCGGAATCGGTGGGCGAGTGGGCCTTCTACGCGGCGGTGGTGCTGATCGTGATCGCGCTCGCCAAGCGCTTTCCGTACCGGCTGTTCTTCAAGACCCACCGCCTGCTGGCCGTCGCCTACCTGGCGCTGGTCTTCCACTCGGTGCTGCTGACGCCGTTCGCCTACTGGGCGCAGCCGATGGGCATCGTGCTCGCCGTGCTGATGGCCGGCGGCAGCGTCGCCGCCGTGGTGTCCCTGTCCGGACGCGTCGGCCATCGGCGCAAGGCGGTGGGCGAGATCGAGGAGCTGGTGCCCTTCCCCGACAACCGCGTGCTCAAGGTGGCGATCCGCTTCAAGGACCGCTGGCCGGGGCACGAAGCCGGGCAGTTCGCCTTCGTCACCTTTTCGACGGACGAAGGCGCGCACCCCTTCACCATCTCCTCGGGCTGGAAGGGGGACGGCCGCCTGTTCTTCCTGATCAAGGGCATCGGCGACTACACCGCGCGCCTGCCCGAACTGCTCCGCGTCGGCGACCTCGTCACCGTCGAAGGCCCCTATGGCCGCTTCGATTTCGCCAGCGGCAGCGTCAGCGGCAAGCGCCGCCAGATCTGGGTCGGCGGCGGCATCGGCATCACCCCCTTCATCGCCCGCATGAAGGCGCTCGCGGTGGCGCCCGACGGGCGCGAGGTCGATCTGTTCTACAGCACCGCCGAACCCGACGAAGGCTTCATCGCCCGCCTGCAGCGCGATGCGCAGGCGGCGTGCGTGAGGCTGCACGTGCTGGTGAGCGCGCGCGACGGCCGCCTCGACGTGGCGCGCATCTGCGACACGGTGCCGGGATGGGCCGAGGCGGACGTCTGGTTCTGCGGACCCGGCCGTTTCGGCCAGGCCCTGCGCGAGGGCTTCGTCGCCCGGGGCCTGCCGGCGGCCGACTTCCACCAGGAACTCTTCGACATGCGCTGAGCGCGGGCAGCGCGCGGGCGCATCGGCGCCCGCCCCCGCCGCTCCTTGGCGCACGCGCTTTCTCCGTTCAGGTTCGATTCAGTGGCGCGCTTGCACACTGGGCTCGCGATTCCGGACGACTGGCATCCGCGATGCCCGTCCGGTCGAGTCCTCAGCCCGGATCAAGGAACGAACCATGAACAGCCAATTCCGCGCGTTTGCGCTGCTGTGCGGCCTCGCCGCCAGTGCCGGGGCGCTCGCCGCCCCGAGCGCCGCCCTCCTGGAGCGCTACGCCGCCGAGGCGCGCGCCACCGACCCCGCCTTCGCCGGTTTTTCCGCCGCACGCGGCGAAGCCCTGCACCGCACCCGCCACGGCCTCGGCAAGCCCGACACGCCCGCCTGCACCTCCTGCCATGGCGAGAACGCGCGCTCAGCCGGCCAGACCCGCACCGGCAAGGCCATCGAGCCGATGGCGGTGTCGGTGTCGGCCACACGCTACGGCGACCCGGCGAAGGTCGAAAAATGGTTCAAGCGCAACTGCAACGAGGTGCTCGGCCGCGAGTGCAGCGCACGCGAGAAGGGCGACTGGCTCGCCTGGATGAGCACCCAGTAAGCGCCACCCCGGAGACCCGCCATGAAGACCCCCGCCCTTCGCCCCCTCACCCTCGGTGCCGCCGCGATCGCCGTGACCCTCATGCTGCTCGGCCGCGCCCAGGCCGGCGACGACGACTTCTATCCGCCGGTCACCGACCCGCTCACCGTGCAGGAGTGCGCGAGCTGCCACATCGCCTTCCCTGCGTCGATGCTGCCCGCGGCGTCGTGGACACGCATGATGGGCGAGCTGGAGAACCACTTCGGCGACGACGCCAGCGTCGATGCCGACACCGCCGCCGCGATCACCCGTTATCTGGTCGATCACGCCGGAGACGCCCGCGGACAGCCCGGCAAGCTGCTGCGCGGCCTGCGGCCCGGCGACGCACCGCTGCGCATCACCGAACTGCCGAAGTGGCTGCGAGAGCACGACGAGGTGCCGAGATCCGACTGGACGCGCAAGGAGGTGGGCAGCAAGGCCAACTGCACCGCGTGCCACATCGACGCCGAGAAAGGCTATTTCGAGGACGATTGAGGAGCCCGATCATGAAACGCTTTCTGACTGCCTTCATCGCCCTGGTCGGCCTGGCCTGGGGCGTGGAAATGCTGTCGGCGACGGGCGCCGTCGCCAGCGCGCCGGGCAATCCCTGGGCGGTGCGCGAGCACGCGCTGACGCTCACCGGCCTGGGGTCCTTCGCGCTGATGTCGCTTGCGATGGTGCTCGCCACCCGTCCGGCCCGGCTGGAGCGTTTTTTCGGCGGCATGGACCGCATCTACCGTGTGCACAAATGGGCCGGCATCCTCGCGGTCGGCTTCGCGGTGCTGCACTGGCTGGTCGAGCTCTCCGACGACCTCATCAAGACGCTGTGGGGGCGCGAGGGGCGCCTGCCCAAGGATCACGGCGGCGGCCTGCTCGAAGCCATGCGCGACGTCGCCGAGGAGCTGGGCGAGTTCGCGATCTACGCGCTGCTGGCGATGCTGGTGCTGACGCTGTGGAAGCGCTTCCCGTTCCGGATCTGGCGTTACGTTCACAAGGGGATGCCGGTGCTGTACCTGGCGCTCGCCTTCCATGCCGCCTTCCTGGCGCCGCTCGACTACTGGACGCAACCGGTCGGCGTGCTGCTGGCGGGCCTGATCGCCGCCGGCAGCGTCGCCAGCGTGCGGGTGCTGGCCGGGCGCATCGGCCAGGACCGCCGCGTCGGCGGCGTGGTGGAGTCGGTCCGCGACGCCGGCGCGGGCGTCACCGAGGTGGTCTGCCGGCTCGACGAGGGCTGGCGCGGACACCGGCCGGGGCAGTTCGCCTTCGCGACCTTCGATCGTCTGGAGGGCGCGCATCCCTTCACGATCGCCGGCGCCGACCGCGGCGACCGTCGGGTGCGCTTCCAGATCAAGGCCCTGGGTGACTACACCCGCGGCCTCGCGCAGCGCCTGCAGCCGGGTCGGCCCATGCAGGTCGAAGGCCCCTATGGATGCTTCGATCTGCCGCATTCGCTGGACGGGCGGGAGCAGATCTGGATCGCCGGCGGCATCGGCGTGACCCCCTTCCTCGCCTGGCTCGAGGCGCTGCAGGCGAGGCCGGAGCAGGCGCCCGACGTCGATTTCTACTACAGCGTGCGCGAGCATGCGACCGACCCCTTCGTCGCCCGCCTCCAGGCCTTGTGCGCAAACCTGCCCGCGGTGCGCCTGCACGTGATCAGCGGCGCCCGCAACGAGCGCCTCACCGCGGCGACGCTGCGCGACCGCCCGCGCGCGGGCGCGGCGCCGGAGATCTGGTTCTGCGGGCCGCGCGGCCTCGCCACCAGCCTGCGCAAGGGCTTGCGCGGCCTCGGCATGGGCGGCGCGAGCTTCCACCAGGAGGCGTTCGAGATGCGCTAGCGCGTCGGGCGCGCGTGCAGGTCCTCGACCGTGGTGCGTGCCGGCGGCTGGGCAAGGAGCAGGCCGAGCAGCTGCTGGCGCTGGCGCGCGTCGAGAATCTCGCGCTCGGCGATCAGCTGCTCGATGATCAGGCGCTGCTGGTCCTGCTGCAGCTCGGCGATCGCCGCGCGCTCGGCTTCGATGCGCAGCGGGTCGATCGCCTCGGCGAAGAGCGCTCCGACGAGGGCGTGGCGGTGACGCTCCAGGCGGACGGCGGCCGCCTCGAACTGCTGCAGGAAGGGCGCTTCGACCGCCTCCCAGCGCGCGCGCTGTGCCTCGTCGAGCGCCAATACCCGATGAAGGGGCGGCGCCGGCGTGGAGGAGGCGCCCGGCCCGAGCCGATCCAGCAGCACGGCGCCGAGCACGCCGAGGTTGAGCGCGACCGACAGCAGCAGCGCCATTCCAGGCTTGGTGGTCTTCATCGCGTGCTCCCGCTTGCGCCGCAGGCCCCGGCCCGCGGACAGAGATTTCCCGGTGGGACGGCGCCGAACACGCTCATGGCGGCCAGCGTCGTGTTCGCTGCAGGCGGCGACCGCGGCGCTTCGAGCTCCATCAGCAGTCCGCCCAGCCACAGCCCGAGCCCGACGGCCGCGACGGAACCGGCGAACGGCGAGAGGCCGAAGCGCCAGGGCGTCGGCGGGTGGACTCGATCGATCCAGCCTGCCCACCAGGAGCCCTGCCTGCGCTTGCGCGCGGCCGGCGTCGCGCCCGCCTGCAGGCGGTCGACCAGCTGTGCGGCCAGATCGACCTCGAGGCGGATGGCGGGGAGCGCCGCGAAAGCGTCGCGCAGGGCGCGCAATTCGGCGAGCCGGCGCGTGCAGCGCGGGCAGCCCACGCAGTGCGCGATCAATCCGGCGCCGGCCTCGGAGGGCAGGGCCGCATCGACGAGGGCCGACAGCGCTTCGTCGGCGGGGCACGGCCCGGGAGGGCAGGACCCTGTGGGACAAGAGCTATTCATGGGAGGCTCCGGTGTGCGGGTCGAAATGTTCGAGCAAGGTGCTGCGTGCGCGTGCGAGGCGGGATTTCACCGTGCCCTCGGCAATGCCGAGGACGCTCGCCAGCTCGCCGTAGGCCAGGCCCTCGACCTCGCGCAGCAGCAGGATCTCGCGGTGCTCGGCGGCGAGCCGCCGCAGCGCGCGCTCGAGCTGGGCCTGGCGTTGTCGGCTGGCATAGCGGGCCTCCGGCCCCGGGGCCTCGTCGGCGACCTCCAGGCCTTCCTCCAGCGGCGCGAAGCGCACCACCTGGCGGCGACGCAACTGGTCGAGCGCCGCGTTGCGCGCGATCTGCAGCAGCCAGGTGGAGAAGGCCGCCTCGGGGCGCCAGCCGGGCAAGGCCTGCCAGGCCTTGACGAAGACGTCCTGGCTCAGCTCCATCGCCTCCTCGCGGGCATCGAGCATGCGGTGGAGGAAGCGGAACACGCGCTCCTGATGGCGGCGGACGAGCGCGCCGAAGGCGGCCACGTCGCCAGCGCGGGCGCGGGCGAGCTCGCGCGCCTCGCCCGTGTCCGCGCCCGCGTCCGCCCCACTGCTCGGACGCTCGCCGATCATGCGCGCGGGAGATCCGTCACCAGGCCGTCCTCCGCTGCCGCTGTCGAATCAGTGTCCCGTCTCCAGCCCTTTCCAGCCCGGGTGGTCGAAGTGCGCGGCGTAGTCGTCGAGGGTCTGCGCGAGGTGGACGACGCCCTCCTCCGGCTTCGTTTCGGCGGCGTGGCCGCCGATCACCTCGACGCCCTCGCCGAGCCTGCCGATGATCGCGTGCAGCACCTCGTCCGCCTCGGGCTTCAGCTTGCAGTTCTGCACGATGTAGGCGACCTGCCCTTCGACGCTCTCGGCCAGCGCGCGATACTGCGCGGCATCGAAGCGCCCCGCATGCACCTGCGGGATGGCCCGCGCGAGCGCGTCGCGGATCGCCTCCATGCCGGTTCTGAGCGCGGCGTCGGTCTGCCATCTGGCTCCGTGGTCGAGCTGAAGGACCGCGGCGTGGGTGTCGTGGCGATGGCTGTCGGCCGCCACGGCCGGGGTGATAGACAGCAGGCCGGCGAAGATCGCGACGGCGCCGCAGGCCAGCAGGCGGGAGGAGGAACGGGATTGCATGTCGAAGAGGTCCTTTCGTCGTGGGTTCAGGGGGCGGAATCGCCTTCCTGCACAATGAAACGAAGCGCCGCGCAAAATGTTCCATGCCCCGACGCAAAAACCTTCCGCGCCGCACTGCCGGTCGCACGCGGCATCGCGGAGCCCGCCGACCGCCCCGCACGAGCGGCCTTCACCCGGACGCGCGCACCAGCCGCCCCTCCCCCGCCTCCTCGTGCGTCACCCCGTCGCGGATGTGGTAGATGCGCTTGAAGGTCGGGATGATCTTCTCGTCGTGGGTCACCACGATGATCGCGGTCTGGAACTGCGCGGCCAGGTCGTTGAGGATGCGCACCACCGCCATCGCGCGCACGCTGTCGAGCGGCGCGGTGGGCTCGTCGGCGAGGATCACCGGCGGGCGGTTGACCAGCCCGCGGGCGATGGCGACGCGCTGCTGCTCGCCGCCCGACAGCTGCGCGGGCATGGCCGCGGCGCGGTGCGAGATGTCGAGCGCGCTCAGCAATTCCTGCGCCCGCGCGCGCGCCGCGGCGTTCGGCACCCCGGCGAGCATGGGCAGCAGGGCGACGTTGTCGGTGACGTCGAGGAAGGGGATCAGGTAGGGCGCCTGGAACACGAAGCCGATCCTGTCGCGGCGCAGCGCGCGCAGGTCGCGCACCTTCCAGCCCGCGTCGAAGATGCACTCCTCGCCCAGGGTCATGCGGCCCGCGCTGGGGTCGATGACGGCGCCGAGGCACTTCAGCAGCGTGCTCTTGCCCGAACCCGAGGGGCCGATGAGGCCGACGACCTCGCCCGGGTCGACGCGCATGTCCACGCCCTTCAACGCATCCACCGCGGTGTCGCCCTTGCCGTAGCGCTTGGTGAGGCCCTCGATCAGGATGCCCTTGCCGGCGCGCGTCGGTCGGTCCATGTCAGCCTCCGATCGCTTCGGCCGGATCGACGCGCAGCGCGAGCCGGATCGACACCAGGCTGGCGAGCACGCAGATCGCCATCACCGCCGCGAAGCCCGCCACCGTGTCGGCAGGCACCAGCAGCACGTACTTGGGGAAAAAGGGCGCAGACCAGGTCGCGGCGATCTTGCCGACCACGAAGCCGATGAGCCCGAGCGCCACCGCCTGCTGCAGGATCATCGCCGCGATCGTGCGGTTGCGCGTGCCGATGAGCTTGAGCACCGCGATCTCGCGGATCTTGTCCATGGTCAGCGTGTAGATGATGAAGGCGACGATGGCCGCGCTCACCACCGCGAGGATGACGAGGAACATGCCGATCTGGCGCGCCGAGGTGGCGATCAGCTTGCCGACCAGGATGCCCTCCATCTGCGCCCGTGTGTACACGGTGTGGCGCTGCCAGCGCCGGATGGACTCGGCCACCTCGTCGGGCGCGTGGCCCGGGGCGAGCGTGACCAGCACGGCATTCACATAGGGGTTGGTGCTCTGCGAGGCGAGCACCGCGTCGAGCAGGCCGGGCACGCCGGGACGGTTGAGCGCGGGGTTGGCCTCGGTGCGGCGGCGGCCCTGCAGGATGGCGTCGTTGTCCTTGAGGAACTGGGCCTCCTGCGCGTCCTTGAGCGGGATGAATACCATCGGGTCGCCGGCCGAGGACACCATGCGCCGCGTGAGGCCGACGACGGTGTACTGGTTGCGCCGGATGCCCACGCGCTCGCCGAGGCGCAGGCCGCTGGCGACGTCGGCCACCGCCTCGTAGTGGCCGCGGGTGATCTGCCGCCCGGCGACCAGATAGGGCGGCCAGCCCGGCGTCGATCCCGGCTGGCCGGCGGCGATGCCGACCACCATCGCGCGCACGTCCGCGCTGCCCTTGCGCACCTGCATGGTCAGGTAGGTGATGTTGGCCGCGCCCGCCACGCCACGCTGGCCGAGCAGGCTGCGGTAGAGGTCGTCCTGGACGCTGGACGACTCCGCATAGGGGCCGAGCGTGTCGCGCTGCACCACCCACAGGTCGGCGCCGCTGTTGTCGAGCAAGGCCTTGCCGTCGTCGACCATGCCGCGATACACGCCCGCCATCACCAGGGTGACGCCGATCAGCAGCCCCAGGCCGATGCCGGTGAACACGAACTTGCCCCAGCCGTGCAGGATGTCGCGCCCGGCGAGGCTGATCATTTGGCGCCTCCGTCCAGCGTGGCGACGACCTCGATGCGGCGCCCGGCGCGCAGCGCGCCTTCGCTGTAGACGACGATCTCGTCGCCCGCCGCCAGGCCCGCGCGCACCTGCATGCGCCCGTCGAGGTCGCTCGCGCCCAGCTGCAGCGGCACGAAGCGCAGCTCGCCCTCCCCGCTCACCTGCCACACGCCGACCACGCCGGCTTCGCGCCGCACGGCGGCGTTGGGGATCACCGGCGCGGCCGGCAGCGGCGGCAGCGCCAAGCTGACCTCGGCCAGCTCGCCGAGCGGCGGCATCGGCTCGGGGAGGCGGTCGAAGACCACCTTGGCGAGCAGCTCCTCGGTCACCGCGTCGGCCTTCGGCTCCACGCGCAGCACCCGGCCGGCGAGCGCCTCGCCGCTGCGCGAGCGCAGCACGACGCGGGCCGGCAAGCCGGCGGCGAGGCCGCCCGCGTTGACCTGGTCGAGGCGCAGGTCGACCCACAGCGTCGCCGGATCGACCACCTCCACCACCGCCTGGCCGGCCACGACCGTGGTGCCCGGCTCCACCTCGCGCAGCACGACCACGCCATCGACCGGCGCGAGCAGGCGCAGGTTGGCGAGCTGGGCCTGCAGCGCGGCGCCCTCGGCGCGGGCGCGCGTGCGCTCCTCGCGCGCGGCGGCGAGGCCGGCCTCGGCCACCTCGAGCTCCTGGCGGCGGGTGAGCGCGAGCTCGGCGCTCGCCGCCTGCACGCTGCCGAGCTGGTCGTAGCGGCGCGCCTGCGCGCGCGCAAAGCCCTGGCGCGCCTCGGCCTCGCGCACCGCCGCCTCGGCGCGCCCGAGCGCGGCCTCCTGGGCGCGGATGCGATCGGCGAGGTCGACCGCCTCCATCTCGGCGAGCAGCTGCCCGGCGCGCACGCGCTCGCCCACCTGCACGTCGACGCGCTTGACCCGTCCCGCCGCGGTGGGGCCGATGCGGTAGGCGTAGCGCGCCTCCACCGTACCGATGCCGAACAGCGCGGGCGCCACCACGCCCTCCTCCACCCGGATCACCGTCACCTTGACCGGGGCGAGCGGGCCCGAGCGCATCGCCACATTCGCGAACACCGCCAGCAGCGGGACGATCACCGCGATCAGCGCGAGCGTGCGCGCCTTGGTCTTGAGCAGGCTCATGTCGCGCTCCGGATGCCGGCCAGGTAGATGGCGAAGACGCGCGGCGCGTCCCGCCGGATGCGCAGCAGGTCGCCCGCGAGCATGGACTGCATGATCAAGCCCTGCAGGGTGCCGACGAAGAGCGTCGCCGCCGCTTCGATGTCCAGCGCCGCGGACACCTCGCCCGCAGCCTTACCAGCTTCGAGCAGGCGGCGGATGCGCTCGCCGTAGCGCTCGAGCAGGGTGCGCGCGAGCCGCTTCGCCGGCGTGGCCTCGGCGCGCTGCAGCTCGCCGAACAGCATGCGCGGCACGCCCGGATGCTCGGCGACGAAGTCGGCGTGGGTGAGGAAGACCGCCTGCAGCGCCGCCACCGGCGAGGCCGCCTGCGCCGCGGCGCGGTCGACGCGGGCCAGCAGGCGCTCGGCCACCCACTCCATGACCGCCTCCCAGATCGCGTCCTTGCTGGGAAAGTGGCGGAACAGCGCGCCCTGGGTCAGCTTCATGTGGCTGGCGATCGCCGCGGTGGTGATCTCGCCGGGGTCACGCTCGGCCGCCAGCTCGATCACCGCCTCGACGGTGACCGCCCGGCGCGTCTCGGCGGGGAGGGGTTTGGCACGCACGGTGGCTCTCGCTTTAGTGAGTAATTGCTCACTATCTTAGTCCCGCGCGAGCAATTCAGCAAAGTCGGATACTCCGGCCCCTGCCCCCTGCCGACGACCCGCGCCGCAAGCCCCCTCAACCGAGTAGCGGCAACTCGACATCCACGCGCAGGCCGCCGAGCGCTTCGCTGCACCCGAAGCGGATCGTGCCCCCGTATTGGGCGACGATGTCGCCGACGATCGCCAGGCCCAGGCCGTGGCCGGGGCGGGATTCGTCGGCGCGCAGGCCGGCGGTGCCGAGGCGATTGAGCAGTTCGGGCGGCACGCCGGGTCCGTCATCCTCCACGCTGAAGGCGAGCCGGGTCGTCGCAGGGTCGCGCGCCACCACCACCCGCACCCGCGCACGCGCCCATTTGCAGGCGTTGTCGAGCAGGTTGCCGAAGAGCTCCAGCATGTCCTCGCGATCCACCGGCCAGGTGCGCTCGTCCGCCTCCAGATCGATGCGCAGGCCACGCCCGGCATGCAGGCGCTGCAGCACCTCGACCAGCGCGCCGAGCTGGGCGCGCAGCGCGAAGCCGGCCCCGCCCGCGCCGCCGCCGGCGAGGCGGGCGCGGCGCAGCTCGCGCTCGATGGTCGCGCGCATGGTCTCGAGCTGGGCGCGGATCGCGTCGGCGCCCTCCGCATCGCCGCGCGCGGCGAGCGCATCCGCGCTCTGGCCGAGCACCGCGAGCGGCGTCTTGAGGGCGTGGGAGAGGTTGCCCGCGGCGTGGCGGATGCGGCCGAGGCGCTGGGCCTGGTGGCGCGACAGGCGCTCGACCGCGGCGAGCAGCGGACGCACCTCGGCGGGCGCGCCGGCCTCGAACTGCACCGCCTCGCCGCGCTCCAGCCGCCGGCAGGCGTCCACCGCCTCGTCCAGCGGCGCCAGCCCGCGCACCAGCACCCGCCGCTGCAGCACCAGCAGCACGAGCAGCGCCAGCCCGAGCACGGTGAGCGCCTGCGCGCGGAAGGTCGCGATCGCGGCGTCGATCGCGGCTACGTCCTCGGCGAGCGCGATGCTCACCGCGCGGCCGTCGGTGCTGTCGGGAAAGCGCTTCGCGACCACCAGCAGCGCCTGCCCGGCGGGCCCGGCGAGCCGAGGCGACACGCCGTCTTCCCCGCCGGCCAGCAGGTCGAGGTCCGCATCCCAGGTCGAGCGCGAGCGCCACTGCCGCTCGCCGAGGCGCACCACGAAGTAGTGCCCCGACAAGGGCAGGTCGTAGCCCGGCCCGGCCGCGGCGAGCAGGCTGGTCTCAAGCGCCGCCTCGCCCTCCTGGCGCGCGAGCGCGTCGAGCAGATGCACGTAGAGCAGGTCGGCGTCGTGATCGAGTCGGGCGAGCACGTGCTCCTCGACCATGCGGCGCGGAAAGTCGCGCAGCGCGAAGGCCAGCAGCACGCCCGCGACGAGCAGCACCAGGGCGAGCGTGAGCGAGAGGCGGCGGCGGATCGAGTTCATCTTGCGGCCGGCCCGCGCGCGCGCGCCTCAGTCGCCGCTGCGGAACACATAGCCCTGCCCGCGCCGGGTCTCGATGCGCTCGTTGCCGAGCAGGCCGCGCAGGCGGCGGACGTAGACCTCGATGACGTTGCTGTCGCGCTCGGCGTCGTAGTCATAGACATGCTCGGAGAGCCGCGTCTTCGACAGCACCTCGTCGGGGTGGCGCATGAAGTAGCGCAGCAGGCGGAACTCGGTGGCGGTCAGCGCCTGCTCGTTGCCGGCGCGATCGACCAGGCACTGGCGCGCCTCGTCCAGCCGCCAGTCGCCGGCGCGCAGCTCGGTGTCGGGCACCGGCGCGGCGCGGCGCAGCAAGGCCTGGATGCGGGCGAGGAGTTCCTCGACATGGAAGGGCTTGCCGAGATAGTCGTCGGCGCCCGCCTGCAGGCCCTCGACGCGCTCGGCCCAGCCGTCGCGCGCGGTGAGGATCAGCACCGGCACGCGGTTCGCCGCCGCGCGCCACTCGCGCAGCACGGCGAGCCCCGGCTTGCCGGGCAGGCCGAGGTCGAGGATCACCGCGTCGTAGGGTTCGGTGGCGCCCAGATGGGCGCCGTCGATGCCGTCGCGCGCGAGGTCGACCGCGTAGCCCTCGGCGACCAGCCGGGTGCGCAGGCGCTCGCCGAGCGCCACATCGTCCTCGACCACGAGCAGGCGCATCGCTCACTTCTCCTTGCGTTCGAGCACTTCACCGCTGGCGGCGTCGAGCTCGAGCTCGTGCACCCGGTTGCGCTCGTCGATCAGCTTGACCTCGTAGATCCAGCGCCCGTCCTCGCGCTCGAGCTCCAGACCGACGACCTGGCCGGGCTGGAGGGCGCGGCTGCGCGCGAGGATGTCCTCGGCCGAGAGGATCTGCCCGCTCTCGCGCAGCTGGCGGATCTCTTCCACCCGCACGCGCTCACCGGCGCTCGCACCCGAGACGAACAGCCCGCCGGCGCCGAGCAGCGCGGCCGCGGCCAGCAGGGAACGGAATCGGATCTTCATCTTCACTCTCCGGCGGGTTTCGGTGCAGACAGTGTGCCCGCCGCAATCTGAACGCAAGCTGAACACGGTCCCTGCCCCGCTCACCCCACCTGGCAGGCCAGCCCCTTGAGGTATTCGCCTTCCGGCACCGCCAGCCCGATCGGATGGTCCGGTGCGGCCGAGAGCCGGTAGAGGATGCGCGCATCCACCCCGGCGTCGATCGCCGCGCCGGCGACGATCTTCTGGAACAGCTCCTGGCCGATGCCGCCCGAGCACGAGTAGCTCATCAGGATGCCGCCCGGATTGAGCAGCCGGAAGCCGAACAGGTTGATGTCCTTGTAGGCGCGCGCGGCGCGCTCGGCGTGCGCGGCCGAGGGCGCGAACTTGGGCGGGTCGAGCACGATCAGGTCGAACTTGCGGCCCTCGTCCTTCAGCGCGCGCAGGGCCTTGAACACGTCCGCCTCCTGCCACTCGGCGCGGCTGGCGTCGAGCTGGGGGTTGAGCGCGAGGTTGCGGCGCGCCGACTCCAGCGCCGGGCCGGACGAGTCGATCGACAGCACCGAGGCCGCGCCGCCCGCGAGCGCCTGCAGCGAGAAGCCGCCGGTGTAGCAGAAGCAGTTGAGCACCGCGCGCCCGCCGGCGAGCTGGCCGGTGAGGAGGCGGTTGTCGCGCTGGTCGAGGTAGAAGCCGGTCTTGTGGCCGCCCTCGACGTCCACCTCCATGCGCACCCCGTTCTCGACGATGGTGAGGCCGCCCGCGGGCAGCGCGCCATGCGCGCAACCGGTGCGCGACTCGAGACCTTCCAGCCCGCGCACCTCGGAGTCGGAACGCTCATACACCGCCGCGCAGCCGGTGGCCTGCACCAGCCCGGCGACGATGGCCTCGCGCCACTTGTCCGCGCCCGCGCTGGTGAGCTGCAGCACCACCACGTCGCCGTAGCGGTCGGCGATCACGCCCGGCAGGCCGTCGGACTCGCCGTGGATCAGGCGCACGCCCTCCTGCCCGCGCAGCGCCGGGATCGCCGCCCGCCGCGCCACCGAGGCCGCCACCGCGCGCTTGAAGAAGGCGTGGTCGATCGCCGCCTCGGCATCGAAGCTCCACACCCGCGCGCGGATCTGCGAAGACGGCGACCACGCCGCGCGCGCCAGCGCCTTGCCCTCGGCCGTGACCACGGTCACCGTGTCGCCCGGCCGCGCGCGGCCATCGAGGCGATCCACCGAGCCGGCGAAGATCCAGGGATGGCGGCGGAACAGCGAGCGTTCCTTGCCGGGGTGGAGGATGAGTTGGGCCATGGCGGGATTCCGGGGGGCGATGCAATCAGGCCGGCGAGTGTAACGGCTCGTGGTGCTGTGGCCCAAGCGCAACACCATGCGTGCAGCGACATCGACAAAGTCGATGGACGCAACGCGCGACAAGAAGCTAAGGTTCGCCCCACGCCCAGGGAGTCAGATGAATCCATGAACAGCCACGCCAAACCGACGATGCCAGCGATGCAACAACCCGTGCTGACTGATGCCGACCTTCAGACAATCATGGATCGCGCCTTCCAGAGCGCTGTCGGCGTCATCATCGCGTCCA
>ERZ761602.3695-NODE-3695-length-21152-cov-13.877850_pt1 | contig 21152 bp, 19 predicted proteins | sample MGYA00512165_ERZ761602 | MGnify/ENA primary metagenome ERZ761602 (study PRJEB28899, sample SAMN02445085) | bioreactor sludge metagenome | biome: EBPR sludge; isolation source: Thorneside wastewater treatment plant | place: Australia: Brisbane, Thorneside...
AAGGGATATACGTAATAACGAACCATACAGAATTGGAGGATATAGATTTGACTAAGGCGCTGTAGTTTTGAGAAAGCGCAGAGTTCCCGAAACGGGTAACTCTGCTGGGAAATGGTTGTTTCATTACAAGGATGTTGGGAAGGATGCAGATTGGTTATCAAAAACCTCAACGTCCTCTGGCGAGTGACGTTGAGGGGGTAGAATGCCTTTCCTTAAGTTAACGACTATGGTGAAGAACACCAACATGGGCGAGGGTACTTTGGTCAGATTCCGCCCCATATGCCATCGAAGTTGATTTCGGTAAAGCCTGTATCTGCGTAGTGGGTACTGTTATAAGTGGCCCGGATCTCAAATTTCAACGTTACGGGTTGCTCGTCTATGGTGCGTATATCTACAGCAAACTGCTGCCCTTTCATGGTGTCTTCCAGGTAGAGGTCGTACAGGGCTATATCATTTATATACAACCTTACCACCTTGGCACGCGAATTTTTGGCATAGGTAGTTTCACTCAGTTGAAATCCATTGTAGATGGTGATGCTGGTGAGGGGTTCATCGGGGTTGATTTTTTTGAACCGGAACGCCACCCACTCACCTTCGCCTGCTCCGTCTGCTCCCTCTATCCACGCGGTGGACTTGCCATCGCGCACGTTGTGGGGCACGTAGTTGGTTTTGCCCTGCGGGGTCAGCACAGAGCTGGCATATACCGAATCGGCAAAGTTCGAATCGCCCCAGCCCATATCCACCGGGTCGTAACTGGCGATGTCGTTCAGTAAAGTTGAGTCGGTGATGCCACTCAGATCGGTGTCGTAGTATTGATCCATGAGTTCTTTCCATGCCAGGTATTCGGGCCAGGAGAAGCGTTGGGGCACCGGTTGTACGGAGGCAACTTCTGCCGTTGTGGTTGTTTCAGAATCTGAAGGTAGCTGGGTAGCGTTGTCTTTCTTTCCACAAGACACGAAAAGCAATACGGCCAGGCCGAATGCGGTGAGGCGAAGAGATATCATGTACGGGATGAATGTTTAGGGTTGTAAAGAGTGATCATTCCTATGGGGGCAACAACTGGCTACTGCCTTGCCAGAACCAAATTACAAAAACAAAATCTGATTTCCCCTTCCCAGCGGAGTCTCCCGTCTCGGGGACTCCACGTAAGAAGCAAAAGAATTTGTAATTTGTGTGAGTGAGTACAAAGAGGCAAATCGATGAGACGTCTGGTATTTATTTCGTTACTATTTTCACCCCCTCAACGTCACCCGTTTCGGGGCCGTTGAGGAAAATGATAACAAAACAATGAGTTAGGAAAGGGATATGAGGCAAACCAGAAAACATCAGTGCCCACTTTGTGTGACACTGATGGGGTAGAAGTTGCCCATTCAGTAGGTAGCCGAAGGCATAGGTACTATTCCGTACGAGATATTAACCAATATCAGCGAACGGGTGAAATGAGTGTTCTTTGCAGAAAGTATTTGATTGTTCGCCTTAGCCAAGTGCATTGGTAGTAACCCAATACCGATAAGCCACAATTGCTTTTTCAAATTTAGATAACCGGTTAAGATCGCGCTTACTTATACGGGGCAGAATTACTTTGTTTAGGCTCGCCAAAATTTTAAAGAGGGTTTTTTTCATAAACGTATTTCAAGATTTGTCTTGAGGCACTTGTGGTTTCTTTGATAAAATAAACTTAACCGCAACCCAGATTTTTCTTTAGGTTAAGTTCGGGCAAGCCACCAAAATCGAAGCGCTCATCTTTACCTGTAGCAGGTTTATTCTCGTTCGATGCCGGTATTGGTTTAACCTTCTTCTTTGGCTTGGTTTTCTTTTTCATCAACCGAATATAATCATTGTTTGGAAGGATGGCTCCCATTATATTCGCACAATTTAAAATTAATCTAAATAAAATTGGAGAGCCTGAAAAGCATTGCTGAAATGTTACCGGGAGAAACAGCGGTTATCTCTGGCTTTCGGGATGATGTGCTTTCTATAAAACTGTTAGAGATGGGTTTGCTACCCGGCACCGTAGTACGATTTAATTTTGCGGCACCTTTCGGTGATCCGATTTGCATTACAGTTTCAGGGTTTGATTTATCGCTTCGTATTGCGGAAGCCTCTACAATTACCATTCTTAATTAATGGCAGCACAAAAAAATTTGCGTATTGCCCTTGCCGGAAAGCCAAATGCCGGAAAGTCGTCATTATTTAATTTGCTAACCGGTCTTAACCAGAAAATTGGAAACTTTCCGGGCATAACGGTAGATAAACGAACCGGCCATTGTCAGATAAGTGCTGAGATAACAGCACAGGTTATGGATCTGCCGGGTATATACAGTTTATATCCGCGCACAATCGATGAAAAAATAGTGACCGATATTCTGGCCGATAGGAATGGGGTTTATTATCCGGATTGTGTGGTGCTGGTGGCAGATGCAACCAATCTGAAAAATTGTATGCTGCTGTTAACGCAGCTTATCGATTTGAAGATTCCTACGGTGCTGGCATTAAACATGATGGATTTGGCCGCACGATCAGGTCAAAACATAGATGTACAGGCGCTTGCGGTTGCTTTGGATTTGCCTGTGGTAATGATAAATGCGCGTACCGGGCAAGGTGTGGTTGAATTGAAAAATTTGTTAGCCACATCGGTTATACCATCTTCAAAAACCATTTATAAAGTTGGCGAAGAAATTGAGCCACTGGTTAAAGACATACAACAAAAATTCAATCTAAGCACACCTTATCAGGCTTATCAGGTTTTGCAGCAGACAGATAACCTGTCATTTCTTACTTCGGCTGATAAAACGTACATCACCACACGGGCAAAAGATTCAAATTTTTTTCAACACAAATATCAGGGAGCAGAAACGGTAATGCGATATAGCTTTATTCAGGATTTGTTGAATAAGGTTACGCTAAAATCTTCTGATCCGGAATGGAAAAAATTTTCGCACAGAATTGATAAAGTACTTACACACAAAGTGTGGGGCTATCTTATTTTCTTTTCCGTATTGTTTCTCATCTTCCAATCCATTTTTGCATGGGCGCAAATTCCAATGGATTTTATCGACAGTACATTTGCTTCTTTAAGCAACAGGCTGGATGAGTATTTTCCGGATGGCCCGTTCTTCGATTTGATTACGCAAGGAATTATTCCGGGTATTGGGGGCATTGTGATTTTCATTCCACAAATCGCCATTTTGTTTGCCTGCATTTCTATACTGGAAGAGAGTGGCTATATGGCGCGTGTGGTTTTTTTAATGGATAAGCTAATGCGCAAGTTTGGATTAAACGGCAAAAGTGTAGTTCCACTCATATCGGGCTTAGCCTGTGCCATTCCAGCCATTATGGCTACGCGCACAATCGAAAACTGGAAAGACCGCCTCATTACCATTTTTGTAACTCCGTTTATGAGTTGCTCGGCCCGGTTGCCGGTATTCACTATTCTGGTAGCCCTTATTATTCCCGATGTTAAACTGTTTGGGTTTTTTAACTACCAGGGGTTGGTGTTAATGGGCCTTTATCTGTTGGGCTTTTTTGCTGCCTTAATCTCGGCCTTTGTGCTTAAGCTAATAATTAAAACCAAAGAGCGCAGTTACCTGATAATGGAAATGCCTACCTACCGCTGGCCTAAATGGAGTAACGTAGGCTATACCATTGTAGAAAAAACCAAATCGTTTGTATTTGAAGCAGGCAAAGTAATCCTGGCAATATCAATTGTGCTTTGGGTGCTGGCAAGTTATGGGCCAGGCGATGCCATGAACAATGCAGAAGATGCTGTTAGGCATGAAATGGGGCAAACTAAACTTCCTGCTAACGAATTTGAGGCGCAGGTTGCCTCTTACAAATTAGAGCATTCCTATGCAGGAATTATTGGCAAAGCCCTGGAACCTGCCATAGAACCTTTGGGTTACGATTGGAAAATTGGAATTGCATTGGTAACCTCTTTTGCTGCGCGCGAAGTTTTTGTAAGTACTATTGCTACTATTTATAGCCTGGGAGGCACAGAAGATGAACAAACCATAAAAGGCAGGTTGCGATCAGAAATAAATCCGAATACCGGTGGTCCTCGTTATACACCGGCTGTAGGCCTTTCTTTGCTGGTGTTTTATACTTTTGCCATGCAATGTATGAGTACGCTGGCCGTGGTTAAAAGAGAAACAAAGGGGTGGAAATGGCCCCTTATACAACTGGCATATATGACAGCCCTTGCCTATGTTTCGGCCTTCATTATTTATCAAACTTTAAGATAATCTTACATGAAGCATTTGTTCTGTTTAACGAGTAAAAATTCTCGTTACTTTTGACGGAACACCCATATGAATTTTACCCCTAACGCACAACTTGGTTTGTTGTACCTCGCACATCTGCTTATCAGTGCCGATGGAATAATAGACACGAAAGAATATCAGGCTCTTACCAAGATAAAAGCCAAAGAATCCATAAGCGATCAGGATTTTAATAAGTTTCAAGAAAGCGTTAGAAACAAAACGGAACGGGATATTTACCGCGAGGGAATCGAAATGATGAATAATTGTACAGAAGAAGAAAAACTAACGGCTTTTGTTCATCTCTATAAAATGTCTGAAGCAGATGGCCGTACGCACATTAAAGAAGTAAGACTGCTCCTGTATTCGATCAAAAATGCAGGCATTGAGTTTAACGATGTGGTGGCTCGGGCCCAATCCATTACCAACTATTAATTTCTTGAACTCCCGCTTGTAACCTGTATTTTGCAGCCAGTTTATGGCAGCATTCAATCCTCAATTTACAATTGGCGTGTTAGGGGGCGGTCAGTTAGGCCGCATGCTCATTCAATCCGGTATTAACCTCGATCTGAATTTTCATATTCTTGATCCGGATCCACAAGCCCCATGCGCGCAGATTGCCAGGTTTACACAAGGCAAACTTACCGACTACGAAACCGTAATGGCGTTTGGAAATACCTGCGATATAATTACCATTGAAATAGAGAATGTAAACACAAAAGCATTAACTGATTTGGAGAAGGCCGGGAAAAAGGTATTCCCACAACCAGCTGTAATAGAATTAATTCAGGATAAGCGCCTACAAAAGCAATTCTTTACCGATAATCAGATACCCACCGCTCCGTTTATGCTGGTTTCCAACAAGGAAGATGTTATAAAACAAACACACTTTCTTCCGGCAGTGAATAAGTTGGGCAAAGAAGGTTATGATGGCAGAGGGGTTCAGGTAATTAAAACAGAGTCAGATTTACACAAAGCATTTGATGCCCCGGGGCTTCTGGAAAAATGGATTCCATTTGAAAAAGAGATAGCCGTAATTGTATCCCGAAATGCAATGGGCGAAGTGGCAGCCTACCCGGCAGTAGAAATGGTTTTTCACCCGGAAGCTAATCTTGTAGAGTACCTGTTTTCTCCTGCTCAAATTGATGCAAAAATCTCAATTCGGGCAGAAGCAATTGCCCGAAAGGTAATTACTGAGTTAAATATGATTGGTTTGCTGGCGGTTGAGATGTTTGTAACCAAAGAAGGCGAAGTTTTGGTTAATGAAGTTGCGCCTCGTCCGCATAACAGTGGTCATCAAACCATTGAGGGCAATGTAACTTCGCAATACGAACAACACCTGCGGGCCATACTTAATTTACCGGCTGGCAGCACAGCGCTAAGGGCCCCGAGTGCTATGGTGAATCTCTTAGGCGAAGAGGGCTTTACCGGAAATGCCTGTTATGAGGGGCTGGAAGAAGTGTTGAAAGTAGAAGGGATACATGTGCATTTGTATGGAAAAAAAATAACTAAACCCTATCGTAAAATGGGGCATGTTACTATTGTAGATAGTAATCCGGACAGTTTGAAAAAGAAAGCCAACTTTGTAAAACAAACCCTTAAAGTAAAAGCATGAGTAAGCCAGTGGTGGGAATTATTATGGGAAGCCAATCTGATCTTAAGATTATGAAAGAGGCGGCCGAATTTCTGGAAGAGATGAGTATCCCTTTCGAACTAACAGTGGTTTCGGCACACAGAACACCACAACGTATGGCCGATTATGCAAACGCTGCCCGTGGCCGTGGCCTAAAAGTTATAGTGGCCGGTGCGGGGGGGGCAGCACACCTACCGGGTATGGTAGCTTCATTTACCACCCTGCCGGTAATTGGGGTGCCGATTAAGTCCTCAAATTCTATTGATGGCTGGGATTCGGTACTATCAATTTTGCAGATGCCGGCCGGGGTGCCTGTAGCAACAGTAGCATTAAACGGAGCCCGCAATGCAGGCATTCTGGCAGCCCAAATTTTATCAACCGAAAACAAATCGCTTGCAAAGAAGCTGCAAAGCTTCAAAACCAACCTTCGTAAAAAGGTAGAGCAATCCTTCAGGAGCATTGAAAAGAAAGGCTGGAAAGAGTCTTAGCGCTTTAGATGATAAGGGTACCTGCTTAAAAAGTGAAAAATTTGTAGCAACTTTACTCATTATCCAAACGAATGAACCCGGGAGAAAAGGGCTGGTTAAAAGAATACCTGGAATTCAGGCAGGTCTTATTGCAAGACTTAACCGGTGAGGCTAAAAAAGCACATCATCCCGAGTATTCTCTGTACCGTGTTATACAACCTTCGGGATTAATGTATGGCCAGCCTGTTGGGGTTACTGGTTTGCCCGATTCGTCTGGTTGGGATGAGAAGGACAGAATGAAAATTTTGTTGGCCGAGAGCCTGATCAGCAGCGCACTCCTGTTTCAAAATAAGGCCATTCAGTCACCAGAAGAACTTTCCAGGATCATTCTAAAAACACTTGAAAGCATTGGAAGTTTCTACAACAATATTTTTCCAGAACTGGCCACACCTTCAAAATCTTTCTTCGGAAAGAAGAAATCGCCACTTGAGGTGGCCGAAAAAATTCTGGATAAAAGAATTGCCAATACATCCGAGTTTGACACCAACTTTTGGGTACAACTGTTTCACAACAGTTTGTTGTTTTTAGACGTTTTTATTTTTGGGCAATGGATTCATACCAACGCAGACAGAATTGTTACAGACTTCTTTAAATACGAACGGGAAGAGCTTCGCTTTTCGGTTGTGAAAGTAATAGCATGTGCGGCTCATGCTAATTCTACCATTGAGTATGAAGAACGCAGATTACTTGATTTTTTTCTTCAGAGTACAGAGTTGCCAATAGAAAAGAAGCGCGAAGCAAAACAAATTTTTGATCAGGGAATTGTAATGGAGGAAATTAACCTGCCCACCAACAACTCCTGGATTTTAAAAAAGTATTTTCTGGAAATAGCCATTCTTACAATTTGGGCAGATAAGCGTGTAGAAGAATCTGAAATTGCCTTTTTGAAAGACCTTTGCAGGTACCTGGGTTTTGTAGAGGATGACCTGGAGCACAGTATGCTTGCCATTGAAGGGTTTGTATTAGAGCATTGGGAAAAGCTAAACTATTTGCAAAACAAGCAAGACTATAATCAGGTAAGCGAACAGTTTATTCAGCGCATGGCCAAAGTAACGGGGAATCATAAAAACAGGTTGCTTAAAGAAGTGCAGGGAAGCAACGAGTTAATGGAATTGTTGCGCAAGGCACGGGCTCAGGAACTGACCGAAACCGAAAAGCAAAGGATGCAGGAGTTGCTTGTGGCTACACTTAAAATTATTCCTTCTTTTGTGATTATCTCACTGCCTCAAAAATTTCTTACACTGCCAATCTTGATGAAAATTCTTCCACAGGATTTCTTTGCCGAGGTGGCCTAACAGAGTTTCCAGATATTTAGTCTTTCAATTCCTCAGACTCTTCTTTGTCCTTGCGGGGAATGAGTATGGAAAACACAATTGACAGAGTAAGCGTTACCAGAATAATGATAAATGAAATGGTGGGCGGCATATCGCTAAGCACCTTCGGAATAAAGTCATAGTCTTTGCCAATTTCCAATAACATTTTAGCGCCAATAAAGAACAAGATAATCGACAATCCCTTTTGTAACAGGTAGAACTTATCAATAATACCCGATAGCAGGAAGAACATGGCGCGTAATCCCATTACGGCAAAAATATTCGAAGTATAAATGATAAACTCGTTTGTAGTAATGGCAAAGGCAGCTGGAATAGAATCAACTGCAAAAATTAAGTCGGTAGTTTCAATCAAAATAATAACCAGAAAGAGCGGGGTAAACATGAGTTTACCATCCACACGGGCAACAAACTTTCCGCCCATTTCATCCTGTGTAATAGGAAGGTACTTGCGGCAGAATTTTAGAATGGGGTTTTTTTCGGGGTCAATTTTTTCGTCACTGTCTTCGAAGTAAATTTTAATACCAGAATAAATCAGGAATACACCGAAGATGTAAAGAATCCAATGGAACTTATGAATGAGGATGGCGCCTACAAAAATGAAAATACCGCGGAAGAAAACAGCTCCTAAAATCCCCCAGAATAATACTTTATGAAAATATTCTTCTTTAACCTTAAAATATTTTAAGATGAGCAGAATTACAAAAATATTGTCAACCGAAAGGGCGTACTCCGTAAGGTAGGCTGAGAAGTACTCGAACGCACCGTTGGCCCCACCGCCTTCCTTATCGAATGCATATATTAAATACCCAAAAACAGTACTGATAAACACCCAGAAAATGGATTGATACAGTGCTGATTTGGTAGAGATTTTATGAGCCGTTTTATTAAAAATCCCCAAATCCAAAAGAAGGAATACAAGGATTACAAAGCCAAAGACACCAAAGAGGAAGGACTCATCTTTCAGATCTAAGCCAAACAACGTGAAAGCCAACATTAAAGCGGGTGGTTAGGGGTTAATAAAGAGGCGATAACCGGTACTAGTGGGCAGGCAACCATCTCTTAATTAGGGCCAAAGCTACAAATTAATTCAAATTGAAAAAGAACCTAAAATGGTTAATGCCGGTAGTATCTAAAAAGGAACCGGGATGTTGTTATTGGCATTTGTTGCACGTACCCTGTATTAGCAAGTTCACTTCTTTAACAGAAAACCCTTTTGGCAAGGCAACTTGCGGAATGGTTACGGATTCGAGGCAATTGGTCTGTCCGCACTTTTCGCATTTGAAATGCACGTGTTCGTGATGATGCTCGTGCGTAGAGCAGGGCTCGCTGCACAGGGCATATTTCAGGCCCCCTTCATTATCCAGCACTTTGTGTATTACTCCCTTGTCAAGAAAGGTTTTAAGAGTTCGGTAAACGGTAACCCGATCAAAAGAAGTAGCTATTTTATGTTCTATATCGGAGTAGGAGAGTGCGAACCCATTGCGGACAAATAAGTCCAGAATTGCCTCGCGGCTGGTGGTGCTTCTTAGCTGGTAGTTTTTTAGTATCTGGCCTCCGCGTTTCATTTTAAGTCTACCTGTAATTTAAGCAAGTTACTATAAATGCCATTATCGCGGGCACTAAGCTCTGCGTGGTTGCCCACCTCGGCAACTAAACCCTCTTTTATTACAAGAATAGTATCTACTTTTCTTATTGTACTAAGACGGTGTGCAATTACTAATGTGGTTCGGTTTTGCATTAGATTTTCAAGAGCTTCCTGTACTAGTTTTTCTGAATGCGCATCAAGCGAACTTGTGGCTTCGTCTAAAATTAGAATAGCCGGGTTGCGCAAAATAGCCCGCGCGATAGCTACTCGTTGTCGCTGCCCACCCGACAGCTTTACTCCGCGATCTCCAACCACGGTATCAAATCCTTGCGGGAAACTTTCTATAAATTCTAAGGCATTAGCCTGGCGAGCCGCCTCAGTTATTTCTACTTCTGTAGCGCTGGGTTTTCCATAAGCAATATTTTCACGAATTGTTCCTCCAAATAAGATTACTTCTTGTGGTACAACGCCCAGGTTACCGCGATATGCATGTAGATTATAATCGGTTATTCTCAAATCATCTACCAGAATAGTACCGCCTGCAGGTTGATAAAATTGTAACAACAGATTAATGATGGTAGATTTTCCTGAACCACTTGGGCCAACCAGGGCTACTTTTTCGCCCGGACGAATGGAAAAGGTAATGTCTTTTAGTACCTGAACATCCGGACGAGAGGGGTAGGCGAACTGAATATTTTCAAAGTCTATTTTACCTTTTATTTTCAAGGCAGCACCAGCATCTGGTTTCTCATCAGGGGTTCCTAATATTTCAAGAATTCGCTCAGAGGCACCTATGGATTTTTGAAGTTGACTGTAAATATCGCCCAAGCCGGCAATTGAGCCACCAATAAAAACGGTATAGATGATAAACGAAAAAAGCTCCCCCACATCAACATCGCCCGATTGTACCATGGAGGCGCCAAACCAACCTACGGCCACAATACCTCCAAATAATGCGATTATGGTAAACGAGATAAAAGCACCCCTATACCTCGAAGAACGAATTGCTGTTTTGATTACATCCGTTAAGGAGTTTTTATACCGGGCAATTTCAAAGGCCTCGTTGGTAAATGCTTTTACTACCGTTACGGATTGCAGGGTTTCTTCTACCACCACATTGGCAGTTGCCAGCTGATCTTGTGTTTTTTTAGAAAGCTTCCGAATAAATTTACCAAAGAAAAGTGCCGACAGAATTAAAACCGGAAAAGTAAGAAGCATGAAAACCGTTAACCTTGGGTATAGCACAATCAACAACGGAACGCCAATAACCAGAATTAAAACCTGCCGAAGTAATTCGGCCAGGGTAAAGGTAAAGGTGTCGTACAGGATGCCCACATCGGATGTAATGCGACTCATTAATTCTCCTACTCTTCGGGTATCATAAAAAGGTAATGGTAACCAGATAATTTTTGAATACAACTGCAGGCGAAGGTCAGCCAGTGCGTGTTCGCTTACATAGGTAAATGTATATACCCGCAAAAATGAAAACACTCCCTGAATAAGGAGTACAGCAATCATTGCAATTGCTATCTGATTAATAGTATTGAAGTAAAAATCAGTTTTGCCCTGCGCTACATCTAGCAGTTTACCGGATAGATAAGGGAAAGATAATAACACTCCGCTGGAAAGAGATAAGGCAACCAGGCCTACAAAAAAAATCCATTTGTAAGGAAGCACAAACCGAAACACACCCAGAAAGTTCTTTATACCGGCTTTATTGAGTGGTCTTTTTTCTCCTTCTTCCTGATATCGTTTGGCCATTATTTTTCTGGTAGTTTGGCGTTTTTAGAAAATTCCAGGCACCAGAGTCCCTTCAATAGAAAACCCGATTGTGTCGCTTAATATCATTTTCTGAACTCCGGTTAATCTATAATTGACCAAAAGGGGGCTGCCCGAAGCGTCATCGAACTCAAGCAAAAGATTTCGCCCTGTTCCATAAAGTGTGTTGTTTTCACGATAAGCAGATTCAATTTTGTGTAGCCGATTAAACTCATTCTGGTAATAGAATAAAACAAATGGAACAGGAGTGTTTGTTTCCAGCGCCTCGTACCTGCGTATAGTAAGATTACTGCGCGAATCTTTTTCGCCATCTGAAATTTTATACTTGCCTTTAAAACCAGGTTTGTTAATGATATCAAGTTGTTTGAAAACATCAAGCTCCTTGGTTAAGACAACAGAATCAATGGCAAAAGTAATTTCTTCTGTAGAGCCATCGAGTGTTACCGTTTTGGTAAGTGTTGCATTGGCTGTTAACAAGGCTTGTTGTTGCCGGGTTATCAAACTATCAAAATCGAAATAGGGTTTGTCGTAAATAACCTCTGATTGTTTACAACTCCAGGCCAGTGCCAATATAATTCCTGCAAATAAAATCCGCATCTTCAAATCAATCAATCAATACCGTGCCGCTCATTTCCTTTGGTACGGGTATGCCCATAAGCGTAAGAATGGTTGGCGCAAGGTCGCCCAACTTTCCTGATTTAAGTTTGCCTTTGTATTGATCATCTACCAGTATTACGGGTACCAGGTTAGTGGTGTGTGCGGTATTAGGGGTTCCGTCTTCGTTAATCATCAAATCGGCATTGCCATGGTCGGCAATAATGATAACCGCATATCCATTTTTACGGGCTGTTTCGGTTACAGCTTCATTGCATTGGTCTACTGTTTCGCAGGCTTTTACGGCTGCTTCAAATACTCCGGTATGGCCCACCATGTCGGGGTTGGCAAAGTTAAGGCATATAAAATCGGCTTCTTTTTTAATAAGCTCGGGAATGATTTTGTCTTTAATATCATTTGCACTCATCTCGGGTTGCAGATCGTAGGTGGCTACTTTAGGCGATGGGCACATGATTCGCGATTCGCCCTCAAAAGCCATTTCGCGGCCACCTGAGAAGAAAAACGTAACGTGGGGGTATTTTTCTGTTTCGGCAATTCGAATCTGCTTTTTTCCGGCTTTTGAAACAATTTCGCCTAATGTGTTTTCCAGGTTATCTTTTTCAAAAACCACTTTTATGCCCTTGAATGAATCGTCATAATTTGTGAGGGTTATGTAGTGCAGGTTGAGTTTGTACATATTCTGCTCATGAAAATCCTGCTGGGTAAGGGCCATGGTAATTTCGCGTCCGCGGTCGGTACGGAAGTTGAAACACAATACCACATCGCCTTCTTGAATGGTGGCAAGCGGTTTATGGTTTTGATCGGTTACTACAATAGGTTTAATAAACTCATCAGTAATATTTGCATCGTACGATTTTGAAATGGATTTCAGCACATCGGTGGTTGCTTCGCCAGTACCATGTACCAAAAGATCGTAGGCCAGTTTAACCCGCTCCCAGCGTTTGTCGCGATCCATCGCATAATAGCGGCCAACCACACTGGCAATTTTACCTGTTGTTTTGGTAAGATGAGCACTCAAATCAGAAAGGTAATTCAGCCCTCCTTTAGGGTCAGTGTCGCGGCCATCTGTAAAGGCATGAATGAATACATTTTTTAATCCATGGTTGTTAAGAATGCTGGTAATTCCTTTCAGGTGAGCAATGTGAGAGTGCACCCCACCATCTGAAACGAGCCCTATTAAATGAAATGCTTTGTTATTCTTTTTAGCGTAATCTATTGCTTCTTTCAGCACCGGGTTTGAGTCGAGTTCTTTTTCTTCCACGGCTTTATTAATCCGAACCAGATCCTGGTACACGATTCGCCCCGCTCCAATGTTCATATGCCCCACTTCAGAGTTCCCCATTTGTCCGGCAGGTAAACCCACAGCAAGACCTGATGCTTCAAGTGTGCTGTGCGGATACTTTTTGTAGAGCGAATTGATGTAGGGTGTATGGGCACTATCGATAGCCGATACTTTGGTGTTTTTGGCAATTCCCCATCCATCCAAAATCATCAGCAATAATTTCTTGTTCATAACCACAGAATGTTAATTTTTGCGAGGCCAAATATACAAGGAGAAGGGCTTCATTTACCCGGATTAATAAGGTAATAACACCAGAAGCGCCAAAAACATTTGTTAGGTCGTTAATACCTTATTACATATTTTTCTGTACCGTATTAATGGCATAATTTTAGAGCGAACCTGAAGTACTATGAACACAAAAAAGTGGGTTTACACGGTTGTTTTGCTATTAGGCACGCTTTCGGTTAAAGCGCAGGGCGATATTTTTGCCCCCATGAAAGAGGCCTTAAAAGCGGGCAGTGCTAAAGAATTGGTGAAGTACGTAAACCAATCGGTTGAAATTAATGTAGAGGGAGAAATAAACACATACAGCAAAGCTCAGGCTGAATTTGTATTGCGCGATTTTTTCAAAAAGTATCCGGTAACGGATTTTAGTATTTCGCATACAGGCTCATCTAAAAGCGGGCTTCAATATGCTATTGGTACGTACAAAAGCAATGGCAATCAGCTTACTGTACTTATACGCCTAAAACAAACCGGCACTACGCATCTGATTCATGAAATTTCTTTTGTGAAAGAATAATGCGACCAGCATATCTTACCAACCAGGCTATTGATCAATTTATTAAACAGGCTTTGGCTGAAGACATTGGTGAGGGCGATCACTCTACGTTAGGGGCCGTACCGGCAAGCAAAATCAGCAAGGCAAATCTTTTAGTTAAAGACACCGGCATTCTGGCTGGGGTGGAGTTGGCATTAAAAATTTTTGAAGTAGTTGATGCTGGGTTACAAACAACCATCATCAAAAATGATGGAGACAGAATACGTAATGGCGACATTGCTTTTATTGTTGAAGGCAAAGCCCAGTCAATTTTAATGGCCGAGAGATTGGTGTTGAACTGCATGCAACGCATGAGTGGGATAGCCACGTATACACACAAACTCTGTATGCTGATTGAAGGCACACCGGCACGCCTGATGGATACACGAAAAACTACGCCTAATTTCAGGTTAATGGAAAAGTGGGCAGTTGCCATTGGTGGTGGAATGAATCACCGCTTTGCTTTGTACGACATGGTGATGTTGAAGGATAACCACATAGATATGGCTGGTGGGGTGCGTGCTGCTATTGAACAAGTACACGGTTATCTTCGTACCAACAACAAATCCTTAAAGATTGAAGTAGAAACCCGAACCCTTGCTGAAGTAGAAGAGGTGTTACAGGTTGGCGGGGTAGATGTAATTATGCTGGACAACATGAGTACAGACCAGATGAAACAAGCCGTGAAATTGATTGGCGGAAAGCACAAAACTGAAGCGAGTGGCGGTATTACCGAAACCACATTGCGCGCTGTGGCCGAGTGCGGGGTAGATTACATCTCAGTGGGTGCCCTTACGCATTCTGTTAAAAGTTTGGATCTGAGTTTGAAGGTTGTAAAGTGAGGGAAGTTGATTAAGTACAGGACTATGATTTAATTATTCTCTTCAACCACAAAGCGATACACGGCACTTCCGGCAACTCCATCTTTGCTAATTCCCTCCACAACAACCTCAAATTCTCCGCTTAAATCTGATGTGTAAAACTGAATGGGAGTGTTACTTTGAGCATTAATTTGCTGCGATGCATTCCAATATAATACTGATCGTTGATCGGGCACCCGGCTTTCTCTAGCAATTTGAGTTTCATAACCGGGAGAATAAAACTCACGCTTCAATTGCAAGCCTTCATAATTTATGGATGCGTTTTCGGTATTGATCTCGAACCCGCCAAGGTCTCCGTTATAAGTAGAAAGCAGGATGGCCCCATGCAAAACCAAAGGCCCTAGATAATGCTCATGTGTAAGCACCTCTATTTTTTTAATATGGTTGGCATTAAACTCCAGCAGTTTATCGTAATTAAATACCGGTACACCGTCTAACAAAACCAGTGGACTTTCAGTTGAGATGGGTTGATTTATTTTTTGCTGAACCATAAACTGGATTCCCTCCTTACGTTTCCTAAGCATAACGCCCCGAACATATTCTTTGAAAACTTCTTCCAGAAGAGGGAATCGTGTATAATCATCAAGCATATAAAGCTCATCAGACTTTTCGTAAAATGGGGTGCGGCCAGATGTAGAATTTTGAGCTGCAATCAATCTTTCCTGATAGTAAATGTTATGAAGTTGCATTGCTATGCTTCTGTTCAAAATCGTTTCTTTATAACCTGGGTTAAGTTGTAGCTTGGGGAAATCGATCGAAGCAAAGCGTAACGAAAAGGGAGAGTTTATTTTAATGACGAGATTACTATCGGCTGCAAACATGGGCTGCACATAAACCGGTTGGTTACCAAAAAAGTTTTTTACTTCAAAAAAAACGTCTCCCTTAGAATTGCTGCGAGAGCCGTATAGTTGAATGGTTTTATCAGGAAAGGAGAGAGAAGTGAGCACACCGGCCACAGGAGTGTTCGCGTTATTTACCACGTTTCCATGAATAAGATGCCCGCGATATTCGGGCAAATAGTCAAAATAAATTTGGCCTCCCAGTATAGTATCCCAATTAAATCTTCTCCACCCATGGGTAAGCATAAGATTATCCAGAGCAACAGGAGCAATAGAATCAGTAGAATTGAAATAATAGTGAGGCGATTCTACGGTTCCTTTTAAATCTGAAGAAAGCCATAGGTACTCGTAGATATTATTTCGTTGAGGAGAAGGGATTGAGTCGGTTCGGTAAACAGAAATAGAGATATCAGAATTATGATTTGTTGTTAAATTTAGTTTGACCAGATTTTTGGGGTTATACCCTTTACGTTCTGATTGAATGTTGAATTCTAGTTTTTTTTGCGGGAGCTTAAAAAATAGCCGTTCACATATAGGCTCAAGTTCAGAATTGAATAGTGTAAGATTTGTGATTCCTTCTCTTAGTTCGTCTTTGCTGATAATAAAGCGGGTTCTGTCATTAGTAAGGATTTTCCCTTCTGCCTTGGTGACTTGTTGTTTGGAATGGGCAAATAGGAAAACCAGAGGGGAATTGGCTGATCGGGCAGTAACATCAATTTCAATATGATCAGGGGTTTCCGTAACAGCCATCGCATAACCCAAAGACTTTACTTCAGGAAATGGAAAATCATTTTTGTTTCCGTTTTCATCTTCAATTGAAATCCGATACTTTTCTTCAGCCAGGGCTGTCATGTAAAAATGACCAATCCCAAACTTTAAAGGCTGAAATTCAGCTACGATGCTGTCTGATGAGTTCCGTACATATCCTTTACATGGAATACCAACACCATCTGGGCTTGTTACTTGAAATGCAATCTTAGCCTTTACACCAGATACAAGATGCCCACCCTCAGGAAAAAACCGGGCATTAAAGGCAGGGCCTGATTTGGAACTGGATTCTATTTCTGTTTTTACAAACGTATTGATGATCAATACAGGTTGGTGAAAGTAGAATTCAGGAGAAAAATTTTTCATCCAATTGGTGTATGCACGAAGCACATAGTTTCCACTACCCAGAACAGCCGGTATAAACAGCGAGCCTTCGCCCTTTCCGTTTTTTAACTCAACCTTTTCCTGAATAACCGGTTCGTTATTCTTATCCAGAATTTCAACGTACGCAACCTTGCTTACATTTAGGGGCAGATAGAAGCTGGCATCAACGTAATAAATTTTAAACCAAAGAAGTTCGCCAGCCAGGTAAGAAGTTCGGTCAATGTGTACGTATATTTTTTCCTGTAAGGTGTTTGATTGATATTGTTCAAACTTTTCCACAAGACTGTCTGTAACATGGTTCCATTGAGCCTTAGCGGAGAGAGGCAAAAGGGATGTCAGACAAAGCAATATTATAGTTCGAAGTATATTCATCATCTACCAAAAAACGGGTCTGGTTATTGTGCCATTATCTTTTAACCGGCAATCAGCACATTGTTGTGGAATTACCAGAAAAAAATTATGCTCATAAGGTTCGATGTTTGGGTTTTCGGGATATCCCTCCAAAAGTTGATGTTGTGGAAATAAAGAAGGGACTTCCGATGACGCTATAGTGTCAATTCTGCAGTTGATGATTTCTGGCTCAAAGTTTAACAGATAAGAAGGAAGTTCATGCCTGTTAATAAAAATCATTTTTTCCTGAACACTTCCCCCCATAAAATAGCCAATGACAGGCTCTGATGGGTTGTTTACATTGTGCATGTTTCCTGTTACCTGAGAGGGGAGGGGGTCAAATAGACCGCCAACAGTTTCGGTTGTTTTTTGAAGCTGAACATAATAATTGTATGCAGCCTCATCAAGAGCACGTTGTTGCACCAAAAGGTTATATCGGCTTGCAACTTTTCTTGAACCCCTGGGAACAAGATGAATTGGAAATTTACCAACAACATCTTCATTAAGTTGAGTGGTAGATTTGAGAATTATTTTATCGGATGGAGCGCTTTTATAGCAGATGTAGGTAAACTCATTCGAATTGCGATACAGAATGCTGTCATTCTTATAAGTATAGGCAGAAAAGTAGTCGGCTGTATATTGCCAGGTTTCCCAGAATTTCCATTGGTAATATCGTGTTTGATTGGTGGGGTCGTGGGCGCTCACATAAATTTTAACACCATCGGCAGTGGCTTCCCATGTTACTTCATCCAGCGAAGGAGATTGCTTTAATGTTATGTATTCCGATGCATATTCATCAAACTCCGTTCGTATGAACAAGCGGTATTTTTTTGAGTTATTCAGGTTTAGGTTTTGCATTACGTATGTTCCATCTACTGTTTCATACAGAGGTTGAGATGGCCCGGCTTCTTCTTCAAGAACAACGGTTGCATTTTTTTCGGTTGTATATGAACCCTCTGTGTATATGGGGAGTGTACGCGATAGTTTTACCTGAATGCTGTTTGTAGAGGCATTTAAAAAGCCATCTACAACCAGAAGGTTCACGTTTTGCTCTATAACCGTTGGGCTGTATGGTTCAAGACAACCAAACAGCATTAGGAAGACGAACTTAAAGAGAATGGTCTTTATGTTTTTTTTCAAGATCATTTAGAACTTAAAATTGTAAGTTATAGTGGGAATCGGCTGGCCAAAAACAGAAAGTTTGTAACCGTTAATCTGTCCATTTTGAGAAACAAAGAACACAGAATACGCATTTCTTCTTCCGGTTAGATTGTACAAAGCAATTGTCCAGGAGCTATGAGCCAATTTTTTTATTTTATGATTGCCCTCTATGTTTACCGAAACATCAGATCTGAAATAATCGGGAATGCGATAAGCATTGCGGTCGGAATAGTAAATCCGATTACTTTCTTCCAGGTAGTATTTAGCAATAGGCAACGTGATGGGGCGACCTGTACTATACACTACATTTAGCGAGAAATTAATTCTTCTGTTGAATTTAAAATTTCCGATAAAATTGACTGCATGAGGTTTGTCAAAATTGCTGGGATAGAATTTTCCGTTATTGACCATTTCTGATTTACTATTTCCTTTGGTTTGAAGGAGAGAACGGGAATAGGCGTAACTAACCCACCCATTTAGCTTGCCTGTTGTTTTTTTAAAGAGAAACTCAATTCCATACGCCCGGCCTTTTGCCCGAAGGACATCTGTTTCAATATGCTGGTTAAGTAATAAGACCGCACCATCTTTATAGTCAATACTATTATTCATTGTTTTGTAGTAAGTCTCTACCGATGTTTCGATAGAATTTCCCTTTAGATTCTTATAATATCCTATAGAAACCTGATCTCCTACCTGGGGTTTAATGTAAGGATCGCTTAATTTCCAGGTATCAGTAGGAGTAATTGCGGTTGTGTTGGACAGCATTTGAATGTACTGCCGCGTGCGATTATAACTAAACTTAAGTGAGGAGGTGTTCGATAACAGGTATCTTGCTGTTACTCTGGGTTCAGGGCCATGATATGTTGAAATGGTCTTACCCGGGTTGTAGCGAAGAGTATCAATAATATTATTGACTTCGCGTGACCCGGAGTACAGGTAAACATCATGAGCGCCCAAATATTGATAGAAAGAGTACCGTAAGCCAAAGTAAAAGGACAACCGGCTAGTAAAGTCAAAATTATCACCAATGTAAATAGCCGATTCTGTTCCCCGTTCCTGTTGTAGTTTTTCAGGTGTTACCAGAGACTCACTCCCCTCTGGATTAATAGAGCCTGGTGCTATATTATATAACGTTGAATTTACTCCTGTGCTTAATGTGTGTTTTCTATTCAGGGTATAGGAAAAGTCGGCTTTAAGATTGTATTGTTTTATGGCAAAACCCATGGCAAAAGCATTTAGAGAATCACCTTCTGAATTCATTGAATAGGAGTACTGACTGAATGCTCCTGTAAAGACTCCAAATAGCTTATCGCTAAAAAGATGTTTCCACTTTATTGAACCGTTTCGGTCGCTGTATTGATAGGTGGTGTCACCGGCTAATTTAAACTTGTCGTTGCTTGTATAAGCAGATACGAGCAAACTGTTGTTGCTATTAATCTTATGATTGAAATTGAAAGTAACATCATAGAAAGAAGCATTGCTCTTATTTAGAGCAGGGTCATCAAGCCGGCCCAATATCCAGTCCGAATAGGTTGAGCGTATACCAATCAAAACAGAAGATCTTTCTTTAATAATAGGACCTTCCAGGGTTAGTCTTCCGGTAATAGGGCTAATACCACCAGAACCGGTAAATTTTTTCAGATTACCCTCGCGGGCCTGCACATCCAACACAGAAGAAAGCCGGCCACCATAATCGGCTGTAATGCCGCTCTTATAGAGTTCAACGCTTTTTAATACATCAGGATTGAACGTGGAAAAGAAACCAAACAGATGCGAAGGATTATAAATAACGGCATCGTTAAATAGGATAAGATTTTGATTTGTTGCTCCGCCTCTTACATTAAGCCCTACCGTTCCTTCGCCCACCGATTGCACCCCGGGAAGGGCAAGAACAACTTTCATAACATCAGCTTCGCCTAAAGCCAAAGGCATTTGCTTCATGGTTTTGATGTCTAATTTTTCAACCATTTGCATACTGGTTACATTTTTATCCCGATCGGCCTGTACCAATACTTCTTTTAAAGATGTTACTTCTTCTTCCAGTTCCACATCTAATCTGCCATTGTTGTAAAGCACAATTTGCCGCAGAGTGGTTTTCATGCCTACGCTCTTAAGCTGAAGTTGATGCTGGCCGCGCGGAAGGTCTATGGAGTAATGACCAAACTGATCGGTTGCTACACCAATGGTGGTACCCACGGCAAACACAGTTGCCCCAATCAATGCTTCACCAGAACGGATGTCCTTTATGTATCCGGTAAGAGTGGCTTTTCCGGTCATGCTTTTTGTTTTGGTACCAATACTGTAAATTTTTTCCTCGGCCTTTTTTCGCTCCATTTCCAGCTTTTCGTATGAACTAAAATCAAAAGCAATGGTGTTTCCTGATCCTGATCCCTGATTAAAAAAATCAATTGGAAGCTCGGTTAATAGTTGCCGCTCGCGGGTTATGTATATTTTTTTCTCTATGATACTGTAATGGAGATTTGTTCCCTCCAATGCGCGATTAAGTAGTTTATCTACGGGTTCGCGTTCAGCCGTTACGGTAACGGTCACACTGTCTGTCCAATCGGGCCGATAAAAAAAACGATAAGCGGTTTGTTGTTCAATAGCCCTCACCAATTCCTGAAAGGGGGAAGCATTTAGCGTAACAGAAACAGCCTCCTGCCCGAAGGCTGAAAAGGAAACAAAAAACACGATACTGAGAGTAAATTTGTACAAATGCTTCATCCAATTATCTCTTAGTGGGAAGAACTATCGTAAATACGGGCCATTTCACTGATAAAGAAAATTCTGTTATCGCTATAAACTTGATTTTTGGATTGGATGATTTTTTTCAGATCTGCCTTGTGTCCGGGAAATATCTTTAGAAGAGAGCGTTTACCCCTTACAACATAATAGGTA
>ERZ761602.3697-NODE-3697-length-21145-cov-4.906259_pt1 | contig 21145 bp, 20 predicted proteins | sample MGYA00512165_ERZ761602 | MGnify/ENA primary metagenome ERZ761602 (study PRJEB28899, sample SAMN02445085) | bioreactor sludge metagenome | biome: EBPR sludge; isolation source: Thorneside wastewater treatment plant | place: Australia: Brisbane, Thorneside...
CTCCAGGAGCGCGGCGCGCGCCGACTGCAGGTCCGCGCAGGCGGCCTGAAGGGCGAGTCCGGGCTGGTGGCGGATGGCCTCCGCCAGGTAGTCGCGGGTGTGCGGATCGTCCTCGACCAGCAGCACCCGCGCGAGCGGTTCCCGGCCCGCCTCGGCGGTGGTCATGTGCCCTTGCCAGTGTTCACTTCACCGCGACGGTAGCAGGGAACCGGTCATCCGGCCTACCGAATTCGCGGGATGGTCCCGGCCGGCGGGGAGTCGCAGGATCACGGCCAGAATGCACAGGGAGATTACCGTGGCCGCGATCATCCAGCACCGTCATCGTCCATCCAGCAACCTTGGCCGGGGCGCCGCGCTCGCAGGCCTGCTTGCGTTCTCCGCCGTGGCCCGCGCGAACTGCGACAACTTCCTGGGCTTCCTGCCCGAGGGATTCGGCGTGCCGGACGGTGAGCTGTTCGGCGACGTTCGCGCCGGCTACGAGAGCGATGACGGCTCCGTGGTCGAAATCGTGGACGATCTCCAGCAGGCCCCCGGTCCCCGCGTCCCGGGCTTCGACGTGACGGTCGCGAACTCGCTCGCCGATTCAGTCGCCACCGTCGTTGGCGAGCTCGACCGGGGTTATGCGACGCTCGACATCGTCGCCGTGGCGAGCATCGGCGGGGTGCCCTCCGAAGCTGGCGCTGATGCCCGGGGCGGGGCTGGCTTCAACGACGTCATCACGATATCGAGCCCATCACGGAACGGGCAGGCGGGCACCGTGGTGCTGGGCACCCGGGTCGAGGGTGCCCTGTCGGCAGCGTATTCCCAGGCAGCCAACGGCTTTTCGAGCGAGGCCTATGGCACTGGCAGCGCCCAGTACCAGTTCGCGGTAACCGACGGACCCGGCGTCTCGGGCGTGGTCAGCCCCGGGCCTGATTTCCTGGCCTGCGAGGCGGTGTTCGTCGAGGCTGGCGCCTTCGGGACGACCTATCCGCCGGGCGAGAGCGTGGCCGTCACGCTGGGCGGCCTCGTGAATTTCGAGTTCGGTGCGCCGCTCGCCTTCGTGTTCCGGCTCGAGGCAAGCGCCGACGCCCGCGCCCAGGTCCGGGATCCGGGCTTCCCGGCCAATGCCACCGTGTCCGGTGACTTCGGCAATACCGTCACCTGGGCCGGCATCCTCGACGTCCGGGACCAGGCCGGCAATCCGGTCACGGACTTCACGGTCACGTCCGCCTCCGGCACCGACTACACCTACGCGATCACCGGCCCGGCCATCGCGCCCCAGTTCATCGACCAGCCCGACGATGCCAGCGTCGATGACGGGGATGCCGCGACCTTCAGCGCCACCGTGGCCGGCAGCGGTACCCCGATCACGCTCCAGTGGGCGGTGAGCACGGACAACGGGGTTACCTGGTCGGACATCCCCGGTGCCATGGGGACCGACTACACGACGCCAGCCACGACCCTGGCGGATGATGGGCGGCGCTACCGGCTCACGGCCACCAATAGCATCGGCACGACCGAGAGCGCCGCGGCGCGACTTACCGTCACGGCGGGTGGTGGAGGTGGTGGAGGTGGTGGAGGCGGCAGCAGCAGCCTGGACGGATGGTCCATGGCGGCTCTCATGCTCCTGCCCTGGCTCCGGTCGCGGCGACCCTCGGTCTAGGCCGCCCGGGCGCGACGGGCGCACCCGCCCAGCACCAGCAGGCCCCCGCCCAGCAGCCAGGCGGCCGCCGGCACGGGCACCGGCTGCAGCGCCATCGCCGTGCTGTCCCGGTGTGGACCGCTGCTGAGGAAAGTGGTGGCCGCGGTGGTGGGGGAGACGGCGTAGAACCAGCGGTGGAACCAGGTCATCGCGTACAGGTTGCCGGCCGAATCGAAGTCGATGTCCGCGATGTAGCTGAAGCCGTCGCCGTGGCTCATGGCGCCCACCAGCAGGGCCGTCGTCGTGGCTGCCGCCACCCGTAGCAGGAAGTCATTGTTCAGCCCGTCCCAGGCGGACAGGTAGATGTCACCGGTCGCCGCGTCGTGGGCCACGCCCGAGACCACGGCCGAGGACGACAGGCTGCCGGGCAGGGTCAGCGCGGCGGCATAGGTGACGCTGCTGCTGCCGACATCGAAGAAGAAGAGCTCCTGGGACGCGTTGCTGTAGCCCCAGAGTCCGTTGGCCGCCCAGTCCAGGTCCGCGATCTGGGTGCGCAGGGTGGGCCCCACCGGGATCGGCGGGCCGGTCACGTCCCAGAGGTTGCCGGCCGGATCCGCCACGTAGAGCGTGCCGCCGGGCGATGCCGCCAGGCTGTCGCCCGGGAAGAAGGTGGTGGAGGCGGGGGCGTCCGTGTTGGCGGCGAGGTCGACCAGGTCCAGGGTCTGGTTGGTGTTCAGAACCCAGCCGAGGGGCGCTGCGTCCAGGGATGAGGTGACGAGCAGGGCGATGCAGCCGGCCGCGGCTAGAACGCGCATGGGGATCCCCGATTCTTTTTGTTCGTCAACCGGCCAGGGCCGGCACCGCGTCCGTCTGGCTGAAATCGTCGCCCTTGTAGAGCAGCGACTCGCCGAGGGCCGCTGCTAAAGCATAGGCGAAACAGTCGCCGAAATTCAGGCCCGCAGCGTGCCGGCCCCGGCCATAACGGGCATAGGCCTGCCGGGCCAAGGTCCCTTGCTCCCGATCAACCGGCAAGACCTCAATATTGGCGCGCTCCACCAGGGTATCCAGGAGGCGGGCGGCGGCCGGTCCGCGGCGGGCTTCGAGCACGATGCTGGCCTCGACCAGGCTGACCACCGACAGGACCCGGCGGTCGGCGCCTTCGATGGCCTCGACCATGGCCCGTCGCTCCGGCTCATCCTGCAGGATCGCGAGCAGCGCCGAGGTATCGATGACCATCAGTCCGGCGCGCCCGTCCGGTCGTAACCCAGGATCTCGTCGTCGCCCCGGGGGTCCAGCACCGGCAACTGGGCGCACTGGAGCGCCAGGTCTTCCAGTTCGTCGGCCAGCCGGCGCCGGGACCGCTCCCTCCGTACCCGGGCCAGCCGGTCCCGCAGGGCCTTGATCACGGCCTCGGTCTTGGTCTCACCGGTCGCGCGGGACAGAGCTTCGACGAGCTTCTCCGCCTCGGGATTCCTGATGTTAAGTGCCATGGAGCTACACGTGTAGACAGACAGCTACACACTAGCGGCGTCCCGGCTGTAAAGCAATGTCCAAAAGTCACGAGTTGGCCCGGGAATGAGTACGCGTCACACCTCCCCGTACCGGCTCCCGCTCCCGATCCACCGCTGCATGAGCTCTGCCCCCACCGCCGGCCGGTCCGCCAGCCGGCCGGCCAGCGCCCGCACGGAGGGCATGAGGTCCGCGTCCCGTACGAGGTCGGCGACCCGCAGCTGCATGAGCCCGGTCTGGCGGGTGCCGAGCACCTCGCCGGGGCCCCGGAGCTCCAGGTCCCGCTGGGCCACCTCGAAGCCGTCGTTGGTCCCCCGCAGCACTTCCAGCCGGGCCTTGGCCATGGCGGCCAGCGGGCTCCGGTAGAGCAGCACGCAGGTGCTCGCGTCACGGCCCCGGCCCACCCGGCCCCGCAGCTGGTGGAGCTGGGAGAGGCCCAGCCGCTCCGCGTTCTCGATGATCATCAGCGTGGCCGCCGGCACATCGACGCCCACCTCGATGACCGTCGTCGCCACCAGCAGCTGCACCTTGCCCTGGGCGAAGGCCTTCATCACCTTCTCCTTCTCCGCGGGGCTCATCCGGCCATGGATAAGGCCGACCCGTACCTCGGGGAGGGCCTCGGCCAGCGCGGCGGCGGTGGGCTCGGCGGCCTCGGACTCCAGGTGCTCGGACTCCTCGATGAGCGGGCACACCCAGTACACGCGGGCACCGGAGCGCACCGCGGCCTGCACCCGCTCGACGATCTCGGGGCGACGGCGGTCGGGCAGCGCCACCGTGGTGACCGGCTGGCGCCCCGGCGGCAGTTCCCGGATCACGGAGCTGTCCAGGTCCGCGTACAGGGTCATGGCCAGCGTGCGGGGGATCGGCGTCGCCGTCATCACCAGCTGGTGGGGCTTCAACGCCCGGCCGTCCCCGGTGCGCGCGCCCTTCTCCATGAGCTTCAGGCGCTGGTGCACGCCGAAACGGTGCTGTTCATCCACGATCACCAGCGCGAGGCTCCGGTACTGCACGTTTTCCTGGAACAGGGCGTGGGTGCCGACGATCACCTGGGCGATGCCCTCCTCGATCGCGCCATAGGTCATGGCGCGGGCCTTGCCCGCCAGGCTGCCGGACAGCCAGGCCACGACCACGCCGAGGGGCTCCAGCCAGCGCCTGAAGCTGTCCCGGTGCTGCTCGGCGAGCAGTTCCGTGGGCGCCATGATCGCCACCTGGTGCCCGTGGGCGACCGCCGTCAGCGCCGCGGCTGCCGCCACCACGGTCTTGCCGCAGCCGACGTCCCCCTGCACGAGCCGCATCATCGGGCAGCCGCCGGCGAGATCCCGGTCGATGTCGGCCAGCGCGGCACGCTGACCGCCGGTCAGCTCGAACCCCAGCCTGCGGAAGAAGTCCTGCCTCAGTCCGACCGCCCGATCGTCGGCGGGATCGAGGACTGGTGCGGAGTCCCGTCGCGTCCGCTCCCGGATCTGCCTCAGGCTGAGGTGCTGGGCGAGCAACTCCTCCAGCGCGAGGCGCCGCTGGCACGGATGCAGGCCGGCCGAGAGCAGCGCGAGGTCGGCGCCGACCGGAGGCCGGTGGGCATAGCGCAGGGCGTCGGCGAGACCGGGCAGGTCGAGGCCCTCCGCCGAAAGCCCGGGCAGCTCGTCGACGAGGCCCGGCAGCACGCGCTCGAGCGCCTGGGTGGTCAGGTCCCGCAGCCGGAACTGGGTGAGGCCTTCCACCGCGGGATAGAAGGGCGTCAGCCGGTCTTCCAGGGGCGCCGCCTGCCCGCCGCCGAGGGACCGGTACTCCGGATGCACCATCTCGTAGCCCTGGGGACCCGGCCGGACCTCGCCATAGCAGCGCAGGCGGGTGCCGGTCGCCAGCCCCTCCTGCTGGGCCCGGGAGAAGTGGAAAAAGCGCAGGGTCAACTGGCCCGTGCGGTCTGTTAGCCGCACGAGCAGGCTGCGCCGGCGCCGGAAGGCCACGTCGGCTACCGCCACCTCGCCCTCCACCACGGCCCTGTGGCCGGGGCGAAGCGCGCCGAGCGGCGTGACCCGCGTCCGGTCCTCGTAGCGTTGGGGCAGGAGGAACAGGAGGTCCACGGGCCGCTCGATCCCGAGGCGCACCAGTCGTTCGGCGACGGCCGGGCCGACGCCGCGCAGGCTCCTGAGGTCGGTCGCGGCTTTCAGGGGGACTTCAGGGGACGAGCATGGCGTCCGCCTCGACCGCCGCGCCCCGCGGCAGGGAAGCCACGCCGATGGCCGCGCGGGCGGGATAGGGCTTGGGGAAGAACTCCGCCATCACCTCGTTGACGATGCCGAAGTGGCTGAGGTCGGTGAGGAAGACCGTGACCTTCACGGCGTCCGCCAGTGACGAACCCCCGGCCTCGGCCACTGCCTGCAGGTTGCGGAACACCTGCCGGACCTGCTCGCGCATGTCGCCGGTGAGCAGCTGTCCGGTGGTCGGGTCCAGGGGCAGCTGCCCCGACAGCCAGATGGCACCGCCGGCGCGGATGCCCTGGGAATAGGTGCCGATGGCGGCGGGCGCCGCCGGGCTCTCGATGCCTTGCTTGATCATTCTAAGGGCTTCTTCATGTGCAGGTCCGACTCAGTTTCTTGACGACGGTCATCCGGCGCAGGCTGCGGATCACGCCGGCCAGCTGGCGGCGGTCCCGCACGAGGATCGAGAACAGCATGGTCGCACCATCCTCCTCACCCTCGTCGATGGACACCTGCTCGATGTTGGAGCCCGCGTCGGCGATGCGCGCCGCCACGTCGGCCAGCACGCCGGGCCGGTTGTCCACCTCGACCCGGATCTCCGCGGAGAACTCCCGCTCGATGCCCGGCTGCCAGGTGACGGCAATCCACTTGTTCGGCTGTTTGCGGAACTCGCCGAGGTTGCCGCAGACGTTACGGTGGATCACCACGCCCCGCCCGGCGCTCAGGTAGCCCATGATCGCATCGCCGGGAATCGGATGGCAGCACCGCGCGTAGGAGACCACCAGTCCCTCGGTGCCGGCGATGGCGATGGGCGTGGGTTTGCCCGGTTCGGCGGTGGGCGCCGCCGGCGCCTGGAGAAGGGCCTTGGCCACCAGTGGCGCCAGCCGTTCGCCGAGGCCGAGTTGCTCGAACAGCTCGTTGGTGTTGTTCAGGCCGAACTCGTCAAGCAGGCCCTTCATCTGCTGGTCGGTGATCTTCCTGAGCGGCGTACCGGAGTCCCGCAGGGCCTGGTCCAGCAGGCGCCGACCGAGTTCCAGTGCCTCGTTGAAACGGAGGTTCTTGAGGTACTGGCGGATGGCTGCCCGGGCCTTGGCGGTGGCCACGAAATTCACCCAGCTCGGGTTCGGGTGCGCCCCCTTGGCTGTGATCACCTCGACGGTCTGGCCGTTCTCGATCTGTGTGCGCAGAGGCACGAGCCGGCGGTCGATCTTGGCGGCGACGCACCGGTTGCCGACATCAGTGTGCACCGCGTAGGCGAAGTCGACGCAGGTCGAGCCCCGGGGCAGGCGCAGGATGTCGCCCTTCGGCGTGAAGACGTAGACGGCGTCGGGGAACAGGTCGACCTTGACGTGCTCCATGAACTCCTCGGAGTTCGCCGACAGCTGCATCTCGCTGATGCTGGCGAGCCACTCCCGGGCCCGCGCCTCGGGGGCCGCCACCTCCCGGTCGGTGTCCTTGTACTGCCAGTGCGCCGCGATGCCCCTCTCGGCGATGCGGTCCATCTCGGTGGTGCGGATCTGCACCTCGATCGGCATGCCGTTCGGGCCGAAGAGGCTGGTGTGCAGGGACTGGTAGCCATTGATGCGCGGGATCGCGATGTAGTCCTTGAACCGGCCCGGCATGGGCTTGTACAGCTGGTGCACGATGCCGAGCGTCCGGTAGCACTCGTCGGCCGAGTCCACCACCACCCGGAACCCGAACACGTCGGCAATGTCCCCGAGCGAGCGCTTCTTGCGCTCCATCTTCCGGTAGATGCTGTAGAGGTGCTTCTTGCGGCCACTGACGCTGGCCCGGATGCCGGCGTTGTCCATGGCGTTGTTGATGCGCTCCGAGATGCGCTTGACGAACTGGCGCTGGTTGCCCTCGGCCTGCCGCACCGACTTGTCGAGCACCCGGTAGCGGAAGGGATGCGCATAACGGAAGCCCAGGTCCTCGAGCTGGTTCTTCAGCGAGTTCATGCCGAGCCGGTTGGCGATCGGGGCATAGATCTCCAGCGTCTCGCGTGCGATGCGCTGCTGCTTGTCACCAGGCATGGAGTCCAGGGTCTGCATGTTGTGCAGGCGGTCGGCAAGCTTGATGAGGATGACGCGGATGTCCTGCACCATCGCCAGCATCATCTTGCGGAAGCTCTCCACCTGCAGCTCGGTGCGGCTGCTGAAGTTGAGCTTGTCCAGCTTGCTCACGCCATCCACCAGCGCAGCGATCTCGCTGCCGAATTTCGCAGCGATCTCGTGCTTGGCGGTCGGGGTGTCCTCGATGACGTCGTGCATCAGCGCCGCGGCGAGGCTGTGGTGGTCGAGGCGCAGGTCGGCGAGGATCCCGGCGACTGCCACGGGATGCGTGATGTAGGGGTCGCCGGAGCGCCTCTTCTGGCCCTGGTGGGCATCGGCGCTGAACGAGTACGCGTCGGCGATCACGCCGAGCTGCTGCTTGGGCAGGTAGCCGGCCTTCTGCAACAGGCCGGCCAGCCCGTTGTTGCGCCGGGCCAGGGGCAGGCGGTTGAGGATCGAGGCGCCGTAGTCCATGCGCCCGATTCTAGACCTTCGGTCAGTCGGTCAGGTCGTCATCCAGCCGGCCCATGTCGATGGGCGGGTTCAGCAGGGCCTCGGCCTGTTCCCGGGCCATCAGGTCCTCGGGCGTCTGGTCGGCTTCCTTGAGGAGCTCGGCCGTCACCAGGCCGGCGGCGATTTCCCGCAGGGCGACCACCGTGGGCTTGTCGTTTTCCCGGTCCAGCAGCGGCTCGGCGCCATTCGCAATGCGGCGGGAGCGCTTGGCGGCCACCATGACCAGTTCGAACAGGTTCGGGATTCTCTCGAGGCAGTCTTCGACGGTGATGCGGGCCATGGGGGATTCACTGCAGAACGATGGGGGTCGAGACTCTAGGGAAGGGACCCGGCCCCGGGCAAGCGCATATGCAGAATCAATATATGAATGGCGGGCCGGTCAGCCGGCGAGGATGGCGCGGGCCCGGCTGGCCGTGGCGGTGGCCGTCGTGGCGAGATGCGCGCTATCCCCGGCCAGTATCGCGACGAGGCCGTCCACCGCCTGCTGCAGCTGGTCATTGACCACCAGGAAATCGAACTCCTGCCAGTGCCCCATGTCGTCCAGGGCCTGGCCGAGCCGCCGGCGGATCACTTCGTCCGAGTCGGTGGCCCGGGTCCGGAGCCGTCGCTGCAGTTCTGCCACCGAGGGCGGCATGATGAAGACCGTCCGGCAGTCGGGCGCGTTGGCGCGGATCTGGCGGGCGCCCTGCCAGTCGATCTCGAGCAGCACGTCGTGGCCGGCGGCGATCAGCGCCTCGACCTGCGCCTTGCTCGTGCCGTAGCGGTTGCCGAAGACCTCCGCGTGCTCCAGGAACTCCCCCGCCTCGACCATCTTCTGGAACCGCTCCCGGTCCACGAAGCAGTAGTCCTGGCCATCCATCTCGCCCGGCCGGGGCGGCCGGGTGGTGTACGAAATCGAGAAGCGGAGGCCCGGGTCGCGAGCCAGGAGGGATTTCACCAGCGTGGTCTTGCCGGCGCCGGAGGGGGCGGAGAGGACGAGGAGGGTGCCGCGGCGGCTCATCGGCTATTCGACGTTCTGGACCTGCTCACGGATCTGCTCGACCAGCACCTTGATGTCGACCGCGCGGCGGGTGGTCTCCGCGTCCGCCGACTTGGAGGCGAGCGTGTTCGCCTCGCGGTTCAGCTCCTGCACCAGGAAGTCCAGGCGGCGGCCGACGGGCGCGTCGGACCTGAGGTTGTCCCGGAACTCCGTGAGGTGGGAGCGCAGGCGGTCGAGCTCCTCGCTCACGTCGAGCTTCTGGGCGAGCAGCACGACCTCCTGTTCGAGCCGCTGCGGATCCACGGGGGTGGCGAGCGCCGCGACGCGCTCGGCCAGTCGCTCGCGGATCCGGGCGAGGACGTCGGGCAGGCGCGCCACGACGTCGGCCACGTGGCCCTCGATCTCGGCCAGGCGGCGCTCCAGCATCTCGGCGATGCGGGCGCCTTCCCGGGCCCTGGCGCCATTGAGGTCGGCAATTACCGTCTCGAAGGCGCGGGTGACCTCGGGCAGGAGGGCGGCGGGGTCCTGCTCCTCCTGCTCCAGCACGCCCGGCCAGCGCAGGATGTCCAGGGCGCTCGCCGGGGCGGCGGTGCCGAGTTCGGCGGAGAGGGTGTCCAGGTGGATGGCGAGTTGCCGGACGAGCGGGATGTTGAGCTTGCCCGATGCCGCCCGGCTCTCCCCCGCGCGCAATGCCAGCGACGCCTCGACGCGGCCCCGGCCCAGGCGGCTGGTGGCCAGCTGGCGCAGGTCGGTCTCGATCCCCCGGCAGAAGTCCGGCACCTTGAGCAGCACCTCCAGGTGCCGATGGTTCACTGACCGGACTTCCCAGAGCAGCTGGCCCTGGGGTGTCGTGGTCTCGCCCCGCGCAAATCCGGTCATGCTGCGGATCACGCGACGGGCCTCACGTTTGGCGCAAAATTCCTGTGCATCGGGATGGGGTGCCGCTTAGACTGCCGCGAAGTATCACCGGGAGTTGCCTTGCGCGTCGAGTACGCAGACCTGAGCCTGATCGGCGATCGCGAGGAGAACCAGGACCGCGTCCAGGTGATCGCCAGCGAGCACGCCGTGCTGCTGCTCGTGGTGGACGGCATGGGTGGCCACGCCGACGGCGCCCAGGCCGCGCAGCTGGCCGTGGAGACCATCCGGGACGCCTTCCAGCGCGTGACCCATCCGGTGTTCGACCCCATCGGCTTCCTGCACCTGGCGATCGGCCGGGCGCACCTCAACCTGGTCACCCTCGGCGCCCGGCTGTCGCTCGAGGCCCGCCCCCGGGCCACCTGCGCCATCTGCCTGGTGCAGGACGATGCCTGCCACTTCGCCCACGTGGGCGACAGCCGCATCTATCACCTGCGCGACGGCGCGGTGCGGGAGCGCACCCGGGACCACAGCCACGTGGAGCTGCTGCTCCAGGATGGCGTCATCACCGAGGCCGAGATTGCCGCCCATCCCATGCGCAACTTCGTGGAGTGCTGCCTGGGCGGGGACGCCTGGCTGCCCGGCATGACCATCACCCGCCGCAAGTCGCTGGTACCCGGTGACGTACTCATGGCCTGCACGGACGGCCTGTGGGCGGGCCTCGGTGACGAGCGCATTGCCGCCGGGCTCACCACGAAGGGCCAGCCCCTCGCCGGGAGCCTGCGCCGGCTCGGCGAGATGGCGGTGCGGGCCTCGGCCCCCTACAGCGACAACACCTCTGCCGTGGCCCTGCGCTTCGCCGGCTCGGGCAGCGCGCCGGACAAGCCCCGCGCCCGGCCCAGGCCGGCCGCCAGCGTGCCCGCTGCCGCCGCGGCACCCGCCGCGGCGCCGGCCAAGACCCCGACGGCCGCCGGATGAGCCTGCCACCCGTCGCCCGCCCCAGCGGCCGGGCGCCCGCCGAACTGCGCCGGCTCACCTTCGAGACGGCCTACACCCGGCACGCGGAGGGGTCGGTGCTGGCCTCGTTCGGGGATACCCGGGTCCTGTGCACCGCCAGCGTGGAAACCGGCGTTCCGCCCTTCTTGCGCAACAGCGGGCGGGGCTGGGTCACGGCCGAGTACGGCATGCTGCCCCGGGCCACCCACACGCGGTCACGGCGCGAATCCGCCCAGGGCAAGCAGTCCGGGCGCACCCTCGAGATCCAGCGCCTGATCGGCCGGTCGCTGCGCGCCGCGGCCAACCTGGAGGCGCTCGGCGAGCGCACCATCACCCTCGACTGCGATGTCCTGCAGGCCGACGGCGGCACCCGCACGGCGGCCATCTCGGGCAGCTACGTGGCGCTGGTGCTCGCCGTCGATGCACTGCTTGCCACCCGCGCGATCACCTCCAGCCCCCTCCATGGCCAGGTGGCCGCCGTCTCCGTCGGCATCTACCGCGGACAGCCCGTCCTCGACCTCGATTACGCCGAGGATTCGGGCGCCGAGACCGACATGAACGTCGTGATGAACGAGGCGGGCCAGTTCATCGAGGTGCAGGGCACCGCCGAGGGCCATGCCTTCCGGCGGGAGGAACTCGACACCCTGCTTGACCTGGCGGCCGGCGGCATCCGGGGCATCATGCAGGCCCAGACCGACGCCATCACCGCGGCGCGCGCGGCCGGTGCCGGACGCCGCCGCGGCTGAGGTCGTCCTCGCCAGCGGCAACGCGGGCAAGGTGCGCGAACTGCAGGCCCTGCTCGGCCCGGCCTGGCGCCTGCGTCCGCAGAGCGACTTCGGCATCATCCCCGTCGAGGAGACCGGCAGCACCTTCCGCGCCAACGCCCTGCTGAAGGCCCGGCATGCGGCGCGCCTCACCGGCCTGCCGGCGCTCGCCGATGACTCCGGTCTCGAAGTGGATGCGCTCCAGGGCGCCCCCGGCGTGCGTTCGGCCCGGTACGCGGGGCCCGACGCCGACGATGCCGCCAATGTCCGCCGGTTGCTGGCGGCCCTGGAAGGCGTGCCCGAGGCGCGACGAGTGGCCCGCTTCCGCTGCGTGCTGGTCTGGATCGCGGGACCCGGGGATCTGGCGCCGCTGGTGGCGGAAGGCAGCTGGGAGGGGCGCATCCTCGCCGCCCCCCGGGGCAACGCCGGATTCGGCTACGACCCCGTGTTCCTGGACCCCGCCAGTGGCCTTGCAGCCGCCGAAATGGCCCCGGAACTCAAGAATGCCCGCAGCCACCGGGGGCAGGCCCTGGGCCGGCTACGGGCCTTGCTGGACGCCCGCTCCCCTTGACTTTATGCACAAGCTGAGGCGGGCATGAAATATCAGGCAATTAGCGTCCGGATGTTAAGTTCAATCGCTCGAGAACTATCATAAGATATTGATAGTAAAAACTTTGCACCTGTGGCGAAAACTTCACCAAACCGGCATTTTCGCCATCCTGGCCGGAATTAATGCGGCCCGCCGCCGGCTGTTCCACAGACTTATCCACAGGTTCTGTGGATAACCCGCGCCCGCCGCGCCGCTTGCGGTACCTTAGCCCAGTCGCTATCCTTCCGCGCCCTTGCCCAGCCTCCCCTCCTGCCGAGACGGTGACCCCATGAAAGCCGACATCCACCCCACCTACGCCGACGTGAAGGTCACCTGCAGCTGTGGCAACGAATTCGTGACCCGCTCCACGCTGGGCCGCGACCTGCACGTCGAGGTGTGCTCCGCCTGCCACCCGTTCTACACCGGCAAGCAGAAGATCCTGGACACCGCGGGCCGCGTCGACAAGTTCCGCCGCAAGTACAGCCGAGCCGGGTAATCATCCGGCGGCGGCCTCACCACCGCCACCCCATCAGTCCCCTCGCCTGGTAAGTCGCCGGCACGCCGAAGCGTGACCCGGACCGGTGCGCTGTGCCGGTGGCTTCCCTATAATGTGCAATTCAGTTGGCCTGCACGCATCCGGATGACGAGCATGAGCGACGCGAAGAAGGACGGCCGCCTCTACACGGTGACGGACAAGGCCACGGGCAAGAGCTTCGAGCTCAAGTCCCGGGCGGGTACCACCGGGCCTGACGTGGTGGACATCCGCAACCTCTTCACCAGCCAGGGAATATTCACCTACGACCCCGGCTACGGCTCTACCGCCAGCTGCGAGAGCAAGATCACCTACATCGACGGCGACGCGGGCATCCTCATGTACCGCGGCTACCCCGTGGAACAGCTGGCCGCCAAGAGTTCCTTCATAGAGGTCGCCTGGCTGCTGCTTTATGGTGAGTTGCCCAGCAAGAGCCAGCTCGCGGAATTCGACCGCACGATCCGCACGCACACGATGCTGAACGAGACGATCCTGCGGCTCTTCAACGGCTTCCATCACGATGCCCATCCCATGGCGATGGTGGCAGGCGTGGTCGCCTCCATGTCGGCGTTCTACCACGACACCACCGACATCCTGAATCCGCGCCACCGGGACATCTTTGCCCACCGCATCATCGCCAAGCTGCCGACCATCGCGGCGGCCGCCTACAAGCACTCGCTGGGCCAGCCGTTCACCTATCCCCGCAACGATCTCAGCTACTGCTCTAACCTGCTGCACATGTTCTTCGCCGTGCCGGCCGAGCAGTACCACGTGGATCCCGTGGCCGCGGAGGCCATCGACCTGCTGTTCATCCTGCACGCCGACCACGAGCAGAACTGCAGCACCTCCACAGTGCGCATGGCGGGCAGCTCGGGCACCAACCCCTACTCGGCGATTTCCGCCGGCATCTCCGCGCTCTGGGGACCGGCCCACGGTGGTGCCAACGAGGCCGTCCTCGACATGCTCGAGGAGATCGGCACGGCGGCCAACATCCCGAAGTACATCGCCAAGGCCAAGGACAAGGACGACTCGTTCCGCCTGATGGGTTTCGGCCACCGGGTCTACAAGAACTACGATCCCCGTGCCACGATCATCCGCGAGACCTGCCACAAGGGGCTGGCCCGCCTCGGCGGCAACCAGCCCCTGTTCGAACTGGCACTGCGCCTCGAGGAGATCGCACTCAAGGACCCGTACTTCGTCGAGAAGAAGCTCTATCCCAACGTGGACTTCTACTCGGGCATCATCTACCGCGCCCTGGGCATCCCGAAGTCCATGTACACGGTGATGTTCGCCATCGCCCGCACCGTCGGCTGGGTGGCCCACTGGACCGAGATGATCACCGATCCGGACGGCCGCATCGGTCGTCCCCGGCAGCTTTATACGGGCCCGACCGTCCGCGACTACGTGGACGTCACCAGGCGTCAGTAAGGTCCGTCGCCCAGCAGGCCGGCGAGTTCCTTCAGGCTGGCCCGCTCCATCGGCCGCCCGTCCACCGGGCTGAGCGGTGCCTGCCCCCGCAGGCGCAGCGGGAACACCGTGCAGGCGAAGTCGCACTCCCCGGCGCGGAAACGGAGCAGGGGCAGCGTCTCCACCTCTTCCCGCCGGAAGCGCAGCCGCCTCGCCCCCCCCTGGTGCCGGATCCCGAGCCCGTCCAGGGCCTCGGCAACCGCCTCGACCGTGTCGCTGAAGAGGTGAAGTTCGATCACCGAGTGGTTGGTCGCCGTGCCCCGGAGGACGTCACCGGCGAGCCGGGGATGAAACGTGGCAAGCTCACCCATCTGGTCCTGGGCCGCCTTCCGCAGGGTGACGAGCAGCGCGGGCTGGGTGCTCGCGTGGAAAATCCGGCTGTGCTCGGCGAGGGCCGCCTCGATCTCGGCATTGTCGGGCAGCGGCGCGTTCCGGCCGAGCCCCAGTCGCTCGGCGGCCTTGGTCTTGGCGGCCCGGAAGTCCGTCAGTCCCTCCGCCTGCATGATCCGGGCAGCCTCGGCCGCCACCGTCCGGCGACGATGATCGTCTGCCGGCGGCGGGCGCCGGCCCGGCCGGTCGTCAGAAAATTTCACTGGAGTCGGTGGCCGGTGCGCTGCCGGCCGCAGATTCGGGCGCGGCTGCTGAATCCGTGCCCAGCACCGCCAGGTCTGACTCGCGGAACAGCTCGAACGTGGCATCCGGCGTGCCGGCCAGCGCGAGCAGTCCGGTGGAGGCCGAGATGCGCGCGGTCACGATGCCCGGCGGCCGGGGCAGCGGGGACTCGGGCACGCCCTGCAGGGCTTCGGCCATGAAGTAGATCCACATGGGCAGCGCGGTGCGGCTGCCTTCCTCGCGCTGGCCAAGGCCACGCTCCTGATCGAAGCCCACCCAGGCGGTTGCCACCAGTTCACCATTGAAGCCGCTGAACCAGGCGTCCCGGCGGTCATTCGACGTGCCCGTCTTCCCGGCGAGGTCGGACCGGCCGAGGGCCAGTGCCCGGCGGCCGGTACCCCGCCGGATCACGTCGCGCATCATGTCGTACATCAGGTAGCCGTTTTCCGCAGTGATGATGCGCGGCGCGCGGGACTCGGGGGACAGGAACTCCGGCGTCTCCTCGATCCCCGGCCGCCAGGCCTCCGCATGGCTGATCATCCCGGCGGCATCCTGGTACGGGGGCAGCTCCTGGCCCGGTCGGGCGCGGGGCCCCGGTTGCCCGGTGGTGGCGTCGGCAGCCAAGGCGTCTCCCGCCGCAGGCGCGGCGCGGGCCGGGGCCGGCGTCGAGCCGTCCAGCCACTGGTCGGCACAATGCCGGCAGACGAGGCGGGCCGGGGCCTGGAAGATGACGGTGCCCCGTGGGTCCTCGATGCGCTCCACCAGGTAGGGGTCCACCCGGTAGCCGCCGTTGGCAAAGCCCGCGAACCCGGCTGCCATGTCGCGGGGCGTGGCGGCGCCACTGCCGAGCGCCATGGTGGGATTGCGGGGCATGGCGCTCGCCGGCAGGCCGAAGGGCTCGATGTGCCGGATGGCCCGACTGATGCCCGTCCGCAGCAGGACGCGGATGGAGACCAGGTTCAGTGACTCGACCAGGCCCTCCCGGAGCCGGGTCGGACCGTAGAACCGTCCGGTATTGTTCTCGGGACGCCAGGCGTCGGCATCGGTACCCGTGTTCTCGAAGACGATCGGCGCGTCGTTGATCACCGTGGCCGGCGTGAACCCGTGCTCGAGCGCCGCCGAGTACACGAACGGCTTGAACGACGAGCCGGGCTGGCGCCGGGCCTGCACCGCGCGGTTGAACTTGCTGGCGAAGAAGTCGTAGCCCCCCGACAGGGCCACCGTCGCCCCGTCCGCCGGGTCCAGGGCGACGAGTGCACCCTGGACAGCCGGCAGCTGGGCCAGCAGCCAGCCCCGGTTCCGGGTCCGGAGCAGGTAGACCACGTCGCCCACCGCCACCATGTCCGCCGCCCGCGTGGGGTTCGGTCCCACCGTGTCATCATCCACGTGGGCGCGCCAGCGCAACGACGCGAACGGCAACCGGGCAGGGCCGACGTCGTGGATGTACAGGCTCGCCGACTCGTCGGCGTTGAGTGCCGTGACCACCGCCGGGAAGAGGTCCGGATGCACCGGATAGGCATCCAGCAGCCGCTGCAGGCCCGCCTCCCGCGGCAGTGCCGGGTCGACCCGCCCGAGCACATCGCGCTCGAGGGGACCGCGATAGCCGTGGCGCCGGTCGTACTCGAGCAGCGCCGTGCGCAGGGCCCGGTCCGCCGACCCCTGGAGCCGGCTGTCGATGGTGGTCGTCACCCGGTAGCCTTCGGTCGTGGCACCCGGGCCGAAGCGGCTGGCCATCTCCGCCCGGACCATCTCCGCGATGTAGGGAGCATCCAGTTCCACGGCAGGGCCGTGTAGCTTCGACTCCACGGGCGAGGCATTGGCTGCCTCGTAGGTAGCCTCGTCGATGTAGTCGAGCTCCAGCATGCGGCGCAGGACATACGCGCGCCGGTCCCGGGCTCGCTCCGGGTCCGAGACGGGATTCAGCTGGGACGGGGCCTTGGGAATTCCCGCCAGCAGCGCCGCCTCGGCCACCGTGAGCTGGTTCAGACCCTTGCCGAAGTAGACCTCCGCCGCGGCCGCGATCCCGTAGGAACGTTGTCCCAGGAAGATCTTGTTGAGGTACAGGGCAAGGATGTCTTCCTTGCTGAAGGCCTGCTCGATCTGCATCGCCAGCAGGATCTCCTTGGCCTTGCGCACGAAGGTGCGCTCGGGCGTGAGGAAGTAGGCCCGGGCCAGCTGCTGCGTGATGGTGCTGCCCCCCTGGGAGCGCGCGCCGGTCAGCGCGAAGTTGAGGCCGGCGCGGATCAGTCCCTGGTAGTCGAAGCCCGGGTGTTCGAAGAAGCGGTCATCCTCGGCGGCGAGCACCGCCTGGACCAGCACCTCCGGGATGTCCGCGTAGCGCACCGGGATCCGGCGGTACTCGCCCAGCTGCGCAATGAGACGCCCGTCACGGGAATAGATCCTGAGGGGCATCTGCAGGGGCACGTCCCGCATGGCGGCCACCGAGGGCAGGCCCGGGGACAGGTAGTACCAGGCCCCGGCGCCCGCGGCTCCCAGTGCTATGAACAGGGTCAGCCCCACGCCGGCCAGGCCCAGAATCGCCCGGATCAGGAATTTCATCGAAGAAGAAGGAAAGGTACCTTGCGCGCCCCGGGTCGATTATGCATATTGGCCGCGGTTTTTGGGCAAACCTACTGAAAGGTGGGGACGCAAAGCCACCGGTCTAAGGGACTGCGCGACGTTCGAGGCCTGTTTTTCACGGGCTTCGCGAGGGGTGCGGGATCCTATGATAGCGGGGCTGCCGGACGGCGGGACGCCAGTGGCGTTCGCGGTCTGCACCCGTTGCATTCGATCCCGGCAGGGGCCTGGCCACGCGCCAGCCGCCAGCCTGTTGCTCTTTCGCCGCAGACCCGCCGACCGGCGGTTTCCGGCTCCTCCTGACCGATTTCGCCCCGCTTGGTGACGCGCGTCACGTCGCGTTTCTATCGGCGGTGATATATGGTTAAATCGGCTTTGTAACGCGCCGAAGACGTTGTTTTCGCAACCTCTGGAGTTAGAAGGGAAAAGCAGTGCTTTTCGGCCCCCGTTCCAGGCCGCTGGTAGGCCTTGACATAACGACGTCGTCGATCAAGCTCGTGGAGCTCAGCCAGGCCGGCCGCAGCTTCCGTGCGGAGAGCTATGCCGCCGAGCCGACGCCGCCGAATTCCATCAACGAGAAGACCATCGTCGATGCGCCCGCGGTGGGAGAAGCGATCCGCCGGGCCTTCAAGCGCGCGGGTACCAGCACGAAGGATGTCGCCATCGCCATCAGCGGTGATGCGGCGATCACCAAGATCATCCAGATGCCGCGCCGGCTCTCCGCGCGCGAGCTCGAGGGCCAGGTCGAGATCCAGGCCGACCAGTACATCCCCTTCCCGATGGAAGAGGTCAGCTTCGACTACGAGCTCATGGGCCAGTCCGCCTCGGATCCCGAGATGCTCGACGTGCTGCTCGTCGCCACCCGCACCGAGAACGTGGACCAGCGCAAGGCCGCGGTCGAGGCCGCCGGCCTCGTCGCCAAGGTCGTCGACGTCGAGCCCTTCGCGCTCGAGAATGCCTGCCAGCTGCTCGCCCACCAGATGCCGGACGCCGGCATGCAGCACCTGATCGCCATCGTCGACTTCGGCGCCAGCAACACCACCTTCAGCGTGCTCAAGGACATGCGGGTGATCTACACCCGTGACTTCTCCTTCGGCGGCCAGCAGCTGACCGAGGAGATCATGCGCACCTACGGCCTCAGCCTGGAGGACGCCGGCCGCGCCAAGAAGGAGGGCGGGCTGCCGGGCAATTACGAGCCCGAGGTGCTCGTGCCCTTCATCGACGACATGACTCAGCAGGTGAGTCGTTCGTTGCAGTTCTTCCTCGCCTCGGGTGGTGGACGGGAGCAGCCCGACCAGATCCTGGTCTGCGGAGGCTGCGCCAATATCCCCGGCGTCGCCGACATGATCTCGAGCAAGGTGGGCATACCGACCGAAATCGGCGATCCCCTCGGCCAGATGAAGATTGCCAGCAAGGCAAAATCCCAGGGAATCAGGCGCGATGCGACGGCGCTGCTGACGGCGTGTGGCCTTGCGCTGCGGAGCTTCGACAAAGATGCCAAGAATTAACCTGCTGCCCTGGCGGGCAGACCTCCGCCAGAAGCGCCGCAACCAGTTCTTCGTCGGCCTCGGTGCGTCACTCGGCGCCGCCGGCCTCGCGGTGCTCGCTTCCAACTTCGTCATGGAGGCCGTGATCGGCAACCAGAACGATCGTAACGAGCTGCTGAAGAACGAGATCACGGCGCTCGACAAGCGGATCGAGGAGATCCTCGACCTGGAGGCCAAGAAGGAACGGCTGCTGGCCCGGATGGAGATCATCGAGCAGCTCCAGCGCAGCCGGCCGGAGATCGTCCACGTGTTCGACGAGATGGTGCGTACCCTGCCGGACGGTGTCCGGCTCGTGTCCATCAAGCAGACCGGTCGTCGCCTCGAGATCAAGGGTGACGCCGAGTCCAACACGCGCGTCTCGGCCTTCATGCGCAACATCGACAAGTCGAAGTGGCTCACCCAGCCCGACCTCCAGGTCGTCGAGGTCCGCGAGTCCGGAACCCGGGGCAAGAAGGGCTCGGGGCCGGTAGAGACGGGCGAGTTCGCGGGACGTTCGTCCCAGTTCACCGTCTACGCCAACCAGGTGTCGGCGACCGACGAGGAGGCCGCCCAGTGAGCTTCATCGACGATCTCAAGAGCCTGGACATCAACGACATCGGCCGCTGGCCGCTGGCGATCCAGGCGTTCTTCATGGGCCTCTTCTTCATCGTCGCGACGGCGGGCGCCTTCTACATGTTCGTGTGGAAGAGCCAGATGCCGCGGCTCGAGAAAGCCCAGGCCGAGGAGCGGGAGCTGCGCACCGAGTTCGAGGAAAAGCAGAAGAAGGCCGCCAACTTCAGTGCCTACAAGGCCCAGCTCGCGGAGATCGAACGCTCGTTCGGCACCATGCTCCGGCAGCTGCCCGGCAAGACGGAGATCCCGAACCTGCTGGTGGATATCTCCCAGACCGGCCTTGGTGCCGGCCTCCAGGAGGAGCTGTTCCAGCCGATGGACGAGGTGCGGAAGGACTTCTACGCCGAGAAACCCATCAAGATCCGGTTGTCCGGCGCGTACCACGAGTTCGGCCGCTTCGTGAGCGAGATCGCGGCCCTGCCCCGCATCGTCACGCTCCATGACATCGAGATCGCTCCGAAGGCCAAGGACTCCACTTTCGACGAGCTGGTCCTCAACGTCACGGCCAAGACCTACCGCTACCTGGATGAGGAAGAGCTCAACGCGGTTTCGGAGGCCGAAGAGGGCAAGGCCACCAAGGGCAAGGGCAAGGCCCGTACCACCCGCGATACCAGCAAGGGCAAGAAGCCCAAGGCAGACAAGAAGGGTTGATGGAGATGGGCTCCTTCGCTAAGACGATTCCGTGCCTTCTGCTGGCCTCGGTCATGGCGACCGGCTGCAGCGGGGGGCAGTCCGACCTTGAGGAGTACATCGACAAGGTCAAGGCCAAGCCCGGCGGGCGCATCGAGCCGCTGCCCCAGGTGAAGCCCTACGAGACCTTTGCCTACGAGGCCGACAGCCTGCGGTCGCCCTTCGTGCCCGACCGGCCCGCTGGCCGGGCCGGCACGTCGGCCGGGCCGCGCCCCGAGGTGTCGCGTCCGAAGGAGTACCTGGAGCAGTTCCCCATCGACACGCTGTCGATGGCGGGCACGATCACCCAGGCCAACACGACCTTCGGCCTGGTGCAGACCCAGGACGGCCTGCTCCACAAGGTGCGGCCAGGCAATTTCGTGGGCCAGTACGACGGTCGAGTCGTCGCCGTCACGCCCTCCGAGATCCAGATCGAGGAACTGGTGCCGGACGGCATCGGCGGCTTCTACAAGCGGTCGGCAGCGATCGCGCTCAACAATTGACAGTGCCGGTACGCGTCGCCGGTCGCCGTGACAGGATAGTTTGGGAGTACGGGATGATGAGCACGACCAGGGGCAATGAGCAGCGTGGCATGCCGCGCGCGTGGGTGGCCGGCCCGGGCCGGCAACTCGCCGCAATGATCGCCGGGCTGGTGGCGCTCCTCGTCACCGGGGTACCGGCGGCCCTTGCGCAGGGCGCGCCTGCCGCCAACCAGCTCCAGGACATCCAGGTGCAGGCCCTGCCGGGCGATGGCATCGAGCTGCGGCTCGTGACGTCTGGGGAGGCACCCGAACCGCTGGCCTTCACCATCGACAACCCGGCCCGCATCTCCCTGGACCTGCGTGGCACGACCATTGCCTTGCCCTCCCGGCGCAAGGAAGTGAAGTCCGGCGTGCTGGACACGATCCTCGCTGCCGAGGCCGATGGCCGGACCCGAGTCGTCCTCAACCTCGACCGGATGGTGCCCTACCAGACCCGGGTCGATGGCAATGCGATCGTCGTAACCCTGGGCGCGGCCACCGCGGCCACTGCCGGCGTGACCAGCTTCCCT
>ERZ761602.3698-NODE-3698-length-21131-cov-4.917964_pt1 | contig 21131 bp, 16 predicted proteins | sample MGYA00512165_ERZ761602 | MGnify/ENA primary metagenome ERZ761602 (study PRJEB28899, sample SAMN02445085) | bioreactor sludge metagenome | biome: EBPR sludge; isolation source: Thorneside wastewater treatment plant | place: Australia: Brisbane, Thorneside...
CGACCCGGTCGAGAAGTCGGCGGCTGACCCCGCCGACCCGGTCGAGAAGTCGGCCGCCGCCGACCCGGCCGAGAACCACGAGGAGATCAGGGAACGCACGGGTCCTCCTCCTCCGGCTCGATCTCCGGCCGCGGAGTGTCGCGCCCCGCGATGCGCACCACGACCTCGTTCCCGCCCGCGTCGGTCGCGAGCACCCAGTCGCCACGCACGCGCAGTCCGAGATCCTGGATCCCGCGATACGCGAGCGGGGCGAGGTAGAACGGCACCCCGTTCTCCAAGTACGAGACCGAGTCGGGGAACTCGTCGAGCACCGCCTGGTACGCGCGCCCCGCCATGTGCGTCACGCGGCAGACGTCCACCGCCGACTCGAGCTCTCCCGAGACCGCGATGTCGTGCAGCTTGCTCGCGGTGTAGAACTGGTGCTCTCCATTCGGTGCACGCGCGAGCAGGGTCGCCCAAGCGTAGAATCCCCCCGCGTTGCCGCCGTTCGCGAGGAGCTCGAACTTGGTCTCTTCGCCGATCGGATGATCGCGAAACGGATTGCGTGGGTTCGTGAGCGTGACGTCCGAGGGGTAGATGCCCTCGTCCTCGTGGAATATCTCGAAGCGCAGGCCGGTGACGTTCTCGCCGTAGCGGTACTCCCCGGAGTCGATGCACGCACCGACGCCGAGCGCGGCTGCGACGCTCGCGACGAGCGTGAGCGCGGCGCGCATCGAGGATCCCTTCGAAGGACGTTCAGATCGAGATCTGCACATAGGTCCTCACCTCCCACTCGGATCCAAAAGCGTTCGGGCGCGTGGCGTCTTGCAGGAATCGGCCGGAGTTCTCGTCGAGCAGGCGGTACGTCGCACGCACGCCGAGTCGCGTGTACGACGCGATGAACCATTGCGGCCGGCTCAGCGAGTACGAGAGATCGATCATCCCCTGGAACGGAAACGTGCTGTTGAAGTCGCGGTAGTAGTCGAAGGGACCCCAGTCGCCGAAGCGGAAGAAGTAGTCCATCGCGACGCGATCGACCGTGAGACGCCCTTCCGCTCCCGCGCGGTAGACGAGCCGCGGATCGTCGCCGTTCGCCTGACCGTTTCCGATGTAGAAGGTGTTCACGAGCCGCGCGCGATCGGAGAAGTTGATCACACTACGGAGCCGAACGTCCCAGAGATCCTGGGCGGGAGCCGAGGTCGGGAACGCGAACTGAATCCCCTCGGCGGTCACACCGACCGACGAATCCTGGAAGGTCGGATGGATGCGGTACGTGAAGTCGAGCGCGGCCGCGAAGTTGGCGTCCTCGCGGCGGTCGTTGTCCCACGCCCACATCCAGGTCGCGGGCGTCGGGTCGTACGCGAGGAGCAGCTCGAAGCCGTAGGTCTCGCGGTTGCTGCGAACCCAGAAGGGGTCCTGGAGCTGGTTTCGTCCGTCGAGGCCCGGGTAGTAGATGCCGGTCACCGGATCGAAACGATCGCCGATCGCGGGCAGCGGTCCTTCGAGCGGTCGCTGCATCAGGAAGTTCGGCGCGATCTGGAGCCGCCCCACCGTGTAGCCGGCGCCCGTCGACACCGCCCAATGGTTGCCTTGCCCGCTCTCCTTGAGGCTCCAGCCCGTGATCGTGATCGTCGGATCCCACCCCGCGTCCGCGACCAGCCCGCGGTAGCCGCCCTGTAGATACCAGTAGAAGGGCGCGGCCTCGAGGGTGATCTTCGCCTTGCCGCCGAGCGTGTCGAGCAGGTGCACCTCGTCGTCGATCACGTAGTAGCCGGAGTCGAGGTACGACGGCGCGCCCTCCTCCGCGTCGCGCACCGCCTGGAAGCGACGGCCCACGCGCGGCGTGCCGGCCATGATGCCGCCGAGCTCGACGCGGAGCGGACCGAAGCGGCGCGAGAGGTAGAGCGTCGTCTTGCGATCGCGCGGGGTCGGGATCGCGGAGCTCGTCGGGCCGGCCGCGCGCTGCGCGAGATCCTCCTGGTGCATCAGCGAGGCTTCCCAGGCGCCCCACTCGCGGTGGTACATGCCGATCACGGTCGGGTTCGCGCCCCACCAGAGCTGCGGACCGAACGCGATCCGGAGACCTTCGAGCTCGCGCCGGCCCTCGAAGCGCACGCCGATCGGAACGTCCGCGTCGAACTGATCGACCGCACGTTGGTAGTGCGTCTCCGGCACCAAGTGGAAGAAGTCGCCGTCGTGGCCCCAGTGGTTCTGGCCGACGCGGTAGAAGCCGGTGAGCTGGAAGCGCGACTCGTCCCAGGTGAACGACGCCTGATAGACCGCGACGCGTTCGAGCGCGCTCAGCGACACCTCCTCGCCGTCCGTGTCGACCACCGAGCGCGGGAGCCCTCGACGCTCGTAGTAGATCTCGTCGATCGGGTTCTGCGCGGTGTTGCCGAGCACGTTGAGCGTGAGGCTGCCGCGTACGCGCGAGGTCGGGCGCACCTCGACCCCGACGTAGAACGACTCTTGGTGATCGAAGCGCGTGCGCTGCCGCTCCGGCTCGTTCAAGCGACGGCCGCCCGTGGTGTAGGTCTCGGTGTCGAGCCGCAGGAACGCGATGCGCACGCGCTCGAACGCGTCGAGCCGACTCATCGCGCCTTGGGCCGCGTAGCGCGCGGCTCCGTCGGAGGTGCGGATGGAGCCGAAGTGCTCGCGGATCTCCGCCATCGTCGTGGAGGGCGCGTAGGGATCGAGCTCGAACGCGCGCTGGAGCGCGTAGTAGGCAGACCGGCAATACAGCCGGAACTGCCCGTCCTCATCCGGTCGGCCCTTCGCGCAGATGCCGAACCACTCTTCGTTCATGTTGTTCTGCCCCTCGACGTAGTCGAAGGGGTACGCGGCGTTGCTCCACGACGCGGTCTCGTCGTGCACGTCGAGGTTCGTCTCCTGCTGGTACTTCCACCAGCCGTCGGACCACTGGAAGATCATGCCGCCAATCGCGTTCTGCGCGCGCCCGCGGCCGTACGCGTGCTCGTAGATCTCCTGCCAGAGCGCGACGAGGATCTCCGCCTGCGCGACGTCGTCCTCACGGCCTTCGCGTGCGTCGAACGCGTCGGAGCCGAACTCGGTGTAGACGAAGGGCACGTCGAGCACCTCCGCCACGCGATCGAAGAGATCGCGCGACGACGCGCCGCGGTAGACGTTCGAGCCCATGACGTCGAGGTTCGGACACTGCTCGCGGATGACGTCGAGGAACTGGAGATCACCGTTGGCGATGGCGACGGGATGGTTCGTGTCCCGCGCGTGGATCGCGTCGATCGCCTCCCCGAAGAGCGAGTAGAGGTAGGTCGCACGCGCGTCGTCGCGCTGCTCTGCGGGCAGGTTCTCCACCTCCGCCGAGGCCCAGTAGAGGCCGTAGTTGTTTTCGTTGCCGAGCAACCACATCAGGAGGCCCGGCGTGTCGGCGTAGCTCCGGACGAGCGCCTGGATCTCTTCGAGCAACACCTCGCGCGTGCGCCGATCCGAATAATCGGTCGGGCTCCGCCAGACACCGTCGACGCTGTGGCCGTAGCGGCCCATCGGGTGGTTGAGGATCGTGTAGATCCCGAAATTTTCGTAGATGTAGCGGATCCACCGCTGCGGAATCCCGACATAGACGCGAATGGCGTTGACGCCCATGTCGCGCATCAAACCCATCTCGTAGTCGAGCGCTTCGCGGATGAACGCCTCGGGCTGGCGCCAGAAGTCGTAGGAGTAGTTCTCACCGATCGGGAAGAAATCCCAATTCATCCCGAAGACCATGAAGTCGCGCCCGTCGACCCGGAGCTTGAAGCCCTGCGCGTCGCGATGGACGACGACGTGGTTCGGTCCGCTGCTCGGACGGCGCGCTCGGGGCTCCGACGACTGCGCGGGCGTGCTCGGCCGTGCGCTCGGGGGCTCGCTCGAACCGATTGGGCTCGGTTCGTTCGTCTCGACCGCCGCCGTCCCAGCATCCGCGGACACGTCGCTCGGTTCGTTCGTCTCGACCGCCGCGGTCCCCGCATCCGCGGACACGTCCGTGCTCGGTTCTTCCGTGCTCGGTTCCTCCGCCGCAGCGCTCTCGCCCGGAGACGCGGCGCTCGCGTCCGGCGCTCCCGCGTCGCCCGACTGCGCGTGCCCGGTCCAAGCGACGCTCCAGACCACGGCCGACGCCACGATCGCGAGCCCCGAAACTCGGCGGGTCCGGCTCATCGCCTCCCCCGATCCGCGCACTCCACTCGGTCCGTCCGGTCCGCTCGTTCCACGGCGCGCCCTCCGCTCGGGTCGTACGAAGTCCCGGTCGCACGCGCGTCCACGCGACCGATTCGTGCTCACCCGCCCCAAACCCCGACCACCTCTATCGCGGCCCCAGACCGAGATAGTTTGTTTCCCGAACAAACTATCTCGGGTACGGTGGAGCCGTCAAGCGTCGAAACGAGACGTGCCGGACACCGGCCCGACATCGACGAAGACCGACCGAAAGACGCGACATCGACCCGAAGCGAGGAGGCCGCGGTGGAAGGAACGAGCGTGCGGACGGAGCAGTCCATCGAGCATCGACGGATGCGGTTCGAGCCACGTCGGTCGGACGGCGTACGCGCGGGACGCTGGCTCGGCTGGGCCGCCGTCGCGGCCAGCGTGGCGTGCGCCGGAGCGGCACCTCGAACGTCGAGTGACGAACGCGCGCAGACGCGCCCCGGCTCGACCTCGGACGAGCCCGAGCGTGAGGCTCGACGATCCCTCGCGCCGCTCCTCGGCGACTCCGGATTTCGCGAAGGCATCGCGTACGGCCCCCATCGCGCGGGCCAGTCCCCCGACGGCGCGCAACCGAGCGACGCCGAGCTCGCGGAGGATCTCGAGATCCTCGCCGCGCACTGGTCGATGCTCCGCGTCTACGGCGCGGGCGAGACGAGCGAGCGCATCCTCCGCCACATCCGCGACCGACGGCTTCCACTCCGCGTGATGCTCGGCGCGTGGGTCGCTCCCGAGACCGAAGAGGACCGTCGCGAGGCCAACGAACGCGAAATTCGCGGAGCAATCGAGCTCGCGCGCGCCTACCCCGACGTCGTCGGCGCGGTGTGCGTCGGCAACGAGACGCAGGTCTTCTGGTCCGCCCACCGCGTCCCGACCGAACGCCTGATCGAGCTCATCCGACAGGTCCGAAGCGAGGTGACGCAGCCCGTCACGACGGCCGACGACTACAACTTCTGGAACCGCCCGGAGAGTCATGCGGTCGCGCGCGAGATCGACTTCGTCGTGCTCCACGCCTACGCGATGTGGAACCGTCAGACCCTCGACGACGCCGTCGCGTGGACCGCGACTCAGGTCGAGGCGATCCGCGCCGAACATCCGGAGCACGTCGTCGTGCTCGGCGAGACCGGCTGGGCGACCACCATGCACCCCTCGGGAGACGCCGCCCGCCAAATCATCGGCGTCGCGGGTGAGGCCGAGCAGGCGATCTTCCACCGACGGTTCACGGAGTGGGCCGCTCGCATCGAGCTGCCGTACTTCTTCTTCGAGGCCTTCGACGAGCCCTGGAAGGGCAGCGCGCACCCGGACGAGGTCGAAAAACACTGGGGCCTCTTCCGCGTCGACCGGACCCCGAAGCCCGCCATGGAGCAAGCGCACGCGACCTGGCTTGACCGCCGGTCCGCACCTCGATAGTTTGTTCGACGAACAAACTAAGCTGCGTCTCGGGTGACGCGAGAGCTTGGTCGAGGTGCTGGGGACATGTGCGCGCCGACGAGGGGTCGGTGAAGGAGCAAGGGGTATGGGAACGAATCGAGGATTCGGTCGCCGCGGGTCGTTCGACCCGGCAGGCACTCGAACGGCACGTCGACGCCCCGGAGCGCTGTGGCTGCTCGCTGCGCTGCCGTTCGTGATCCACTGCGGCGACGACGACGTGATGACGGACGGCGGCATCGACGCGGGCCGCGACGCGGGGCGCGACACGGGGGTCGTCGACGCGAGCGACGACACCAGCATTCCGGACGACGACGCGGGTGAAGACGCTGGCGAGGATGCGGGCGGCGAAGATGCCGGAACCGACGCCGCGATGGACGACGGCGGCACCCCCGGTCCCGACGGCGTGATCTTCGGCGACGAGTACGGCGCGAACGTCGTCTTCGCGCCCTTCGGCGGCTCCGTCAACGACATCGCGCCTAGCACCGCCGAAGCCTTCGCGGGCACGGCGTCGCTCCGCGTGGTGGTGCCCACGACCAGCTACACCGGCGGCGCACTGGTCCTCGAGACCGGCGTCACGCGCGATCTCACGAGCTTCGATGCGATCACGTTCTACGCGCGAACCGACGTCGGCACGCACACGCTCAACGTCGTGGGTCTCGGAGACGACGCGGCCGGCAATACGGATTTCAAGACGGAGACCACGAACCTGAGCGTCGACACCGAGTGGGCTCAGTTCACGATCCCGATTCCGAATCCCGCGAAGCTCGGCGCCGCCAACGCGCTCTTCCATTTCGCGGAGGGCTCGGACGAGGGCGGCTACACGCTCTATCTCGACGAGATCCGCTACGTCGATCTCGCGGACGGCGTCGTGACCTCGCCCATGCCGGCGATCGCGACCGACACCGTCGCGCGCTCGGTGTCCGACACCTACGCGGTCGCGGGCACCACCGTCAGCTACACCGTCGATGGCGCAGCGCTCACGCTCGCTCCGACGGGTCGTGCGTTCTTCGACTTCGAGAGCTCCGACACCGACGTCGCCACCGTGGACGCCGTCGGTCGTGTCACCGCGGTCGCGCTCGGCGAGGCCTCCATCACCGCGTCGCTGGCTGGCGTCGCGGCGGCGGGCACCCTCACCTTCCGCGTCGTGCCTCCGCTGAGCCCGACCGCGCCGCCGGCGGCTCCTCCGGCGCGTGCGGCGGGTGACGTCATCGCGCTCTTCAGCAACGCCTACCCGGACTCGCTCGCGACGGTGGACACCTTCCGCACCGACTGGAGCGGCTCGGGCCCCGTCACGATGACGACGCTCATGGGCGACGACGTGCTCCGCTACACGGACATCGTCTTCGCGGGCATCGCGACCGAGTCGATGACCATCGACGCGACCATGATGACCCACCTGCACATCGACGTCTGGGTGGAGGGCGACGCGGTCGACGGTCAGGTCTTCACGATCCGTCTCGTCGACTTCGGCGCCAACGGCACCTACGACCCTACGGACGAGATCGCCGAGCTCATCTACTCACCGAGCGGCGCCCCCTCGGGGATGCTCACCACCGGCACCTGGATGAGCCTCGACATCCCGCTCAGCGCGTTCGAGCTCGCGAGCACGCCCGCGGTCGGAGGCCTGACCGCACGCGCGCACCTCGCGCAGTACGTGCTCAAGAGCGAGCGCCCCGGTGGCGGCGCCACGCAGCTCTGGGTCGACAACTTCTACTTCTACCGCTGAGCGCGGCGCGCACGCCCGCGGGGTGAGAACCTCCGCGGCCGTGCGCACGAGCGGCTCGATGCACGACGAGAGCGGCCGCGGGGGATCCCTCCGCGGCCGTTCTCGTTCGTGCACCGACGCGATCACGAGCGGCGGCCTGGGAACGTCTCGGACGTCGTCATTCGGCGTCGACGCGATGGCGCGCCGTGGTTGACCGCGTCCGCGCCTGCCCCGAGGCTCTGCTCATGCTGCTTCCCCATCACCCCGAGTTGGTGGATCGACTGCGCGAGCCCACGCGCGACGATCCGTGGCGCGTGCTCGTGAGCGGCTGCCTCGCCTCGTGGCGATGCGGCGTCGACGGGAGCGACAACGGGCTCGGCGGCGCGCTCGAAGGTTTCCTCGCGAGTGGGAGCGATCGCGTGCGGCTGGTGCCGTTCTGCCCCGAGCAACACACGCTCGGGACACCGCGCACGACCCCCGATCTGCACGGCGGCGACGGGGTCGACGTGCTGCGAGGCAAGGCGCGCGTGCGCGACGAGCACGGCGCGGATCTGACCGACGCGATGATCGAGGGCGCACGCGCGATGGTGGAGGTCGCGCGCACGGAGCGCGTCGACCTCGCGATCCTCACCGACGCGAGCGGCGCGTGCGGGAGCCAGGTGGTCTCGCTCGACTGTCGTTTCGACGTCCCGCGCAAACACCAGCGCGGCGTCGGGGTCGCCACGGCGGCACTGCTCGAAGCTGGCGTGCTCGTCGTGAGCCAACGAGACTTCCACACGCTCGCGCGGCTCCGCGCGCGGCTCGATCCGAGCTTCGTGGTCGACCCGACGCTCCGCGATCACCACCAGCACCCGTGGGTGCTCGAGAACCTCCCCGGCCCGCACCCGCGGGCATAGCAGGTCAGCCGAGCGCGCTGTGCGAGACGCGGCGCACGGCGGCTTTGGCCTTGTACATCCGCTCGTCGGCCACGCGGATCGCGGCGGAGAGCGCGCCCGGTCGTCGCGCGGTCGCCGCGCCCACCGACGCCTTCACGGGTCGGGCCGCGATCTCGTTCTGACGCGCGAGATCCTCGACGAAGCGCTCCACGATCTGGTCGCGCTCTTCCACGTCCACCCCGGGGAGCAGCACCACGAACTCGTCGCCCCCGAGCCGCGCAACGATGTCGTCGGCGCGAAAGGACTGCCGAAGCACCGCCGCGATCGAGCGCAGGTGCTGATCGCCCGCCGCGTGCCCGAAACGATCGTTGACGCTCTTCAGATCGTCCACGTCGACCACGACGACGCTGATGGGAGAGATGCGACCGGTCTCGAGGCGCGCCTTCTCCGCCTCGAAGAACGCGCGGTTGTAGAGCTCGGTGAGGCCGTCGTGGGTGCTCAGGTAGCGGAGGCGATCTTCTTCGCGGATCCGCGCCGTCACGTCGCGCAGCGCCACGACCACGTAGCGCCGTCCCGGGAGCTGCACCGGACCGAGCGAGATCTCCGTCATCACCTCGACGTCGTCTTTGCGCACGACCGGCAGACGACCGTTCTCCCCCATCGGTCGCGGGCGCGGCGCGCGGAGATAACGCGCGCGGTGGGCGGCGTGCCCGGCGCGCATGCGCTCGGGAACGAGCCGATCCACCGGCATGCCGAGGAGCTCCGCGGTATCCCGCCCGAGGAGCACACACGCGGCCTGGTTCGCGAGCACGATCCATCCTTGTTCATCGACGACCAAGAGGGCGTCGGGTGCTTGGTCGACCACGGCCCCGAGCAGGGTCGCGTCGATCTCCGAGTAGGCATCCGTCACGTGAAAAGAACCGCTCGGCGCGGGCGGCGCCTTCGAATCGACGTCCGGTGTCACTCTCTCCTCCCGAAGTAGTTCCATGGATCCCCCCACTGCGGTCGGGCACGCGGCCCAGAACCCGGTGGGGTGTCTCGGTCGCGCGCGTTCACTCGAAGCAGCTGCTCGAAGTCATGTCGTAGAAGACTCTTTCCGTGTCGTCCGAGGGAGCTCCTCCCTCGGATCGACCGCCCCGTCCGTCGAACGCCGCGCATCCCTGCGCGCTGCATCGCTCCTCCCATCGCTAGTGCAGCCGGTGTGCCGCGAAGGAGCCCGCTCGATGGCGTTCGCGAATCGGGCCAGCCCGTCGGTGATCGCGTCGCACACCGACGTCCAAGGGCTCGCCGCGTGCGCGAAGGTGCGCAGAACCCGCGCGCAGCGAATGCGATCTCGCACAAACCTTTCGCGACCTGCGCGCGTGTCGAAGGCGATGTGCGCTCGGTTGGGTTCGGAAGCCGGCGCACGCGAAGCCAGGGCGCTCGGGAAGATCGTCGTCTCCACCGCGTAGATCGGCTCGTGTTGGCCATGACGTCCCCCCGCCATCCGTCCCGCCGTTGGAGAGAACCCGGGCTGCCACGTCCGGACGCTGCGTCCCCGAGCGGCGTTGCCCCGAGCGGCGTTGCCCCGAGCGGCGTCGCGCCGAGAGGCGAGTCGGACGACATGTCGAGCGACGCACGCGTCGCTTCGAGCGTCGTCGCACCGCGGCGTGAAGAACGCGAGGATCCAAGCGGCGTGGTGCCGACCGCGACCGCGACTCCCGAAGCGGACGACGGCTGGACCGACGACGGTTGGATGGAGGCGCGCACCGTGCTCGGTGCGCCGAGCTACGCCGTCCTGGCCGCCGAGCGCGCCGCAGCGCGGTCCGAGGTCGCGCCCGTCGCGGTGGAGATCGCATCCGAAGTCGCACCACGCGGCGCGTCTTCGGAGTCCGTCGTCGTGGACTCGATCGACGCGCCCGCGCGCGCGCCCCGCCTGGTCCTGCCGTTCGCGGAGCTCGGCGTCGTCGAATCCGCCGACGATCGGAACGACGACGGCGACGACGCGCTCGCCTTCGAGGCGAGCGCCACCGAGACGGACGCCCCGAGCTTCTTGCCCGAGTCGGCGGGGTCAACCGCCGACCTCCCGTCGATCGAGATCCCGGTCGACGTGGACGAGCCGGAGCCCGTCGCGCTCGAGGTCTCGATCGCGCGGCAGAGCGAGAGCGCGATCTGGGAAGGCCTCGACGGCGAGGTCGGCGTGTTCCTCGCGACCTACGACGAGCTCCCGATCGGCACCGAGGTCGTCCTGACGGTGCACCTCACCGGCGAGCGCCCGTTCGAGACGCGCGCGCGGGTGGTCTGGCTCCGCAACGCCCCCGGTCTCTGGCCCGGCCTCGGCCTTCGCCTGCTCGAGAACCGCCCCGACGTCTGGTTCCGCATCCAACGCTTCTCGCAGCGTTGGCGCGCGCCGATGTTCCAGTAGCGGTGCCAACACGCGCGTCGCGCCGTACGCGTGCGATGCGATCGCACGCGTCGATCGTGCGCGTCTACGCGCGGCCGACGAGCACGAGCACCGCGTCGCCTTCTTCGCGCGACGCCTCGAGCGGCACGTCGAACGCGAGCTGGAAGTCGCCGTGCGACTCCGGATCGAGCAACGTCTGCACGACCTTCCAGACCGGGCCTTCGGCGGCGACCTGCACGTGCTTGGGACTGCGCGCGTCCGGATCGGTGCGCACGCGCTCGTGCTCCTCGAAGAAGGGCGCGATCAGCGCCTCGATCGCCGCGGGCTCCCACGTGCCTTCCGGCGCGCGCACGAGCTCGGCCACGCGTGCCCAATGCCGCCGCGAGATCGCCTGCACCACCCGCCAGAGCGCGTTGCGCACCAGCACCGTGAAGCCGCGCGCGTTGCGCGTGACGTCCTCGACCTCGTCCACCACCGGCTCGGTGGCGCGGCGCGCGTAGGCCTCCGGGTCCTTCATGCGCTCCCACTCGTCGAGCAGGCTCGCGTCGACGCCGCGCACCGTGCCGCCGAGCCATTCTTCGAGGTCGAGCACCGCGTCGGTCTTCGCGTCCTCCGGCACCGTCTGCCCGAGCGTCTTGTACGCGTCCATCAGGTAGCGCAGCAGCACACCCTCGCTGCGCCGGAGGCCGTACTCGTTCACGTACTCGTTGAAGGTGAGCCCGAGCTCGAAGAGATCGCGCGCGATGCTCTTCGGACGGATCACGTTGCCGCCCACCCACGCGTGGTGCTTCCGGAACTCGTCGTAGGTCGCGTAGAGGAGCTCCGCCTTCGGCTTGGGCACGTCGATCTTCTCGAGCTCCGCCATGCGCTCTTCGTACTCGACCCCCTCCGCCTTCATGCGGTCCATCGCGCGCGTCTTGAGCGTCTCGAGCTGCCGCTGGATCACCACGCTCGGCGTCTCGATGGTCGCCTCGACCAGCGTGAGCACGTCGAGCGCGTAGTCGGGATCGTCTTTGTCGAGCACCGCGACCGCCTCGACCACGTACAGAGAGAGCGCCTGGTTGAGCGAGAAATCTTCTTGGAGATCGCCCGCGATGCGCGCGCCTTTGGTCTTGGAGAGCTCGACCACGTTCGCGCCCACCAGAGACCGAAGGATCTGGATCGTCGTCTTGCCGTGCCGCCGCTTCATCACGAGCGGCTCGTGCGAGCGCCGGATGATGTCCTTCAGCGCCTTGCAGCCTGCCCCCATCGGCGCGCCCTCCGCGTCCTGGCGCGTGAGCACGTTCAGCACGAAGCCCGTGCTCACCTCGAACCGGCTCTGCAGCGACTCCGGCTCACCCTTCGCGAGGCGCTCGAAGGTGTCGGCGTCGAAGTGCGCATAACCCTTTTCGGGCGGCTTCTTCAAATGCAGTTTCTTCGCCTTCTTCGGATCTCCAGCCGCCTTCATCTGCGCGATCTTGTTCTCGATCGCGTGCGCCGGCGCCTGCGCGACCACGAGCCCGCGATCGTCGAAGCCTTTGCGACCCGCGCGGCCCGCGATCTGTTGGAAGTCGCGCACCGTGAGCACCGCGGTCTTGTCGCCGTCGTATTTGTAGAGCCGCGTGAAGAGCACGGTGCGGATCGGCACGTTCACGCCGACGCCGAGGGTGTCGGTGCCGCAGATGATCTTGAGCAGGCCCGACTGCGCGAGGCTCTCCACCGCGAGCCGGTACTTCGGCAGGAGCCCCGCGTGGTGCACGCCGACCCCGTGATGGAGCCAGCGCTTGAGCTCCTTGCCGAAGGGCGTGTCGAAGCGGCGCCCAGCGAGCTTCTCCTTGATGCGCTGCTTCTCTTCCTTGGCGAGGAAGTCGGTGCTCATCAGGTTCTGCGCCTGCTCGGCCGCTTCGCGCTGCGTGAAGTGCACCACGTAGATCGGCGTCATGCGCTTCTCGAGCAGATCGCCGAGCGTCTCGTGCAGGGGCGTCTCGCGGTACTCGTAGTCGAGCGGGACCGGTCGGTCCTTGGTCTTCACGAGGGCCGACTCCGCGCCGTTGAGCTGCGTCATCGCGTCGAGGAAGTGTTTGGTCTCCCCGAGCGTCGCGCTCATCAGCAGGAACTTTGCCTGCGGCAGCGTGAGCAGCGGGATCTGCCACGCCATGCCGCGCTCGCGCTCCGAGTAGAAGTGGAACTCGTCCATCACGACGTAGCCCACGTCGAGCGACTTGCCTTGGCGGAGCGCGAGGTTCGCGAGGATCTCGGCCGTCGCGCAGATCACCGGCGCGTCCGCGTTCACGCTCGCGTCGCCCGTCATCAAGCCGACGTTGTCGGGGCCGAGCGTCTGGCAGAGCTCGAAGAACTTCTCGTTCACGAGCGCCTTGATCGGCGCGGTGTAGAAGCCCGTCGACTCCTCCGCGAGCGCCTTGTAGAGCAGGGCGAGCGCGACGAGCGACTTGCCGCTCCCGGTAGGCGTCGCGAGGATGACGTTCTTGCCCGCGAAGAGCTCGAGGATCGCCTCCTCCTGCGCGGGGTAGAGCTCGAGCCCGCGCTCGATCGCGTACGCGAGGAAGCCTTCGAGCAAGACGTCGGCGTCGACCTTCGTTCCGGTGGGAGGGAGGTGCTTTTCGAGAGAGCCGGCGGCCATGGGCGCGTGAGGCTAGCAGGTCGACGACGATCGGCCGCGACGATCGCCCGCGACGATCACCCGCGAACCGATGCGAGACACAGCGTGCCGGACACGCTCAGCGACACGCGAGGCGGTCACAGGTGGTGCCTTGGAACGGCACACATCCCGGGATGTCGACGCAACCGATCTCGGGGCCCATGTACGCGCAGATCTGCGTCGGCGTGTACTCGCCACACCCGCGGCTCGCGCTCCACGTCTCCGGGATCGCACATCCATCACCCGCAGCGTTCAAACGGCACGGTCCAGGCACGTCCGCGACCTCCGCTCCGTCGCAGTCGAAGTCGAAGCCACCCACCGTGCTTCGAGGCGTGCCGAAGTACGCGGTTTGACCAGGGAAGGCGCGCGGATCGTTTCCGTCGCAGTCCGGCTGCATCGCGGGGTTGCGTGCGGTGGTGCCGCTCGGGCACGTCGTGCACGCCGCGCGCTCGGCCGCGCTCGGCCACGCGTAGCCGTCGCCGTCCTCGTCGACCCAGCAGCGGATCGTGAGCCCCTCGTCGGTGCGTCCGTCGCAGTCGTCGTCGAGCTCGTTGCAGGTCTCGGGGCGCGCGCGCACGTCGCCGATGCAGGGGCCCCAGCTTCCGTCCGGCGCGCAATCCTGGATTCCACGCGAGCAGATTCCCTCGTCGACACCGCACACCCGCGAAGGCACCGCGCAGGCGCACTCCTCGTCGACGTTCCCGTCGCAGTCGTCGTCGAGCTCGTTCGCGCAGACCTCGCTCGCGCCGCCGACCCCACACGCGCCCCAGAGCCCGTCGCTGCAGGCCTGCGTGCTGCCCGCGCAGAGCCCCGGGAACGGGCACGTGCGCGTCGCGCCGTCGGTGCACTCGCAGCCGGCGGGCGGATCGTCGACGGTGCCGCTGCAGTCGTCGTCGATCGTTCCGTCGCAACGATCGAAGGCCGCCGGATGGATCGCGGCGTTCGTGTCGTCGCAGTCGTCGTCCGTGGGCGCGAAGCCGTCGGGGCGCGTGCACGCCGCCGCGGTGTCGCCCGCGCCGAAGCCGTCGCGGTCGTCGTCACGGAAGAACGTCGTCTGCACTCCCTCGTCGATCGATCCGTCGCAGTCGTCGTCGAGCTCGTTGCAAACCTCGACCCCACCCGGTCCGATCGACGCGTTCGAGTCGTCGCAGTCGTCGCCGCAGCGCGCGCCGTTGCAGCACGCGGCATCGATCGCGTCGTCGTCGTCGTCGTCGCGCGTGCCGAAGGTCGAGGGATCGCAGTCCTCGTCGAGGCCCTCCGGATCACAGATCTCCACCGCGTCCGGGAACACGTCCGGATCGGAGTCGTCGCAGTCGTCGCCACCACACTCGAGCGCGCGGGCGCCGTCTCCGTCCGCGTCGCGCGTGACCGAACAGTCGGTGCCGCAGCGATCCGCGGTCTCGTCGCAGGCCGTCGCGCATGGAGCTGGTCCGCTCACGCAGCCTCGCGCGTCGGCCGCGTCGTCGTCGGCGTCGCAGCGCTCGACGCCGCTGCAGAAGAGCCCGTCGTCGCAGTCCACGTCGGTGTTGCAGAGCGGAGTGGCATCGATCGCCGCGTCGGGGCTCGACGACGAGCCTCCGCAAGCGATCAGCATCGTGAGCGCGGAGGCCCAGGCGAGCGCCGTGCACCGACTCGTTCGCGTCGTCATCGGCACTTCACCCGGTTGTCGTCGCCGCAATCACGCCGAGCAGCCGTGCAGATCACGATCTCTTCGCAGAAGTCGCCCGCCGAGCCCGCGTTCATCGTCGCGCACGCCACGAAGTCCGCGTACGCGCCGCAACCGCTGACCACCGTCAACCCCGTGTCCGACGTCGTACACCCGAGCCGCGGTCCGGCCTGCTCGCACACCACGGGCGTCGACACCACCTCCGTGATCCCGTCGCAGTCGTAGTCGAAGCCACCCGTCGGGCGCGGGAAGCCTCGGCCCGGCGCGTTCGGGTGCGCGTTGCCGTCGTTCGGATCGCAGTCACGCAGCGCGGGGTCGGCCGGATCACGCGCGGTGGTCCCGGACGGACACCCGCTCGCGCACACGACCGTCATCGCCGCCGAGGGGATCGAATAGCCGTCGCCGTCCGGATCCGCGAAGCAGCGCCAGACCACCCCTTCGTCGACCGATCCGTCGCAGTCGTCGTCGAGCTCGTTGCAGGTCTCGGGGCGCGGACCGACCGCGTCCATGCAGGCCGTCCACTCGCCGTCGCTCGTGCAGATCTGCAAGCCACGCATGCAGATGCCCTCGTCGGTGCCACAGAAGCGGCGATCCTCGTCGCAGACGCAGCCGTCGTCGGGCGCGCCGTCGCAGTCTTCGTCGAGGCCGTTCGCGCAGACCTCTTCGGTCGGGAGGATCGTGCAGTCGACCGGCCACGCGCCGCCCACACACGTCTGCGTGCCCGCCCCACACGCGCCGGGCAACGGGCACGGTCGCGTCGCGCCGTTGGTGCAGGAACAGCCTCCGGCCGGATCGTTCGGTGTGCCGCTGCAGTCGTCGTCGACGTTGGTGTCGTCGCAGCGATCGAACGCCGCGGGGTTCGTGCTCGCCACCGAGTCGTCGCAGTCGCCGCGGCGCTCCGAGTACCCGGACGGCGGTCGACACGCATCCACGAAGAGCGCGTCCTCCGCGTCCGAGGCGTAGCCGTCTCCGTCCGCGTCCTCGAAGAATCGAACGAGCACCCCTTCGTCGATCGAGCCGTCGCAGTCGTCGTCGACCCCGTTGCACGCCTCGGTCGCGCCGGGGCGCACGCTCGCGTCGGAGTCGTCGCAGTCCTCGCCGCAGAGGTCGCCGTTGCAGCAGAGCGCGTCGACGACTCCGTCTTCGTCGGCGTCGCGATCGCCGAAGGTCGACTCGTCGCAGTCCTCGTCGATGTTCGAGGGATCGCAGACCTCGGTGAGCTCCGAGGAACGCGAGCGGTCGAAGTCGTCGCAGTCCGCGCCGCCACACGCACGCGACGGATCGCCGTCTCCGTCGGCGTCGGGGTTCGAGCAGTCGGCCACGCAGCGACGCTCGTCCTCGCGGCAGAGCTCGCGCGCGCACGGCGGTCCGTCTTCGGCGAAGCATCCGCGCGCGTCGGCGTCCGGGCTCGCCGGCAGACAGAGCTCTTCGCCGTTGCAGAAGGCTCCGTCGTCGCAGTCCTCGTCGCGCGAGCAGAGCGTCGACCCGGCGTCGCTCCCCCCGGCGTCCGCGACACCTCCGTCGTCGTCCCCACAGGCCACGAGGGCGAACAGCACGATCCCAACGACGATTCGCACCATCGACCTCCGAGACACGACGCGACTTCGAACGAGGACCTCGTCGTGAGCGCGACGTGAGCAGGCTACGCAATGTGGCGATCGGACGGAACGACGTTCTCGTGTTTCACGAAGGTAGGCAGCTCAATCCGCTTTCCGTCTCGCTCGGCCGTCGTCTCGACGTACCGTGCGCGCCGGAGGAAATCGCATGCACAGCGTCTTCGTGTCGTTCGAGATGAACGCGTCCGCCACCCGCGTCTGGCAGGTTGTCGGAGATCCCGGACAGATGGCGGTCTGGCATCCCGGGATCGTGGAGAGCGCGATGACCGACCGAACGCGACGCGCGGTGCTCGGCAACGGCATGGTCGTGGTCGAGCGCATCGAGAAGCACGACGACGCCGCGATGGCCTACGAGTACGTGATGACCGACGCGCCCTTCCCGCTCCGCGACTACCGCTGCACGCTCGCGGTGAAGCCGAGCGGCGACGGGCGCTGCACCGTCGAGTGGTCCTCGACCTACGAGACCGACGACGAAGCGGCCGCCGACATGAGCGCGCTCGTGCGCAGCGTCTACGTCGACGGCCTCACCGCGGTGCGCGCGATGATCTGACGCGCGCCTCCGCGGATGCGTCCTCGATGACCTTCGATCGTCACGAGCGCACGAGCCGACGCGGACGCTGTCAGGGCTCGTTCGCGTTCGGTGCGTTCGAGTCGTTCGCGCCCGTGACGCCCGGCTCGTTCGCTTCTTCTGCGGGCACCGGCTCGTCGTAGCGGCGGCCGTCCTGCCACGCACCGAGCGCCTCTTGCAGGAACACCTCCATGTCCGACGCGTCGACGAGCGTCTTCGAGTCGGGCCGCAGTCGGTCGCCATCGGGCGCGACGTAGACGACGTGGGGCAACCCCTCGACGCGGTAGCGCCGCACGAGCTCCTCTTCGTTCGCGTCCCGCTCCGTCAGGTCGATGCGCACCGGCACGAACGATCCGAGCGCCTCGCGCACCGTGACGTTCGCGTAGGTCCCTTCGAGCATGTCGCGGCTCGCCATCGCCCAACGCGCCTCGAAGTGCAGCAGGAGCGGTTGTTCGTTTCGGCGCGCCTCGAGAAATGCGGCTTCCAGGTCGGTGCGCCACGGCACGCCGCCCCCCGGCGGCGCCGTCTCGTGGGTGCCTCGCTCCGGCTCGCGATCCTCACGCCGCGTCGCGTCGGCGGGCCCCGTCGTGATCTCGTAGCCGTTCATGTTCGTGTCGAGCGAGGTGAGGCGCATGAACGCGACCCGAAACACCACCACGAAGCCGAAGGTGAGCGTGATCAACAAGAAGACACAGCCCCAGCCCGCGAGCTTCTGCGTGCGCGCGTCCGGAGGCGGATAGCGCGGCGGCTCCGGCTTGGACGCCTCCGTGACCGCTTCGCGCGCCGCGACCGCTTCGGCTTCGAGCGCGGCCGCCGTCTCCTCACGCGGCGGCGTGGTCTCCGCTTCGTCCGCCTTCTCGTCGCGCTCGTCGTCCGCCTTCTCGTCGCGCTCGTCGTCCGCCTTCTCGTCGCGCTCGTCGTCCGCCTTCGCGCGATCGTCGTCCGCCTTCTCGGTCTCGTCCGCCTTCTCGTCGCCCGCTGTCTCGTCACCAGCTTTCTCGTCGCCCGCCTTCTCGCCGCTCGCCTTCTCGCCGCTCGCGCGCTCGTCGCCCGCGTTCTCGTCGTCGCTCGCGCGCTCGTCGCTCGGCTCGGCGTGCTCTCGGTCCGCGTCGCGTGACGGCTCACCGTCGCTCGGATCCTCGGCTTCGCGCGGGGGCCGCTCGTCCTCGTTCATCGGCGGCATGCTACTGCCTGCGCGGCTCCGGCGTCATGCTTCGCGCGCGCCTGCCCGCGAGGATCGGCCGCCGTCAGCCGACGCGCGCTTCGAGGAAGCTCGCGAAGTCGCGCAGCGTGCGGAGCCGACCGACCTCGGTGTCCGGCACGTCGACCTTCAGCTCCTCGTGCAGCGCGCGAACGAGCTTGAGCACGTCCATCGAGTCGAGATCGAGCTCGTCGCGGAAGTCGTCGTCGAGATCGAGCGAGTCGGCTTGGCCGGGCACGATGTCGTCGAGGCGGCGGCGGAGGAGCGAGACGAGGGCGTCGTGGTTCATCGGGGGCTCTTCGGGTCTGGAGCGCGGAGCAAGTACGGTGAGCGATCAGAGATCGGCTCGCGCGAGGAGGTCGGCGACGCGCGCGAGGAAACGGGCGCCGGCATGTCCGTCGGTGACGCGGTGATCGGCGGCGAGCGAGAGCGTGAGGGTCGGACGCGGCAAGCACGCCTCGCCGACCACCCACGGCCGCGTCGCGAGCGTGCCGACGCCGACGATCGCGACTTGCGGCGGGAAGATCACGGGAACCACGACGTCCACCCCGCGTTCTCCGAGGCTCGTCACGGTCAGGCTCCCCGGCGCCATCTGCGACGCGCGGAGGTTGCCGGCTCGTGCACGCTCGACGAGGTCGGTGAGGGCGGCCATGAGCGCGTCGAGCTCGAGCTCGTCCGCGCGCGCGATCGAGGGCGCGACGAGCCCTCCTCCACGAAGCGAGACCGCGACCCCGAGATCCACGGTCTCGCGCGGAATCACGCGACCGTCGACGACGTGTGCGTTGAGCTCGGGGTGTTTGCGGAGAGCGCGCGCGACCGCGCGGAGCACCAGCGCAGCGGGGAGCACACGCTCGGTCGGCGGACGCGATGCGTTGCGCGCCTCGAGCGCGGCGAGCGCGGCGGAGAGCTCCACCGTGTGTGTGAGGTAGTAGTGGGGAATCTCGCGTTTGCTGCGGCTCGTGGCGGCGGCGATGGCCGCGCGCATGCGGGCCTGCGGATCGATCGGCTCGGTGGCGCTCGGCGGCGTCGGAGCCGCCTTCGTCGCGGAGGGCGGGAGGTCGTCGAGCAGGATCACGCCGTGGCGACCGTGGCCTTCGACCGTGGAGAGCTCGACGCCGAGGGCGCGCGCTTGGCGGCGAGCTGCGGGCGTGGCGTTCGGACGAGCGGCGAGCGCGAGCTCCACGTCGCGCAGGAGGATCACGCCGTCGCGACCACGACCGCGGAGCGTCTCGAGCGAGAGGGCGTGGGCACGCGCGAGGGCGCGCGCGGCGGGAGTGATGCGGCTCCTCGGCGATGCGTCGGTGATCGAAGCCGAATCCGTGACGACGTCCGAGGCCGACACCGAGACGGTGTCCGAGACCGAGTCCGTATCCGAGACCGAGACGGTGTCCGAGACCGAGACGGAGACCGAGTCCGAAACCGACTCTGAGACGGAGTCCGTGTCCGAGACCGAGTCCGTATCCGAGACCGAGTCCGTATCCGAGACCGCGACGGAGTCTGAGACGGAGTCCGTGTCCGAGACCGAATCCGAGACGGTGTCCGCGTCCGAGACCGAGACGGAGTCCGTGTCCGAGACCGAGTCCACGTGCGTCGCGCCTTCTGCTGCGATCCTCGCCAGCGCGGTGCCTACCGGAACCTTGGTTCCCGGGCTCACGAGGAGCTCGATCAACACTCCTTCGTGAAAGATCTCGACCTCGATCACTCCCTTTTCCGTCTCGACGTCCGCCACCACGTCGCCGCGCTTCACCCGGTCACCGACCTTCGCGCGCCACGCCACCAGCGTGCCGGCCTCCATGTCCGCGCCGAGGCTCGGCATCACGAACAGGGTGCCGTCGTCAGCCACGCATCGTCTCCTTCGCCGCGTCCACGATCCGCGCGACCGTCGGCAGCGCGTGATCCTCCAGGTGTTTCGCGTACGGGATGGGCACCTCCGCGCTGCACACCCGGCGCGGCTGCGCGTCGAGCGCGTAGAAGCTCGTCTCCAGCGCCGAGGTGATCACCTCCGCCGACAGCCCTCCCGTGCGCCACCCCTCGTCGACCACCACCAGCCGCCGCGTGCGCTCGACCGACGCCGCGAGGGCTGGCCGATCGAGCGGTCGCAGCGAACGCAGGTCGAGCACCTCCGCGTCGACGCCCTCCTTCGCGAGCACGTTCGCCGCCTCGAGACACTTCCCCAGGCTCCCGCCGTAGGTCGCCAGCGTCACGTCGCGACCCGCACGCCGCACCTTCGCGCACCACGGATCGCCGGGCGGCGCCTGCTCGTCGAGCGGACCTTCGAGGTTGTAGAGGAGCTGGTGCTCGAAGAGGAAGACCGGATCGGGATCCTCGATCGCGGCGAGCAACATGTCACGCGCGTCCTGCACCGTCGCGGGGGAAAGACATTTGATCCCTGGCACGTGCGCGAAGAAGTTCTCGAGACTGTGACTGTGCTGCGCGGCGATCTGCTTGCCGCCTCCGGTCGCCATCCGCACCACCAGCGGCACCGAGAGCTGTCCGCCCGACATGTGCAGCATCGTGGCCGCGTTGTTCACGACTTGATCGAGCGCGAGCAACGCGAAGTTCACCGTCATCACCTCGACGATCGGTCGCATGCCACCGAGCGCCGCGCCGATGCCCGCGCCCACGAAGGTCGACTCCGAGAGTGGCGTGTCGCGGACACGCTCGGGCCCGAGCTCTTCGAGCAGCCCCTTGCTCACGGCGTGGGCGCCGCCGTAGCGGCCGACGTCCTCGCCCATGAGGAACACCCGCGGGTCCTCGAGCATCGCCTGGCGCATCGCGCTCCGCAGCGCGTCGCGGTACGTCGGCGGCTGACCCCGCCGACCCGGTGGAGAAGTCGGCGGCTGACCCCGCCGAC
>ERZ761602.3699-NODE-3699-length-21130-cov-58.336418_pt1 | contig 21130 bp, 18 predicted proteins | sample MGYA00512165_ERZ761602 | MGnify/ENA primary metagenome ERZ761602 (study PRJEB28899, sample SAMN02445085) | bioreactor sludge metagenome | biome: EBPR sludge; isolation source: Thorneside wastewater treatment plant | place: Australia: Brisbane, Thorneside...
GGCCGACATCCTCAAGGAAGACCAGGGCCAGAACACCTGCATCTTCAGCACCGAATTCGCGCTCAAGATGATGGGCGACATCCAGGAGTACTTCGTCCATCACGACGTCAAGAACTTCTATTCGGTGTCGATCTCCGGCTATCACATCGCCGAAGCCGGCGCCAACCCGATCAGCCAGCTCGCCTTCACGCTGTCCAACGGCTTCACCTATGTCGAGTCCTACCTGGCGCGCGGCATGCACATCGACGACTTCGCGCCCAACCTGTCCTTCTTCTTCAGCAACGGCATGGACCCGGAATACTCGGTGATCGGCCGCGTCGCCCGCCGCATCTGGGCGGTGGCGATGAAGAACAAGTACGGCGCCAACGAGCGCAGCCAGAAGCTGAAGTACCACGTGCAGACCTCGGGCCGCTCGCTGCACGCGCAGGAGATGGACTTCAACGACATCCGCACCACGCTGCAGGCGCTGATCGCGATCTACGACAACTGCAACAGCCTGCACACCAACGCCTACGACGAGGCGATCACCACGCCGACCGAGGAGTCCGTGCGGCGCGCGATGGCGATCCAGCTCATCATCAACCGCGAGTGGGGCCTGGCGAAGAACGAGAACCCCAACCAGGGCGCCTTCATCATCGAGGAGCTCACCGACCTCGTCGAAGAGGCGGTGTTGAAGGAGTTCGAGGCGATCGCGTCGCGCGGCGGCGTGCTCGGCGCCATGGAGACCGGCTACCAGCGCGGCAAGATCCAGGAGGAGTCGCTCTACTACGAGCACAAGAAGCACGACGGCTCCTACCCGATCATCGGCGTGAACACCTTCCTCAACCCGAAGGGCCAGGCGCAGCAGGAGATCGAGCTCGCGCGTTCGACCGAGGAAGAGAAGCAGGGCCAGCTCAAGCGCCTCGCCGACTTCCACGCCCGCAACAAGGCCGAGGCGCCGAAGTGGCAGGCCAAGCTGCAGCAGGCCGTCATCGACAACACCAACGTGTTCGAGGTGCTGGTCGATGCGGTGCGCTACTGCTCGCTGGGGCAGATCACCGAGGCCCTGTACAAGGTCGGTGGCCAATACCGCCGCAGCATGTAGTCCCGCCGCAGTCCTGCTGAAACCACGCCGCGCGTCGCCCTAACGGGCGCCGCGCGGCGTTTTTTGTAGGGGGGCTCCGTGCGACGTTCTCGTGTAGGAGCGCCGCAAGGCGCGAACGCAGCGGCGCCAACCGCGCCACCCTGAGGACAGCCCGTCACCCCACCGCCCGATTCGTGCCTTGCGGCGCTCCTACAACCCCCGGCACGCGGTGTTTTGCGGCGACAATGGGAGTCGTTTCCGACTGCCGCCGCTGCCATGAACCTCACCACCCCCGCCTTGCTGTTCCCGGCGATCTCGCTGCTGCTGCTCGCCTACACCAACCGCTTCCTCACCCTCGCCCAGGTCATCCGTCAGCTCAACGCCTCTGCCGACCGCGGTGCAGCGCTGGTGCAATGCCAGCTGCCCGGGCTCAAGCGCCGTATTGCGCTCACCCAGTACATGCAGGGCTTCGGCGTGCTGAGCTTCCTGCTGTGCGCCCTGTCGATGCTCGCCCTGTTTCTCGAAGCGGAGGTGGCTGGCCAGTGGATGTTCGGCACCAGCATCGTGACGCTCGCGGTGTCGCTGGTGCTGTCCTTGATCGAGGTGTTGCTATCGACCGAGGCGCTGTCGCTGGTCGTCCGTGATCTGGAACAGGCGAAGCGGGAAGGGGAGTGCTCCGGCACCTGACGCCGAAAAATCCACTCCCCCTGCCCGGTCGGTTATGGGGCGCAGCGGGAAGAGGCGCGCTCGTGCTCCTGGCGCCTCACCTCTGCCGCCTCACCGGCTGGTCAGCTTCAGCTCGATGCGGCGGTTGCGTGCGTAGGCTTCCTCGGCGCTGCGCGCATCCAGCGGGTGAAACTCGCCGTAGCCGGTGGCGGCCAGGCGCTCGGGCGGGATGCCTTGGCTGTGCAGGAACTTGACGATCGCGAGCGCACGCGCCGTGGAGAGCTCCCAGTTGGACGGGAAGCGGGCGGTGGCGATCGGGCGGCGATCGGTATGGCCATCCACCTGCAGCACCCAGGGCAGATCCTTGGGCATGTCGGCAGACAGCGTCTTCAGCGTTTCGGCCAGGCGGCCGAGCTGGACCATGCCGTCGGCGCTGACCTCGTCCGAGGCCGAGGGGAAGAGCACCTCGCTGGAGAACACGAAGCGGTCGCCGACGATCTGCACGTCCTTGCGCTCGCCGAGCACCGCCTGCAGACGGCCGAAGAACTCCGAGCGGTAGCGGGCGAGCTCCTTGACCCGCGCCGCGAGCGCGAGGTTGAGCTCGCGCCCGAGCTCGTCGATCTTGAGGTCCTTGTCCTTTGCGGCGGCCTTGGCGGCGTCGAGCGCGGCGTTGAGCTGCTCGAGCTGCTCGCGCACCGCGGCGAGCTGGCGGTTGAGCAACTCGACCTGGGCGATCGCCGCGGCCGACATCTCCTGCTGTTCCTTGAGGCCACGCTCCGAGGTGTCGAGCGCGCTCGCCAGGCGGGCGGCCTCGGCCTCGAGTTCGGCCTTGAGGCGCTGCAGGGCCTCGATGTCGGCGGCAAGGCGGGCGGCCTCCTCGCGGCGGGTCTTGGCCTCGTCCTGGGCCGCATGCAGTTCGTCGCGCGCGGCGAGCAGCTCGTTGCCGCGCGCCTCGCTTTCGCGCTGGGCGGCGCCGAGCGAGGCGGACAGCTCGCCGACCTTGACCTCCGCGCGTTCGCGCGCGGTCTGTTCCAGGCTCAGGGTCTTGGCGAGCGCGGCGAGCTCGGCGTTGAGCTGGGCAAGCGCGCGGTCGCGGCCGCTCACCGCGTCGGCGAGCACGAACTGGCCGATGACGAAGATCAGGATCACGAACACCATCACCATCAGCAGCGAGGCGAGGGCGTCGACGAAGCCGGGCCAGAAATCCAGCGGCCGGCGGCGGGCGAGTCGGGCCATGGCTCAGTCCGCCTTGTTGCCACCGGCGCCACCGAGCGCGGCGCCGATGGTGCGCGACAACAGGCGCAGCTCGGCGCGCAGGTCCTCGGTGAACTGCGCGCCCTGCGCGGGCTGCTGGGCGAGCTGGCGCAACAGTCCGCGCAGCTCGTCCTGCGTGGTGGACAGCGTGGACAGGTCGCGCGATTCGCGCCCGATGAGATCGGCCAGGCGGGTGAGCTGGGCGTTGAGCTCGCCGAGGTGCTCGGCGGTGGCGCGGCGTTCGCGCTCGGATTCGGCGGCCGAGCGCTGCATGCGCTCGATGCCCTCGGCGGTCTGCTCGAGCAGGGCCTGCACGTAGGCGGGCACGTTGCCCTCGCCTTCGGCGCCGACGCCGGAGGGCAGCTTGGTCATGTGCGACAGCCAGTCCTCGAGCTCGTTGTAGAAGCGGTTCTGCGCGTGGCCGGACTGCAGGTCGAGGAAGCCGACCACGAGCGATCCGGCGAGACCGAACAGCGAGGTCGAGAAGCTCGTCGCCATGCCGCCGAGCGGTGCGTCCAGCTTGGCTTTGAGCGCCTCGAACATGGCGACGGGATCGCTGCCGACGCTCAGGTTGCCGATGATCTCGCCGATCGAGCGGATGGTGGCGAGCAGGCCCCAGAAGGTGCCGAGCAGGCCGAGGAAGATCAAGAGGCCGATCAGGTAGCGCGAGAGGTCGCGTTGCTCCTCGAGGCGGATCTGCACGCCGTCGAGGATGGAGCGGGTGGTTGCCGGCGAGAGATGGGCCTGACCGCGGCGGCGGTTGGATAGCACGCGCGCCATCGGTGCGAGCAGCACCGGCTTCAGGCCGGTCGCCGTGGGGCCGCCGTCGGCCTGCTGGAACTCCTCGATCCAGAGCACCTCGCGTTGCAGGCGCCAGACCTGGCGCAGGTTGACGGCGATGCCGACCGCGAGCACGAAGAGGATCACGCCGTTGAATGCAGCGTTGGCGATGAACGCATGCTTGAGCTGCGGCACCAGGGCGGCGGCCAGCGCAGCGACGAGGGCGAGAAAGACGGCCATCCAGGTCGTGACATGGACGGGTTTGGTGAATTCCTTGCGTTCCATCGGGAGTTTTCCGGGTCTGGAGGTGACGACTGCCCATTCGGGGCGACGAGGCAGACGCGAGTCTAGCGCGAACCGCGTTAAATGGCGGAATCGTGATTTACGTCATGGGGTCGAGGCGGTGGTCTCGCTATCTTCCGTCTCATGTCGAATCGAACACGGCCCATGGCCGGGAAAGGCTCATTTCGGTGCTTGCCGTGATGCCGGGGTATCTGGCCGCGATCGTGGCAACGGCCGCGTTCGCGTTGAGCGCTCCGGCGCTGGCGGACGAACCGCCCGCAGCGGTCGACGGCGTGCGCTGGAAAGCGGGCGGCTTCGGCACGCTCGGTGCCGCGTGGCACGACGAGGACGACACCCAGTTCCGGCGCAGTGTGGACCAGCGTCGCGGTACGCGCGCGAACGAGCTCGATCTCGGTGTCGACAGCACGCTGGGCGTTCAGGTGCATGGGGCGCTGGCCCCGCGATGGTCGGTGACGGCGCAGGCGGTCATGAACCAGGGCCGTCATGGCGATTGGGGGCCGCATCTGGTGTGGGGTTTCGTCAAGCACGTGCATTCGGACGAGTTCGAGCTGCGCGCCGGCCGTCTGGTCACCGACATCTACCTCGACGGTGACTCGCGCCATGTCGGCTATGCCTACACGGCCGTGCGGCCTTACGCCGATGTGTATGGTCGCCTGACCTACGACAACTTCGACGGGCTGGATGCGACCGTCCAGCATGCCCTCGGAAATGGGCTGCTGCGCTTCAAGCTGTTCGGCGGGCGCACGCGCGGCAGCGTCTTCCTGAACCAGGAGGAGCATCCGGTAAAGATCGGACGCACGTTCGGCGCCACGCTGGACTGGATCGGGCCGGAGCTTAGCCTCAAGCTGTCCTGGGGCAACATGGTGTCCACGCGCAGCGACGCCTATGCGGCGCTTCCGCCCACGCTGCGCTACTTGGCCAGTCTGGCCCCGGGGACGGACTTTGCCGGGCAGGCCGAAGCCCGTGCGTCCGAGATCACGGGGTCCAACCGCATCGCTTATCTGGGTGCGGCGGTCGGCTGGGAACGGGGGCCGTTCTCACTGCAGCTCATGGCCACCGACATGTCGATGACGGTCTATCCGCGCTTCGAGGGCTGGGGCGCGGGGGGCGCTGCAGCCTATCGGGTCGGGCGCTGGAAGCCTTATCTCACTTGGTCGCGCAGCATTCTCGATGCGGTCGATCGCGCTCTGGACGTGCCACCGGCGCTGGATCCGCACGGTCAGTTGCGCAGCCTCTGGCAGTGGGTCCTCGGCTATACGCGCCACGACCAGACCACCTTCGGCATGGGCGTGCGCTACGACTTCGCCGACAATATGGCATTGAAGCTGCAGGCGGATCGCATCGACGCAAAGCGTTCCTCCTCGATGCTCGACGATCATGGTTACGTCACCGGTCCGCGCACCCTGACGGTGGTGACCGCAACGCTGGACTTCGTCTTCTGAGCGTCCGGCGATGCGAGTCCCTACTTTCTTCGCTGTTCTCTTCGCCCTGTTTCTGCCTGCCCGAGCAGTGGCGGCCGCGGAGCTCGTGCTCATCGTCAACCGCGACAGCGGCATCTCCAGCCTGAGCCGCGAGCAGGTCAGCCATCTGTTCCTCGGGCGCGTGAAGATGCTGCCTTCGGGCGCGCGCGCCAACGTCGTGGAGGTGGAGCCGTTACGCGCAGGCTTCTACCGCCGCCTGCTCGGGCGGGAGATCGCCGAGATCAACGCCTACTGGGCGCGTCTGCAGTTCTCCGGGCGGACACAGCCTCCATCGCGGGTTTCCGACAGCGCGTCCGCGATCGCCCGCGTTGCGGAGGATCTGCAGGCGATCGCGTTCGTCGACACCGTCCCCGATGATGCGCGCGCGCGCGTGGTGTTGCGCCTCGGCCCCTGAGCCTCGCCGTCGCGGCGTCAGGGCCGGCAGCGGATGCGCAAGCCGGCTGCAACAATTCAGTACATTCCACAAACAGTTGCGCAAAAGTGGCTTGCCACACTCCAGCCTGAACTGGATCGGACGCCTTCGCGCGTCCCGCCCGGGCCTTCACAAAACACACCAAGGGCCCGGGTGCGGAGACAGACAGGACAAGACCAAAGGAGGAGTGTGGCATGGACACACGCACGAGCGCGTCCGACCACGGACAGGGCGGGGCGGGGCCGGATACCTTTCCGCGCTGGCTGATGCACCACGCCAAGGCGCGCCCCCAGCAGCCGGCGATGCGCGAGAAGGAATACGGCATCTGGCAGACCTACAACTGGGCGCAGGTCGCCGAGAACGTGCGCGCCATCGCCTGCGGGCTGGCGCAGCTCGGCTTCAAGCGCGGCGACCGTCTCGCGGTGGTGGGCGACAACCGCCCGCGGCTGTACTGGTCGGTGGCGGCCTGCCAGTGCCTGGGCGGCATCCCGGTGATGATGTACCAGGACGCGGTGGCCCAGGAGATGGCCTACGTGCTGCAGGATGCCGAGATCAAGTTCGCCGTGGTCGAGGACCAGGAGCAGGTGGACAAGATGCTCGAGATCCAGCCCGAGGCGCCGATGCTCGAGCACGTGATCTACGACGACGCGCGCGGCATGCGCCATTACACCCAGACGATGTTGATGGGCCTCGACGAGTTGCAGGAGATGGGGCGCATCCACGATCGCAACCAGTCCGATTTCCTGGACGGCGAGATCGACAAGGGCGCCTCCGACGACATCTCGATCATGCTGTACACCTCGGGCACCACCGGCAAGCCCAAGGGCGTGTGCCAGACCCATGGCGCCTTCATCGCCGCGGCGCGCGGCGCGATCCAGTTCGACAAGCTCACCGACAAGGAGGACATCCTGTCCTACCTGCCGATGGCCTGGGTTGGCGACCACCTGTTCTCGTTCGCGCAGGCGATGGTCGCGGGCTTCACGATCAACTGCCCCGAGTCCGGCGAGACGGTGATGACCGACCTGCGCGAGATCGGCCCAACCTACTACTTCGCACCGCCGCGCGTGTTCGAGAACCTGCTCACCCAGGTGATGATCCGCATGGAAGACGCCAGCAGCCTCAAGCGCAAGCTTTTCCATCATTTCATGGACGTCGCCCGCCGCTGCGGCGCCGACATCCTCGATGGCAAGCCGGTGTCGGGCGGCGACCGCTTCCAGTACTGGCTGGGCAACCTGCTGGTCTATGGCCCGCTCAAGAACGTGCTCGGCATGAGCCGCATCCGCGTCGCCTACACCGCCGGCGCGGCGATCGGCCCCGACCTGTTCCGCTTCTACCGCTCGATCGGCATCAACCTCAAGCAGCTCTACGGCCAGACCGAGACCTGCGCCTACGTGTGCCTGCAGCCCGACGGCGAGATCAAGCTCGATTCGGTGGGCAAGCCGGCGCCCTTCGTCGAGGTCAAGCTCGCCGACAACGGCGAGATCCTGGTCAAGGGGCCGATGCTGCTCAAGGCCTACTACAAGCGCCCCGACGCCACCGCCGAGTCGATCAACGCCGACGGCTACTTCATGACCGGCGACGCCGGCTTCTTCGACGAAGATGGTCACCTGAAGATCATCGATCGCGCCAAGGACGTGGGCAAGATGGCCGACGGCACGATGTTCGCGCCCAACTACATCGAGAACAAGCTCAAGTTCTTCCAGCACATCAAGGAGGCGGTCACCTTCGGTGACGGCAAGGAGTTCGTCACCGCCTTCATCAACATCGACCTCGAGGCGGTGGGCAACTGGGCCGAGAAGAAGGGCATGGCCTACTCGGGCTACACCGACCTCGCCCAGCAGGCTGCGGTGTATGAGCTGATCCGCGACTGCGTCGAGAAGGTCAATGCCGACCTCGCCGCCGACCCCAACATGAGCGGCTCGCAGATCAAGCGCTTCCTGATCCTGCACAAGGAGCTCGACGCCGACGACGGCGAGCTCACGCGCACGCGCAAGGTGCGGCGCAACTTCATCGCCGAGAAGTACGGCGTGCTGATCGAGGCGATGTTCGAAGGCCGCAAGACCCAGTTCATCGAGACCCAGGTCAAGTACGAGGACGGCCGCACCGGCAAGGTCTCGGCCGACCTGCGCATCGAGGAAGTGAAGACCTTCGCGCCGCAGGCCGGCAAGCGCGCGGCCTGAGGAAAAGAGGCATGAAGATGACCGACATGAATACTTCCCCGGCTGGGGCGCAGGCGGGCCGCCGCTTCGGCGACGTGATCCTCGATCTGCAGAACATCTCGCTGCGCTTCGGCGGGGTGAAGGCGCTCACCGACATCAGCTTCAACATCCGCGAGCACGAGGTGCGCGCCATCATCGGCCCCAACGGCGCGGGCAAGAGCTCGATGCTCAACGTGATCAACGGCGTGTATCACCCGCAGGAAGGCAAGATCCTGTTCCGCGGCCAGGAGCGCAAGAAGATGGAGCCGCACATGGCGGCCCAGCAGGGCATCGCGCGCACCTTCCAGAACATCGCGCTGTTCAAGGGCATGAGCGTGCTCGACAACATCATGACCGGGCGCAACCTGAAGATGAAGTCGAACATCTTCCAGCAGGCGCTGTGGATCGGCCCGGCGCTGCGCGAGGAGATCGCCCACCGCGAGAAGGTCGAGGAGATCGTCGACTTCCTCGAGATCCAGCACATCCGCAAGACCCCGGTGGGCGCGCTGCCCTACGGCCTGCAGAAGCGCGTCGACCTTGGCCGCGCGCTGGCGATGGAGCCGCAGATCCTGCTCCTCGACGAGCCGATGGCGGGCATGAACGTGGAGGAGAAGCAGGACATGTGCCGCTTCATCCTCGACATCAGCGACCAGTTCGGCACCACGATCGTGCTGATCGAGCACGACATGGGCGTGGTGATGGACATCTCCGACCGCGTCGTGGTGCTCGACTACGGCAAGAAGATCGGCGACGGCACGCCGGACGAAGTGCGCAACAACCAGGATGTCATCAACGCCTACCTGGGCAGCGGTCACTGAGCGGAGCGGGACATGGGATTCTTTATCGAAACGATGTTGGGCGGGCTGATGACCGGCATGCTGTATTCGCTGGTGGCCCTGGGCTTCGTGCTCATCTTCAAGGCCTCGGGGGTGTTCAACTTCGCCCAGGGCGCGATGGTGCTGGTCGCCGCGCTGGCGATGGCGCGCTTCTCCGAATGGTCGAACGCGGCGCTGGGCGGCGACAGCCTGTTCCTCGCCAACGTGATCGGCATCATCGGCGCCGGCGCGGTGATGTTCCTGGTCGCATGGGCGGTGGAGCGCTTCGTGCTGCGCAAGCTGGTCAACCAGGAAGGCGCCACCCTGCTGATGGTGACGCTGGGCATCGCCTACGTGCTCGAGGGCCTGGGCCAGACCTTCTTCGGCAGCGAGATCTACTCGATCAACGTCGGCATGCCGAAGGACCCGGTGATCATGTTCGAGGGCCTCGTCGAAGGCGGCGTCATGATCAACAAGGAAGACTTCATCGCCGCCGCGCTCGCCGCGGTGCTGGTCGGCGGCCTCACCGTCTTCTTCCAGAAGACCGCGATCGGCCGCGCCCTGCGCGCGGTGGCGGACGACCACCAGGCGGCGCAGTCGGTGGGCATCCCGCTCAACAAGACCTGGGTGATCGTGTGGTGCGTGGCCGGCCTGGTGGCGCTGGTGGCCGGCATCATCTGGGGCTCGAAGATGGGCGTGCAGTTCTCGCTCGTGACCGTGGCGCTGCGTGCGCTGCCGGTGGTCATCCTCGGCGGCCTGACCTCGGTGCCGGGAGCCATCGTCGGCGGCCTGATCATCGGCGTTGGCGAGAAGCTCTCCGAGGTCTACCTCGGGCCCTTCGTCGGCGGCGGCATCGAGATCTGGTTCGCCTATGTGATGGCGCTGATCGTGCTGCTGTTCCGGCCGCAGGGCCTGTTCGGCGAAAAGATCATCAACCGCGTCTGACCGGGAGACAACACAGTGTTCTATCGTGAAAACGGCCAGTTCAAGACGAGCTACGCGGCCGACCAACAGATCTTCACCATCGCCCAGGACAAGTGGTTCGTCTGGGGCTTGATCGCCTTTGCCGCGCTCGCCGTGCCGATGCTGGCCGACGAGTACATGTTCCGCGCCATCCTGATCCCCTTCCTGGTGCTGTCGCTGGCGGCGCTGGGGGTGAACCTGCTGGTGGGCTACTGCGGCCAGATCACCCTGGGGGCGGGCGCCTTCATGGCGATCGGGGCGTATGCGGCGTACAACTTCATGGTCCGCATCGACGGCATGCCGCTGGTGCTGGCGATGCTGCTCGGCGGGGCGGCGGCGGCGGCCTTCGGCATCCTGTTCGGCATTCCCAGCCTGCGCGTGCGCGGCCTCTACCTCGCGGTGGCGACGCTGGCCGCCCAGTTCCTGTGCGACTGGGCCTTCCTGCGCATCGGCTGGTTCACCAACTACTCTTCGTCGGGTTCGGTGTCGGTGGCCAAGCTCGAGGTGCTGGGCTGGGTGGTCGACTCGCCGGTCGAGAAGTACCTGTTCTGCCTCGCCTTCGTGGTGGTGTTCGCGGTGATCGCCAAGAACCTGACCCGCGCCGCCATCGGCCGCCAGTGGATGGCGATCCGCGACATGGACGTGGCCGCCGAGGTGATCGGCATCCGCCCGATGTTCGCCAAGCTTTCGGCGTTCGCGGTCAGTTCCTTCTTCGTCGGCGTGGCCGGTGCGCTGTGGGGCTTCGTGTATCTCGGTTCCTGGGAGCCTGCGGCGTTCTCGGTCGATCGCTCCTTCCAGCTGCTGTTCATGGTCATCATCGGCGGCATGGGTTCGATCATGGGCAGCTTCTTCGGCGCCGCCTTCATCGTCATCCTGCCGATCTTCCTCAACCAGTTCCTGCCCTTCCTCGGCAGCCTGGTCGGGGTCACCGTGTCGACCGCCGGCGTGTCGCATGCCGAATTCATCATCTTCGGTTCGCTGATCATCTTCTTCCTGATCGTCGAGCCCCATGGCCTCGCCCGTCTGTGGTCGATCGCCAAGCAGAAACTGCGTCTGTGGCCGTTCCCGCACTGATGCAGCGCCGTTCCGCAGTGCCCATGATGATTATTACAAGGAGGAGACTCATGAAATTCCGCACCCTGGCCCTCGCGGCCGCCATCGCCTCGGTGGGCCTGTCGTCCGCCACCTACTCCACTGCCGCCCAGGCCCAGGCGCAGGAGCAGTTCTTCCCGGTGCTGGTGTACCGGACCGGCGCCTATGCCGCCAACGGTAACCCCTGGGCCAACGGCTACGTCGATTACCTGAAGCTGGTCAATGCCCAGGGCGGCGTCAACGGCGTCAAGATCTCGTTCGAGGAGTGCGAATTCGGCTATGCGACCGACCGTGGCGTGGAGTGCTACGAGCGCCTGAAGGGCAAGGGCGCCACCGTGTTCCAGCCGCTGTCCACCGGTGTGACCTTCGCGCTCACCGACAAGGCCCCGGTCGACAAGATCCCGCTGATCACGGCCGGCTATGGCCGCAGCGAGTCGCAGGACGGCTCCGTGTTCACCTGGAACTTCCCGCTGCTGGGCACCTACTGGGTCGGTGCCGATGTCGCCATCCAGCACATCGCCAAGCAGGAGGGCGGGCTCGACAAGCTCAAGGGCAAGAAGATCGCGCTGGTCTACCACGACAGCCCCTTCGGCAAGGAGCCGATCCCGGTGCTGCAGGAGCGCGCCAAGATGCACGGCTTCGACCTGCAACTGCTGCCCGTGGCCCACCCGGGCGTCGAGCAGAAGGCCACCTGGCTGCAGATCCGTCGTGACCGTCCCGACCACGTGCTGCTGTGGGGCTGGGGCGTGATGAACTCGACCGCGATCAAGGAAGCCCAGGCGACGGGTTACCCGCGCGAGAAGATGCTGGGCATCTGGTGGGCGGGTGCCGAGCCGGACGTCAAGGACGTCGGCGCGGGCGCCAAGGGCTACAGCGCACTCGCGCTCCAGCACGGCGCCGAGCCGAACAGCAAGGTCGTCAAGGACATGCTCGCCATGGTTCATGACAAGGGCCAGGGCACCGGTCCCAAGGACGAGGTCGGTTCCGTGCTGTACATGCGCGGCCTGATCTCGGCGATGCTGGGCGTGGAAGGCGTGCGCCAGGCGCAGGAGCGCTATGGCAAGGGCAAGGTGATGACCGGCGAGCAGGTGCGCTGGGGCCTGGAGAACCTCAACCTCGACCAGGGCAAGCTCGACGGCATGGGCTTCGCCGGCGTGATGCGCCCGGTGCAGACGTCCTGCACCGACCACATGGGCTCGTCGTGGGTGCGCGTGCATACGTGGGACGGCAGCAAGTGGGCGTTCAGCTCCGACTGGTACCAGGCCGATGACAAGGTCCTGCGTCCGATGGTGCTCGAGGCGGCTTCGAAGTACGCCACCGAGAAGGGCGTCCAGCGCCGTACCGCCGAGCAGTGCGCGCAGTAAATTGAAACTGAGTTGAAACGTGCCTCCGCGCCGCGCGGTGCGGAGGCCCTTTCCTGGAATCGAACATGAACGCACCCAACCCAGCTTTCCTCAGCGTCAACAACATCGAGGTCATCTACAACCACGTGATCCTGGTGCTCAAGGGCGTGTCGCTGTCGGTGCAGGAAGGCAGCATCGTCGCGCTGCTCGGTGGCAACGGCGCCGGCAAGACGACCACGCTGCGGGCAGTCAGCAACCTGCTCAAGGGCGAGCGGGGCGAAGTCACCAAGGGCTCGGTCGAATACAAGGGCGAACGCGTAGAGGCGCTGACTCCGGCCGACCTCGTCAAGCGCGGCGTGGTGCAGGTGATGGAGGGGCGCCACTGCTTCGGCCACCTTACCATCGAAGAGAACCTGCGCACCGGCGCCTATACCCGCACCGACGGCAAGGCCGCGGTCGAGGAGACGCTCGAGAAGGTCTACAACTATTTCCCGCGCCTGAAGACGCGGCGCAACAGCCAGGCGGCCTACACCTCCGGCGGCGAGCAGCAGATGTGCGCGATCGGTCGCGCGCTGATGGCCAAGCCCCGGGTGGTGCTGCTCGACGAACCGTCGATGGGTCTGGCGCCGTTGATCGTCGAGGAGGTGTTCGAGATCGTCAAGGATCTCAACGCCAAGGAGAGGGTGAGCTTTCTGCTCGCAGAACAGAACACCATGGTCGCCCTGCGCTACGCCGACTACGGCTACATCATGGAGAACGGCCGCATCGTCATGGAAGGGGCGGCGAGTGAGCTGGCGAACAACGAGGACGTCAAGGAGTTCTACCTCGGCCTGTCGGGCGAGGGGCGCAAGAGCTTCCGCGAGATCAAGCACTACCGCCGTCGCAAGCGCTGGCTGAGCTGAACGCCGCTGCACGGATACCACCCACAACGCATCGAGCAGGGGAGCCGAGATGGATTTCCACGACACGCGCGAGACTCGCGATCCCGAGGCGCGCGAGCGCGAACTGCTGTGCCGCCTGCCGGCACAGATCGCCCATGCGCGCGCCGCTGCGCCCGCCTTCGGCCGCCTCCTGGGGGACGTCGACCCGGACTCGGTCACCAGCCGCGAGGCGCTCGCCACGCTGCCGGTCACGCGCAAGTCGGAACTGCTCGAGATGCAGAAGGCCGCACGCCCCTTCGGTGGCTTCTCGGCGGTGGGCTGGGGCACGGCCTGCCGGCGGGTGTTCGCCTCGCCCGGCCCGCTCTATGAACCGGAAGGTGCGCGGCCGGACTACTATCGCCTGGCGCGCGCGCTGTTTGCCGCGGGTTTCCGCGCCGGCGACCTGGTGCACAACACCTTCTCGTACCACTTCACGCCCGCCGGCTCGATGATGGAGACCGCCGCGCACGCCCTCGGCTGCACCGTCTTCCCCGCAGGCGTCGGCCAGACCGAGCAGCAACTTGCGGCGATCGCCGACCTGCAGCCCAATGCCTACGTCGGTACGCCGTCCTTCCTCCGCATCCTGCTCGACAAGGCGGACGAGCTCGGCGTGACCGTGTCCTTCACCAAGGCCTTCGTCTCCGGCGAGGCCTTTCCGCCCAGCGTGCGCGAGGCTTTCGCCGCGCGCGGCATCGAGGCCTACCAGGCCTACGCCACCGCCGACATCGGCCTGATCGCCTACGAGACCCCGGCGCGCGAGGGCATGGTGGTGGACGAGGACATCCTGCTCGAGATCGTCCGCCCCGGCACCGGCGACCCGGTGGCGCTCGGCGAGGTCGGCGAGGTGGTGGTGACCACTTTCAATCCCGACTATCCGCTGATCCGCTTCGGTACCGGCGATCTCTCCGCCGTATTGGCGGGCAACTCGCCCTGCGGGCGCACCAACGCGCGCATCAAGGGCTGGATGGGGCGTGCCGACCAGACGACCAAGGTGAAGGGCATGTTCGTGCATCCGGGACAGATCGCGCAGGTGGTGCGGCGTCACCCCGAGATCACGCGTGCGCGGCTGGTGGTCGACAACCCCGAGTTGAACGATCGCATGACCTTGATGTGCGAGGTTGCCGGCGGCGGCAGCGAGGCGCTCGCCACTGCGGTTGCGGCGAGCATCCGAGAGCTGACCAAGCTGCGCGGCGAGGTGGCCTTCCTCCCCTCCGGCGCGCTCGCCAACGACGGCAAGGTCATCGACGACGTCCGCACCTACGCGTAGCCGGGACGAGGGCTGCCGCGCCGGGCGCTGGCATACTGCCGTCTTCCCGCAACACGATGGACGCGCAAATGAATCCCGCATCGAACGCTCCCGCACGCGCACCTCTCGCCGGCGTGCGCATTCTCGACCTCACACGGCTGCTTCCCGGTCCGCTCGCCACCCAGCACCTGGCCGACTACGGCGCCGAGGTGATCAAGGTGGAGGACACCGGTGCCGGCGATTACGCGCGCACCATGGGTGCCATGGGGGGCGATACGAGCTGGTTCTATCAGCTGGTCAACCGCAACAAGCGCAGCCTGCGTCTGGATCTCAAGAACGACGAGGGGCGCGCTCTTTTCCTGCGCCTCGTGGAGACCGCGGACGTGGTGGTCGAGGGCTTTCGCCCCGGGGTCATGGAGCGCCTCGGCCTCGGTTACGCCGCCCTCGCAGCCCGCAATCCGCGCGTGGTGCTGTGCAGCATCAGCGGCTACGGGCAGACCGGGCCGTACGCGCTGCGTGCCGGCCACGACATCAACTACCTCGGCTATGCGGGCGTGCTCGACCAGATCGGCTGCGCCGGCGGCGCGCCGGCGCTGTCGAACCTGCAGATCGGCGACCTGCTCGGTGGCACCATGGGGGCCGTGATGGGCATCCTGGTCGCCCTGTTCGACGCGCGCCGCAGCGGCCACGGCCGCGAGGTGGACGTGTCGATGACCGATGCCGCCTTCGCGCACATGATCTTCCCGCTCGCCGAGGTGCTCGCCCGCGGCGGCGTGCGGTCGCGCGGCGAGGATCTGCTCACTGGTGGCGTGCCCTGCTATGGCGTCTATGAGACCGCGGATGGCCGCCACATGGCGGTGGGCGCGCTGGAGGAGAAGTTCTGGGCGCTGCTGTGCACGACGCTCGGGCGTGCCGACCTGATCCCTGGGCATCTCGCCGCCGGAGAGGAGGGCGCACGGGTACGCGCCGAGCTCGCGACGATCTTCCGTAGCCGCAGCCAGCGCGAATGGGTCGAGCTGTTCGACCCCGTCGATTGTTGTGTGACGCCGGTGCTGCGCATGGAGGAGAGCCTGCACGACCCCCAGCTGCGCGCGCGCGGCATGGTGGTCGAGGCGGCCGGCCTGCGCCATGCCGGCCCCGCGGTGCGGCTCGGCGGAATGCCGCCGATGCAAGATGCGCCGGCCCCCGTACGTGCGGGGGCGGACACCGATGCGATCCTGGAGGCGCTCGGGGTCGGCGCCGACGAGCGTGCACGCTTGCGCGCCGCGGGCGTGGTCTAGCGCGGGGCCCGCCGGTCCCGCAGCCTGGCGTGGCGGTGCCGGCGGCATCGGCTCTCTGTGCCGGGCTTGCGCACAGGCGTCGAAGGCCGCCTGCGAGCCCACCCCGGAAAAAACGAAAGCCCGCATGGCGCGGGCTGTCCGGGGCGGTTGCGGCGGAGCTTCTTACTTGTCGGCCGCGGGCTTGCGGCGTCCGCCGCGCGAACCTTCCTTGGCTTCGGCCTGAGCTGCGGGTACGGGCGCGGCAGCGGATTGGCCTCCCATCAGGTTCCACGGCCACATCGCCGCTGCAGCGGCGAAGGGGTTGGCGCCGGCATCGGTGGTCGCGCTGCCTTCGCCCGCCTGCTGGGCCTGCTGGCTCATCGCCTTGACGGCGGCGAGCGCGGCGCGCTGCATCTCGAGTCCCTGGATGCTCATCTGCAGCATGTTCAGGTTCATCTTGAGCCAGCCTTCGACTGCGCGCATGTCGGTGATGCGCTTGTCCAGTTCATCGACGTCGAGCGTCGGCGTGACCATGCCCGGCAGGGAGAAACCCATCTGGTTCCACATGCCGCGCACGAACTCGAGCGGATCCTGGGCGTTCTGGTCGTTGGACATCGGGCTGCTCCGGTCGGGGGTTTGAGGTGACAGAACAATATTAACCGATGCCGGCGCGCTGCTGTCCATCGATGTGGTGGACGCCGAGCAGGCGATTCATCAGTGCGCGCAGGCGCGAGGGGCGGAGCGGGCGGGCGAGCAGATGCAGGTTCGCGCAAGACGCATGTTCGCGCAACTCGGTGAGGGAGTCGGCGGCGAACAGGATCGCGGGCAACTCTGCCAGGCCCGCGCGCGCGCGCAAGCGGGCGAGCAGGTCGAGGGGGGCGGGCGTGTCCACTGCCGGCGCAAGGATGATGAGATCCGCGCTGTCCGGCGCCATCTCGCCGTGCAGTGCATCGGCGGCGTCCTCCACCGTGCAGCCCCAGCCGGCGAGGAGATCGGCTGTCGCCGCGAAGCCTGCGGGATCTTCGTCGGCGAGCAGCACGCGCACGCCCTCGAAACTCCCCGGCGCGCGCGCGCGTGACTCGGGTTCCGATTGGGCGGCAGGCACTTCCACCGCGAAAACCGCACCGTGCCCGGGCCGCGAGCGCAGTTCGAGCGGCAACCCCAGAAGGGCGCCAAGGCGACGCACGATCGCCAGCCCCAGCCCGAGGCCTTTGTCCCGGTTGCGTTCCGGATTGTCGAGCTGGACGAATTCATGAAAGATCAGCTCCTGGGATTCGGGCGCGACTCCCGGGCCGCTGTCGCGCACCTCGACGCGCAGCCGGCTGCCGCGCCGTCGGCATGCGACCAGCACGCGACCCCGCGGAGTGTGGCGGATCGCGTTGGAAAGCAGGTTGGAGAGGATGCGGTCGAGGAGCAGCGGGTCGGTGTTGGCCCTGCAGGGCGGGCAGCGCAAGCGTAGCTCGAGCCCGCGCTCGGCAGCGACGGCGGACTGCTCCGCGACCATGCGCTCGAGGCGTGCGCGCAGGTCGAAGGATTGCACTACCGGGGTGAGCGCGTCCGAGTCGAGGCGCGAAATGTCGAGCAAGCTGCCGAGCAGGCCGTCCATGGTCTCGGCCGAGGCAATGATGCGGTCGACGATCTGGCGACTGCGCGCATCGAGCTTCTGTTGCGAGAGCTCCGAGACGAAGAGCCCGAGCGCGTGCAGCGGCTGGCGCAGATCGTGGCTCGCCGCGGCGAGGAAGCGCGACTTGGCGATGCTGGCGCGCTCGGCCTCATCGCGGCGTGCGCGCAATTCTGCGGTGGCGTCCTCGATCTGCCGCGACATCGAAGCGTGCGCGGTGCTCAGGTGCCCAGCCATCTCGTTCACGCCTTCGGCGAGCATGCGCAGGCTTCCACCGCCGGCGACCGGAACGCGCCGGTCGAACTCGCCGCGGCCGATCCGGAGCACGGTCTCGGCGATGTTGCGGATCGGGCCGCTGACGCTGTGGCTCATCCTCCGCGCCAGTGCAAGGCTGCCGATGGCCACCATCAGCATCCAGCCCGCGGCGATCCAAAGCAGCTCGGCACGGCGCCGTGCGAGACGCTCCAGCGACATCTCCATCACCAGGGTGGCGAGCGGCTCGTCCGCCAGCGGAGTGTCGGGTGGTGCGCCATCGATCGGCAGCGGGCGCGGCCTGATCGGCTCGACGATGCGCAGGCGTGCCTCCGTCGAGTGGGTGCCCGGCGCGGCGGCGAGCGTTGGCGCAGGGCTCTCGAAGCCGCCTGCCTCTGCAAGGAGGCTGTTGTCCGGTCCGATGAGCGCGATCGCGGCCATGTCCTCCTCCAGCAGCAGGCTGTCGAGCAGTTGCTGTAGTGCGATATGGTCGCCGATGAACAGCGGGTACTCGCTTGCCACGGCGGTCTGGCGGACGTAGGCCTGCGCACGCGCGCGCAGCGAGCTGTCGAGTTCGCCCAGGCGCAGCGTGGTATGAGTCGCGGTCATCAGTGCCGCCAGGACCAGCAGCGGGACGAAGGCGACCAGGGTGACGCGGGCACGGATGCCCCAGTTATGGATCAAGGCCGCCTCGTCGGTGCGACGGGGCCGAGCTGTGCATGGAGCGGAGGGGTGGGCATGTCGATGGCTTCCGGGGCGGCGGGCGATGTCGGTGGCAGGGTGCCCGCCGGTGACGCTGGCTGGCGGACAGAGCCAGTCCGGCCAGCGGGATTTTCCATCGTTTCTCGGCGCCGGCATAGTCGGGTGCGCTCGCAGGGCGGACCGCGCCGTGCCGCCGGCTCATGCTATTTTCGCCTTTGAAAGGGGGGCGGCGATGACGAAGATCCTGATCGTTGAAGATCACGCGCTGGTGCGTGAAGCGATGGCGCAGCGGCTTGCGCGGCTGGAAGCGGACCTGGTTTGCCTGGAGTCGGGGGAGGCGGACGAGGCGTTGGCCTTGCTCGAGGCGCATCCAGACGTCGATCTCGCGATCGTCGATCTGATGCTGCCTGGAGTGAACGGCTTCTCCCTGCTCGCGGTACTCGCCAAGCGTCATCCCGACCTGCCGGCGATCGTGGTGTCGGCGATGGACGATGATGCCTCGGTGCGGCGCGCGCTCGCCGCCGGAGCCTCGGGTTTTGTCTCCAAGGCGAGTTCGGGCGAGGTGCTGGCGCAGGCCGTGCGCGAGGTGCTGGATGGCGGCATGCCGACGCCCCGTACGAGCATCTCCCCGGCCTCCCGCTCCCGTCAGCCGGCCGAGCGCTATGGGCTCACGGTCGCGCAGGCGCGGGTGACCGAACTCCTCGTCACGGGTTGCAGCAACCGTGAGATCGCAACCAAGCTCGGCCTCAGCGAGGGGACGGTGAAGGTGCACGTGACGGCCATCTACCGCGCGCTCGGGGTGAGCCGACGCAGCCAGGCGCTGGTGCTCCTCTCGCGCCGGAACAAGGGGCTCTGAGCGTCGCGCGGGCCCGCCCTCAATGCGGGCGTCGCGCGCCGCTGCCCAGCCGCAGCGGCATCTCTGCGGGCGGCAGGTGTTCCTCCTGCGCCTCGCCGGGTGCGTCCTCCTCATGGTCGATGTAGTCGATCTCGAGAACCTCGAGGAGCTGGCGTGCGACGGCCCGACATGCGTTCGCGAGCGGGGTCGGCAACTGCTCCGGGAGCTGCTTCTGCAACAGCAGCTTGGTGGAGGACAGTGCGTTGACCGGCCGAAGGATGCGGTGCCGGTGAGCGCCGAGCAGTCGCGCCACGCTGCGGTCGGCCGCTTCGCGCTGCCAGGGGTTGGTCGGCCACTGCGTGGGGATCGCGTACGCCCGCGGGAACATCTCGAGGTCGCGCAACACCGTGCGGATGTCTTCGTGCGACTCGCGGAAGGGCAGCAGGACGAGGTCGGAGAGCGCGTAGAGCTTCCGGTCCATCTCGGTGCGGTTGCCTCCTCCGTCGATGACGCCGATCCAGTTCTCCAGCATGCGCAGCTTGTCGACCACCTTGGTGAGCGATTCGCGGGTGCGGGCATCTGCCAGTACGTAGCGCCGGCCTGTGGGGACCAGTGGCTCGCGCGAGGTGTCGGTGAGCACGCAGGCCGCACGCTGGCCGAGCAGGCCCAGGCCCTGGCACAGCATGTGCGAGAGGGTGGTCTTGCCGGTCCCGCCCTTGTTGCCGATCACGCAGATGATCTCAGCCATGACGCTTCAGTCCTTTGCACGCAGTCCTTGCATGGCAGGAATTATCGACGCGGGCTGAACGCGTGCGAGCGCGGAAAAGCGCCGCTTCGCGGGGCCAATTCAGTCGCTTCGATGCTTCGTGCGCTCGCCGAGACGGTAAACGAAGAGTCGGGTGCCGCGGCGGTCGCCTACTTCGATGACTGCGTCCGGCTCGCGTCCCGGAACCGCAAAGCTGTTGCTTACCAGCGTGCTGCCAGGGCGCATCTCCGCCGTCGCCTTGGCCCACACCGCGGGCATCGGCACCGGTGAGAGGAAGGCATACACCAGATCGTAGGCGCTCCAGTCGGGGACGAACAGGTCACCACGCCGCCAATCGACGTTCGGGAGGTCGCGCAGCAGCAGGCGTCCGATCGCCCAGGTGGCCGGGGCGAGCTCGATTCCCTCGAAGCGGCAGTCGGGCCGTGCTGCCGCGAGCGCGCGCAGGAGCGTGCCGGTGCCGGCGCCGACATCGAGCAAGCGCATCGGTTGCTGCGGTAGCAACCGCGCCACTGCGGCCGCGGTTGCGCGGTTGCTCAGGTAGAGAGGCACCTGGGTGCGGAAGCTCGTCCAATAGACGAGCACGAGGCCGATGAAGCCAGCGAGATACCACCCGGGGTGAATGCCCGCGCCGTGCGCCGCGATGGCCAGGGGCAGGAAGCCGAGGTGGATGGGCAGCCACCAGCGCGCACTGCGCAGCGCGGCCGCCATGGTGGCCGCAACGAGTGCCTGCACGGCTACCAGTGGCCAGAGTCCGCCAAGCAGCCCGGCGCGCGCGAGCGCAACCGCTGCCGCAAGTCCGGAGAGCTGGGCGATCAGGGCCTTTAGGGCAGGAGGCATGGGCGTCTGCCGAAGCGCGGAAGAGGGCCTCGATCATACCGCCCCACCGGTTCCCCGGGCCTGCGGTTTCCACGTGTCCGCGCGCTTCGCGCACGCTGGCGCCGCCCCTCTGCCCGCGCAGGCCCACCATTCCCGAGATGGAGGCGGGTGAGGTCCGAGCGCTCCGCAACCGGACAGCCGCAAGGCGTTCAGAGCGCTGGGGCTGAAGCGTCCGGAAACGACACGTCGAAATTTTCTTGCGAAAAGCTTTGACTTCTTCGGGTGAGACCTCTATAGTGCGGGGCTTCCCGGACGGAGGGATACCCAAGCGGTCAACGGGATC
>ERZ761602.3700-NODE-3700-length-21117-cov-10.174010_pt1 | contig 21117 bp, 17 predicted proteins | sample MGYA00512165_ERZ761602 | MGnify/ENA primary metagenome ERZ761602 (study PRJEB28899, sample SAMN02445085) | bioreactor sludge metagenome | biome: EBPR sludge; isolation source: Thorneside wastewater treatment plant | place: Australia: Brisbane, Thorneside...
AGAATGAATGCAAAATACTTCATCGGTCTCTATTTGTGGCTGAAGGCGTTAGAAATAACCCCAGCAGAAAAATAATTACGGCAAAGAACTGAATGTAACCGGTACCGGCTGAAAATCGAGGCAGATCAAGAAGCCAGGTTGCCGCTTCCTGTGCCGGGTTTTCGATCAACGACCGCAACCAACTTCGCCCGCCCGGTGCGGTCAGATTCGCTAGCACCATATACTTGGTGACAAATGCGAGGCCAAACATCGCACCGAGGCTCTTCAGAAGCCGTTTCGGGTCAAACTCGGCGAAAAGATTGTTCCAAAGAACCCACAGAAAGCAGAAGCTGATGATCCAAAACGGCAAGCCCTGTTCGGGGATCAGCGAGTTGAAGATCTGTGTCGCAGCCGCGAAAAGCGAGGCGAGCACGAGCCCGTTCGCGACCGTTTGCGTGCCTGTCATCTGCTCGCTGAACCAGCCTTCGAGCCGCAGCATCCCGGCACGAAAGAACAGAAGCACAAGGATCGCAGCGAAGATCAGGCAGATTAGAGCAGGCCGGACGAATATGAGCGAGCCGTCGGTCCCGCTCAGGCGAAGCCCGCCGAGCAGTGCGACGGTGAGGAAGATCAGCGGCAAGTAAACATATGTACGAAGTGCACGCCCGCGGGCGAGCTGCATGGCCGCAAAGTCTTCGCGGATGGCCGGCAGGTCGTTCGACACCGGCACTTCGACCGTATCTTCATCCGGCGAAACGGGCGTTTCAAGTTCGCGTTCTTTGAGCTTTGCCATTCGTCGTTTTATTTGCGTTCGCGAAAGACACGAAGCGGGTTGAAGTCATCCGCCGTTACGGCTAGCCCTTCTTCGAGTTCGGTCCGAAGATCGACCGGCGTTTTGAGTAGAAGGCCCGGGTCGTCGGTGCGAAAGTCCGGATCAAGCGTCCGGACGCGATCCGCGGCCTCGACGCCAAGCTTAAAAAGTGCATCGTCGTTCGAAACGCGGCCCCACCCTTGCCGATAGAAACTATACGCGATGTAGAACTGTGTCCGGGCGTCGCGCTTCTCGGGATCGGCACGCTCAAACGCGTCTCGTGCCGCCGGGAAACGATCTTCGCGGAAAGCCGTTAGGCCTTCATTGAACTTCGCGGCATCGACTTCATAAGTACCGATGACGACCGCTCCCTTGGTCGCAATGTTTTCGACCGCGGACTGGGCCTTGGTCGTAAACTCCTCCAGCGATCGCGGCTCGGCGGCGTACAGGAACGCGACCAGCCCGCCATAGCCGAGCGTCAGCACGATGCTGAGAATGTGGATATACTTTTCCTTCACTGATATACTCGTCAACACACTCAGATTACACTCATCGACAATATGTTGCACAGAACCGATATCCCGTTTTCACGAATAGCACTCGTGCTTCTGGTCATAGCCGCATTGAATTCTGCCGTCTTTGCCCAAGGTGCGGCCGCGAGCCGCGGCTACAAGGCCGACATGGTCGTTCTCAACGCCAATATCCATACGATGGACCCGAAACAGCCGCGGGCACGCGCTATGGCCATCTCTGACGGTAAGATCATCGCGATCGGCAGCGAAGGCGAGGTTCGGGAATTGATCGGCCCAAACACGCGGCAAATGGACGCCGGCGGACGGCTGATCATTCCGGGCTTTAACGATGCTCACGTGCATTTTCTTGAAACCGGGCAGCAGCTTTCGTCGGTCGATCTTCGCGACGCCAAAACGCCGCAGGAATTCACCGAGCGGATCAAGAACTTTGCCGCAAAGCTGCCAAAGGGCCGTTGGATACTTGGCGGAAAATGGGACCATGAGAACTGGACGCCCAACAACCTGCCGACCGCGGCGATGATAGACGCCGTAACGCCGGATAATCCGGTTTTCATTGACCGGCTTGACGGCCACATGGCTCTCGCGAACAGCCTTGCGATGCGGCTCGCCGGTGTTAACAAAGATACGAAGGATGTTGAGGGTGGCGAGATCGTCCGCGACGCGAACGGCAATCCGACCGGCGTTCTGAAAGACGCCGCGATGGCATATATCAACAAGGTCATTCCGTCGCCGAGTTGGGAAGAGCGGCTCGAAGCGGCGCAGGCAGCGACCGAGCACGCCGCGTCGCTTGGCGTTACGAGCGTGACCGATGTTTCGGCCGGGACGGACGTCGGCGTTTATCAGGAACTTCTTCGCCGCGGCACGCTAAAGACCCGCATCTATGGCTGCTCGCCGGTCTCGGATTACCGCCGTTGGGAGCGGACCGGTGTTCGTTTCGCGTTCGGCGACCCGTGGCTTCGCGTCGGCTGTTTGAAGGGCTATTCGGACGGCAGCCTCGGTTCGACAACGGCGTGGTTCTTCCAGACCTATCTCGATGCTCCGACGTCTTTCGGCCTTGCGAGCGATGAGATGGCGACGATGCCTGAGACCGTGCAAAAGGCCGATGCCGCCGGGCTTCAGATAAACATCCACGCAATCGGCGACCGAGCGAACGCCGAAGTTCTCGACATCTTCGCAAAGACCGAGCAAGCGAATGGCGTCCGCGACCGAAGGTTCCGCATCGAGCACGCACAGCACCTCAGGCTCGACGACATCAAGCGGTTCGGCGGGCAAAAGGTCGTCGCCTCGATGCAGCCGTTTCACATCATCGACGACGGCCGCTGGGCGTGGAAGCGGCTCGATGGAGAGCGGCTGAAGGGCACATATGCTTTCCGGACAATACTGGACACCGGCGGCGTTCTTGCCTTTGGTTCCGATTCGCCGGTAGCTCCGCTGAATCCTATTTGGGGCGTTTATGGCGCCGTTACGCGCCGCACGCTCGACGACAAAAACCCGAACGGCTGGATACCCGAGCAAAAGATATCGGTCGAGGAGACCGTTCGGGCGTTCACCTGGGGCTCGGCATACGGCGAGTTTCAGGACCACATCAAGGGCACGCTCGCGGTCGGAAAGCTGGCCGATTTCGTTGTGCTCTCAGAAGATATATTTACCATTGACCCTGTCAAGATCTGGAACGTGAGGGTGATGAAGACCGTCGTCAACGGTAAGTTGGTTTACGAAGCGAAGTGAGGCTTTTCGCCGCGATCCTTGTCTCTCTATTTATCGGCTGCCCGGTCGCTGCACAAGGCGGGGCGGCCGATCTTGTTATCATCAACGCCGACGTTCGGACGCTTGACCGCGAAGAACCGCGTGCAGGAGCTTTAGCGGTCAAAGGAAACCGCATCATTTTCGTCGGAAGCGATGCCGAAGCTCGCAAGCTTATCGGCGAGGGAACTCAGTTGATCGATGCCGGCGGCAAATTGGTAATGCCGGGGTTCAACGACTCGCACGTCCATTTCATGGCCATCGGCAACAAGTTCTCATCGCTCAATGCAAGAGAACTGCAGCGGCCCGAGGAATTTTACGAACAACTTAAGTTCTACGTCCGTTTTCTCCCGAAGGGCCGGTGGATACTCGGAAGCGGGGCGAGTAAAGAGCTGATAGCGGGGCTCAAGGCCGCGGAGATCGAACGCATTGCTCCGGATAATCCGCTTTTCATTTATGCCGCTGACCCATCCGAAGCGATAGCGAATTCGGCCGCGAGAAAGTTTTCGGGGCTTGCTGATGCGAACGATAGCGTGACCGTTCGTGAGATCGAACTCGCACGCATCGCGCGTGTTGTTCCGACGGATCATATTCGCCGTTGGGCCGAGATCGCCGAAACAGCGTCGAACTACGCCGCAAGCTACGGAATCACAAGCGTTCAGGATACGGATTCGGATGCCCGGGCGTACGTCTATCGAGAACTTGCCGCAGCAGGGAAGCTTAAAACAAGAATTTATGACTGTTCTTCGCTCTCGAATTGGTTCACGAAGCAAACACTGCCGCTCCGCGAGGCACCCGAAAACATGTTGCGTACCGGTTGCCTAAAGGGCTTTCACGAGGGCGATGACGAATGGACGCCGCGGCTTCGCGAACAGGTTTTGGCTGCGGACAAAGCCGGTTGGCAGGTTGCCGTTCATGCGATCGGGGCAAAGCCGAATTCGATAGTGCTCGATATCTTTGAGCAGGCGGTCAGGGCGAACGGGAAGCGCGACCGAAGGTTCCGCATCGAGCACGCCGAGGGCATAATCGCACGCGACCTGCGGCGGTTGGGAGATCACGGGGTTATCGCCTCGATCCAGCCGCATCTTTTCGGGCGAGGTGCGGGTTACCACTCCGGGTACTACAAGGATCTTGTATTTAATGGAGCGTCCGTGGCTCTCGGATCTGACGCCCCGATGACCGCATTCGACCCGCTCCTGGGGCTCAACTTTTCAGGAACACCGAGCGGCTTTTCATTGGTCGATTCGGTCCGCGGATACACTCTTGGGGCCGCGTATGCGGAACACTCCGAAACGGAAAAGGGAAAACTTTTGCCCGGCATGTTGGCGGATATCGTGATTTTGTCGCAAAATATCTTTGCAACAACCGGCCTGCAGACGAGCGGTGCGGTGGTCGCGATGACCATCGTCGATGGGAAAGTAGTTTACGAGAGAAAATAATACGGAGAAATTATGAAACGAGTAATTGGAACTTTGATGGCGGTTGCGGTCTTTGCCGCGGTGGGCATGGCCCAGGAAATGAACAGCAAGGGCGAACCGGTCGCAAAGAACGAGCAGAACAAGCCGGTCGAGCTCAAGAAGGGCGAGACGATCTATCGCGGTCAGGCATTGGCAAAGGGCGTATCCAAGGCCAAGGTCGAAAAGGCATTTGCCGATCCGGCGAAATATGCCGACAAGACCGTTCAGGTCGAGGGCGTGATCGTCCGCTCGTGCAAGAAGGAAGGCTGCTGGATGGAGATGGCCGATAAGGAAGGCGGTAAATCCGTTCGCGTTACCTTTGGCGACCATGCGTTCTTCATCCCGCTCAACGCGGCCGGAATGAAGGTCAAGGCCCAGGGCGTTTTCAAGACGAAGGTGCTCAGCAAAGAACAGGTCGATCACCTGATTAACGACGACGGTGCGGTCTTCGAGAAGCGGAATGCCGATGGGACCGTCACAGAGGTCTCGTTCGACGCGACGGGAGTTGTCCTTACGCAGGCAAAATAAGATCGCTTAAGGAAAAAGTAAAAGGCTCGGTCCTAAATTGGGCCGAGCCTTTATTTTTCACGATCGGTTCACTAAAACTTGAACCGAGCCCCGAGTTGTACCTGCCGCGGTTCGCCGAAGCCGGCCGTGACAGTTCCGTCAAAGTTGAAGGTCAGCGGCCGCGGGAGGCTCCGCTGGTTGCGGTTGTTGAACAGGTTGAAGGCTTCGAAGATGCCCTCAAGCTCGAACCGTTCACCGAACTTGAATGCCTTCGACGCTCGGATGTCGAACGTAAAGAATTCGTTGTCGAGCCTCAAAGTGTTCCTCTCGATGATGTTCGGAAACGTTCCGCGGTTGACCACCGAGGTCGGCTGTGCGGAGCGATACTGAACGATCGGCGAGAGATTGACCTCATACGGCAACAGGAACGTCGCGAAGGCATTGAACCTGTGCCGCTGATCGCGGTCGGACCAATTATACTCCGGCCCAAAGTCACGCGGGTCGGCGTAGCGGAACGTGAACGGGTCGCGTTCGTTGTCGTCGTCCGATTTGTCGAACGAAAGAAGGTAGTTCGCCTGGAACTGCCATCTGTTCGAGAACCGCTTGTTGAAGGTAAAGGTAACGCCCTGATAAAGCGACTTTGCCGAGCTTTCCGTCGAGCGGATCTCGCCGACCCCCGAACCATCCGGCCGTTCGAATATCGCAGTGCCATTATAGAGACGCGGGTCATTGCGATTGACGAACCGCGTCAGCCGGGTCGATTTTGCGAGGTTGTAAGCAACGAGGATCGACGTGTTCGCGTAAACCTCGCGTTCGATGCTGGCGCTGTATTGAACGGTCCGCGGGTTCTTGAAATTGCGTTCAAAAACGGCAACGCCCGGATTGAACGGAGTGAACCCTGCGGTCGGGACTATTCCGGGATAAACGGGACAGCCATTTAAGCCGCCGGCCGGGGCTGATGATCCGCCACTGCACAGGAAATTCGCGAAAAAGATGTTTCCGGCGATCGCGCCGTCCGTGTTTCGCGGGCCGGCAACGACCAAGCCCGGAATGCGGGCGTAATAGATGCCTGCGCCAAGCCGGATCGCAGTCTTGCCGTCATCGCCCGGCGACCAGGCGAGAGCTACACGCGGTGCGAAGCCGTCCGTGAAGTCCGGTATCGAACCATCGGACGGGAAACGAGGATCGTCGACGAACTGCCCATACCGCGTATCCGAAACGTTGTTGATCGGATCGGGCTGATACTGAGCTTCCCAGCGGAACCCAAGATTGAGCGTCAGGTTTCGCCTGACCTGCCAATTGTCCTGGATGTAAAGGCCGGGCTCGATCGTCGTGTAAGCCTGTGTGCCGGCTTCCTCGACCGTCCGGTTGCCGATCGGGGCAAACTGAAGGTAAAGCTGAAGGGCCGCCGGGCTGATACCGTCAATGTAGTCCACAAATCCGTCGATCGCATCTTCAATGGTCGGAGCCGCGAAGATATAGCGGCCGCGGGCAAATCCGATAAAGGTCTGCGAAACGCGCGTACGGTTCAGGTCAAATCCGAACTTGATCGCGTGGTTGCCGCGGACGACGGTAAAGTTGTCGGTGAACTGAAGCCGGACGTCGTCTGACGGAACCGGTAGGAAGAACGGACGGCCGAAGCGGTACGAGATCGAACCGTCAAAGGTGCCGATGGTAGTGTCCGGCAGGTCCGGCCCATCGTAGAAACGCGGCCGCTCCTCTTTTGCCCACTGGAAGCGAAATTCGTTGAGCAGGGTCGGGCTGATCGTCGTTACGAGTTGAGCGATGAAGGAATTCGAATTGTTCGTCTCGCGTCCGTTTGCCGAAGTTCCCCAGGTCGGGACGTCAAAGGTGCCGTTTATCTGTTCAGCCCGGCTATAGTTATGCCGAAGCGTCAAGAGATTCTTGCTGTTGACGTTGATATCGACCTTGCCGAGAAGCACGTCAGCATCATTCGAGCGGTTAATTATGCCCTGCTCGCCGGGTGAGTTGAACCGCGTCGCGAAGATATTGACCAACAACGGATCGATGAAGTTCGGCTTGCTGCTTTCGCCGTCATTGCGTTCATAAGCGACGAAGAAGAACGCCTTGTCGCGTTTGATCGGCCCGCCGATGTTGCCGCCAAACTGGTAGTTCGTGAAATCCTCGACCGGCAGCCCGGCATCGACCGCATCCGGATTCTGGCTTGAGAGGTTCTGGTTGCGGAAGAATAGGAATGCCGCACCGGAAACTTCGTTGGTTCCGGACTTCGTCACAACGTTGATGAAGCCGCCCGAGCTTCGCCCGAACTCGGCCGAGGCGCCGACCGGAACTACTTGAAATTCTTTCACCGATTCAAGGCTGATCGTGAACGCCGGCCGCTGGCCGCCACGCTGCTCGCCAAAGAACGGGTTGTTTGCGTCCGAACCGTCGATCGAGACGTTGTTTTGAATCCCCTTTTGTCCATTGATGGTGATCTCGTCACCGTCCGGGCCCTGAACGATCGAAACACCCGGCGTAAGCAACGCGAACCGCGAAAAATCCCGGCGGTTGATCGGGAGATTTTCGACCGAACGCTGATTGAGCTGGGTCGACAGTTCCGTCCGGGCGATCTCGACGCTTTCAGACTCGGCGGAAACATCGACAGTTTCCTCGGTCTGCCCGACCTTGAGTTCGATGCGGAGGTTAAGCGTCTGGCCGATATTTACCTCGACGTTCTCAAGGATCGAACGGCCGAAACCGCTCGCCGATGTGGCCACCTGATAACGGCCGAGCGGAAGCAGAGGAGCAGTGAAAAACCCGTCCGAATTCGAATTGACCGAGCGTTCGAACCCGGTGGCTGAATTCTTGAGCGTGATGACGGCTCCGGGAACTGCAGCGCCATTCGGGTCAAGGACGGTACCCTGAATCGTACCGGTGGTTGCTTGTGATTGAGCGAGGGCCGTAATGGTGAGGCAGGCCGCGAGAAAAATAATCGAAAGTGTTCGTCTGATTGTGATCATTTGTTGTCCTCGCGAAGCGGCCGGGATGCAGGAAAGCCGCCCGGTCGGATCGATCGTGTAAATTTCTTTGCCGGCATTCTTCGGCGTCGGCGACCGTTAACAGTTTTGTAATCCGCGCGATTATATGCCTCTATGGTTATGGAAACAATCGCCGGGATGTTAAATCTTCCGGCTCCCGTTCATGTGCGGGAAAAGCAGTTGAAAATGGCGGTTTGTGGTAATATTTTCCTGTCTCCCCGTTCATGGGCAAGCCCCGTTCGATCCCGGTTTTCGGAGGAAAATTTGTATGCTCGCAAAGGTCGTCATCGTTCTAGGTGTACTTGGTGTATTGCTCGGGTTCGGCGTTGCCGTGGTTTCGGCTCTTCTGCCGGAGCTGACGAGCGGGCGAGTGAATTGGGAAGAGGCAGCACTCGGGATAATCCCCGGCGTGCTGGTGCTTATGGTCTCCTTCTTTGTCTTGGTGATCGGTGTCGTACTGCTGGTCGTCGGGAAAAAGAAGAAATAACCGTAGAAAAACAAGGAGGAAAGAGTGAAATTTGTAAGACCTGTAATTAGCGTTCTGGCATTTCTTTTTGCATTTGCGGCTTTTTCGGCTGAGGCCAACGCACAGCCGACCGATGCGCAGATCAAGCGCGATATCTCGGGGCCGAAGACCATTTCGGTAACATTCCGCGGCCCGGGCAAACGGGAATGGAGTTCGACATACAGCAAATATATTTGGTCGCGGAACTTCACCGCCAAAGTTCGAACGGATGATCCAAAGGTGAACGTGATAGTCACCGGAACCGCTTCCTATGATATCGTCGGCAGCCGCTACACATTCTGGCGAACCTTTATCACCTCGAACGAATATGAAGGCATACCGAACCCTACAAATGCGGATGTGAACGCATTGATCGAAAAATTTGGGCTTGAGAAGTTCATGGGGAATTATCGGTATAACCGTGTGATCGGCAAGGTGGAATCGATCGGGCTTTCCGAGACGCCCAATTTCGTTTGGCATAACCCGAACTCGGTTTCGTTCAATGTAACGGCCATCTATCGGGAACGAACAAATGACGTCGGGGGCAATGAGCGAATCTCTCAGGTCTTTGAGATCCGGCTTTACCGCACTGCGGTCGGAGTTGAATGGAACAATATGATCTCGACCGCCCGCGATCGGACGGTACTTAAGTAGCCCGATCCCGCAAACAAGCGATCAGCCGGCCTGAGTTCATGGCCGGCTTTTTCTATTCAGGGACGCTGAATAATGAAAAGCCGCCCGAAATTCGGTATATTCATAAATTCGGCCGAGAAATCGCCGACCGTAGGCAATGAAGCCCTTTTTTGTCAGAGACATCGCGATCGACCCGCCGCTTATCCTTTCACCGATGGCGGGCGTGACGGACTACGTCTTCCGGCGGCTGATCAAGCGGCGCGGCGGCGTTGGGCTCGTCGTCTCTGAGTTCATCTCGGTCGAGGGGCTGACCCGCGGAAATCCTAAATCGAAGCGGCAGATGCGGTTCGACGAGGAAGAGCGACCGTTTGCCGTTCAGATCTTTGGCGGCCGGCCGGAGCGGATGGCGATGGGGGCCGAAATGGCCGAGGAGGTAGGTGCGGACATTCTCGATGTGAACTGCGGCTGCCCGGCTCCTAAGGTCGTAAAGAACGGCGGCGGCTCCGGACTGCTTCGCGAACCCGACCGGCTTGAGGAAATACTAAAGGCGATCAAGCGGGCGATCTCGATACCGCTGACGCTCAAACTTCGGACCGGCTATTCCGATTCGAGCATCAACGTCGTCGATGTTGCGAAGATGGCGGAGCAATGCGGGGTTGAGCATATTCAGGTCCACGGCCGGACCCGCGAACAGGGCTACAAGGGCCTTGCCAATTGGGACCTGATCCGGCAGGTGAAGGAAGCCGTTTCGATACCTGTTTCAGGTAACGGTGACATTACCTCGATCGAATACGGGATGGAAAAATGGCGTGAATCGGGCGTCAACGGCATCCTGATCGGACGCGGGGCAATGCAGAACCCTTGGATCTTTCGGCAGTTTGAGGACGTGCTTGCCGGCCGCGAGCCGTATCAGCCCGATCTCGCGGAAAAGAAGGCCGTTCTGCTTGAGTTCTTTGAGATGTGCCTTGGCGAGATGCCGGAAATTGTTGCCCTCGGCAAGATGAAGCAGCTAGCCGGCCAATTTACCAAAGGGCTGCCGGGCGGAGCCGCGTTCAGGCAAACGCTTTACCATTCGCACTCCGAGCAGGAGATACTCGACAATATCTCCACGTATTTCGAGAGTATCGAAAAAAGAAACCTTTTTGACGATTCTTGCGTCAAAGACAGTGATCTTGAGATCACGTCTTGCGAGGCCTTTTCGAGCGAAACCCGCTCGGAGGCCGTCGGTGTATAGAACGAACACTACCCGGAGAAAAAAATGAAGAGATTTATGCAGAAAGCGGGCATTTCCCTTGCCCTCGTTACGTTGTTTGCGGCATCGCTATTTGGCCAGAAAATGACGGCCGAGGAGATCATTGCCAAGCATCTTGATTCGATCGGCACGGCCGAGGCCCGAGGAGCGATCAAAGACATGGTCGCCCGCGGAACTGTAGTTTACACGGCCCTTCGTGCCGGCGGTGCCGGCGGCGACGGTGCGTTTGTCATTGCATCCGAAGGTAACAAGTCGCTGCTCGGGATGACCTTCAGAACGCCGGATTATCCGGGTGAGACGTTCATTTTCGATGGCCAGAAGACGAAGGTTGCGTTCGCGGTAAGCAACTCGCGGTCTTACCTCGGCGACTATTTGTTCCGCTATGACAACATCATAAAAGAAGGCCTTCTCGGCGGAACTTTGATCCACGGTTGGCGGCTGCATAACGCCACCGGGACGAATGCACGTGTAAAAGCCGACGGGAAGAAGAAGATCGAAGGCCGCGAGACGCTTGTGCTCGACTACAATCCGCGAAAAGGCTCGGATGTCAGCATCAAGATCTACATCGATGCTGAGACCTTTCGTCATGTCCGAACCGAATACAACGCGCGGATCCCGGCCCCGCAAGGCCCGACCGTAGATAGTTCCTCGCAGCAGCGAGAGGTCAGGCAGACGCTGGTTGAAGATTTCGGTGATTTCAAAGAGGAGAAGGGTCTTACGCTGCCGCACAGCTACAAGATGTATCTTCGGATGGAAGACGCTCGTGGCGTAAGGGAATATGAGTTCAAATCGACCTTCAGCGAGTTCTTCTTCAATCAAGGGCTGGATCCGAATTCGTTCAGCGTGAACTAGGCAACTTTAGAGGTTTGCTTTTGATGAGGATCGTGATCCCAATATTCCTATTGGCGGCGTTCGGCGCTTTGCTGACGCCGCCCTCTTTTGCTCAGCGGCCATCGCGGACACCCGCTCCTTCCGTTGCCGCCGCCGATGTTTCCGCGACGCCGGCATTTGCTGAGGTGCTTCTTCGGAAGGTCGAGCTTGAGGCTGAACTCGAAGGGCTCTTGATCGAATACACCGACGAGTTTCCGCGGGTCGTCAACCTAAAACACGAGGTCGGGCTGCTGAATGCGGAGATCGAAGGTCTTCGCAAGGTTCCCGCCGAACAATCCGGGAAATTAACGCTGGCTTTGGGGAAATTGCTGGTCAAGCGGGCCGAGCTTTCGACCGATCTCTGGGTGCTGCTGAAGACCTACAAAGAAGAGCATCCGGATGTGAAGCGGGCCAAACGCCGTGTTGAGATCTATTCGAACGCGATATCGGCGATCCTAAAGTAACTCGTCGTCACCGGACGATTCGCCGATAACCCTGTAAAGCCCTGAGGCGTCTGCTTTTGCGACCTGCTTTGTTGAGGGCAGAGCGGCCACTTCAACCTCGATCCGAGCGTTGGTGCGGATAACGGTTATCCGGTCGCCAATGCGGATGTCCTTTCCCGGTTTCGTCGTCAGGTCATTGACGAGTATCTTACCCGCCTCGCAAAGTTCTTTCACCAGCGGTCTGCGCAGCACCAACCGACTTGCTTTCAAGTAAACATCAAGCCTCATAACAAAAAATAAGGGCGTCCAAATGGACGCCGCTATTGTAGCAGTTGAACCGAATTCCTATTGATTGTCCGACTTCGTGTTCGAGCGTTCCTCGGCGAAGAGTATCGGGGCGACCTCCGGGCGATACGAATCGTTGATCTTGATGTAGGCATCCTCGCGGAGTTTGGCAAAGTACTTTTTCGTTTCTTCGGGCAATTTTTCCTGCATTCTCGCAAGCCGTACGGCGTTCTCGTCAAAACCGCTTTCATTGCTCGCGGCCGAGCGGGCGTCGATCTTAAGAATGACAACTCCGATCTGGTCGATCTCGATCGGGTCGGTATATTCACCGACCTTTTTGCCGGCGATCGCCTTAGCGAATTTCTCATCAAGCTCTTTTACATCATATTCCTCGAGCTTTCCGCCGCTGGCTGCAGCGTTTGGCCGATCCGACGTCTCGGCGACAAGCTTGAGGAAATCTGCACCGCCGCGTAGCTGCTGGACGATCTCGGTTGCTCTTTGCCGAACCGAACCCTCCGAGCGGCCGGCGAAGCCAAGGAAGATCTCGCTGAGCGTGACTGTCTCAGGTTTCGTGAAGCGAGCCTTGTGCGTGTTGAAATATTCCTGCAGTTGTTTAGGGTTTGCTTCCCAATATACCTTTCGCTGAACGTCCTGCTGGATCACGAATTCGCGCGTGATCTGCCGCCGCCACATCTCGCGGATCTCGTCCGGGTCAACGTTATTCTTCCGCATTTCGGCAAAAAGAGCGTCGAGCGTCTTCAGTTTGTTCTGCTCCATCACCTGGAGAAATCGCTGGTTGACCGATTGATCTACCTCGCGGTCGATGTTCAGTTCCTTGCCGCGTTGGAGAATAAGTTCTTCGTTTATCAGGCTCGCGATCAGCTCACCCTTCTTGCCGGAAAGTTCCTGTTCAGCAGCTTCGCGGGTCTTGCCCTGTTCGACTCCGGCCTCGACCAGAGATTTCATCTCGCGTTTCACCCGCGAGAGCGTGATGACGCCGTCATTTACCTGTGCGATGACCTCATCGACCACGCGTTCTTCGGTTTCCTGGGCAACCACCGAGCCGGCGGCCGCGAACATTACGAATGCTGCTAATACTGCGGAAAGATATCGGTTCATTTTGTTTTTCATTGCTCGAAAATGGACTTTTTCGCCGTTTGACGGGTTTTGATGCGATAAACCTGCTCAGGGTTTGTCCCGGAGAGTTCCGTCGATCGAGAAAAAGCCTTTCAAAACCCTAAATAATACCATTTCTTTTGCGGATTTTCCGATTCCCGGCAATGGTTTAGCCGCGAATTGTCTCAAGTACATGGCGGACGACCGAAAGCGGCTCGAGCCCGTTAAGCGGAAACCGCAGTATCCCGGAAGGCGAAAAGGTTACGTCCTCGCCGTTTTCGACCATTGCCATCAGCCGCTCCGGGTTCACTTTTGAATTCTGGCTGAGCTTTACGGCGGCCCCTTCGGCAACGCGGTCGATCGACACTACATTCATCGATTCGGCCAGCCGGCGAAGCGAACTGAACCCGAGCAGTGATTCGACCGAATCGGGCAAGCGGCCATAGCGGTCCTCGATCTCACTTCGGATCTCGGCGATCTCCTCACCCGAACCGGCCGCCGAAATGCGTTTATAGGTACGGAGCCGCTGCGAGGTATCGGCAATGTATTCGTGCGGGATCGTCAGGTCGAGCCCGAGGTTTATCGTGACCGGTGTTTCGTCCTCGACCTCCTCGCCGCGGAGTTCGGCCACGGTTCGCTCGAGCATTCGCGTGTAGAGGTCAAATCCGAGAGCGTCAAGATGTCCGGATTGCTGCCCGCCGAGCAGATTGCCCGCACCGCGAAGTTCGAGGTCGAGGGCGGCGATGCGGAAGCCCGCCCCTAGGTCGGAGAACTCGCGGATCGCGGCCAGCCGGCGACGTGCGATCGGCGTCAGTTCAAGTTCGCTCGGGATCAGAAGGTAAGCGTACGCACGCCGGTCCGAACGCCCAACTCGGCCGCGAAGCTGATAAAGCTGCGAAAGGCCGTAGTTGTCGGCCCGGTTGATGATGATGGTGTTTGCCCGCGGGATGTCGATACCGTTCTCGATGATTGTCGTCGCCACGAGAACATCGTATTTGAAGTCGATGAAGTCGAGCATCACCTGCTCCATCTGCTTCTCGTTCATCTTTCCGTGGCCGATGGCGATGCGAGCCTCGGGCACGATCTTCTGGATCAATGCACCGATCGAATCGATGGTCTCGACCCGATTGTGGATGAAAAATACCTGTCCGTTGCGTGCCATTTCAAGCTCGATGGCCGAGCGGATGACGCTCTCGCCAAACTGGACGACCTGAGTATTGATGGCCAGCCGGTCTCGCGGCGGCGTCTCGATAACGGACATATCGCGGATGCCCATCAGCGACATATTGAGCGTCCGCGGGATCGGCGTTGCTGAAAGTGTCAGCACGTCCACCTTTTTCCTGAGCTGTTTGAGCTTTTCTTTGTGGGCGACACCGAAACGCTGCTCTTCATCGACGACGACGAGCCCGAGCTTCGGGAGCGTGACGTCGTTCGAGAGGATCCGGTGCGTGCCGATCAGGACATCGACATCCCCTTTCTCAGCGGCCGCTACGACGTCGGTCTGCTCTGCCTTCGATCGGAACCGCGAGAGCAACTCGGTCTTTACCGGAAAGGCGGCGAAGCGTTTCGTGAACGATTCAAAGTGCTGATAGGCAAGAATGGTCGTCGGGGCGAGTATCGCGACCTGTTTGCCGTCCATCACTGCCTTAAAAGCAGCACGCATCGCGACCTCGGTCTTGCCGTAGCCGACATCGCCGACTATCAGCCGGTCCATCGGCCGCGGCGATTCCATGTCTGCCTTGACGTCGTCGATCGCCTTTGCCTGGTCCGGCGTCAGTTCATAGGGAAATGCGTCCTCGAACTCGTGCTGCCACGGAGCGTCCGGCGAGAATGCGTAGCCCGAAACGAGCTTCCGCTCGGCGTAGAGCTTGAGAAGCTCGTCGGCCATGTCGCGCATCGCCCGCTTTGCTTTGGCCTTCGTTTTCTGCCAGCCGAGCCCGCCGAGCCGATCGAGCGTCGGCGATGCTGTCTCGCCCGAGGCGTATCGCGAAACAAGGTCGAGCCGTTCGACCGGCACGAAGAGCTTCGCATCGTCGGCATAAACGAGCAGCATGAACTCGCGTTCGCCGGCGGGCGAGGCGATGGTCTGCAGCCCGTCGAACCGGCCGATGCCGTGGTCGATGTGGACAACGTAGTCGCCTTGTTTCAGGTCGCGAAAATCCGAAATGAACGCGCCGACGCGGCGTTTTCCGCTCGCCCGGCTCGAACGGACAGCTGCCTGCGGCCGGATCGTATTTCCGAATATCTCCGCCTCGGTAACAACGTCAAAGCCTTCATCCGCCAGCGAGAATCCGCCGGTCAGGCTGCCGACGCGGACCGTCCCGGCGGGAGCGTCAATGCTGTACTCGCGAAGTATTTCCTCGATGCGCTCGGCCATACCGTGCGTCGCAGCGACAATGCTCGGCGTCCGATTCTTGAACTCCGATACGAAGGCCTTTATGTCGCCGTTGAACTGACGTGCGGGCGGCGCGTGGATCGCAGCCTCGTCCCGGATCGCTGCCGTCGGGAAAAGAAACAGCGGGCTTGCCGAAATGCCCGACTCCGGCAATGCGTGATCCTCGTCGGTAGCAGCGGCGGCAACCCCGAGCGCCCGCATCTCGAGCCTCGGGCTGCGGCCTATGATCTCGCGAAGTCTTTCACCATCAAAGAAAAGCTCGTCGGGACGAAGGCCGATCTGTCCTGATGAAAGCGACTCGGCAAAATGCCGTGCCGTATTGGCGTGAAGCTCGGCGATCGCCGCCTCGGCCGCGACCGGTTCGTCGATCAGAAGCACGTGTTTGTCGAGATGGTCGAGAATGCCGGACCGCAGAGGCCGGATGAGCGGAAAAAGGAACTCCCAGCCGGAGAACGTCTCGCCGTGTTCGGCAAAGGCGAGCCGGTCGCGAAGCCCGCGGGTAAGCTCCGGCGAGGTGAACCGCTCTTCCGCCTCGGCGGCCCAGAGCCGCAGGTCGTCGGGCTCGGCCACAAGTTCACGCATCGGGGCAAGATCGACGGCATTGAGCTTACCGGTCGAGAGCTGCGTTCCGGGGTCGAAACTGCGGATCGAATCGAGTTCGTCGCCAAAAAAGTCGAGGCGAACGGGAAGTTCGCGGTCCGGCGGCCAGACGTCGATAATGCCGCCGCGGACGGAGAATTGCCCGATCGACGTTACCGGATCTTCGCGCACGTAACCGGCGGCGACGAGCTTTCGCATCAACTGCTCGGGCGGAAACTCGCTCCCGAGCGAGAGCCTGCAGCCCGCATCTGCAACATCGCCGGGCGAGACGATACGAGCTGCGAGTGCGGCCGCGGAGGTGATCAAAATATCGGGAGTTTCCGAAGCCAGTCGCCAGAGCGTTTCGGCGCGTGACCTTTCCGTGTCCGGGTGCGGCGAGGCACCGGAATACGGGTCGGTCTCAAAGGCAGGGAAGACGGCGATGCTCTCCGCGGTGCCGCCAAAATGATCGGCAAAGAACGCCAGATTTGCATTCCATGTTTCAAGGTCGCGCGTCTCGGGCGTCACGATCACTACCGGACGGCCGATGGCCTTTCGCAGGCGGGCAGCGAAATAGGCCTTTGCCGGGATCGACGTCAGCCCCGAGAGGCAAACGGACTCCGCACCGCCGCGGAGAGCAGCGACAAGGTTTTCGAATGTTTCCTGTTCAGCTTCCGTCATCCCAAAGTGCGCGCACGCCTGCCCGGAAAGGGAATCGCCTCCCCTTGTGTCCGGTGACAATTTACCTCAACGCATTAACGCGAGTTCCGTTTATTCCGCCGCGGCCAAACGCTCCTTCAGCTCAATGCCGCCGCGGATGTTGACCTCCCGCTGCGGGAAGGGCACTTCAACTCCGTGTTCGCGGAACTTCTTGATTATCGCAAAATTGAGGTTGCTTCGGAAAAGCCCGGGGCGATGAAGCCTTGCCCGGCTCCATGCACGCAGCTCGAAGTTCAGCGAGTTGTCGCCAAATTCGAGAAAGCGGACCGACGGCGGCGGGCTCTGAAGAACGTCATCGTCCTCCTTGGCGGCCTCAAGCAAAAGCTTTTCGACGAGTTCAAGATCCGAGTCGTAGCCGACGCCGACCGGGATCTTGAAGCGAACGGCCCCGCCTTCAAGGCTCCAGTTGATGACGTTCTCCGAGATGAACTTGCTGTTCGGGACGATGATGGCGATATTGTCGTTCGTTCGGATGGTCGTGCTGCGGGCTCCGATGTGCGTGACCTCGCCGTGGACGTCATCTACCTCGATGCGGTCGCCGACCTTGATCGGCCGCTCGAAAAGGATGATCAGGCCGCTGATGAAATTATTCGCAACATTCTGCAGGCCAAAACCGACACCGATACCGATGGCACCGGCGAGCACGTTGAGTGTCGTCAGGTCGATCCCGATCGTTTGCAGCAGGATCAAGAAGCCGATAACGAAGATGAGATAGCGGACGATCGTCCCGATCGCCTCGCGGGCACCGATGTCGAGCCGCGTCCGCGTCAGCACACGGTCGATCAGCAATCGCCGGAGCTTCGATGAAAGATAGACAAGGAGGAGCGTGAACGCCAGCACGTAGAGAATGCTGAGCGGCGTTATCTTCGCATTGCCGAGCGCGAATAAGTTGTAGTTCAGGAACCGAAAGACCGGCTCAAGCGAATCGGCGAGAACTTGCTGCATTAACCCTCGAGTTTAAACCAGCCGGGCGGCGACGCCAAAATTTGCCCTTCCGGCTTCACTCGTTTGTTATCGTTCGATGGTGGTTTATATTAAATGTTTACGCGAAATCGAAAGCAATGAGCATAACCCCATTTGACGAGATAATCGAACAGAACGACCAGACCGCCGCACGCCGCGAGCACCTTGAAAAGCTGCGGGAACTGGTTGGCAATCCGTATCCGAACAAGTTCGGCCGAAGCACGCTCTCGGGTGAGGAGGACACGATCACCCGGCTGCTTGCTCATCCTCCGGTTGCGGAGATCAACGCCGAAATGCATGCGATCCTTGCATCGCTCGGCGAGGGCGAGCGGCCGCCGGCGGAAAAGAAGGACGCACTGAATGAGAGGTTGAAGGCTCTTGGAAATGTCCGCATCGCCGGCCGGATGGCCGTCCCGCCGCGGGTGATGGGCAAGGCCGCGTTCGTCCATCTTTCGGACGGCATCTCGCGGCTGCAGGTTTACGTCCGCAAGCAGGACGCCGTCGCCATCAGCAACGCGACCGGCGAAGCGATCGACGAACATGGCAAGGCGTGGGAGGTTTTCGGCTACCTTGACCATGGCGACTTTATTGGCGTCGAGGGTTATCTTTTTATCACCAACACGGGCGAGCTTTCGGTCCACGTTGAGAAGCTCCAATTCCTCGCCAAGGCAATGCTCCCGATGCCGGACAAAATGCACGGCATCGCCGACCCCGAGATCCGCCAGCGGCAGCGATACGCCGACCTGATCGCCTCGAGCCTTCAGATCGAGCACGACGGCCTGACGACCCGCGAGGTCTTTGAACGCAGAGCAAAGCTGATATCTTCTATCCGCCATTTCCTCGAAGACCATGGCTATATCGAGGTCGAAACGCCGATGCTGACACCAAAGGCGACCGGTGCCGCCGCAAAGCCTTTTGTAACGCACCACAACGCGCTCGACATCGACCTCTACGCCCGCATTGCGCCCGAGCTTTATCTAAAGCGGCTGGTCGTCGGCGGCTTCGAAAAGGTTTACGAACTCAACCGCAACTTCCGCAACGAAGGCATCAGCTACAAGCACAATCCCGAATTCACGATGCTCGAGTTCTACTGTGCCTATATGGACGTCAACGGCATGATGGATTTCTGCGAGGAGTTGCTTCGCCAATCCGTCATGAAAGCAACTGGCGGGCTGGTTGTTGAATACGAAGGAACGATGATCGATTTCAGCAATTTTCGGCGACTTTCGATGGCAGAGGCTGTCACAGGCGGAAACCCGAGCGGTAGCGAGGGTGTCCTTTCGGATGCCGAATTGCTCGAACGTTTCGAAACCGATGTCGAGCACACGCTGATCCAGCCGACCTTCATCATCGATTTTCCGAAGTCCATCTCGCCGCTCTCAAAAGCCTCACCCGAGAACCCGCAGATCGCCGAGCGGTTCGAGCTGTTTATCAATGGCATGGAGGTCGCAAACGGATTTTCGGAACTCAACGACCCCCGCGAGCAATACGACCGCTTTGCCGACCAGATGCAGGCACGCGAACGCGGCGACGAAGAGGCGATGGTGCTCGACGAAGACTACATCCGAGCCTTGAGTTACGGCATGCCGCCCGCCGCGGGCATCGGCATCGGCATCGACCGCCTGACGATGCTCCTCACAAACAAACACTCCATCCGCGACGTCATCCTCTTCCCCCACATGCGCCCGGAAAGAAGATCAGCCACAGAGGACACAGAGAGTGCAGAGTAAGATTGTTCGACGACCACGAAACCTAAAGCCCACGGGCGAGGCCGAATGCGGAATCCCGTGTTTCGAAGAAGCATAGTTTTCCAGGTCGCCATAGGCGACGAATGTTAAAGCCCGCGGGTGAAGCGAGGAGTGGGGTCCCTTGTTTCGAAGAAGCATAGTTTTCCAGGTCGCCAACGGCGACAAATGTTAAAGCCCGCGGGTGAAGCCGAAGGCGGAGCCCCGGGTAACCTCTTGCCGTTGACTTATGTTGGCGTTGGCAACGGGACTGCATCAACGAGAATCTTAACGACCGAAGCCCCAAAACTGAACATGGAACAAAATATGAAAGGACTGAATTTACTGCTCGCTGCTATCTTTGCGTTTTTGTTGGCAGGAGTTCCAGTTTTCGGTCAGGACAAGCAGGTTGTTATCGAGCGGGTCGAAATAAACGGCAAAGCGGTAACAAACGATCTGCGTGTTCGCATCAAAACAAATGATGTGGAGTATGAGGCCAAGACGAATGCAGAGGGATTCATTGTTCCGGCTGAGGCCCTTGCAGCCAGCGTTGACAATTTGGTTGACGTAATAATTATCGTCGGCGATCACGTCCTAAGCTTTTCCGATCTCCATACGTCGAATTTCAATGTCCACTGGCAACTTCTTGGTGTGAACACTCCACCGTTCGACCCCCCAACTGACGCAGACCTAGTTTATTTCATTCATTTCGCCGGCGAGCCCGGCCGCGTACGTTCCGTTGCCATAACTTACGACAAAAAACCGCAATAGTCTTTGGAATTATCGTCTTTTTTCCAGTCCGCGGCCGGTTTGGGACAGGCCGCGGACTCCTGGCGCTCTTCTGCGGTTGAATTGCCCTACTTGGTCACGACGTAATACGTGTTCATTGCGTCGTGTTCGAGGTGGTTGATCTGGACGTTGGCGAAGCCGGCCTCGCGCATCATTTTCTCAGCCAGTTCCTCGCCCCACATCGCTCCGAGCCCGTCGCCGCCTTGTGCGAGCGAGACGGTCATGCAGTGCATACACGAAATTGTGTAAAGCCACGGAGCGACCGGCAGCTCGAGGTTCTTCTCGAGATGCGACGAGCCGGTGATGTCCTGCACCAGATAAACGCCGTCGGGCCGAAGGGCCTGATTGATGCTCCGGAGCATTCCCGCCGGGTCGGCCTGGTCGTGGATCGCGTCAAACGACGTGATCAGGTCGTACGCCTCGGTCTCGCCGATGTTGGCCGCGTCGCGGACCTCAAAGCGGACGTTCGTGAGTCCCTTGGCCTTCGCATCAGCGGTTGCCCGGGCGATGCCTTCCTCCGAAAAGTCGTAACCGGCAAAGCGGCTGTTCGGGTACTTCTCGGCGAGGACCGTCATCGCACGGCCCGAGCCGCAGCCTACGTCGAGAACGTCGATGCCCGCCTCGAGCTTTTCTTTCAGCCCGGGAACGATCGGGATGATGTGTGGTTCAAGTGCCGCAACGATCGTCTGAGCGCTTTCGGCCGCCATCACCTCATGAAACCGCGGATATTCCGAATAAGGCACCCCGCCGCCATTGCGGAAGCTTTCGATCAGCTTGTCCTCAACTCCTGCAAGCACCGGGACGAATTCCATCG
>ERZ761602.3701-NODE-3701-length-21099-cov-13.127732_pt1 | contig 21099 bp, 19 predicted proteins | sample MGYA00512165_ERZ761602 | MGnify/ENA primary metagenome ERZ761602 (study PRJEB28899, sample SAMN02445085) | bioreactor sludge metagenome | biome: EBPR sludge; isolation source: Thorneside wastewater treatment plant | place: Australia: Brisbane, Thorneside...
GCCGCGCCGGCGAAGCGGCTCAGCACGAGCACGCCCTGCTCGTCGTCGCGCGCCGCGACGAACTCCTTGCACACGAGATTCATGCCGTCATGCAGGCTGGTGACCACGCAGACGTCGGCAGCCCGGAACAGCTCGTTGACCGCGTCGTGCCCGTGGTGCTGGGCCAGCAGGTGCACGGGCACGTATCCCGGGCGTCCAAAGCGCTGGTTGATGCGCTCGGCCAGGCGCTGCACCCGCTCCTGGAAGTTGCGGTACTCGTCGAGTGCGCTGCGCGTGGGCGCAGCCACCTGGACGAAGACGAACCGGCCTTGCCATTCGGGCCACTTCTCCAGCAAGCGCTCCACGGCATTCAGGCGTTCGAGGATTCCCTTGGTGTAGTCGAAGCGGTCGACTCCGACCGCCAGACGGGCGTCGGCCGGAAGCGCCAGCCGCTCGAAGACGCGTCGGCGGCACTCGGGCACCGGCGTGGCCATCGTGGGATCGTCGGGCTCGGGCCAGGCTATCGAGATCGGGTAGCTCTCGACCAGGGTTTCCTTCTCGCGGTAGGCGATCGTCGAGTGCTCGTGCTCGATGCGCGCCTCGAGGTAGCGGTCCACCGTCTCGATGAAGTTCTTGCCATGGAATCGCGTGTGGAAGCCGAGGATCGTGCTGCCGAGCAGGCCCTGCAGGATCTCGGAGCGCCACGGGCAGATGCCGAAGGACTCGGGGTTCGGCCAGGGGATGTGCCAGAAGGTGATGATGGTCGCCTGGGGCAGCTTCTCGCGCACCATGGCCGGCAGCAGCGCGAAGTGGTAGTCCTGGACCAGGACGACCGGATCGTCACCGCGCGCCTCGGCCAGGACGGCGTCCGCGAAGCGCTGGTTCACCGCCCGGTAGGCCTGCCAGTCGGACTCCCGGAAGACCGGGCGCACGTGCGCGACATGGCACAGCGGCCACATGCCCTCGTTCGCGAAGCCGTAGTAGTAGCCCTGCTCCTCCTCGGGTGTGAGCCAGACGCGACGCAGCCAGTACTCCTGATGGTCCGGCGGCACGGCGACGCGGTCGGCCGCGTCCACCACGTCGCGGTCGGCGCTGCCGCTGCCGTGTGCCACCCAGGTGCCGGAGCAGGCGCGCATCACCGGCTCGACCGCCGTCACCAGGCCGCTCGCCGGACGCTTGACCACGACGCCAGCTTCGGCGCGCTCGTGGATGTAGGGTTCACGGTTCGAGACGACGATCACCTGGTCGCCCGCCAGCTGGGTGCGCAGCAGCGTGCGCAGCCGCTCGGCATCCCACTCGGCCTCCGGTCCCTGGGCGCGGCGATACTCATCCTCGAGGTCGCGAAGGCGCGAGCGCAGCTCGGCGGCCAGCGGCTGCAATTCGGGGGCCGGCGCCAGGGGGGTCAGGATGCCCTCGCCACGCATCAGCGCGCGCGCCCCCTTGACCCAGCCGTGCCAGCTGATCTGTGCCACCGTGACGGTGATCAGCGCGATCACCACGCCCAGTGCCGTGATGAGCGCGATGAGATAGCGGCGAGTGTCCTGGCTGCGGTGGTCGATGAAGCTCAGGTCGTGCAGCAGCACGAGGCGGCCGACCAGTTCGGTCTGTCCATCGGCCGGCGCAGGCGCCAGACCCGCGGCCGCGAGGGCCTGGTCCGGCGTGAGGCTCAGGTCGGGCACGAAGTCCTGCGGCAGCTCCACCGCCGGTGCGGCCGGGCGGGCCGCGCGAATCTCGTGGGCACCGACGTGCACGGCGCCACCGGCCAGCGGCAACCGCGGATCGCCTTGGCCGGCCAGCGCGGCGGCCTGGGCGCAGTCGAGCGAGCGCGGGAATCGCTCCGTGCCGAACAGCAACTCGTTGTCCGGGCGGCACAGGCCGATGGCGAACAGCCGCTCGTCCTGGACGACACGATCGAAGAGCGTGCGCAGCCGTTCCGGACGGCCAGTCAGCAGCGCGTCCGCAACGGAGTCGGAGAGCGTGTTGGCCACGAGGATCCCGCGGCTGTTCAGATCGCGGCTGAACCAGCGCAGAGTCACCTGGTCGAGCACCGGCACCGCCACGTAGGCCGCCGCGATCAGCGCCACCAGAAGCGGCAGCAGGAAGCGCAGCTGCAGCCGCAAGGTGCGCAGAGCCAGTGTCGGCCGCCACGTCCAGCGCTTGCTGAGACTCGAGGTGGTCATGGATGCGATCGGTGCATATTTGTACGAATAGATAGGACCGGAAAGGTTCCGATTCAAGTGACCTGCCCCACGTTGGTCGCGAGGAGGGTCGGGCTCGGCAGGGTGCTGCCTGCCGCGCACGCTGGCGACCAACGAATCCGCACCCCGCTTCGTCGTCCGGCCTCCCGCCGAAGCGAGGCGCGTCATGCAGGCCGCGCGCCCTCGGCGGGCCATCGGCAGTCGGCGGGATGGCGGACGACCCGGGTGGCGATGGCCCAGGCCGGCAACCCGTCTAGGGCCGACCCTGGTCGAGCCTCCACGCTCGCCGGTCCGGGCGCGTCGTGGCGCCGGCCTCTCGATCGCGACCAAGCTCGCCTTCGTGCACCAGCTTCTGCAACGGCACATCGGCTCGGCGCGGCGTCGATGGGCATCGCGGCAGGGCCGACGCTCCAGCGGCTCGCCGTCGCCGCACCTGCAAGCGCTCACCCGGGGCGACGAGCGAGCGGGAGCTCGACCTCAACCTCCCAAGCGCCTCCGCTAACATCGATCCCGTTCAAACTGCGAGGACCGCTGCTTGGCCAGGATCCTGCTGCTGTACTGGAGCGGCTACGGGCACACCCGCCGCATCTGCGAGCGCGTCCAGGGCCTCCTGCAGGCGCGCGGGCACTCGGCCGAGGTGGCGGCGCTGGACAGCGGCGTCGATGCCGCGGCCGCAGACGTGGTCGTCATCGGCGCCAGCATCCGCCACGGCAAGCACGACCCCTCCGTCGTCGACTTCATCCGCCGGCACCAGCAGCTGCTGGAGTCGAAGCCGAGCGCGTTCTTCTCGGTCAGCCTCGTGGCGCGCAAGCCCACCAAGAACCGGCCGGAAACCAACCCCTACCTGAAGGCCTTCGTCGCCGGCAGCCCCTGGAAGCCGCGCCTGCTCGGCGTGTTCGGCGGCGAGCTCGACTACCAGCGCTACGGAGCCTTCGACCGCGCCGCGATCCGCTTCATCATGTGGCTGACGAAGGGACCGCGCGACCCGCACACCAAGGTCGTGTTCACCGACTGGGCCGAGGTCGAGCGCTTCGCCGGTCGCGTGGACGATCTCGCCGCGGGCAACCGCGCCTGACACGGTGGGCAGCGGCGCCGACAGGCTGCGCGACCGGCAGCACCTGCTCGTCGCGCTGCTGTGCCTCTGGCTGATCCTGACGAGCCCCTGGATCGGGATGCATCGGCGGATACCCGAGGCCGCGACCTGGCTCGACTGGGCGCACGTGGGGCTCGGCTTCGCCGTCGCCCTGCTGGCCGTCACCTACACGGCGACCTGCGCGCGCGGCGGGACCTGGCGGCAGTACCTCCCGCTCTCCGGCGACGGCCCCGGCGCGATCGCACGCGACCTCGGCGGCCTCGTCCGGGGGCGCATTCCGTCTGCCGGGGGCGCCGGCCTGTTCTCGTTGATCGAGGGGCTGCTGCTCCTGGCCCTGCTGGCAACGGCCGCGACCGGCGTCGCGTGGTTCGTCCTGCAGGGCACGGACTCGGTGCTGGCCTGGCGGCGGTGGCACGTCGTCGCGGTGCGGGGCCTCGTCGGACTGATCGTGCTGCACCTCGTCGCCGTGTCGCTGCACCTCGTCGAGCTGATCCGCGACTAGGGTCGGGTGACGCGGCGCCGATCGCGGCGCTGCGGCCTCGCTCGCGCCGCGCGAGCACTCAAGCGCCGCGTGCGGCCGGGACGATCGTCGGCCGGCCGCAGGGCAGGAACTGTCCGCGGCCGGCCCTTCCGCGGAACTGGCGCCCGTCCCACACGATGTCCCCGCGCGACAGGGTCAGCCCCGGCCAGGCCTTCAGCCGCATGCCCTCGTAGGGCGTGTAGTCGACCGCGTGGTGCAGCAGCTCGTTGCGCACGATCGTCTCGCGCTCGTCCCAGATCACCAGATCGGCATCGCCGCCGACGGCGATCGTGCCCTTGCGCGGATGCAGCCCGTAGACCTTGGCCGGATGCGTGGCCGTCAGCTCGACGAACTTCTCGAGCGTGATGCGCCCGGCGAGCACGCCCTCCGAGTACAGCAAGGGCATGCGTGTCTCGATGCCCGGAATGCCGTTGGGGATGTGCCGGAAGGCCACTTCCTCGCCGCCCGGCTTCTTGCCTTCGACGCCTTCGTAGCGGAACGGCGCATGGTCGGAGGAGAAGACAGTGAACAGCCCGTCGCCCAGGCCGTTCCAGATCACCTCCTGGTTGGCCTTGTCGCGCGGTGGCGGGCTGCACACGCAGCGGGCCCCGGTGTAGCCGTCGTCGAGGCCGAGGTCCTGCGCGGTGAGGAAGAGGTACTGCGGGCAGGTCTCGGCGAACACGCGCAGTCCGTGGGCGCGGCCCCAACGGATCTGCTCGACCGCCTCGCGCCCGGAGACGTGCACGATCAGGATTGGCACGTCGACCAGTTGCGACAGCGACATCGCCCGGTGCGTCGCCTCGCGCTCGACGAGCATCGGCCGGGCATGCGCATGAAAGCGCGGAGCCGTGCGGCCGGCGGCTTCCAGGCGGCGCGTGAGCCACTCGATGCAGTCCGAGTTCTCGGCGTGGATCATCGCCATCGCGCCGTGGCGCCGCGCGACCTCGAGGACGTCGAGGATCTGGCCGTCGTCCAGCTTCAGGTCGTCGTAGGTCATGTAGATCTTGAAGGACGTGTAGCCGGCGGCGATCAAGGCCGGCAACTCCGTCTCGAGCACGTGCGGCGTGGGGTCGCTCACGATGAGGTGGAAGGCGTAGTCGACATGCGCCTTGCCCCCGGCGCGGCGGTGATAGTCGTCGACCGCCGCCTGCAGGGAACTGCCCTTCTGCTGCGCGGCGAAGGGGATCACCGTCGTGGTGCCGCCGCAGGCGGCCGCACGGGTGCCGGTATCGAAGTCGTCGGCCATGCGCACGGGCGGTGCCATCGGCTGGTCGAGATGGCAGTGCGCATCGACGCCGCCCGGTGTCACCGTGCGACCGGCGGCGTCGATCTCCTCGCGACCGGCGGCCAGGCCCCGCCCCAGCTGCTGGACGATCCCGTCGCGGATGCCGATGTCGGCGGCGAACACGTCCGCGGCGGTGGCGACGCGCGCGTGGCGGATGACCAGGTCGAAGGCGGTGCTCATGTCTCAGGTCCTGCCCATCAGGGTCGCAAGCGCGGGATGCAGGCCCTGATGGGCCTTGGCCGGTGGCGGGCTGAGGCTGCCGGCGGTGCGTGCGACGAACTGGGCGCGGGCCAGCGACTCGGCCATGCGGACCGCGCTGCCCACCCCGTCGATCAGGGGCACCGGCACCCGGTTCGCGATGTCGCGCGCCAGCCCGGCCAGCGGTGCGCCGCCCAGGATGATGCTGTCGGCGCCGTCCTTCTCGACGCAGGTGCGGCACAGGTCCAGCAGGGCCTGCGCGGCTTCCTCGCGCACCGAGCCGATGCTGCTGAAGCCCTGGCTGAGTCCGCGGTAGCCGGTCAGGCGGGCGCCCATCCCGTACTGCTCCACCGCCTGCACGTACCACGCGCCGATGCGCTCGGAGATGCCGACGATCGCGAAACGCCCGCCCATCAGGAAGGCGGCGGCGAGCGCGGCCTCGGTGAGGCCGATGACCGGGATCGGCAGCAGTTCCTTCGCGGCGCCCACGCCCGGGTCGCCGAAGGCCGCGATGACGGCCGCGTCGTGCCCCTCGTGGTGCTGGGCCAGCAGTTCGAGCGCCGCGCAGGCACCCACGGCCGCCTCGGCGGGCGTCTCGATGTACGCGACGCCGTACGGCGCCGTGAGCACCGTCAAGGTCGTCTGCGCCAGCGCGGCGCGCTCGGCCTCGCTGCGGATCAGCGCGGTCACGCTCTCGGAGATGTTGGGGTTCACGAGCAGCAGCTTCACGGGAAGTCCTCAGCGTGTGGCGACCTGCGCCTTCGCGCGGTCCCAGAGGGCGAGCGCGGCGGCCTGGGCTTCGTCGCGGATGCGGTCCTCCTCGACGCGCAGCGCGCGCCCGTTCTCCACGACGACTTCGCCGTGGACGATCACCATCGCGACGTCCCGTCCCTGGCCCGTGTGCACGAGGTTGCCCAGGGCGTCGATGCGCGGCGTCAGGTGGGCCCGCCGCATGTCGACGCACACCACGTCGGCCAGCCGCCCGGGAGTGAGCGCCCCGAGCTCGTCGCCCAGCCCCATGGCCTGGGCGCCATTCCAGGTGGCCATTCGCAGCATCGCGGCAGGCTGCCACTGAGCGTCGATGCACCCGGACTGGATCCGGCCCATGCACAGCGCCCAGCGCATCACCTCGATCATGTCGGCGTGCATGTTGTCGGTGGCCAGGGCGAGGTGCACCCCGGCGTCGTGCATCGCGCGAGTCGGCGCGATGCGCCCGCCCGTCGCGTTGCCCTTGGGCACGTGGGCCAGGTGGATGCCGGCGGCGCCCGCGCGCCGGATGTCCGACTCGTCGAGGTACATGCCGTGCGCGGCGATCAGCCGTCCGTCGAGCAGGCCCACCTCCTCGAGCAGCTCGCACGGACTGCAGCCGTCGCGCCGGCGGACGCGCTCGTTCTCCTTGAGGCTCTGCGACAGGTGGGTGGTCGCGATGCCGTGTGCGCCGCGATGTGCCGCCACCTCGCGCAGGAGGGCCTTGGAGCAGGTGTCCGGCGCGTGAGGCGTGAGGTGCACGCCCGTCCGGGCTGCCGGCCCGCGATCCCAGCGCTCGCGCAGCCGCAAGGCCTCGTCGAGCGTGCGCCGGCCGATCGCCGTGTCGTGGACCCACTCCCCGAGATGGACACGGGAGAAGTCGACGTCGTGGATGCGCCCGCAGGCGTAGACGCGCAAGCCGACGTCGGCCATCGCGGGCAGGGTCAGGTCCGCGTGCACGTAGCTGTCGTTGATGACGGTGGAGCCGAAGAGCAGGGCCTCCAGCGCGCCAAGGCGGGCCAGCGCGACAGCTTCGTGCGGCAGGACCTCGTGACCGTGCGGCACGCCCGGGGTGTAGGCCGGCGCGAAGCCCATGTCCTCGGCCACCCCGCGCACCATCGTGAGGATGGTGTGCGTGTGCACGTTGACCATGCCCGGCACGATCAGGTGCCCGCGCAGGTCCAGGTGGCGGCGGGCGTCGGGCAGTGGAGCCGCCCGGTCGCGCGCGTGCATCGACACGATGCGCTCGCCGCGGATGCCCAGCACCGCGTCCTCGACCACCTGCAGCTCGGGGCCGGTGTGGACGAGCGTGGCCCCCGTCAGTAGCAGGTCCAGCGGTCGGCGATCTTGTGGGTCCACGGGCGCGACCTCAGAAGCCCAGCGCCCGGGGCAGGGCGGTGACCAGCGGCGGATAGATCATGCACAGCAGGAGGACCGCGAACTGGTACGCGACGAACGGGGTCGACTCGCGCACGATCACCCCCATCGGCACGCGGGTGATCCCGCTCATCACGAAGAAGAGCACGCCCACGGGCGGCGTCATCATGCCCACCACCAGGTTGAACATGAAGAGAAAGCCGAACCACAGCTGGTCGATGCCGAAGGCCGAGGCGATCGGGACGAACAGCGGCACCAGCATGATGTACGCCGCGTTGGACTCGAGGAACATGCCCACGACCACGAGCAGCAGCATGGTCAGGACGACGAAGACCATCGGGCTGCTGGTCAGGCCCTTGATCGCCTCGGCGAGCTGCTGGGGCACCATCTCGACGGTGAAGAGGAACGTGACGGTGGAGGCCAGCGCGATCAGGGCGCCGACCATGGCCGAGGCGATCGCCGCCCGGAAGAGACAGCCGGGCAGATCGGCGAGGCTGAGCTTGCGCGTGACGGCCAGCCCGATCAGGGCGGAATAGACGACCGCGATCGCGGCGCCCTCGGTCGCCGTGAAGATGCCGCCGATGATGCCGCCCACGACGATCACCGGCATCAGCAGGATCGCCCAGGCCCGGCGGAGCTGCAGCCAGGCGTTCGCCGCGTTGAAGGGCTCGCCCGACAGCGCGTACTGGCGGCGCTTCGAGATCACGGTGGCGATCACCATGAAGCCGGCGGCGAGCAGCAGGCCGGGCACGATGCCCGCCATGAACAGCCCGCCCACCGACACCGCCGAGCCGGCCATCAGCGCGTAGACGATCATCGCGTTGGACGGCGGGATCACGGGGCCGAGGTTGGCGGCGGACGCGATGACCGCGCAGTTGTAGCCGTCGGGGTAGTGCTTGCGCAGCGCGGGCACCAGCGCGCTGCCCAGCGCGCTGGCCGATGCCACGGCGGCCCCGCTCACCGACGCGAGGATGGTGCCGGCGATGATCGTGACATGAGCGAGCCCGCCGTTGACGCGGCCGACCAGGCTGTTGGCGAAGGCCACGAGGCGCTCCATCATCCCCGCCTTGACCATCAGTTCGCCGGCGAGCATGAACAGCGGGATGGCCATCAACGGGAAGCTGTCGACGGCATGCAGCATGCGCTGGGCCATCACCACGAGCTCGAAGTCCGCGGCGTACAGCCCCGCGAGCGACGCGAAGCCCAGCGCGAAGGCCAGGGGCATGCCGGCCAGGGCGAGCAGGCTGAAGATGCCGATCACGATGAGGGTCATGGCTGCACGTCCTCCCACAGGCGCGGACCGAAGCGCGTCAGCAGCACGGCATGCAAGAAGCCGTGGGCCGCGCAGATCAGCACCGGGATGTAGTACACCGCTGCCGTCACCGGCAGGGTGGGCATCAGCTCCTGCCACTTGTCGAGGGTGGCGACCCACGCGGCCTGGAAGATCGCGGCCATCAGCAGCGCCGTGCAGGCGGCCATCAGCTGGAACAGGCGCGTGCGCACGTGCTCGGGCAGCTTCATGACGACGATGTCGATGCCCACGTGCACGCCATGCTTCAGGCCATGCGGGATGGCCAGGAAGATGACCCAGACGAACATCAGCCGCGAGAGCTCGTCGGCGGAGTCGATCGACGAGCCGAGCACGTAGCGGTAGAAGACCTGGGCGCTGACGATGAGGGTCATCACCCCCATGCACGCGATCAGCACCCACCGGGAGACCCGGTCCAGCCCCAGGAGCGCGGCGCGGGCGGCGCGCCAGGGCGCGCCCGGACCGACTCCCGGAGCCGGGTCGCTCACTTCGTCGCCTCGGCGATCACCGCGTCGATCAGCTTGGGATCGACCCGTTTCTTCAGCGTGTCCACCACCGAGGCGGTGGCCCGCCGGAACTCGGCCAGCCCGCTGGGCGGGACGGGCGTGTACGTCATGCCGCCGTCGACCAGCGCCTTGCGGGCCGACTCGTCGAGCCTGGCGGCCTCGGCGCGCTGCCAGCGCATCGCGGCCTGCATCGATGCCATCACGGCGTCCTGGTGCGGCTTGGACAGGCGCTCGAACAGGCGCTTGTTCGCCGCGGCGTTGATGAAGTCATAGAAGTGGCCGCTGTTGGAGAGGTGCTTCTGCACCTCGTTGAAGCGGCGGCTGGCGATGATGTTGTAGGGGTTCTCGTGGCCGTCGAGCACCCCCTGCTGCATGGCCGAATACACCTCCTTGATGTCCATCGCCACCGGGTTGGCGCCGAGCGCGCGGAAGGTGTCGAGGTGCACCTGGTTGGGCTGCAGGCGGATCTTCAGGCCCTTGAAGTCGGCCAGCGAGGTGATCGGCCGGACGTTGTTGGTGACGTGGCGAAAGCCCAGTTCGCCGTAGCCCAGACTCACGAAGCCCTTCTCGGCCATCCGGCTGTCGAAGAGCTTGCCGATCGGGCCGTCCATCACGCGGAAGGCCGCGTCTCGCGAGTTGAACAGGAACGGCAGGCTGACGGCCTCGTACTCGGGCACGACGCGGGTGAAGTAGGCGATGGAGGTGACGATCGCGAAGACGGTGCCCGAGCGCACCTGGTCGACGTTCTCGGCGGCGCCACCGAGTTGCATGTTGGGGAACAGGTCGATCTGCAGTTCGCCCTTCGTCCGGGCCTCGACCTCCTTCTTGAAGAGTTCCATCACGATGGACGCCGTGTGGTCGGGCGGGAAGTTGCCCGCCACCCGCAGGCGCTGCTGGGCACACGCCGGCGAGATCACGGCCGACAGCGACGCGGCCGCGATCGCGGCCAACAGGACTCGACGAAGTTTCATGGCAACTCCAGGCGGTGGGCGTGTCAAGGACAGAAGGGCGAAGTTCGGGTGACGCAAGGCAAAGTGCATTATAGAAACCACGCCATCAGCGTCAACAGGGCGTTTTATGCACCGGAGTTGTGCGGCATAGGCCGTCGCATCAAGGTGCGTAATGCACTTTGGCTGTGCGCCTTGAGCGATTGCATGCAAAATCCGCGGCATGAGCGAGCTGAATGCGCTCCGCGACAGCCCCGGCGTGGCAGCCCCTCGCCGCCGGGCCCGTGTGCACGCCGATGTGCTCGACCGGCTGCGGGACATGGTCGTGCGGGGCCGGCTGCAGGCCGGTGAGCGCATCAACGAGGTCGAGGTGGCGGAACAACTCGAGGTCTCGCGGACGCCGGTCCGGGAAGCGCTCAAGGTCCTGGCTGCGGAGGGCCTGGTCGAACTCTTGCCGAACCGCGGCTCTCGCGTGACGAGCCCGTCTTCGTCTGAGATCCAGAACCTCTTCGCCGTCATCGCCGCACTCGAGCGGCTGGCCGTCGAGACGGTCGTGCAACAGGCGCCCGCGGCCTCGCTCGCGCAACTGCGGGCCCTGCACGACGAGATGCTGCAGCGGTTCGCGCAGCGCGACCGCGTCCGTTACTTCGACCTCAATCACCGCATCCACGAGACGATCATCGAGCTGGCCGGGAATCCGCAGCTGTCGCGCACGCATGCGGACCTGATGACGCGGGCGCGCCGCCCGAGGTTCATCGCCATCACCTCGGATGCGCGCTGGGCCGAGTCGGTGAAGGAGCACGAACTGGTGATGACGGCCATGGAACTGCGCGATGCGCGTTTCGCCGGCGAGATCCTGTTCCGTCACGTGCTGAAGACCGGGCTCGCCTACATCGATTCCATGGCGCGGCAGCTGGGCGAGTCGCCGTAGGTCGCCCGCCGATCAGCCCCCCTGCGGGCGCGTCCGGCTCGGCCCGGGTACGCTACGGGTAACGGATCCCCGCTGGAGGACGGCCGATGGGTGTGGACGGAGGCGACGCCGGGTTGCTGCCGGCGGCGGCCATCGAGGACGACGGATCCTGCGACGTCGATGCGCTGCTGGCCCGCGTGGTCTGCGAGCAGCAGCGCGCCGGCCGGCGGGTTCGCGGGCTCGTGATGACGCATCCCGAAGGCAGGGCCGGCTGTGCCAGCCCGATGGTGCTGGTGGACGTCGAGACCCTCGACGAGTACCTGGTCTCGCAGCCGCTCGGCCGGGACTCGACGTCGTGTCGCGCCGATCTTCAGGGCTTCGCGCGGGCCAGCGCGGTGCTGCGCCGGGCGGTGGGCGAGACGCCGGACCTGGTGATCAGCAACCGCTTCGGCGGCCTCGAGGCCGAAGGAGCCGGGTTCCGCGCCGAACTCCTCGAGATCCTCGCGCAGGGCTTGCCCCTGCTCACGGTGGCGGCCACCCGGCACCTCGACGCCTGGCAGCGTTTCACGGGCGGGGCGACCGTGCTGCCGGCACGCGACGATGCCGTCGCCGCGTGGATCGCACGCAGCCGCGCCTGACCACCACGTACCCCATCCGGCCGAACAGCCGGACGCGACCCCGCGGTCGAACCCTGGCGGGCGCCCGGAAGGCCACCGGCGACCGCGCGCGTGCGCGGTCCACCTGCGACAACTCGTTACACTCGGCGAGTCGTCCGACGCCGAGCCCTGCGGGCTCGCGTCGACGCGGCCGGCACCGCCGTCGCACGGCTCGAGGAGGAGAACATCATGACCGGACTGTCCTGTGTCCTATGGTGGCTGGTGCTCGGTGCCTTGCTCGGCTGGCTCGCCAGCTGGCTGGTCGGCCGCGCGTACCGCAGCGCGCTGCCCGCCCCGCGCGTGGTGGAGACGATCGTCGAGCGGCCGGTGGAGCGGGTGGTCGAGAAGATCGTCGAGAAGCCGGTCGACCGCCCGGTGGACAGTCCGGCGTTGCTCGCGCAGGTCGCGTCGCTCTCGGCCGATGCCGGCCAGGTGCCGCAGCTGCGCGCCGAGCTGGCCCGTTTGCAGGCCGAGCTGGAGCGGCTGCGCGCGCCGGTGTGGCCGGCGATCGACGTCGCGGCGGCCAAGGCCGCCGGCTTCGAGATCGCAGGCGACGACGACCTCGAAGTGATCGAGGGCATCGGCCCGAAGATCGCTGAGCTGCTGAAGGCCGCCGGCATCCGGACTTTCGCCGAGCTGGCCCAGGCCAGCGTGCTGCGGCTGCGCGAGATCCTCGATGCCGCGGGGCCGAACTACCGGATCGCCGACCCCGCGACGTGGCCCGAGCAGAGCACGCTGTGCGCGAAGAACGAATGGGCCGCGCTGAAGGTGCTGCAGCAGTCCTTGACCGCCGGCCGGCGCTGAAGGGGGAGACGAGACATGAGCGACGAAAACCTCGCCCTGATGCCCGACGCGCTGCGCGCCTACAACCGCTGGCACCTGGTCGTCGGCCTGATCCTGCTGTTGCTGCTGTTCCTGCTGCCGGCCGTCTTCGGTATCGGCCCGAACACCTACCGGCAGTGCGCCGCGCCGGCCCAGGCGTCCGCGCCGCCCGCCGCGCCGTCGGCCCAGGCGCCTGCGCAGGCCGTGCCGCCGGCACCGGCTCCGGCAGCGGCCGTGCCGGCGAAGGCCATCGTCTTCTTCCAGACCGGCAAGTCGGAGGTCGACGCCCAGGGCGTCGATGCGCTGAAGGCGCTGGTCGCCGGCTCGGGCGGCGCGGCCCGCTTCGCGATCAGCGGCTTCCACGACGCGAAGGGCGACCCGGCCCGCAACGCCGAGCTGGCCAAGCAGCGGGCCTTCGCGGTGCGCGACGTGCTGAAGGCCGCCGGCGTCGCCGAGGAGCGGCTGGAGCTGCGCAAGCCCGAGGTCACCAGCGCGGCCACCGGCCTGGATGCCGAGGCCGCGGCGCGTCGGGTCGAGGTCAGCACGCTCCCCTGACCCGCTGACGCCGGGTCCGTCGCCCGGCCGGGACTGGCCTGGCCCTCCGGCCGGGCACGGCTGAGTGCCCAGCGCGACGACCCGGGTGCGCTGCGTGTCGGCGTCAGAGGCGAGCGAACTGGCGCGCGATGATGCTGCAGGTGGCCAGCAGCAGCTGCGCGCATTCGGCCAGGTTGCCTTCGATGCGGTGCCGCGGCCCGGCGATCGCCACCGCCAGCGTGTCCGCGTCGAGGCCGAGGAAGGCCGAGACCGCCCAGACGTCCGGGACGTTCTCGCCGCGGGTGACGAAGTAGCCGCGCCGCCGGCTGTCCAGGATGTCCTGCGCCAGCGCCTGCGGGTCGGTCAGCGTGCTCGCGGTGACCGCGGCCAGCGGCCGGCGGGCGATCTGCTCGCGCATCTCGGCCTCCTTCAGGCTGCCCAGCAGGGCCTTGCCGATCGCGCTCGAGTGCAGCGGCTTGAACTCGCCGGGCTTGGCGGTGTAGCGGATCGGGTGCACTCCCTCGACGACCTGCAGGTAGATCACCGCGTCGCCCTGGCGCTTGCCGAGGATCACCGTCTCGCGCGACGAGTCCCGCAGCCGCTCGAGCATCGGCATCACGCGCTCGACGAAGGGATCCTGCCGGTGGATCTCGCTGGCCAGGTCGTACATGCGGCGCGTGGGGTAGAGGGCGCGTGGCCGCGTCAGCGAGTACAGGAAGCCGCGCGCGGTCAGCGACTTCACGATCGCGTGGCAGCTGCTCTTCGGGATGCCGGTCGCCTCGGCCAAGTCGGTCAGCGACAGCGGCTTGAGCGCCCGGTGGTAGGTCTCGAAGATGTCGAGCACCCGTTCGACGGCGGATGCCGCCGCCCCCGCAACAGCGGGGCGCTCTGCCGGTATCTGTTCGGCTGGCTGAACAGCCGTGCCCTCGGACTCGAGTTGTCCACCGAGTTTTGATGATTCGTTCGACATATGGAACAGTCGTTCTTCCAGCGGGAGAAACCGGAATCTAGCATTCGGCCGATGGAACACGCCACGACGTCATCGCCGCACCGGTATCTGCAGCTGCGCCGCGAAGCGAGCGGCGCGGTCTGGCTCACGATCGACCGCGCTGCCAAGCACAACGCCCTGGCACGACCGGTGCTCGCCGAGTTGCGGGCGACCGTCGTCGAGCTCGGCGCTCGCCCGGAGGTGCGTTATCTCGTGCTCACCGGAGCCGGCGAGCGCTACTTCGCCGCCGGCGGCGACCTGCGCGACCTGGCCGGCGTGCGCGACGAGCCGGCCGTGCAGGCCATGATGGACGAGGCCGGCTCGGCGCTCGACGCGCTGCGCCACTGCCCGGTACCGGTCATCGCCTACCTGAACGGCGACGCGATCGGCGGAGGCGCCGAGCTCGCGCTCGCCTGCGACCTGCGGCTGCAGGCCTCGCACGCGCGCCTGGGCTACGTGCAGGCCCGGCTGGCCATCACCTCGGCCTGGGGTGGCGGCCCGGACCTCTTCCGCACCGTCGGCCCGGCGCGCGCGCTGCGCATGCTCGGCCGGGCGGAACTGGTCGGCGCCGACGAGGCACTGGCCTGCGGCCTGGCCGACGCCGTGATCCGCGACGGCGTGCACGGGGCGGACCTGCAGGCTTTCCTGCGCCCGCTGGACGACTGCGCGCCCCAGGTGCTGCGCGGCTTCAAGGCCCAGGCCATCGCGGCGCGCCAGGGCCTGCCCTGGGCCGCCCAGCGGCAGGTCGAGCGCGAGCACCTGGTGCGCACCTGGCTGCACGACGACCACTGGTCGGCCGCCGACAAGCTCCTCTCGAAAGGCCCCCGATGACCCCTCCCGACCCGAACCTGGCTGCTGGTCCCGGCGAACCCACGCTCGGCCCGGTCAGCCGCAGCGGCATCCCGGTGTCGCCCTGCGTCGATGCCGACGCGGTGCAGCCCGATCGTGTCGGCCGTCCCGGCGAGTACCCCTTCACCCGCGGCATCTTCCCGGATGGGTACCAGGGCCGCCTGTGGACGATCCGGCAGTACTCCGGCTTCGGCACCGCCGAGGAATCCAACGCCCGCTACAAGTTCCTGCTCGAGCAGGGTCAGACCGGCCTGTCGGTGGCGCTGGACCTGCCCACGCAGTGCGGCTACGACCCGACCCACCCGATGGCGCGGCCGGAGATCGGCAAGGTCGGCGTCTCGCTGTCCAACCTCAGCGAGGCGGAGATCCTGTTCGAGGGCCTGGACCTGTCGAGGATCTCGACCTCGTTCACGATCAACGGCACCGCGGCGATCGTCTACGCGATGTACCTGGCGGTGGCCGACAAGCAGGGTGTGCCGCGCCACAAGCTGACCGGGACCATCCAGAACGACATCCTCAAGGAATACGTCGCGCGCGGCACCTGGATCTTCCCGGTGCGGCCCTCGATGCGGCTGATCGCCGACTCGATCCTCTACGCCAACGAGGTGACCCCGCGATTCAACCCGATCAGCATCGCCGGCGCGCACGTGCGCGATGCCGGCGCGACGGCGGCCGAGGAGATGGCCTACACGCTGGCCAACGGCCTGGCCTACGTCGACGAGCTGCGTGCGCGCGGCGGCGACGTCGAGAAGTTCGCCAAGCGGCTGTCCTTCTTCTTCTACGTGCACATGGACTTGTTCGACGAGGTCGCCAAGTTCCGCGCCGGACGCCGCCTGTGGGCGCGTTTCATGAAGGAACGTTACGGCGTGCAGGATCCCAAGGCCCAGCACTTCCGCTTCGGCGTGGTCTGCGGCGGCTCCTCGCTGGTGGCGCCGCAGCCCTACAACAACGTCGTGCGCGTCGCGGTGGAGACGCTGGCGGCGGTGTTCGGGGGTGCGCAGTCGATCTTCACCTGCGCCTTCGACGAGGCCTTCCAGATCCCCACCGAGTCGTCGGCCGAGCTGGCGGTGCGCACGCAGCAGATCATCGCCTACGAGAGCGGCATCGCGCGCACGGTCGATCCATTGGGGGGCAGCTACTTCGTCGAGCAGCACACCGACCGCATGGAGGAGGAGATCCTGCGCGTGATGGCCGAGATCGACTCCTACGGCGGCGTCGAGCGGGCCATCGAGGACGGCTGGATCCAGCTGCGGCTGGCCGAGCGCGGGCTCGAGCGCAAGCTCGACACCGACAGCGGACGCCAGGTCATCGTCGGCGTCAACCACTTCCGGAAGCCCGACGAGCGCATCGGCGTGGGCGATGTCTTCCAGCTCGACCCGACGGTCGCCCAGCGCGCGCTCGAGAAGTACCAGCGCGTGCTGGACACGCGCCACGCGGCGGCGGTCGAGGCCTCGCTGGCGCGCCTGTCGGCGGCCGCGGCGCAGGATCGCGAGAACGTGATGCCCTACCTCGTCGAGTGCTGCCACGCCTACGCCACGGTGGGCGAGATGGTGTCCTGCCTGAAGAAGCAGTGGGGCGAGTTCAAGGAGCCGGTGAACCTATGACGCACGACAACCCCACGCGGCCGCTGGCCGGGCGGCGCATCCTGATCGGCAAGCCGGGGCTCGACGGTCACGACATCGGCGCCAAGATCGTCGCGCTGACCCTGCGCGATGCGGGCGCGGAAGTCATCTACACCGGGCTGCGGCGCAGCCCGGCGCAGATCGCGCAGGTCGCGGTGGACGAAGGCGTGGACGCGGTGGGCCTGAGCATCCTGTCGGGCAGCCACCGCGAGCTGGTCGCCGACGTGATCGCCGAGCTGCGCGGGCGTGATGCGCAGGACGTGCAGGTCTTCGTCGGCGGCACCATCCCGCGCGAGGACCACGATCACCTGCGCAGCCTGGGCGTGGCCGCGATCTTCACCGCCGACATGCCGCTGGACGCGGTGGTCGCGCAGATGGCGGCGGCGCTGTGAGCGGCCCGCTTGCCGCGCTGCGTGTCATCGAGGTGGGCCACATGCTGGCCGGCCCGTACTGCGGACTGCTGCTGGCCGACATGGGCGCCGAGGTGATCAAGGTCGAGCCGCCCGAGGGGGACATCGCGCGCCGCGTGAGCCCGCACTTCGTCGGGCCGCACAACGCCTACTTCGCCAGCCTGAACCGGAACAAGAAGAGCGTCGTGCTCGACCTGGCGAGCCCGCAGGGCCGTGCCGACCTGGAGCGCCTGGCCGCCGGCGCGCACGCCCTGGTGACCAACCTGCGGCCCTCGGCGATCCGCAAGCTCGGGCTGACCTACGAGAGCCTGCGCCACTGCAACCCGCGGCTCGTCTGCGTCGCGCTGACCGGCTACGGGCTCGAGGGGCGCTACGCGGAGAACCCGGCCTACGACTACGTGATCCAGGCGCTCACCGGGGTCATGGCGCTCACCGGCGACCCCAGCGCGCCGCCGACGAAGGCCGGCTATTCGGCGGTGGACAACTCCTCGGGCATCGTCGCGGCGATGGGCCTGCTGGCGAAGATCGTCGAAGGCCGCGGCGGCCAGGTGGACGTCGCGATGTACGACGTGATGCTCTCCCAGCTGAACTACCTTGCCGGGGCGGCCCTGAACACCGGCGAGATCGTCGAGCGGCTGGCCAACTCGTCACATCCGTACATGGTGCCGGCGCAGATCTTCCCGACGGCCGAGGGCTGGCTCACGTTGTTCATCACGCACGACAAGTTCTGGCGCTCGTTCTGCAACGAGATCGGCCGGCCCGAGTGGATCACCGACCCGCTCTTCGCGACCCTGGAGAGCCGCCGTTCCCATCGTGCCCCCGTGCTTGCCGCGATCGGGGACGTGCTGATGCAGGCCAGCGCCGCCGAGTGGGTGCGCCGGCTGGCACCGCATGGCGTGGTGGTCTCCGAGGTCAGCACCCTCGCGCAGGCGCTGGCCAGCGACCTGACGCGTGCGCGCAGCATGGTGGTGCCGCTGGGCGACGCCGGTTCGCCGCTGCGCGCCGTCGCGAGCCCGCTGCGCTTCGACGACCACGCGCCGCGTTACGGGCTGCCGCCGTTGCTCGACCAGCACCACGCCGAGGTGCTCGGGGACTCGCGCCCGTGACCCGAGCGCCGCTGGATCGCCGGGCCCTGGGGCGCGCGCTCACCGCGCTGGCCAATGCGTCGGCCGCGGACCTGCTGCACCGCGACAGCGCGACGCCCCCTCCCGTGCCTGCGCGGCGCATCGGCATCACCGGGGCCCCGGGCGCGGGCAAGAGCACGCTGACCGGCCACCTCGCGCTGGAGCGCGCGCGCGACCGCCGCATCGGCGTGCTGGCGGTCGACCCGAGCAGCCCACGCTCGGGCGGCGCGATCCTCGGCGACCGCATCCGCATCGACGAGCTGCCCGACAGCGCCGACCTGTACGTGCGCTCGATCGGCGCGCGTTCGACGTCCGACGGCCTGTCGGACAACCTGCCGGAGATGCTCGACCTGATGGACGAGCACGGTTTCGACGAGGTCTTCCTCGAGACCGTCGGCGTCGGCCAGGCCGAGTTCGCGGCGCGCGTGCAGGTCGACACCCTGGTGCTGGTGCTCCTGCCCGACAGCGGCGATGCCGTCCAGGCGATGAAGGCCGGGATCATGGAGATGGCCGACCTGTTCGTCGTCAACAAGGCCGACCTGCCGGGCGCCCAGCGAGCGGCCACCGACATCCAGCGCGTGGCCGCGCTGGGCCGTCGGGCCCCGGGCGCGTGGACGCCGCCGGTCCTGCTGGTCTCGGCGCACCGGCCCGAGACGGTGAGCGTGCTCTCGCAGGCCATCGACCGTCACCAGCGCTGGCTCGAGCAGGCCGGCGGACGCGAAGCCTTGCACCTCGAGCGGGCCCGCTACCGCTTGCGCCGCGTGATCGAGCGCCGGGTCGCCGAGGCCGTGAACAGCCTGGCCCCGGCACAGCTCGCCACGCCGCTGGCGCGGCAGGTGGAGGCCGTCCTGCAGGCGGTCACCGAGTTCCCTTCCCCTCGCACCTCACAGGAGACACCCCCATGTTCAGGCAAGTGATCAAGTGGACCGCCGGCCTCGCCGTCGCCGCGCTGGCCTTCGGCAGCCAGGCGCAGGATTTCCCGTCACGGCCCGTGAAGCTGCTCGTGCCCCAGGCCCCGGGCGGGGCCTCCGACGCGCTGGCGCGCATCATCGCGCAGAAGCTCGCCGAGAAATGGGGCCAGCCGGTCGTCGTCGAGAACCGCGCCGGTGCGGGCGGCAACATCGGCATGGAGGCCGTCGCGAAGTCGCCGGCCGACGGCTACACGCTGCTGATGAGCTACGTCGGCACCCACGCCATCAACGGCGCGCTGTACAAGAAGCTGCCCTTCGACCCGGAGAAGGACTTCACGCCGGTGGCCACGCTGGCCACGCTGCCCTTCGTCGTCGTCGCCCGGCCCGACGCCCCGTTCAAGACGGTCGGCGAACTGGCGAGCGCCGCCAAGGCCCGGCAGCTGACCTACGGATCCGCCGGCAACGGCTCGGTCAACCACCTGCTGGGCGAGATGTTCAACGCCGCCGCCGGCGTCAAGCTCGTGCACGTGCCGTACCGGGGGGCCGCCCCGGCGATGCAGGACCTGATGGGCGGACAGATCAACCTCGTCTTCACGAGCCTGCCCTCGGTGGCCGGTCACATCCGCCAGGGCACGCTGAACGCGATCGCGGTGACCAGCGCGAAGCGCGCCGGCAGTTTCGCCAACATCCCGACCATCGCCGAGAGCGGCTTCCGCGAGTTCGACGTGAACCCCTGGTTCGGCCTGTTCGCGCCGGCCCGCGTGCCCGCGGCGGTCGTGCGCAGGATCAACGCCGACGTCAACGAACTGCTCGCCTCGCGCGACGTCGTCGAGCGTTTCACGGCGGTCGGGGCCGAGCCGTACGTGACCGATCCGGACACCTTCGCCAACGTCCTGCGTGCCGACATCCGCAAGTGGAGCGAGGTGGTCAAGTCCTCGGGCGCCAGCGTTGACTGAACCGGCGCGCGCCGCGCCGACAGCGCGCGGCGCCGGGCCGGCCCTGGTGCTGGCGGTCACGCTGGCCATCCAGTCGCTGGTGTCGATGGCGGTGCTGGCCGTGCCGTCGATGGCGCCGGCAATGGCGGCGCGGCTGCAGGTGTCGCCGGCCCTGGTCGGCGCCTACGTCACGCTCGTGTACCTCGGCGCCGTGTTCGCCAGCATGGCCGCCGGGCCGCTGGTCCTGCGCCACGGGGCCTTGCGCGTCAGCCAGTGGGGACTGGCGGCCTGCGCGGGCGGGCTGGCGCTGATGGCCTTGCTGCCGTCGGCGGTCGCGGTGGTCCTCGGCGCGCTGCTCGTCGGGTTGGGCTACGGGCCGATCACGCCCGCGAGTTCGCACCTGCTCGCCCGCAGCACGCCGGCCCACCGCGCGTCGCTCGTCTTCTCGCTCAAGCAGACCGGGGTGCCGCTGGGCGGCGTGCTGGCCGGCGCGCTGGTGCCGCCGGCCGTGGTCGCCAGCGGCGTGGCGTCCGCGCTGTGGATGGTGTGCGCCGGGTGCCTGGCCTGCGCGGTCGTCGCCCAGCCGCTGCGCCGGCAGCTCGACGCGGACCGCGATGCGGCGCGCCCGGCGGGCATCGCCGGGCTGGGCGGGCCGCTGAGGCTGGTCGTCTCGCACGCCGCGCTGCGCCGGCTGGCGGCCGTGTCCTTCGTGTTCTCGGCGGTCCAGATGTGCCTGGCCGCCTACCTGGTCACGTACCTGAGCACGAGCCTGGCGATGCCGCTGGTCGCGGCCGGCGCCACGCTGGCCGCCGCGCAGGTCGGCGGGGTGGTCGGCCGGGTCCTGTGGGGATGGATCGCCGATCGCTGGGTGCCGCCGTCGCGCATGCTGGCGCTGCTGGGCCTGCTGATGGCCGCGTGCACCAGCGCGACCGCCGCGCTGCAGACCGGGGCACCGGCCGTGCTCGTGCTGGCGCTGGTGGTGGTCTTCGGGGCGTCGGCCACCGGCTGGAACGGCGTGTACCTGGCCGAGGTGGCGCGCCGTGCGCCGGTCGGTCAGGCCAGCACGGCCACCGGCGGCTCGCTGGCGTTCACCTTCTTCGGCGTGGTGCTCGGCCCGCTGCTCTTCGCCGGCATCGCCGGCCTGGCCGACAGCTATCGCGCGGCCTATGCCGCCCTCGC
>ERZ761602.3702-NODE-3702-length-21099-cov-8.094849_pt1 | contig 21099 bp, 17 predicted proteins | sample MGYA00512165_ERZ761602 | MGnify/ENA primary metagenome ERZ761602 (study PRJEB28899, sample SAMN02445085) | bioreactor sludge metagenome | biome: EBPR sludge; isolation source: Thorneside wastewater treatment plant | place: Australia: Brisbane, Thorneside...
ACCCAGATGTTGCCGGCGTGCGCGTCGGCGTGGAAGAAATTGTCGCGGAACACCTGGGTGTAGAACACCCGCACGCCCTTGGCCGCCAGCGCCTTGCGGTCGACGCCGGCCGCATCCAGCGCGGCGACGTCGTCCGAGGGAATGCCGTACACGCGCTCCATGGTCAGCGCGCGCTCGGCGGTGTGGGTCCAGATCACTTCCGGCACGTACAGGTCCGGCGAGTCCTTCCAGAAGCGGCGCATCACGCTGGCGTTGGCGCCCTCGCGCTGCAGGTCGAGTTCAGCGGCGAGGGTGGATTCGATCTCGGCGACGATCTCGCGCGGGCGGATCTTGTCCGCGCTGGGATGGGCACGGTCCACCAGCGCGGCGACCGAGTTGAGCAGGGCGATGTCGGCGGCGATCTGCCTCTCGATCTCCGGCCGCAGCACCTTGACCACCACCTCGCGGCCGCCGGCCAGGACGGCGCCGTGCACCTGCGCGATCGAGGCCGAGGCCAGCGGCACCGTGTCGAACGAGGCGAACGCCTCGGCCACCGGGCGGCCCAGCGCCTGCTCGACGATGCGGCGCGCGGTCTCGCCGTCGAACGGCTTCACCCGGTCCTGGAGCAGCGCCAGTTCCTCCGCCACGTCCGGCGGGACCAAGTCGCGGCGGGTGGACAGGATCTGCCCGAACTTGACGAAGATCGGCCCCAGTTCCTGCAAGGCCAGCCGCAGGCGCGCGCCGCGCGGCTGCGCGGCGATCTCGGCCGAGGCGCGCGGCACGAACGGCCGCGCCAACCGCAGCCAGCGTTCGGCCGGGGTGTCGTCCAGCAGGTCGTCCAGGCGGTAGCGCAGCAGCACGCGGCCGATCTTGCTGGCCCGCAGGACGGACTTCATGCGCGATGCTCCGCGCGCGCGGCCAGGCGACCGACCCGGACCGCGATGCGCTCCACGTCGTCGCGCAGCGCGTCCACGTCGTCGTGGAAGGCGTTGAGCTCGGCGCGGCCGACCACGTCGCGCGATTCCTCGGTGACGTATTCCGCGGCGGTGCCGGCCAGGTTGCCGGCCGCCGTGCGCGCGCTGCGCAGCGCGGCCTGCACGGCGTTGGCCATCTGCACGCCGATCACGTCGCCGAACACGCGGGTGAACGGCAGCGACCAGTCCGGATCGAACCTGCCCGCCAGCGCTTGCAGGCGGCGTGCGAGCTCGGCATCGCCGGACACCTTCACCTTGCCCACCGGCGGCGCGTGGTCGCGGCGCAGGAACGGCAACTGGCCCAGCAGGCCGCCCAGCGTGCTGCGCACGGCCAGGTCGGCTTCCAGCACTTCGCTGGCCGGGCCCACCTGCAGGCCGCCGCCGGCGACGACGATGTCCATCGCCAGCGCGGGCGCGTCGACCTTCAACTGGATGCGCCGCCCTTCCAGCGGCCGCAGCGCGGCCTGCGCGTCGGGGTCGAGCGACAGCGCGTGGTTGAGCGCGGTTTCCAGCGCGCGGCCGGCCAGTGGCTTGAGGGCGTCGAAGGGGGACAGGTCCATGCCGCCATTCTAGCGGCCTATCCGTCCGCCGACGGCACTAGAATGCGGACTCCAAGGACCATGGGACTCCCGGGTGGACAGGATCCGCGTCGGCATCATCTTCGGCGGCAAGTCGGCCGAGCACGAGGTTTCGCTGCAATCGGCGCGCAACATCCTCGACGCGCTGGACCGCACGCGTTTCGACGCCATCCTGATCGGCATCGACAAGCAGGGCCAGTGGCACATCAGCGATGCCGACGGCTTCCTGCTCAACGCCGACGACCCGGCGCGGATCGCGCTCAACCGCAGCGGCCATTCGCTGGCCGTGGCGCCGGGACGCGAGCGCGGCCAGCTCGTGCCGGCCGATCCAGGGCGCAGCCTGGAGCAGATCGACGTGCTGTTCCCCATCGTGCACGGCACCCTGGGCGAGGACGGCTCGCTGCAGGGTTTGCTGCGCATGGCCAACCTTCCCTTCGTCGGCTCCTCCGTGCTGGGCTCGGCCGTGGCGATGGACAAGGACGTGGCCAAGCGCCTGCTGCGCGACGCCGGCCTGGACGTGGCGCCGTTCGCCTGCCTGCGCCGCGGCGATGCCGCCGACTTCGACGCATTGACAGACCGGCTCGGCCTGCCCCTGTTCGTGAAGCCCGCCAACCAGGGTTCGTCGGTCGGCGTGAGCAGGGTGCACGATGCCGCCGGCTTCGCCGAGGCCCTCGCGCTGGCCTTCGCCTACGACCACAAGGTGCTGGTGGAAACGGCCATCGACGGCCGCGAGATCGAGTGCGCGGTGCTGGGCAACGACCGGCCCGAGGCCAGCGTCTGCGGCGAGATCGTCGTGCACGACGCGTTCTACGCCTACGACACCAAGTACATCAACGAGCACGGCGCCGACGTGGTGGTGCCGGCCGCCCTCGACGCGGCCAAGAGCGACGAGATCCGCGGCATCGCCGTGCGCGCCTTCCGCGCGCTGGAGTGCGCGGGGCTGGCGCGCGTGGACGTGTTCCTGACGCCCGAGGGCAAGGTGGTGGTGAACGAGGTCAACACCCTGCCCGGCTTCACCCGCATCAGCATGTATCCCAAGCTGTGGCAGGCCAGCGGGCTGGACTACGGCGCGCTGGTGACCCGCCTGATCGAACTGGCACTGGAGCGCCATCGCGCCGACTGCACGCTGCGCAGTTCGGTGTAGTCCTGCGCGTGGCCCAAGCGAAGCCCGCCTTGCGGCGGGCTTCGCGGTGCGGAAGAAGAACGGCGGCTAGACCCGCCGGCCGCGCAGCAGCGAAATGATCGCCAGGATCACGAAGACGACGAACAGCACCCACGCGATGTTGGTGGCGGCGCCGGCGATGCCGCTGAAGCCCAGCACGGCGGCGATCAGGGCGATGACGAAGAAGATGACGGCATAGCGCAGCATGGAAACTCCCTTTGGCATGGCCAGTGGTGCAGCCGGTATTGGCGTGCGCCCATGCTGGTCCGCGGGAAGTCGTCGCCGCGTGAGTGCGGCACGCGCGCAGACGAATGCGCTTCAGCGTGGTGAGGCGCGTGTGAAGGCGCAAATAACCCCGCACCCTTTCGTATTTGTGCAGGAGGGGCTTCAGCCCCGACCGGGACGCCAACCACCACCACGACACCAAGCGCGCACCAGCGCACCCATCCGGAAAACGACAGGGATGCCGCCGGCACCGACAGAAATCTCCGGCTCTGGGCCGAAGCCCTCCTGCAAAAACGGCGCGACGGTTCGCGCCGCCGCCTAGCCGACAGGATGATCGCGCAGCCAGGCGCGCAACCGCTCGAAGCCTTCCTCCATGCCGACGCGCGGCGCGTAGCCGAAATCGCGCCGCGCCGGCGCCATGTCGTACCAGTGCGCGGTGCTGAGCTGTTCGGCCAGGAAGCGCGTCATCGGCGGTTCGCCCTTCAGCGGCAGCGCCGTCCACAGCGCTTCGCACACCGCGCCGATGCGGTAGGCCGCCTTGAACGACAGATGCTTGTCCACGCGCGGCGCGCCCGCGGTGTCCAGCAGCGCGTCGAGCAACCGGTGCATCGGCCACGGCTCGCCGTTGGAGATGAAATACGCCTTGCCCGCGCAGGCCGCACCGGGCGTCAGGTGGTCGAAGGCGTCGAAGTGCGCCTGCGCGGCGTTGTCGATGTAGGTGGTGTCCACGCGGTTCTCGCCGCTGCCGACGATGCGCAGCCGCCCGGCGCGCGCGCGCGCCACCAGCCGCGGCAGGATCTGGTGGTCGCCCGGCCCCCAGATCAGCCGCGGGCGCAGCGCCACCGTCGCCAGCGACGGGCCGTTGGCCGCCAGCACCGCCTTCTCGGCAATGGTCTTGGTGGTGGCGTAGGGCGCCTTGAAGCCTTCGCCGTAGGGCACGCTGTCGGCGGTGCCGCCTTCGACCGGATGCGTCGCGCGGTGCGTCACGCTGGGCGTGGAGGTATAGACCAGGCGCCCGATGCCGTGCGTGCGGCAGGCGTCCAGCACGTTCTGCGTGCCGACCACGTTGGCGTCGTGGTAGCTCCGGTAGCTGCCCCACGCGCCGGCCTTGGCGGCGTTGTGGAAGATCGCGTCGACGCCCTGCGCCGCATGCGTGAGCGCGTGCGCGTCGGCCAGATCGCCCTGCACCTGGCCCACGCCGAGCTCGCGCAGCACCGGGTAGTGGCCGCGGTTGAAACTGACCACCTCGTGCCCGCGCTCCACCAGCCCGCGGCACAGCGCCTGCCCGAGGAAACCGCCGCCGCCCGTCACCAGTATCTTCATTCCGATCCGTCCCTCATGGCGCCGGCGCGCGCAGCGCCAGCAGGCCGCGCGCGAAGAAGCGGTGCTCCTGTTCCAGGCGTTCCATCTCGTCGCCGGACAGGTGCCCGGCGCGCCGCCCGAGCAGGTCGCGCAGCACCGCGCATTCGGCCGGCGACAGCACGCCGGTCGCATAGTCGTTGAAGCTGATGCCGGTCGCCAGGTCGAGCCGGCGCACCAGCGGGCTGGGCGCCACTTCCAGCGCGTCGAAGTCGACATCGCCGGCGTCCGCATCCTGCGTGGCGTCCAGCGCTTGCGCCAGGTCCGCGCCGAACGCTTCCCTGGACCAGGTGGCGTCGATCAGCGCCGCGCCTTGCGCGCACTGGCGGCGCATCTCGCCAGGCCGCGCCAGGTCGGCGGCGATCCGTTCGGCGACCGCGCGGTACGCGGCGAGGTCCGGGCCGCGTCCGGGCATCGGCGCCATGCCGGCGGTTTCGAGCACGTGGATGCCGTGCTCTGGCGGCAGCAGATGACGATTGTTGCCGGCGCCGTTGGTGTAGACGGGGCAGCCCTGGTGCACCGATTCCAGCAGGTAGAAGCCGAACGGTTCGGGGAAGCGGTTGTAGGCCAGGCCGAACCGGCAGGCGCGCACCAGCCGCACCAGCGCGCACTGGTTGAAGTGCGGCAGCGGCACCAGGAAATCGGTGCAGCGGAAGCCGGTGCCGTCCAGCAGCATGTCCAGCGCCGCCTGCCGCTCCGGCGTCAGCGACACGTCCGAGATCAGCAGCAGCACGCGCGGCGTGCCGGCTTCGCGCGCCAGCAGGTTGAGCCAGTAGAGGATGCTCAGCGTGGCGACCATGTCCTGCTTGTCCGGCTGCAACGCATGCCCCAGCACGGCGCGGCCGTCGGCTAGGCGCAGCAGTTCCGGCGGCAGGTCCTGGCCCTGCGCGAAGCCGGGATGGCCGTCCGGCGCTTCGACGCAGGGCACCGGCAGCCGCACATCGCGCACGGCCGGGAAGGCGGCGGCGTTGAGCAGGCGTCGCCGGCGCCAGTCCGGGTAGGCGAACAACGCGCGCAGCACGTCCGCCAGGTAGGGCGAATTGCCCAGGTGCAGGTCGATGCCGGGCCGGGTCAGCCAGTTGCCGGTGCCGTAGGCCAGTCCGTGGTAGAGCACCACGTTGCGGTCCGCCTGCGCCTTGCCCGGCGGCAGCACCAGCGTGCCTGCGCCGTCGTAGAGGGCGATGTCGGGCCGCGCGCCGCGCGCGCAGCGGGCGTATTCGGCGGCCAGCGCGAACGGCAGCATGGCCTCCTCGCTGTCGCCGCCGGCCGGCGGCGGCTGGAACGCTTCGACCGTCCAGCCGCGCGCTTCCAGCAGTGGCCGGACGGCATCGTTGACGTAGCCCACCGAGCCGAGGAACGGCGGCCCTCCGGTGCGCGACAGGAACAGGCGGACCGAACGCGTCATCGGGCGGCGTCCAGGCGGTCCGCCGCCCATGCGGCCAGCTTTTCGCGGCCGATCTTGGCGTTGTGGCGGATGTCGACCGGGAAGCGCGGGTGCGGCAGGTAGGCGTCGATCCGCGCCGTGTGCGGATGGCGCGCCGCGATCGCGCGCAGTTCCTGTTCCATGCGCGCGGGATCGGCGGACGCGCCCGGTTGCAGTTCGTAGCACAGCACCGGGCGCTGCCGACCGGGCGCGCCCACGCCCACCAGCGCGGTGCGGCGCACCTGCGGGTGGGTGTTGAACACCGGCTCGGCCTGCTCGGTGTAGAGCGGGCCGTCGGCGGTCTCGACGCGCTGGGTCTTGCGGCCGCAGAACCACAGGCGGCCTTCGCCGTCGAAATAGCCCACGTCGCCCATGCGATGGACGATGCGCTCGCCGCCGCCGGGCAGCGCTTCGCGGATCTTCGCCGCGGCGGTGGCGGCTTCGCGGCGGTAGTAGGTGTCGGTGGCGGTGGGGCCGGCGACGGTGATCTCGCCGACGTCGCCGGCGGGCAGGACTTCGGCGCCGCTCCAGTCGGCAAGCGGCGCGTCGGTGATGCGGATGACGCGCACCTCGTTGGGCGGCACCGGGCGGCCCACGCAGGTGCCGGCGCCGGCCTCGGTGGCCGCGCGCGTGTCCTGCAGTTCGCGGCCTTCGATCACCGCCACCGGCAGGCATTCGGTGGCGCCGTAGGGCGTCCAGAACTGCGCGTCCTCGGGCAGCAGCGCGCGCATACGCGCCACCACGCCGGGTGGCACCGGCGCGCCGGCGGAGGTCACGCGGCGCACGCCGGGCAGCGGCTGGCCATGGTCGGCCAACACCTTCATCAGCGCGGGCGAGCCGAACAACTGGGTCACGCCAAACTGCGCGATGGCGGCGTGCAGTTTGTGCGGGTCGGCGCTGGCCGGGCGGGTGGGGTCCATGTCGGGGATGACCGAGGTCAGCCCCAGCGCCGGATCGAACAGCGCGAACGGCGGGAAGGTCGGCAGGTCCACGCCGCCGGGCTGCATGCCGAACGCCTGGCGCAGCAGTTCGATCTGGGCGACGAAATGGCGGTGGCGGTACACCACGCCCTTGGGCACGCCGGTGGAGCCGCTGGTGAACAGGATGCCGGCCACGTCGTCCGGCGCGGTGGCGGCGAGCTGCGGGCCCGCGCCGCGGCCTTGCGCCTCGACCTGCGCCAGCGTGGCGCCGCCCCAGCCCCAGCGGCGGCCGACGGTGACGATCTTCCGCGCCGATTTCGCCCAGCCCAGCAGCAGGCGGGCGGCCTGCGCCAGCGGGATGCCGACGAAGGCTTCGGGCTCGGCTTCGTCCAGGCATTGCTTCAGCGCGCGCCGGTCGATGCCGGGGTCCACCAGCACCGGCACCGCGCCGGCCTTGAACAGCGCGAACATCAGCAGGAAGAACTCGGGCGTGGGCCGCACCATCACCACCGTGCGGGTGCCGCGGCCGATGCCGTGCGCGGCCAGCCCGGCGGCGATGGCGTCGCTGCGCGCATCCAGTTGCGCGTAGGTCAGTTCGAAGCGGTAGCGGCCGGCGCGGTCGGGGCAGCGCATGGCCACCTGGTCGGGCCGTTCGCGGGCCAGCCGCGGCAGGCTGGCGGCGATGTTGCACGGTTCGGTCATGCGCGCATTGTCGCCGCTCGCGGGGGGATTTGCGCCAGCCGCCGCGCTTGGCAGAATCCGCCTCCCCCCGGTTCCCTCGCGCACGGCCCGAGACAGCATGCACCCCTGTCTGACCTGCTGCGCCCACTTCCGCGTGAGCTTCCACTGGAGCGAAGCGGACCCCGACTGCGGAGGCACGGTGCCGGCAGCGCTGACCGAACCGCTGCGGACGCACGAGCGCGCCATGCGCGGCACCTCGCAGGCCAGCCCGCGCTGCATCGCGCTGGAAGCGGAGATCGGCCGCCATAGCCGCTGCACGATCCACCCGCAGCGGCCCGGCACCTGCCGCGAAGTGGAAGCCTCGTGGGAACACGGGCGGCCCAGCGACCAGTGCGACCGCGCGCGCCTCGCCCACGGCCTGCGACCGCTGGCGGCAACCGACTGGCGCTGGCGCGACCGGGCGGACAACGACGACGGCCATCCCGACGACAGCGGCAACAGCCCGTCGACGCCGACGGTGCCGCCGGTCGCCGCCTGAGCGCGGCTCAGACCGGCGGGTGGCGTTCCAGGAAGTCGCGGACCAGCGGCACCAGAATCTCGTGCCGGTCCTCCAGTACGTAGTGGCCGGCATCCTCCCAGGCATGCACTTCGGCCTGCGGCAGCGCATCGCGGAAGCCCTGCAGGAAATGCCGGTCGAACACGAAGTCCTTCACCCCCCAGCCGATGAAGGCCGGCCTGTCGGCGAAGGACGGCAGCGCCCGACCGGCCGCTTCCAGCAGCGGCCACGCCTTGTCGTCCGGCCCCAGCGGGATGTCCTGCATGAAGCGGATGGTGGAGATGCGATTGGCCCAGGTGTCGTAGGGCGCGACGTAGGCGCGGCGCACGTCGGCCGGCATGCGCCGCTCCACCCCGATCCACGAGGCGCCGGCGGAGAACGCGTTGAAGCCGCGGATGATCCATTCGCCGACCTTCCAGTCGCGGCCCAGCGCGATCTGCCAGGGCATCTTCTTCGCCGCCGGCAGCGGGAAGGCGGCGGTGTTGAGGATGACCAGCCGCTTCACCTGTGCCGCATGCGCCAGCGCCCAGCCGAAGCCGATCATCCCGCCCCAGTCGTGCACCGCCAGCGTCACCGGCGTCGCGTCGTCCACGCCAGCATGGCGCAGCAACGCCTCCAGGTCGTCCACGCGCGACTGCAACGTGTAGTCGTAGCGGTCGTCGCCGGGCTTGTCCGACAGGCCCATGCCGACGTGGTCCGGCACGATGCAGCGATACCTGTCCGACAGGCCGGCCACCAGCGTCCGCCAGTAATAGCTCCACGACGGATTGCCGTGCAGCATCACCACCACCTCGCCGTCGCGCGGGCCTTCGTCGAGGTAGCTCATCGACAGGCCGGGACGGACCTCGAAGCGATGGGGATGGGAGGGGTAGCCGGGGAGGTTCATCGTGATCTTTGCAGTTAAGGCTTTAACAACAACGAAAGCTGGTCGCCGCCTTCGTCACGAAGCACCTCTGCGCGACGAATCATTTGCTGGACATCCGCGATTGCGTGGATCGCAACCAACTCTACTTCGGGATGCTCATTGGCAAATACCCGGAAGATTTCATCAGCGAAAGCCTGGCCGATCGTCGTGACGCCCTCGAAATCCAGCATGACGCAGCGGAATTTCTCGACACGTTGCAGCAATCGCTTGGCCTGGGATCGGGAGATCAGATTTTCGTCACCCACTTTCGCCAAGCGAACGGGCACTATCGTCTTCGCGAAGGCATACTCGTCCGGACCACTGGAAAACTCGTCGAAGACCTGCCGTGCGGTTCGCGACGAATCCGCCGCAATCGTCATGCGTACTGCAGTTCCTCCAACGTCAGCGGTTTCATCGATATCCAGGAGGATGTCATCTGGCTCGGCAGCATCATGGTCGAACACCAATTCTCCTGACTCGATTTCGAAGCGATCGAACATGCGGGATGTGAAAAATACACCCTCACCGGAATGGCGCCGGGGATCCGTCGTCAGCTTGCCCTTGGACAATTCAAGCAACGCGAGGCGCTCGTCCGGCAGCCCCAACGCTCTTGTAATCTTGCGGAAGATGCCAATTCCATCGTCTGCAACAGACAAAGAAATTTGGCCATTCTTCATGGTCGCCACGACGTGGACGCGGTTTCCTTCTGAATGATCGATGGCGTTGTTGACCATCTCCGTGACTGCATGATGGCAGATGTCCAGCACGTTTCCCGGCAGACTGCGTAACAGCGGCGCGACATCACGCGACCACACCTGGTCTTCCTGAAGACCCGCTAGACGGTAATGAAACTCCACGTAGAAATTGGCGCCCCGTCGATATGTGGGACGCGTCGTTCCTTCCTTGGCGAGGAAACCCTGCTCGGCCAGCGCGCGCGCGCGCGCGGCCACCGCTGTGCGGCTCAACCCCAGCGCTTCGGCAACCACCCGGACCAGATCGTGCGGATGGCTGTCGACCAAGCTCAACAGTGCTTTCTCGATTTCTTCGGAGCGATCCGGACGTGCCATGCGCGGATTGTAAAGTTAAACGCACGGATTTAAAAGTTAAAAGCTGGAATCCGAAATAAATTCTCAGTCGACACTGAGAATTACCACTCCACCTCGGCCATCGTGCAGTTCAGGCCGGAGCCGATGCCCAGCAGGGCGATGCGGTCGCCTTTCTTCAGCTTGCCCAGTTCCTTGAGCTTGCTCAGCACGATCGGCACCGAGGCCGGGCCGATATTGCCGTGTTCGGTGAAGATGGTCATGACCTTCTTGGGGTCGATGCCGAAGGCCTTGATGAAGGCCTGGGTGTGCGGGCGGCTGACCTGGTGGATCACGAACTGGTCCAGTTCGTCCACCGCCCAGCCCAGCGCGACCTTGGCAGCGGCGAAGGTCTTGGTCGCCAGCTTCATGCCCTCGATCAGCAGCATGCGGGTGTCGGTGACCATGCGGTCCAGGTTGCCGCGGCAGAGCTTGTTCCACTCGGTAGCAGAGCGGGTCACGCCGCCCTTGTAGCGTGGCGCCTCGGGCACCAGCTCGCGGCGCGCCATCACCATGGCCACGGCGCCGCAGCCCAGGGTCAGCGCGGCCAGTTCGTCGCGGAACTGCTGCTCGGTGATGTCCGGGGCATTCATGCGCTCGATGGTCTTCTCGTAGACCAGGTTGGCGGTCTCGCCATCGACCACCAGCGCGTAGTCGATCTCGCCGCGCTCCAGCATGCGGGCGGCGATGTCCATGCCGTTGATGAAGGCCAGGCAGGCGTTGGCCACGTCGAAGGTCTGGCAGTCGTCGCCCACGCCCAGGTTGCCGCACACGATGCTGGCGGTGGACGGCTCCAGGTAGTCGCGGCTGACCGAGGTGTTGACCACCAGGCCCACCTTGTCGGCGCCGATGCCGGCGTCGTCCAGCGCCTTGCGCGCGGCCAGGGTGGCGGCGTCGGACGCCTGCATGTCCGCGTCCCACAGCCGGCGCGCGTGCACGCCCGCGACGTCGTTCAACACGTCGGTCTTGATGCCCAGGCGGTCCAGCGTGGGCTTCAGCCGGGCATTGATTTCATCGGAGGTCAGCGTGTGCGGCGCGTCGACGTGCGCCAACCCCGCGATGGAGACGTTCTTGAAAAGCATCGAATTAGCGCCAAGGCTCAGGCGAAGGGGCCGACAAGGTTACCGGCTTCGCGTCTTCACCGCACCTTTACGGGCATTCCGGGCCGGGCTCGCCCGACCACAAATGTGACTTGACTCACACTTTATCGTCCGCAGCGATAGGCCGCGAACCGCTGCTCGCCGTGGACCGGCTCGCCCAGCGGTTGCAGGGTGTCGGCCTGTACGCCGGGCGCCTCGTTGCGGGCCAGGGTTTCCAGCTCGTCGCGCACGCGCAGGGCGTTGCGCTCGTAGAAGGCCAGGTTGCCCGGCACCTTCACCGACACCTCGCTGCGCTTTTCGCACCCGGCCGGAACGGCGCCGGCGGGAATCACGCGCACGCCCTTGGCCTCGGGGGCCAGGTGCACCCAAGTGCAGGCGGACAGCAATACGGCGGACGTGGCGGCAAGCAGGACGAGACGCATCGGGGGTCACCTGGAATGGGAACGGCGCCATTCTGGCGCATGCCGGATGAATGGACATGTCTGGCGGCGCTGCGTTTCCCCGGCGGGCGGGGAAACCGGCGGCGCCATCGTTGCATCGGCCTTCGCGCCGGCGGCACGGAAGCCCGGTCGCGCCGCGGCGCGGCCGGGCCGCCGCGGCAGATCATTCCTTGCTGCGCGGCTTGCCGTCGGCGTCGAGTTCGGCCGCTTCGCCCAGGCCGAGTGCGCGCACCGATTCGCCGACCTTGGACAGGTCGCCCACCACCACCCAGGTCAGCGCGTCCGGCGACAGCGTGGCCGCGGCCTTGGCCACGTCGGCCGGTCCGATGGCCTCGTTGCGCGCCTTGTACTGCACGATGTAGTCGTCCGGCCGGCCGTAGCGCTGGTTGGAAGCGATCTGGTTGAGCACGGCCGAGGCGGTCTCGTAGGCACCCGGCAGTTCCAGCGTGTTGGCGGCGCGGATCTTGGCGATTTCCTCCGCCGTGGCCGGCTTGGCGCCGGTGGCGAAGCGGCTGATCTCCGAATGCATTTCCTTCATCGAGTCCGCCGTGCGGTCGCTCTGCACCGCGGCGCTGGCCCACCACGGGCGCTGGCCCAGCGCATTGCGGGCACCGCTGTAGGAACCGTAGGCCCAGTGCTTGTCCTCGCGCAGGTTCATGTTGAGGCGCGCGCTGAACTGCCCGCCCAGCACACCATTGGCGAAGTCGAAGTCGATGGTGCCGGCGTCGCCGGTGGGCGGCACCAGTTGCGCGGCGTAGACATTGGACTGGATGGCGCCGGGCTGATCGATCAGGAATACGCGCGGTTTGGCCGGGTTGGCCACCTTCGGCACGGCCGCCAGCGACGGCGCATGGGCCGGCGCCTTCCAGTCGCCCAGGCGCTTCTCCAGCAGCGGCAGGATCTGCGCCAGCGTGGCATCGCCGACGATGGTGATGCGCGCCTTGCCCGGCTGCAGCCAGTCGCGGTGGAAGGCGACCAGGTCGTCGCGGGTCAGCGAGGCGATGGAGGCTTCGGTGCCCGAGCCGGTGAACGGGATCGCGTACGGGTGGCCGGCGCCGTACAGCAGCGGCGGCAGCGTCCGCAGCGCGGCGGTCTGCGGACGCGCCTTCTCCTGCTTGATGCCGGCGATCCAGGTGGCGCGCACGCGCTCGATCTCGGCCGGGTCGAAGGCGGGGCGGCGCAGCACGTCGGCCAGCAGGTCCAGCGAGGGTTCCAGCTTCTCGCTCAGCGCCGACAGGCCCACCGAGGCGGTGTCCAGGCCGGCGCCGGTGCTCAGTTCGGCGCCCAGCGCCTCCTTGCGCGCGGCCAGCGCCAGCGCGCTGTATTCGCCTGCACCCTCGTCCATCATCTGCAACGCGAAGCTGGCGGTGCCCAGCTTGCGGCCGACGTCGGCGGAATAGCCGCCGGGGAATTCCACGTTGATCTGCACCACCGGCGTCTCGTGGCGCTCGGCCAGCGCGACCTGCATGCCGTTGGACAGCGTGGCGCGCTGCACGGCCGGGAACTTCAGGTCGGGGAAGCTGGCGGTCCTGGGCACGCCTGCGCGGCGGTCCACGTCGGTCTTCACCGTCTTGAACTTCGGATCGGCCTTCGGCACCGCCGCCGGCTTGCCGGCCGGGGCGGCATGCACGGTTTCCGGCAGCGCCGAGGCCGGGGTCTCGCTGGGCTGGACCAGGATGGTGTGCGAAGCGCCACCGAGCCACTTCTTCGCCGCCGCCTGGACCTCGGCCGCGGTGGCGTTGGCGAGGATGTCCAGCTCTTCCCGGTAGCAGTCCGGCTTGCCCTGGTAGACCGCGCAGGAGGCCAGCACGTCGGACTTGCCGCCGAAGCCGCCGATCCGCTCGATGCCGCGCACGAAGCCGGCGCGGCCGGACACCTTGGCCCGCTCCAGTTCCTCGGCACTCGGCCCTTCGGCGATCAGGCGCTTGAGCTCCTCGTCCAGCGCCTGCTCCACCTTGGCCGGGTCCACGCCTTCCTTGACCGTGGACTGCAGGAAGAAGGTGCCGCTGATCTCGCTGCTCCAGTTGAAGGCGCTGGCGTTGTCGGCAGTCTTGTCGCCGTGCACCAGCCGGGTGTCGAAGCGCGAGGCGGCGCTGCCGCCCAGCACCTGCGCGAACAGGTCCAGCAGCGCGGCGTCGCGGCTGCCCATCTCGGCCACCGGCCAGGCGCGGTAGATGCGCACCTGCGGCACGCGGTCGGGGATGGTCTCGCGGGTGTCGCGGGCGTGCTTGGGAATGTTGGGCGCCATGTCGGCCAAGGTGGCGCTGGCGGGGATGTCACCGAAGTAGCGCATGGCCTTTTCCTTGGCGGTGGCCAGGTCGATGTCACCGGCCAGCACCAGCACGGCGTTGTTGGGGCCGTACCAACTGCGGAACCAGGTCTTCACGTCGTCCAGCGTGGCCGCGTCCAGGTCGGCCATGGAGCCGATGGTCTGCCAACTGTAGGGATGCCCGGCCGGATACAGCGCCTCGAACATGCGCGCGATGATGCGGCGGCCGTAGGGCTGGTTCTCGCCTTGGCGCTTCTCGTTCTGCACCACGCCGCGCTGCTCGTCCAGCGCCTTCTGGTCGATCGCGCCCAGCAGGTGGCCCATGCGGTCCGATTCCATCCACAGCGCCATGTCCAACGCGGTGGTCGGCACGTTCTGGAAGTAGTTGGTGCGGTCCTGGTTGGTGGTGCCGTTCTGGTCGGTGGCGCCGACCAATTCGAAGGGCTCGAAGAATTCGCCGGTGTGGTTCTCGCTGCCCTGGAACATCAGGTGCTCGAACAGGTGCGCGAAACCGGTGCGGCCGGGCTGCTCGTTCTTGCTGCCCACGTGGTACCAGACGTTGACCGCGACGATCGGCGCCTTGCGGTCGGTGTGCACGATCACCCGCAGGCCGTTGGGCAGGGTGAATTCCTCGTAGGGGATGACGATGTCCGAGCCAGCCGGTGCGGCGCTCGCGGGCGCCGGCGAACAGGCCAGCCCGCCGAGGGCGACGGACAGGGCGGCGGCAAGCAGGACGGCGCGGGGCCGGCGGGAAACGTGCATCGGGCACTCCTCTGGGACGGAACGGTTCGGGCGACCCCCGATGCTAACCGTCGCCCCCCGTCATTACACTAGGCCACAAGGCATGCCGCCCGTGCCTCTCCGACGACGAGGAAGCCCGATGGATCGCACGCACTGCCTGGTCACCGGCGCCAACCGCGGGCTGGGCCTGGCGCTGGTCCGCCACCTGCTGGACCGCAGGCACCACGTCGTGGCCGCTTGCCGCCAGCCCGGCAAGGCCACCGCGCTGACCAAGCTGGCGGGCGAGCATCCCGGCCGCCTGCACGTCCTTCCGCTGGACGTGGCCGACGCCCGCAGCCGCGCCGAACTGGCCCGCGAACTGCCGCTGGCCACCGGTGAAGAACCCCTGCACCTGCTGGTCAACAACGCCGGCATCCTCAAGGGCGGCGAACGCTTCGGCCAGGTCGCGGCCGAAGACCTGGACGCCAGCTTCCACACCAACGCCGCCGGCCCCTTCCTGCTGGTGCAGGCGCTGGCGCCGCTGCTCGCCGATGGCGCGACGGTGGCGAACATCTCCTCGGAGATCGGCTCCATCGGCCTGCGGCAGGAATTCCGCACGCCCAGCTACGCCATCGGCAAGGCGGCGCAGAACATGGCGACCTCGCTGCTGGCGCAGGCGCTGGCACCGCGCGGCATCAAGGTGGTCGCGCTGCATCCGGGCTGGGTGCGCACCGACATGGGCGGCGCCCAGGCCGCGCTTTCGGCCGAGGAGTCCGCGACGGGCCTGCTGCGGGTGATCGACGGACTGGACGCTGGCGCTTCCGGCCGCTTCCTGGACTGGCAGGGCCGGCTGCTGCCCTGGTGAAGCTGAACCGATGGCCCGGTGCAACGCCGCGGCTGCAACCGTCTCCCGATTAACCGCATCCAAACCCATACCGCCGGCACTGACCGGGATGGATGGGAAGCGGCGTGTTCGCTGGCATTCCGCCCACCTTTCCTGTCCACCGACGGTGGCAGGCAGGCCAGCGGACAGTGGAACGGACACGCCGGACACCCCAGGAAACGGACTTCGACCTTGAAAATCAATACTTTGCGTTTGGCACGCCTCCTGCGTCACTGCAAACGGGCACAGCGGTTTCCGGACCCATCCTGACTGAAAGCTGAATCAACTCACCAAAACGAAAGGTTTTGCTTGACCATTCTGTTTAGGTGTATTACTTTACTACAACACCACGCAACAACATCACTACAGAGGCATGACAATGAACGCCAAACACCTGCTCCCGCTGACCGCCGCCGCCGTGTTCGCCCTGTGCGCCGGCTCCATGGTCATCTCCGCCACCCACGCCGACAACAACCACAACAGCGCCGCCGTCGCCCAGGCCGAGCGCATCGTGGACCTGCCGGCCGTAACGGTGAAGCCCGACCCGGCCGACCTGGCCCACTACGTGGCCTACAAGGACGCCAAGATCGTCGACCTGGCCACCGTCACCGTGACGCCGGCTGCCGAGGACCTGGCTTCCTTCGTCGCCAGCCAGGCCGTGCGCATCGTCGACATGCCGGTGGTCACCGTGCGTCCGTCGGCCGAGGACATGCAGCAGATCGCCGTGCAGGCGGGCGTGCTGGCCGGCCGGCTGGCTTCGCGCTGAGGCGCCGCCCGCGTTCTGCCTGTTCCCGTTCCAACGGAGCCCTTCCATGACGACCTGGCATCTGCACTCCCTGGCGAAGTCCCGTAACGACGCGCCGCTGGCCGGCGTCTGCGGCGGCCTCGGCGAGCACACGCCGGTTCCCGCCTGGCTCTGGCGCATCCTGTTCTGCGTCGCCACGCTGTTCAACGGCGCCGGTGCCGTCGCCTACCTACTGCTCTGGCTGTTCATGCCGGCCCCCGCTGCCGCGCCCGCCGCGCATCGCTGATCCCTCCGCGGCCACGGCCGCACGGCGCCGCTTAGAATGCGCGCCATGAGCGACGCCCTGGACATCGACGTCCTGCTGTACCAGCCGGAAATCCCGCCGAACACCGGCAATGCCATCCGGCTCTGCGCCAACACCGGCGCCCGGCTGCACCTGATCGAACCGCTCGGGTTCGCCCTGGAAGACAAGCAGCTCAAGCGCGCCGGGCTGGACTACCACGAATACGCCACGCTGCAGGTGCACGCTTCGCTGGAAGCGGCCTTGCGGCACCTGCGCCCCGCGCGCCTGTTCGCGCTCAGCACGCGCGGCGGCGTGCGCTACGACCAGCCTCACTACCGACCCGGCGACGCCTTCCTGTTCGGCCCCGAAACCCGCGGCCTGCCGCAGGACGTGCTGGACGCACTGCCGCCGGACCAGCGCCTGCGCCTGCCGATGCGGCCGCACAACCGCAGCCTCAACCTCTCCAACAGCATCGCCGTGGTGGTGTTCGAAGCCTGGCGGCAGGCGGGCTTTGCCGGCGGAACTTGATCCTGCGGGCGGCCGCCGGCGGAGGTCGGCAGGCACACCAGCAGGAAACAGGAAGAACGTGCGGGCGCGGATCACGCAGATTTGCTGATCCCTGATCCCTGATCCTTGGCCTCTGGCCTCTGGCCTCTGGCCTCTGGCCAGCAGAAGCCTATCGCTTCACGGCCAACACACCGCATCGCTGAGTGTACGGAGCCTGCACAATGGATTTGCGCAGGTTCCCCTGCCCAGCCATGCGCACAGTCTCCATGCCGGCATCTATCAGGATCGCGCCTGCATGCCACTCATCGCATTGGACCCACACGCACGGCAGGAGAACGGCAAACGCCGACCGCTCCCTTCACGCCATCGCGCGTGCAGCAATGGCCGCCCGGCGCCTCCCTCAATCGCATCCCGAGACGCGGTGGAAATCCAGGTCGCCGTAGTCGTAGCTGAAGTCGGCGTCGGGATCGACGTGCGACAGGGTCATGCGCGGCGGTTCCGCCGGCCGGGTGGCGGCGAAGTGCAACCAGGGTTCGGCGTCCACGCTGTCATCGTCCCAGTCCACCAGCCAGCGCGTGTCCACGCGCATCACCGTGCCGCTCATGCGCGGCGAACGCTCGGACACGAAGCGCACGCGGTTGCCGGCCGGGCACAGCGCGACGTCGCCGAACCACGGATCGCGGTAGTGTCCCGTCCATTCCGCCAGCGCGCGCGGCGTGGCCGCCTTGCGGTGGCGGGTGTCGGGCTTCGGCTTGGCCGCGCCGTCGCCGGTCCGCTCCTGCTCCAGCAGCGCGGCGTAATGCTCGACCGTCGGGGCGGACTGCGGCGCCGTGACGAACTTGGTCAGCACCTGCCCGAGCACCGTGCGCGCGGCCTCGCCTTCGCCGTTGATGAGGATGACGAAGCCCGTGCGCTGGTCCGGCAGCAGGATGACGGAGGAATACATGCCGGCCAGCGTGCCGGTATGCGCCACCTTCCACACGCCGTCCACGTCCGACAGCCGCCAGCCGTAGCCGTAGGCGGAGAAATGGCTGTTGTCCCAGGCGCGCATGCGCGCGGACACCGGCATCGACATGTGCCCGGTCCACACCGCGCGCCGCTGCGCGGGCGACAGCCAGCCGCCGGTGGCCGCGTCGTCCGGCGACAGCCACATGCGCGCCCAGCGCAGCATGTCGTTGAGGCTGCAACGGATGCCGCCGGCCGCCATCGAAGTCGTGGTGGGCACCACGTCCTCGTCGGCGCGGATCACCCGGTTGCCCTGCGGCGTGGGCATGTGCGGCTGGGCGACGTTGCCGACCTGCACGCGGTTCCACTCGGCAGCCTGGCAACGCGCCATGCCGAGGGGCTCGAACAGCTCGCGGCGCAGAAGCTCCTCGTAGGGCGCGCCGCCCGCCGCCGCCGCGACTTCGCCGGCCACGACATACAGCAGGTTGTCGTAGGCGTAGCGCGAACGGAAGCTGGACGTGGGCTTGAGGTGCGCCAGCCCGGCGATGATGTCCGCGCGGGTGAAACGGTTGGGCTCCGGCCACAGCATCATGTCGCCGGCCCCCAGCCCCAGTCCGCTGTTGTGGATCAGCAGATCCTTCACCTGCATCTGCTCGGTGACCCACGGGTCGTTCATGCGGAACTGCGGCAGGTACTTGGTGACCGGGTCGTCCCACTTCAGCTTGCCGGCATCCACCAGCCGCGCCAGCACGCCGGTCGTCATCGCCTTGCTGTTGGAGGCGATCTTGAACAGCGTGTCGGCATCCACCGGCCGGCCGCCGCCGGCTTCCAGTTCGCCGAGCGTGCGCGTGTACACCACTTCGCCGTTTTCGATGACGCCGACGGCGAGCCCGGGCAACCGGTAGCGTGCGAACGTCTGTTCGACCGCCGCGTCCAGCGCCTCCTTCGGCGTGGCGTGGGCGACGGGTGCGAACAGGGCCAGGACAATCAGCAAACGTTTCATCGGGACGATCCACCAGGACACGGGCGCTCCGCATGCCGCGGCGGAGCGCAACCACAAAAAAGGCCGCCGCCGCTTGGGGCGGCGGCGGCCGTACCGGCTCCGGTCAGGCGACCGGCGACATCAGTCGAAGCGATGCTCGATCATCACGCCGAACGAGCGGCCGCGCGGATCGGCCACGCGGGGTTCCCACGCCGCACCGGAGGCGAAGTCGTTCTGGTGCGCGGTGAACGGCGGGTCGGTGTTCAGCAGGTTGCGCACCACGAAGGTCAGCTTGGTGCTTTCCGTGCTGTTCCACGTCAGGCTGTAGTTGTAGGTGATGTAGTCGTCGACGTCCGGGTTCCAGTTCTCCGGGATGTAGCTGCCGTTGGCCACGCTCGGCGGCAGTTCGTCCTTGTAGCCGGCGCGGTAGACCTGGGTCAACGTGTGCGCCCAGTCGCCCTTGGCCCAGCCGAAGCTCAGCGTGTGCTTCCACTTCAGCGGCAGGCTGTAGTAGCGGACGTACTTGCCGACCAGGTTCTTGCCGTAGGGCGAGGTCTCCAGCGGCTTTTCCTGGAAGTTGTCGATGTAGCTGCCGTTGAGGTTCAGGCGCCAGCGGCCGCCGGCCAGTTCGCCAGTTAGGTTGGCGTCCAGTTCCACGCCGCTGATCAGCGTGCCGCCGGAGTTGATGAAGCGGCGGTCGATGCCAGTGATCTCGCCGCTGGCGTTGCGGATCCAGTTGGCGGTGAACAGGTCGTAGTTGGCGATCAGCGTGGCCTGGTTGGGCGTGCGGATCGTGTTGATGCGCTCGATCTCCCACCAGTCCAGGCTGACGTTGAAGTTGCCGGTGGGCGCGAAGACCAGGCCGAAGCTCTTCTGCTTCGCTTCCTCCGGCTTCAGGTCGGTCTTGCCGCCGGTGATGATGTCGGGCTTGATCGACGCGCAGCCCGGGACCGCCGGGTTGGCCACGCCGCCGGGACAGGTGGCCGGGTCGGCCAAGTCGAAGCCGGTGTAGGGGGTCTCGGTCACGCCGCTGTAGAGCTTGGTGAACTCGGGCACCTTGAAGCCGGTGCTGTAGGCGCCGCGGAACGCCAGCGCGTCGATCGGCTGCCACTTGAACGAATACTTCGGATTGGTGGTGCCGCCGAAGGAGTCGTAGCTGTCGTGGCGCACCGCCACCGTCACTTCCAGGCTGTCCAGAATCGGGAAGTAGGCTTCCGCGTAGACCGCCTTCACGTCGCGGCGGACCTTGGGCATGTTGTTGGTCGCGTCGAACGGCGCCTGGTAGATGTAGCTGTCGTTGAGCGTGATGCCGTCCTTGACCGAGCCGAAGCTGAACTCTTCGCGGCGCAGGTCGATACCCGTGGCCAGTTGCATTTCGCCGCCCCACAGGTTGAAGCCCAGGCCGCCGGAGAAGGCCGCGTCCAGCGTGGTGACGGTGGACTCGCCACCGTACAGCCTCACGCCGGCCGCCGAAGTCGCCTTCAGCGCCGCGATGCCCTCGGGCGTCTGCTGCTGGCCCGGCATCAGGAACGGATTGATCATGCCGCTGCCCAGCACGGCCTTGAACGGCTGGGTGTAGTAGTAACCGCTGCCCAGCACGGATTCGGCTTCGCTGGACGCGCGCGACAGGCCGACGTCGTAGTCCCAGCTACCCAGGCTGCCTTCCATGCCCACCAGGAAGCGCGAGGCCTTGGTGGTGGTCTGGATCTGGCGCGGACCGCAGATCTCGCAGCGCCAGCGGTAGGGGATCCGGTTGCCGTACACCAGGTTGGCCGAACCGAAGTAGCTGGACAGCGCGTTGAAGATGGTGTCGTAGGTCGCACGGGTGTAGTCGTTCAACGGATACCAGGTCGTCGGCCCGAGCGCCGTCGCCGCGGTCGAAGTGCTGGAGGTGATCTGCTGCGCTTCGAACTGGCGGTTGGACTCGACGCGCGAAGCCATCGCCTCGGCGTAGAAGCGGTGGTTCTCGCCGATCTTGAAGGTCGCGCGGCCCAACGCCTGCAGGCTTTCCTGCGGCTGCTGCATGACCTGCGAAGCCGGGTAGTCCCAGGCACAGGCGTACTTGGAGTTCGCCAGGCCCCAGATGCGGTAGGCGTAGGGCCCCATCATCTCGTCGCCCGCTTCGCAACCGGCAGCGCCGGGCAGGTTGAGGATGTTGATGAAGGCCTGGCCGGCGCCGCCGGCCGGATCGGGCAGAGTGCCGTTGATGATGCCGCCGGTGGCGTTGGTCACCGTGGCGAACGGCGTGCCGCGCGTGTCGGGCGACAGGCCGCGGTCGGGCTGGAAGGTGCTGGAGAAGTCGCGATCGCTGCCGAGCAGGATCTCGTTCTCCTTGTAGTTCAGGGTGCCCCAGACGTTCCAGCCGTCGGCGTCGATGTCGCC
>ERZ761602.3703-NODE-3703-length-21095-cov-9.092348_pt1 | contig 21095 bp, 12 predicted proteins | sample MGYA00512165_ERZ761602 | MGnify/ENA primary metagenome ERZ761602 (study PRJEB28899, sample SAMN02445085) | bioreactor sludge metagenome | biome: EBPR sludge; isolation source: Thorneside wastewater treatment plant | place: Australia: Brisbane, Thorneside...
GCCGGCCTCGCCGGAGGTGGAGAGGGCCCGCACCTGGCGCAGCGGGGCCGGCAGCAGGCCGGAGAGGGCGGCGTTGTAGCGCTCGGCGGTGGTGTTGGAGCCCAGGCTGATCACCAGGCCGCCGCCGCTGCGCACGAACTCGTTGAGGCGTCCGGCCACCTGGGAGGGGTCCCCGAGGTTGGCCAGGAAGACCACCCGGTGCTGCTCGGGGTCGAGGATGCCCAGGCCGTCGGGGGTGGTGATGTCCGGCAGGACCCCGGCGCGGGCGGCGGCGCTGGCGCCCCAGGGGGCCAGGGCCCGCTCCAGGAAGTAGACCTCGCTGGCGGTCGGAGTCGGGCCGGGGTCGCCGTCGACAACCAGGACGCGGCTGGCGCCGACCCGGGGCAGGTGGAAGGCGAAGGCGTCGTCGGCGCTCAGGGCGGTGTCGAGCACGCGGGCGAGGCCGACCCCGCCGGCCGCCACCCGCGGCACCGTCACCGAGACCTCGGCCTGGCCTCCCGCCGGCACGGTCACGAAGGCGGTGATCTCGACCCCGTCGGGCAGCTCGACCGTGACGGGCGCTTCGACCTCGTCGGGGCCGAAGTTGCCGACGGTCGCCCGGACGCTGCCGCCCTCGGGGCCGTCGCCATACTTCGCGTCCAGGACCGCGAGGTTGGAGGGTCGAGAGGCCCGCAGGACCTGGGGTCGGATGGCCGAGCCCTGGGCCGAGAGCAGGGCGATCTCCTCGGCGGCGGCGGGCACCGCCGTGGGCCCGGCCTCGTCGGTGAAGACCATGACCTCGCCGCCCTGCCCGCCCAGCAGGCGCCGCGCGTGGCGCAAGCCGCCGGCGAGGTCGGTCCCGCCATGGCTCTGCCGCACCGCCAGGATCGAGGCGGCGACGGCCTCGCGGTCCTCGGTCAGCTCGGGCTGCAGGCGCTCGGCCTCTCCCCCGAGGGTGACGGCCGCGACCTTGGTGCCCGGCGGCAGCGCCCTCACCAGCTCGGCGGCCTGCTGGCGGGCGAGGCTGAGCAGGGTGCCGGTGCCCGGATCCTCCTCGCTGGCCTCCGTCACGGGGAGGAGGCCCTCGCGCAGATCCATGGAGAGGGAGTCGTCCAGCACCACCACGACGGCTCCGGTGCCGCCGAGCTCGGGAGGCGCGCCCGGCCAGCGCAGCTCGGGGCGGGCCACGGCCAGGGCCACCAGCAGCACGGCTAGCAGGCGCAGCAGCAGCAGCAGGCGATCGTGCAGGCGGCGCCGGCGTCGCTGCTTGCGGGCGAGGCGCCGCAGCAGCATCATCGCCCCGAAGACCTGGCGCTGGTCGGGCCGACGCCGGGCGAGGTGGGCCAGGATCGGACCGAGGCCCAGGGCCAGCAGGCCCAGGGCGAAGGGGGCGAGCAGGCCGAGGCTCATGGCGCTCTCGGGGGGTCACCGGCGTGGCCGCGCAGGACCCGGGCCAGGGCCAGCTCCAGCGGCAAGCGGGTCGGCGTCAGGACGTGCACCGCCCGGTTGCCGGCCAGCCAGCCCCGCACCTCGGCGAGGTACTCACGCAGCACCTCGGGCAGGGCCTCGCGCACATCGTTGGGGTCCAGGGGCAGGGGCTCGCCGCCTTCGGGCGACCAGAAGCGGGCCGGCGCCTTGAAGTCGAAGGCCCACTCGCGCTCGTCGTGCAGGTGGACGACCCGCAGATCGGCCTGCCGCCGGGCCAGGGCCGAGAGCGAGGGCCCCCAGGTGGTGGGCTCCTCCATCAGGTCGCTGACCACGGCCACCACGCCGCGGCGGCGCATGCGCTGGCCGGTCTCTTCGAAGGCGCGGCCGAGGTTGGCCTGACCCGCGGGGCGCAGCGCCGCCAGGGCCGCCAGGAGCTGGACGAGGTGCGTCTCGCCGGTGCGGGCCGGGATGTAGGGCCAGCGCGGCGGCCGGACCCCGCCGGAGTGCGGCTCCTCTCCTCCGGCGATCAGCAAGCCGACGGGCTCGCCGCGGTGGGAGAGGAACCAGGCCAGGCTGGCGGCGAGGGTGACCGAGTAGCCGAACTTGCTGCCCTGCAGCGGCGGGCGGCCCAGGCCCCCCTCGCCGGTGGACATGTCGCCGCTGGCGTCGAAGACGATGATGACGGGCAGATCGCTCTCCGCCCGGTGCCGGCGCACGACCAGCCGATCCGAGCGCGCCGCCACCCGCCAGTCCAGGTCGCGCAGGGGATCCCCCGGCGAGTACTCCTTGTACTCGGCGAACTCGACGTTGGAGGCGATCTGCACGCTGCGATGGGCCCCGTGGATCAGGCCGGTGACCGCCTGCCGGGCGCGGAGCTGCAGCCAGGCGACCCGCGCCAGCACCTCGGCGTCCCACTGTGGCGCCGCTCCCCCGATGGCGGATCCGAGCTTCACCGGGTGGTGGGCACCGCGGCGAGGACCTGCGCGACGACCTGCTCGACGTCCAGGCCCTCGGCCTCGGCCTGGAAGTTCAGCAGGACCCGGTGCGAGAGCACCGCGCCGGCCACCGCCTGCACATCCTCGATCGAGGCGACCTCGTGGCCGCGCAGGGCCGCCCGGACGCGGGCGCCCAGGGCGAGGTACTGGCTGGCCCGCGGGCCGGCGCCCCAGCGGACCCAGCGGCGGACGGCCTCGGGCGCGTCGGGCCCCGGGCGGGTCGCGCGGGCGAGGCGCACACAGTAACGATGCACCTCCTTGCTGGTCGGCAGGCGGCGCACCAGGCCCTGGAGCTGGATCAGCAGCTCCCGGTCCAGGACCGGCTTGACCTCGACCTCGCGCCCGGTGGTGGTGCGCTCGACGATCTCGACCTCCTCGTCCTCGGTCGGGTAGCTGACCTTCACCGAGAGCATGAAGCGGTCGAGCTGGGCCTCGGGCAGCGGGTAGGTGCCCTCCTGCTCGATCGGGTTCTGGGTGGCGAAGACCAGGAAGGGCGCGCCGATCTTGAAGGTGCGCCCGGCGGCGGTCACCTCGTTCTCCTGCATCGCCTGCAGCAGGGCCGCCTGGGTCTTGGGCGGGGTGCGGTTGATCTCGTCGGCCAGCAGCAGGTTGGTGAAGACCGGGCCCCGGATGAAGCGCATCTCTCGCCGGCCGGTGCTGCGGTCCTCTTCCAGGACCTCGGTGCCGGTGATGTCGGCGGGCATCAGGTCCGGGGTGAACTGGATGCGGTTGAAGTCCAGGCCCAGGGCCTGCGCCGTGGTGCTGACCAGCAGCGTCTTGGCCAGGCCGGGCACGCCGATGAAGAGGCAGTGGCCGCGGGCGAAGAGGCCGATCAGCATGCGCTCGATGACCTCTTCGCTGCCGACGATGCGGGTGCCGATGGCGCCCAGCAGGCGGCCGCGAGCCGCCGCCAGGGCGTCGAAGAGGGCGGCGTCGTCAAGGCCATGCGCGGCCAGCTCGGGCTCGGGCTGAGCCATCACGGGAGAGGGGGTCAGGTCGCTCATTCAGGGCTCGGGGGGGACGGAGGAAGAGGAGAGGACCCCGCCGGTCGCGAGGATCCGGCCATAACGCTCGTGGCGGGCGGCCAGATCGTCCTGGCCGAGCTCGGCGTGCCCCCGCGTCAGGGCGGCCTGGACCTCGGGGTCGAATGGGTTCAGATCGTGGGCGGCGGTCCAGGCCGACAAGGCGCCGCGGGTGTCGCCTTGCGCGGCGCGGACCCGGGCCAGGGTGGTCTGGGCCAGGGTGAACTCGGGGTAGAGCTCGACGGCCTCGTCGGCGGCCTCGCGGGCCGCGCTGAGCTGCCTCAGGTCGAGGTTGCAGACCGCGATCCGGGCCAGCAGCAGGGGCGACTCGGGGCCCTTCGGCTCGCGGGCCCGGTCGTACTGGATCAGGGCGGCGTCGCAGCGCTTCGCCTCGCGCAGCAGGTCGCCCAGTCGGAGGTACTTCGCCGCCTTGGGGTCCTTGGAGACCACCGGGTCGTCCGCGTAGGCCTCGCCCGGATCGTCCAGCACCACCGGCAGCGCCGCCAGGGAGCGCTCGACCAGCGGCAGCCGCCGCACCCAGTCCAGCCAGGCCGCGCGGAAGAGATCGAAGTCGGCGAAGCCGGCGACCTCGGCGAAGGCCTGGTCGGCGGTCTGCCCCTCGCGGATGGCGTCGAGCAGGCCGGGCAGCACGCCGATGCCCTTGCTCTCGACCAGGAACTGCACCATCGTGCCCACCTGGGCGAAGGCCAGGGCGGCCTCCTCCCCGCTGTCCAGGTAGGCCATCGAGTAGCGGAACTTCTCGAAGGGCACGAAGCTGTTGGTGCGCAGCGCCTCGGCCAGCAGGCCCTGCTGGTAGACCGACATGCCGCCGCTGCGATCGCCGCGCCAGTAGCCTTCGAGGTGCTTGGCCAGCCCCTCGTGCAGCCAGACCGGGCTGCGCTCCTGGGTGCGCCAGGCGATCACGAGGTGGATGTACTCGTGGGCGATCGTGTCCTTCCAGCCATAGCCCCGGCCCAGGGCGCGGGGCGAGGTCAGCAGCAGGCGGGTCCACTTGGAGAGGGCGATGACCCCGGTGGTGCGCACGGCCTCTTCGGGCAGGCCGCTGGCCTGGATGAAGCGGCGGCCGTCGGGGAAGATGTCCAGGGTGATCTCGTGGGTCGGGCCCCCACCCAGCAGCCCGTCGATCACCTGCCGGGACTGTTCGAGCACCTCGATCGCCTCGTCGCGGAGGACCAGGTCGACCCCCTGGGCGTAGCGCACCCGGACGCCTTCGCCGCGGGCCTCCAGGAAGCCCTCGGCGGCCAGGGCGGAGGCCTCGATCGGGGTCTGGGCCAGCGACTGCGGCACCTGCCCCTGGGCCTTCAGCCGGCCCAGCAGCTCGGCGGCCTCGTCGTAGCGGCCCTCGTGGAAGCGGGTCCGCAGGTCCAGGTGCAGGGTCGCCGCGTCTCCGGGCGATGTGCGCAGCAGGCGATCCCGGACCTCCTGCGCGCAGACCAGGTCGGCGCGATCCAGGCAGGCGTGGCCGTCCATGGCCCCGTCGGCGCGAAGAGGCAGGCTGAAGAGCAGGGCCAGCAGGGTCAGGCTCACTGGCGCACCAGCTCCTCGTAGTAGCGCTTGTTCAGGGCCTTGTACTCGTCGGGCACGGGCGCCTCCATGCCCTCCAGCAAGGCGCGGCGGTACTCCTCGGGGGTCTTGAAGGCCTCGGGCGGCGGGATCTCCAGCCGATCCTGCGGGCGTGAGACCTCCTCCCCTTGCCCATCGGGCTGCTCCCCGCCCTCCCCCTGGGCCTGCTGGCCGCTCTGCTGCTCCTGCTGCATCTGCTGCTGTTGCCGCTCCAGCTCGTTGGCGGCCTCCCCGATGCCGTCGGCGGCCTGCTCCATCTGGCCCTGTCCCGGATCGGGTCGGGCCTGCTCCAGCGACTGCTGGGCCTGCTCCATCGACTCGCCGGCCCGCTGCATCGACTCGGTCGCCTTGCCGCGGGCCGAGGGGCTCTGCTGCTCGATCTCCTGCACGTCGCCCTGCAGGCCCTGCTGGCGCTCGCGCAGCTCGCTCTGCTCGCGGGCCATCTCGCGGGCGAGGCGGGCCATCTCGGGGCTGGTGCTCTGCTCCTGCTGCGAGAGCTCGTCGAGCAGCTCCCGAATCTCGTCCAGGCTGCGGGCCAGCTCGCGCAGCCCCTCGGAGGCGCGCTCCACCCCGGGAGGCAGCGGCTCGCTGGCCGGGCGTTGGCGGCCGCGCTCGGAGGCCACCGCCGCCGAGGCGTTGCTGGCCCGCTGTTGGGCCCGCAGCACCCGCTCCATCGAGCTCTCCACCTCGCGGGCGCGGACCGAGTCCCGCAGGCCCGACACCGTCTCACGGGTCTGCTCCAGCCGGCGGATGCTGTCCGAGCGCCAGCCCCGGCCGTCGCCGGCGGCCTCGACCGCGCCCGAGGCCTGCGCCAGGGCCTGGTCGGCCAGCTCGTCCAGGCGGGTCCAGGCCTCGACCTGCTTCTGGAACTCGCCGCCCTGCTCCTTCTTGGCCTGCTCCAGCTTGTCGGCCGCCGCGCGCTGCTCCTGCTCCAGCTTCCGGAGCTGCTCGATGGTCTCCTTCATCTGTTCGCCCAGCTGGTCCTGCTGCTCCTGCGCCTGGTTGAACTGGTCCTGAAGCCCTTCGGCCATCTGCTGGACCTGCCGCGACAGCTCCTCCAGCATGGCCCGCGCGTCCTCCATCCGGCCCTCGGCCAGCGCCTGCCGGATCTGGTCGACCAGCGCCACTCCAGCGTCCAGGCGGGCGTTGAGGAACTCGCGGAGCTGGCCCTCGGCGAGGCGCTCGGAGGCCAGTGCCAGCCGCTCCATCATCCGCTCCATCTGGTCGAGCCGGGCCAGGATCTCGGAGGCGTCGGCGTCCTGGGCCAGCTCGGCGAGGGCCTGGGCCTCTCGGCCGAGCTGGTTGGCCGCCTTCACCACCTCGTCCATCGCCAGGGACTGGAGGACCCGGTCGAGCGTCAACACCGCCTCTTCGATGTTCACGATCTCCTGGGCGTGCAGGCGGTCGAAGGTCTCCAGATCGGCCATCGTGACCCGTCGCCCCGAGCCCACCTCGAAGGCGGTCAGGGTGAAGCGGAAGAGCACCGCCGCGTCGCTGATCACCGCGCGCACCGCCTCGCCCTCGGCCGTGCTGGGGGCCTCGTCCCCCCACTGGCGCTTCATGACCTCCTGGACGGGGTCGAAGCGCAGGCGGGCCGACTCGACCCAGCGGACCATCGCCGCGGGGTCGTTGGCGATGGGCAGCGAGGACTCCTCGACCAGGAAGTCGGCCAGCACCAGGACCAGGGCGTCCCGCAGCTCGACGAAGTAGCGCTCCAGGCGGGCGCCGACCTGCTGCGGTCCCAGGACCTCGAGCTGCATCGCGGGCGAGACCCCGCGGTTGCCGCCGGAGGTCTGGTCGGTGTCGATGGCCACGACCCGCAGCGTCACCTTCGAGCCCGGGGAGAGGCCCAGCTCGCGCGGGCTCAGGCGCACCTGGCCGTCCAGGCTGCGCGGCGGATCCAGCGGGCTCCGCAGCTCGACCTCGCGGGTCTCGCCGTCCCCTTCGATCTCCAAGACCACCCGGGCGATGCCGAAGTCGTCATCGACGGCCCACTCGATGCCCAGGCTGCCGTCCACGGCGACCTGGGGCATGGGCAGCAGGGCCTGGACCACCGGGGGGGCGTCGGCTTCGACGATGATCTCGAAGTCGGCGCTGCGGACGGCCTGGTCGCCGCGCAGCAGCACGAAGCGCCAGCTGCCCTTTCCGGCGACCAGCACAGACCCGGCGATGTCGCGACCGCCAGTCAGGCGCGCGTCCTGGGGAGGCTGCTCGTCCACCTGGATGGCCACGGCGTCGAAGGCCTCGGCGGTGCGGGCCTTGATCTCGACCAGGGTGCCCGGCGGGGCGTGGATGGTGCCGTTGGAGTTCGGGACCTCGATCGGATCCAGGCCCATCGCGTCCGGGTAGATGTAGGTCAGGGTGATGTCGCCGACCAGGGCGCGCTCGTCGGCGACGAGCACCCCCTCGGCGAGGCGGGTAGCGGCGACCTCGCCGGAGGCGATCGCGGCCAGGGCCTGGAAGGGCCCCACCGGCATCAGGACGGTGGCCAGGCCCACCGCCAGCAGCAGCCCGGCGGCGGCCGCGGCGAAGGGACGCAGGGGGCGAGCGGGGTGCACCTCGGCCGGGTCCACCGCGTCGAGCACCTCGCGCGCCCGGGAGGAGGCCCGCAGCAGCAGCGGGAGCGAGATCGGCAGGGCCGGAACGTCGGCGGGTGCGGGCTGGCCGGCCTCCTCGCCGCGCTCCAGGGCGGTGACGAGGCGGGCGCGCAGCTCGGGGCGCAGGCCCTCGACCCGCAGCGCCTGCCCGAGGGGTCGCCCGCTGCTGGACCAGCGCAGCACCAGCGGCCAGAGCAGGGCCGCCAGCAGCAGGATCGGGCCGAGGATCCCCAGCACCAGCAGGGAGAGGTCGCGGGAGGCCCCCAGCGAGACCAGGGCGGCGGCCAGGAGGAAGACCAGCGCCGTGGCGCCGACCAGCTGCAAGCCGGCCCGCGCCGCCAGCAGGGAGCGCTCCCGGCGGCTGAGGGCGGCCAGGCGCAGCCGGATCCCGGCCACCTCGCGCAGCACGGCCCCCTGCGGAGAGGACTCCACCGGCGTCGGGGCTCGCTGAGTCGCTGGCTCCGAGGACATTCTTCTCCGACAGGGCTCGCCCTGGTTGAGTTCCCTCCCCAGTATCCGAAAACGAGAGGGGCCGGGCCCTTCAGCGTCGGCGAGCGCCGAGCTGCCAGACCTGGCAACCGTAGCCGCTATCGGCGTCCCAGACGACCGCCACCGGGCTCGTCTCGTAGAGGTGGTGGATCCGCGCCGCCCGGTCGCGCACCCCCCGGCTGGACCACTGCCAGTCCTGCTTGTCGGCGCACCAGCGCAGGCAGCCGTCCGGCCCGCGCAGCGACTCGGCCTCGACCGGGTCGAGCAGGTTGAAGTGCGAGAGGGCCGGCTCGCGGGCGACCCGGTGGTCCTCGGCGATCCAGCCGCACTGCCCTGGGGGCGCCACCGCCGTCGGCACCTGGGCGAGGCGGTAACGCGGCAGCTCGCTCCAGGGCGGCTGCTCGAGCTGCTCCAGCCAGGCCTGGTCGGAGGCGTAGTAGCGCGAGGCCAGCTGCGGCAGGCCCGAGGCGGACAGCCCCAGGCCCGCCAGCCCCAGGAGCAGGGCCGCGCGCGGGGCCCCCGGAGCCGTTGCGGCCCCGGCCAACAGGGCGGCGAAGAGCGGCAGGGCCAGCAGGGCGTGGCGATCGCCCATATCGTCGAAGCTGGCCAGCACGAGGTGGTTGCCCAAGGCCATCAGCAGCAGCGAGCCGCCGAAGAGCGGGCTGCGCCAGAGCACCACCGGCAGGCAGAGCAGCAGCAGGGCAGCCCCCGCCGCCGTGTCGAAGGGCGCGTAGCTGGCGAAGAGCAGGAGGTTGGCGCTCAGGGCGAGGCCACGCTCGCCTGCGCCCGGGACCTCGCCGGGGAAGAGCAGCGGCACCAGGGCGGCGATGCCCAGCCCGGCGCCGAGCAGCAGGCCGGGGAGCACCTGCCTCAGCCAGCACCCCCGCTCGGGAGCGCGAACCACGCCCTGGGCCGAGAGAGCCAGGCAGGGCAGGACCCACAGCCCCGACTCCAGCCGCGTGGCGACCACCAGGGCCAGGGAGGCACCCATCACCAGGCCCAGGGCTGCCGGTCGCGGCGCCTCGGGCCGGCTGAGCGAGGCCGCCGCGAGCAGGGCCAGCGCCCCGAAGAGCCAGGGCAGGACCACGTTGTAGGCCGAGCTGGACCAGGCCGCGTGGACCGGGTGCAAGGCGACCAGCCCCGCGGCCAGCAGGCCGGCGTTGCGCCCCCAGACGCGCTCGATCGCCGCCCCCAGGGCCAGGACCGAGGCCGCCCCGAAGAGGGTCGAGATCAGCACCGGCACCCGCTCGGCGTGGGGTAGCACGCGTCCGAGGCTCCACCAGAGCCACTGCATCGAGGGGTACAGCACCGTCCCGCCGCGATCCAGGGCGCGCGCGCCGCGGAAGATGTCCCAGTACTCGGCCTCGTGGCCGTCGTAGAGGTGGCGATCCCAGGCCGGGATCACGAACAGGCGCAGCAGCAGGGCCAGCAGGGCGATGCCCAGCAGGGGGAGGAGGCTGGACCGCGGCGGCAGCAGGGACCGCCACGCGCGGGCGAGGCCCCCGATCAGCGCGACCAGCGCCAGCATGGCCGGCCAGCCGGTCTGCCAGGGCGAGAGCGGCTCAGCCTCCATCGGCGGACTCCTCGGCCAGGCCCCTCACCCGGTAGAGTCGATCGACACCCAGGCCGCGATCCTCGCCGACCTCCTCCTCCTCCACCCGGTAGGGGCGCAGGGCCCGCTCGACCCGCTGCAGGAGGCCGGTCGCGGGGCCGTGATCGGCCAGCACCACGAAGAGCCGTCCGCGCTGCAGGGCGCTCGCGGCGACGTGGTCGAAGGCCTGCTCGTCGAGCTCGGTGCTGCTGTGGATCACCCGCCCCCGGTGCTCCCGCGGCTGGCCGTAGCGGTAGTCGGTGTACTCGAAGGCCACCGGGCGGGCGATCGGCATGGGCGTCCAGGGCGGCAGCCGCCACATCAAGGGGCCGGTGGCGCTCTTGTCGTCGTCGGGCTGCAGGGCGGGGACGACCATCCAGAGGGTGTCGCCGGGGGCCGACTCCGCCAGGGCGAGGTCCAGGGCGCGCTCCCGAAGCTGGTCAGCGCGCAGCTCCCGGGCCACCTGCAGCTCTCCGCCCAGGCTGGTGAGGCCTCGACCCAGGCAGAGCAGCAGGACCGCGGCGCTCAGGAGCTGCCGCCCTCGCCCCGGAACCCGGTCCAGCCCGGCCGCGATCCCCAGGGCCGCCGCCGGCCCGAGCAGGTCCAGGTAGGGCCGCTGGTGTGGGGCCGCCGCGCCCAGCAGCAGGGCGGCGCCGAGGGCCAGCCCGGGTCCCGCGAGGCAGGCCAGCGCCGGGCCACGCAGGCCGAGCAGCAGCAGCGGGCCGAGCAGCAGACCGACCGGGCCGATCGCCTGGGCCATCAGCTCCAGCCAGGCCAGCGGCTCCAGGCCCGCCTGCTGGAAGGTGTCCGGCTGGGCCATCCGCCGGAAGGCGCCGACCAGCACCGGGGCCGCCAGCAGGCCGCTCGCCGACGCCAGCCTCAGCCGCTCGCCCCAGGGCGCCGGCTGCAGCAGCCGCCAGCCGACGACGGCGCCCGCCCCGGCCATCCCCAGCACATGGCTCCAGCTCGCCAGGCCCGCCGCCAGGGCCAGCGCCAGCCAGGGGCCCCGCGCCGTCAGCAGGACCAGGGCGAGGGAGGCCGTGGCCAGCGGGTAGTTGTTGATCTCGGCCGCGTCGGCGAGCTGCACCGGCGAGGTCGCCAGCACCGCGGCGGCGACCGGCCCACCGGCGCGGCCCACCAGGGCCACGGCCAGCAGGGAGAGGAGCGCGCTGCCCGCAAGCCAGAGCAGGGGCACCGGCAGCAGCAGCTCGCTCAGCCCGAAGAGCAGCGAGTACAGAGGCGGGTGCAGGCCGACCCACGTGGTCGCGGCGTCCAGCAGCCGGCCCTCTTGCAGGGCCCGCGCGGTCGGCTCCTGGTAGGCGGCGTAGGCGAGGCTGAGCTCGTCCCAGCGCAGGCCCACGCGCAGCGCCCGCAGCAGCAGGCCCAGCGCGAGCCAGGCGGCGAGGTGCAGCCCTCTCACGCCGCCTCTTCCCGCAGGGCAGGCAAGTGGATGCGCACCCTCGCTCCCCCCTCCGCCCGGTTCTCGACCTCGATCCGGCCGCCCGCGCCCTCCACCACCTGCAGGCAGGTCGAGAGGCCCAGGCCCGTCCCCTCCCCCACGTCCTTGGTGGTGAAGAAGGGCTCGAATGCCCGGTCCAGGGCCACCGGATCGAAGCCGGGCCCGTTGTCCTGACACTCGATCACCACCATCCCGTCGGCCGGATCGAGGCGCGCCTGGAGCGACACCCGGGGATCCGGCCGCCCCTCCAGCGCGTCGGCCGCGTTGAGCAGCAGGTTGACCAGCACCTGGTGCAGCTTGTCCCGCTCCATCTCCACCCGCGGCAGCTCCGGCGCGCACTGCACGCCCAGGTTCAGCTCGCGCAGCTTGCCGATCGGCGCCACGGTCGCCACCGCCTCGGCCAGGGCCTCGGACAGCTCGATCGGCTCGACCCGGCCCGAGCCCGCCCGGGCGAAGTCCAGCAGGTCGCGGATGATGCGGTGGATGCGCTCCAGCTCCTTGCGGGAGCGATCGACCAGGTCCCTCTCGACCTGGGGGTCGTCCAAACCCATCGAGAGCAGGTCGACGTAGCCGAGCACCGCCGCCAGCGGGTTGCCGACCTCGTGGGCGAGGCCCGCCGCCAGCCGACCGACGCTGGCCAGCTTCTCGGAGCGCACCAGCGCCTCCTGCGCGAGGCGGAGCTCGGCGTTGGCCTTCTCCAGGGAGGCCACCTGCTCCTGCGTGCGCGCCCGATAGCCCGACAGCGAGGCGCTCATCGCGTTCAGCGCGTCGCTGAGCCCCTGCAGCTCGAGCGCCGCGTCCAGGCGCACCTGGTGCCCGAAGTCGCCGCCCGCGATGCGCGCCGTGCCTTGCACCAGGGCCTGCACCGGCTGGATCAGGCTGCGCCGGAAGAGCACATAGCCGAAGAGGCTGACCAGCCCGAAGCTGCCCCCGACATAGAACGCAGCGAAGCCCAGCACGCCGCCGGGGACCGCCGGGGCCTTCAGGGGCACCGAGACCCGCAGCGCGCCGACCGGTCGCCCTCGGGGGGCGATCGGCGAGGTCACCTGGACAAAGCGCGCGCCCAGGTGCGAGCCCTTGATGTCGATGAACTGCTGGCTGGCCACCACCGCCGCCCGCAAGCCGGTGTCGGGCACATCGGGGGCGTCGCCGGAGACCGAGGCGATCGTCTGGTAGCGGGCGTCGACGACGTACAGCTCGTGCAGGTCGAGGGCCGTGCCCTGGTAGGCCGAGAGCACCCGCCGGAAGGCCGCCTCGCGCTCGTTGCCACGGCTGCCCTCGACCTCCAACTGGGCGGTCAGGGCCGAGCTGAGCGAGAGCGCCAGGTCCGTGCGGCGCTCCTCCTCCGTGCGCTTCAGCAGCAGCCAGAAGACGCCCGCGTTGAGCACCAGCGTCGCCAGGGTGATCAGCGCCAAGGCCAGCGCGACCTCTGTCCAGAGGCCCGCGTGGCGCGCGGCAGGGCGAAGGGGCGAGGTCACGGCCAAGGAATAGCACGGCCGGGTCGGGCCCTTGAGGGCAGGCTCAGTAGCTTCGGAAGACCGCCACCACCCGCCCCTGGATCGCGGCGCGCTGGGTCGAGTCGATGAAGATGGGCGGCATCGTCGGGTGGGCCGGCTGCAGGCGGATGCGGTTGCCCTCGCGGAAGAAGAACTTGACCGTCGCTTCCTCGTCGACCAGCACCACCACCATCTCGCCGTTGCGGGCGGTCTCCTGCTGGCGCACGATGACGAGGTCGCCGTCGTGGATGCCCTCCTCGATCATCGACTCGCCCCGCACCCGCAGGGCGAAGACCGGGCCTTCACCGGGGACGAGGTCGCGGCCGAAGGAGAGGACCCCGTCCAGGTTCTCTTCGGCCAGCATCGGCGTGCCGGCGGCGACGCTGCCGAGCAGCGGGATGTCCAGCATCGGGCTGTCCCCCACGCTGGAGCAGCGCGAGGTGAGCTGCAGGCCGCGGGCGGTGTTGGCCTGGTCCTTCTTGATGTAGCCCTTCTTGATCAGCGCCTTGACGTGGTCGGCGACGCCGTTGGTCGAGGTGATGCCCAGGGCTTCGCCGATCTCGCGGTAGGTCGGAGGGAAGCCACGCTCTTCGATGGTGCGCTGGATGAATTGCAGGGTCTCGATCTGGCGGGGGGCGAGCTCGTCCATGGGGGTACCTCGGGGTGATGGACTCGTTCTACTGAACGCTCGTCACCCTGTCAAGGGGTTCAGGGGGGTTGGTGGGGAGATCAGCGGGGGTTCCAGACGTTCGTTCCCCAACACGTCATGGTGCTGTCCTCGGCGCGCAGGCCGCAGGCGTGCGAGGAGCCTACGGACACGGCGCTGAAGGCCACCCCGCTCGGCACCTTGCCCACCTGGCCATACTCTTCCCATCCCCAGCAGGCGATCTCAGCGGAATCGGCGCGAACCCCGCAGACAGCAAGGCCCCCCGTGGACACAGTCTTGAAGGCCACGCCGATCGGTGCCTCGCTCACCTGGCCAGAGTAGTCGTCTCCCCAACAGATGGACTCGCCGTCATCGAGGCGCACGCCGCAGGAGTTGCTGAAGCTTGCTGTTACGGCGCGGAAGGCCACGCCGATCGGCGCCCCGCTCACCTGGCCGTACTCGTCGTCTCCCCAGCAGGTGACTTCGCCATCGTCGGCGCGCACCCCGCAGGAGTGATACAAACCGGCTGCCACGGCGCGGAAAGCCACACCGCTCGGAGCCCCACTGACCTGGCCGTGGTCGTCGTCTCCCCAGCAAGTGACATTACCATCCTCGGAGTGCACTCCGCAGCTGTGGTCCCAGCCAGCCGCCACGGCGTGGAAGGCCACCCCGCTGGGTACTCCGCTCACCTGACCGTGGTTGTCGGCTCCCCAGCAGGCGACCTCGCCATCTTCGGCCTGCACTCCGCAGGCATGGCCGCCGCCGGCCGACACTGCGCGGAAGGCTACCCCGCGGGGAACCCCGCTCACCTGGCCGGAATAGTCTGTTCCCCAGCAGGTGACTTCGCCGTCGTCGGCGCGCACCCCGCAGCTGAAATCGTCGCCTGCCGCCACGGCACAGTAGGCTTCATCGTTCGGCTCGCCGCTGTTCTGGAAGGCATAGTCGGATCCCCAACACTCCAGCTCACCGTCGTCGGCGCGCACGCCGCAGGTGTGCCACACACCGGCCGTCAACTCGCGGAAAGCCACACCGCTCGGAGCCCCGCTGATCGGGCCATAGAGATCAGTTCCCCAGCAGACCGCCGCACCGTCATCGGCTCGAACCCCGCAGGTGTAGTAGTGGCTGGCTGAGACGGAGCTGAATGACTCTCCGACCGGCAGTCCTGTCACATTGCCGTAGCCATCACTCCCCCAGCAGACGACCGCGCCGTCCTCGGCCCGCACCCCGCAGGTGTGTGAGTCGCCTGCCGACACGGAGCGGAAGGACTCCCCGATCGGCGCCCCGCTCACCTGGCCGTAGCTGTCGTCGCCCCAGCAAACCACCTCGCCGTCCTCGGCGCGCACGGCGCAGCTGTGATCTCCGCCCGCCGAAATGCTCCTCATCGCGACCCGCCTCGGCGCCCTGGCCACCTGGCCGCTGGTGTTGTCTCCCCAACAAGCGAGGAAGCCGTCCTCGGCACGAATCCCGCAGGCGTGCCCGGCCACGGAGACGGCGCTGAAGGCCACACCGCCCGGAGGCACGTTCACAGGTTTAACGGGGTCCACTCCCCAGCAGATGAGCTCGCCGTCCTCGGCGCGCACGCCGCAGGCGCGGCCCGACCCTGCCGACACGCTACTGAAGGCCACCCCGATCGGCGCGCCGCTCGAAATTCCATCGCCATCGTATCCCCAGCAGGCGACCTCGCCGTCGACTGCACGCACCGCGCACGTGATTGCGCGTCCTGCCGACACCTGGGACCACGGTCCGCCAAAGGCGCCGACGCCCGCTCCACCATCGGTCTCGCTGGGCTTGCCGCAATCGGTTCCACCATCCAAGCCGGTGAAGCCGCCGTCGCCGCCGCCATCGCCCCCGCCACCATCGCCTCCGCCGCCCCCTCCACCATCCGCACCGCCAACCGCAGCGCTGCCGGAGTCGCCGGGCAGCTCGGCGTCCTTGTCGCCGCAGCCCTGGATCAGCAGCATGACCGTGAAGAGGAGAAGTGCCATGGTGAACCCTCGCGCTTTGCTCAACCCTACCACGGAGCGCGGACGCTGCCGCTCAGCGCGGGTTCCAGACGTAGCGTCCCCAACACGTCGCGGTGCCGTCCTCGACGCGCAGTCCGCAGTTCATGCCGCCGCCGGCCGACACAACGCTGAACAACTCCCCGGTTGGCAGCTTGCTCACCTGGCCATACGAATCGTACCCCCAACAAGCGACCTCGCCGTCATCGGCACGCACCCCGCAATTGTGCCTTGTGATGCCGGCGGAGACCATCTCGAACTGCACCCCGTCTGGCACATCGCGCACTTCGCCATAGTCATTTGCTCCCCAGCAGGCGACCTCACCGTCATCGGCACGCACGCCGCAGGTGTGGTAGCCGCCAGCCGACAGCGAGCTGAACGCAATTCCGCTCGGCGGGCTCACCTGGCCATAGTTGCCAATTCCCCAGCATTGGGCACCGCCGTCCTCGACACGAATTCCACAGGAAAAGGACCCTCCCGAGCCCAAGGTGCTGAAAGCCACCCCACTTGGTGCCCCGCTCGCTTGATGATGGTTGTCCCTTCCCCAGCAGACGACCCCGGCGTCATCGGAGCGCACTCCGCAGGCATGGTCATCCCCAGTCGAAATGGCGTCGAAGGCGATTCCGCTCGGCGCATCACCCACTTGACCGTAACCATCCTCTCCCCAACAGGCGACCTCTCCGTTCTCAGCGCGCAATCCGCAGGTGAAGTAGGCTCCTGCCGACACAGCGCTGAAGGCCTCACCGCCCGGGGCCCCGCTCACCTGGCCCTCACTGTCGTTTCTCCAGCACGCGAGCCCGCCATCCTCAGCCCGCACTCCGCAAGCGTGCCCCCTGCCTGCCGAGACCGTACTGTAGGCAACGTCGTTCGGCCCCCCGCTCGCCGCCCCGTAGGTGTCGGATCCCCAGCAGACCTGCTCGCCATCGTCGGCGCGCATCCCGCAGGAGTGTACGGATCCCACCGACACGGAGCTGAAGATCACGCCGCTCGGCGTCCCACTCACCTGACCCTCATTGTTATCCCCCCAGCAGGTCACCTCGCCGTCGGTGCGCAATCCGCAGGTGTGAAGGTAGCCGGCAGACACAGCGCTGAAGGCCACGCCGCTCGGAGCCCAACGGACCTGCCCGTGGCTGTCGCTCCCCCAGCAAGTCACCTCACCATCATCTGCTCGCACTCCGCAGACGTGATAGACGCCCACCGAGACAGAGCTCAAGGCCACCCCCCTCGGAGCATCCCTCACCTGACCGAACGAATTGTCTCCCCAGCAGGATACCTCGCCATCATCCGCCCGCACCCCACACGCGACGAAGGTGCCAGCGGATACGCTACTGAAGGCAATATCTCTTGCCGCGCTGCCAACCTCGCCCCAGCCATCGCCTCCCCAGCAGACCAGCTCGCTGTCCACGGCACGCAGGCCACAACTGAAGCTATTGCCTGCCGACAGGGCGCTGAAGGCCACCCCGATCGGAGCATCACTCACCACGCCGTGAGAATCGCTCCCCCAGCAGACGACGGTGCGGTCATCGGCGCGCAGCGCACAGGTGTGCCCGCCGCCCGCTGACAGGCTGCTGAAGGGTATCCCGGTTGGCGTTGTGCTCACCTGATCGTAGTAGTCGTACCCCCAGCAGACGATCCTGCCATCCTCGGCGTACAACCTACAGGTGTGGCTGCCTCCTGCCGAAAGCTGAGGCACAATCTCGACAGCCGTCCCCCCGTCCAACCCGCCGTCCGTACCACCGTCAGCCCCGGTCCCGCCGTCACCTCCTCCGTCCGTGCCACCGTCCGTACCGCCATCGCCCCCGCCGTCGGAGCCGCCATCGCCATCACCGTCTGAACCGTCGTCCGTACCGCCGTCCGTACCGCCGTCCGTACCGGTGCCTGTGTCAAGGGGCAGCTGGGCGTCCTTGTCGCCGCAGCCCTGGATCAGGAAGATTGCAGAGAGGAGGAGAAGTGCCATGGTGAACCCTCGAGCTTCGGCCAAGACTACCACGGGCGCGGCCGAGCGAGGACGCTCGCGTTGAGGACCAGGGTCCCTCGGTCGAAGGAGAGGACGCCGTCGAGTTTCTCTTCGGCGAGCATGGGCGTGCTGGCGGCCACATGCCCGAGCAGGGTGATGTCCTGGCGGGGGGCGAGCTCGTCCATGGGGGTACCTCGGGGTGAAGGACTCATTTTACTGAACGCTCGTCCCCCTGTCAAGGGGTTCAGGGGGTTTGAAGCGGGGGATCAGCGCGGGTTCGAGACGCGGTTTCCCCAGCACGTCGCGGTGCTGTCCTCGGCGCGCAGTCCGCAGGTGAAGCCGTAGCCAGCCGATACGGCACTAAACGCATCCCCGCTGTGCGCACGGCGGTCTCCCCAGCAGACGAGCTCGCTACCGTCGGCGCGCAACCCACAGGCGTGGTACCAGCCTGTCGACAAAGCGCTGATGGCCACCCCGCTTGGCGCCCCGCTCACCTGGCCGAAGATGTCGTCACCCCAGCAGACGACCTCGCCGTCGGCGGCTCGCACCCCGCAGGTGTAGGCGTGGCCCGCCGACACGGCGCTGAAGGCCAAACCTTTTGGCACCTTACTCACAGCGCCGGAGTAGTCTGTTCCCCAGCAGGCGACCTCGCCGTCATCGGCGCGCACCCCGCAGGCGTGCCAGGTGCCTGCGGACACGGCACTGAAGGCCACCCCTCTCGGGGACCCCGAGTAGACACCCCAGCAGTCGATCTCGCCGTCCACGGCACGCACCCCGCAGGTATGGTAACCGCCGGCCGACACCTCGCTGAAGGCCACCCCGCTCACCGCTCCACTCACCTGGCCTTTGCTGTCGGAGCCCCAGCAGACGACCTCGCCGTCCTCGGCACGCACCCCGCAGGTGTGGTTCCGGCCTGCAGACACGGCGCTGAAGGCTACCCCACTCGGCGTACCACTCACATCGCTACCCCAGCAGACGACCCCGCCGTCCTCTGCATGAATCCCGCAGGTGTGGTTCATACCCGCCGTCACGGCGCTGAAGGCCCTCCCGGTCGGTCCCCCGCTCACCTGGTGGTAGAAATCCCATCCCCAGCAGGCGACCTCGCCGTCCTCGGTGCGCACTCCGCAGGTGTGGTAGAGGCCTGCGGACACGGAGCTGAAGGCCAGCTTGCTCGGCGCCCCTCTCACTTCGCCGTGTTCGTCGTATCCCCAGCAGACGAGCTCACTGTCGTCGGCCCGCACCCCGCAGGTGTGCAACCAGCCTGTCGACACGGTGCTGAAGACCACCCCGCTCGGAGCCTCGCTTACCTGACCATGGTCGTCCGATCCCCAGCAGGCGATCTCGCCACCATCGGCGCGCAACCCGCAAGTGTACGCGCCATTGGCCGAAACGGCCCTGAAGGCCACCCCGCTCGGCACACCGCTCACCTGGCCATGGCCATCCCATCCCCAGCAGATCACCTCGCCGTCGCCAGCATCCACCCCGCAGGAGTGGAAGGAGCCAGCCGACACAGTGCTAAAGGCCACACCGAGCGGTGCCCCGCTCACCTGGCCGTAGGAGTCGTCACCCCAGCAGACGACCTCGTCGGTGTCGGCGCTCACTCCACAGGTGTAGCCGTAGCCGGCCGACACAGAGCTGAAAGCCACATCGCTTGGCGCTCCGCTCACTTGGCCTTCGGTGTCCCTTCCCCAGCAGATGACCTCACTGTCTTCGGCGCGCACACCGCAGGTGTGGTCGGAGCCGGCCGACACGGCGTTGAAGGCTACCCCGCGGGGAGCCTCGCTTGCCTGATTATACTTGTCCTGTCCCCAGCAGACCACCTCGCCATCCTCGGCGCGCACCGCGCAGGTGTGGTCTTCGCTCGCGGACACCTGGAGCCAGGGCCCACCATCGGTCAAACCGACCACGCCGTCGTACGCTCCGCTGTCCGTGCCGCCGTCGCCGCCGCCATCGCCCCCGCCACCATCGCCTCCGCCGCCCCCTCCGCCATCGGCACCGCCATCCGCAGCGCTGCCGGAGTCGACGGGCAGCTCGACGTCCTTGTCGCCGCAGCCCTGATTCAGGAGGATTGCCGTGAAGAGGAGTAGTGCCATGGTGAACCCTCGCGCTTCGCTCAACCCTACCACGGAGCGCGGGCGCTCAGCGCGGGTTCCAGACGTACGCTCCCCAGCACGTCGCGGTGCTGTCCTCCGCGCGCAGTCCGCAGGTGAGGATTCGGCCTGTAGACACTGTGCTGAAGGCCTCCCCGCTCTGAACCTCATTCACCTCGTTGTAATCGTCGTATCCCCAGCAGGTGACTTCACTATCGTCAGCGCGCAGCCCGCAAGAATGATTGCTGCCGGCGGACACGGCGCTGAAGCCCACCCCGACCGGCGCATCACTCACTTGACCGTACAGGTCACCTCCCCAGCAGGCGACCTCGCCATCGCTGGCGCGTACCCCGCAGGCGTGGGATTGGCCTGCGGACACGACGCTGAAGTCCACTCCGCTTGGAGCCCCGCTCACCTGCCCCGAGGAGTCACTTCCCCAGCAGACGACCTCGCCGTCCGCGCCCTGCACCCCGCAGGAGTAGTCCATACCTGCCGACACGGCGCGGAAGGCCACACCGGCGGGCGCCCCGCTCACCTCGCCCGAGGAGTCACTTCCCCAGCAGACGACCTCGCCGTCCTCGGCGTGCACCCCACAGGTGTGACGGTACCCCGCCGACAGTCCGCGGAAGGCCACACCGGCTGGCGCCCCGCTCACCTGGCCGTAGCCATCGTATCCCCAGCAGACGACCTCGCCGTCCTCGGCGCGCACCCCACAGGTGTGGTAACCGCCTGCAGATACGGCGCTGAAGGCCACACCGCTCGGCGCCCCGCTCACCCGGTCCGAGCTGTCATTTCCCCAGCAAAGGACCTCGCCGTCGTCGGCATTCACCATGCAGACGTGGGAGAGGCCCACAGACAAGCTACAGAACGCAGCTCCGCTCGGCTCACCGCTCAGCTGGCCTTCATAGTCGCGTCCCCAGCAGGCCAGCGCGCCGTCGTCGGCCCGCAGCCCGCAGGTGAAGCCGGTGCCGGACGACACGGTGTTGAAGGCCACACCGCTCGGCGTCTCGCTCACCTGACCGGCGTCATCGTATCCCCAGCAGGCGACCTCGCCGTCCTCGGCGCGCACCCCGCACATGTGCCAACTGCCTGCCGACACGGCGCTGAAGGTCACCCCGCTCGGCGCCCCGCTCACCACGCCGCCGTAGTCGTCTCCCCAGCAGGCGACGTGGCCATCCTCGGCGCGCACCCCGCAGGTGTGGTCGTGGCCGGCCGACACGGCGCTGAACGCGTCCCCGCTGGGGGCCCCGCTCACCTGTCCGTCGTCGTCGTCTCCCCAGCAGGTCACCTCGCCGTCCTCGGCACGCACACCGCAGGTGTGGGCGCCGCCCGCCGAGATGACGCTGAAGGCAATTCCCCTGGGCGCCCCTCTCACCTGGCCATCGTCGTCGTTTCCCCAACAGGCGAGCGTGCCGTCCTCGGCACGAATCGCGCAAACGTGGTCTCGGCCTACGGACACGGCGCTGAAGGCCACACCGCTCGGCGTCCCTGCTACCAGTGGCTCGTATCCCCAACAGGCGAGCGTGCCGTCCTCGGCGCGCACGCCGCAGGTGAGGCCGGTTCCGGACGACACTGCGCTGAAGGCCACACCGCTCGGCACCCCGCTGGCCTCACCGTAGGAGTCCGATCCCCAGCACATGACCTCGCCGTCCTCGGCGCGAATCCCGCAGGTGTGGCCGCTGCCTGTTGAGACCTGAACCCAAGGCCCGCCTATGGCCCCGGCGTCCGTACCGCCATCGGTTCCGTGGTCCTTGCCGCAATC
>ERZ761602.3705-NODE-3705-length-21091-cov-5.333714_pt1 | contig 21091 bp, 22 predicted proteins | sample MGYA00512165_ERZ761602 | MGnify/ENA primary metagenome ERZ761602 (study PRJEB28899, sample SAMN02445085) | bioreactor sludge metagenome | biome: EBPR sludge; isolation source: Thorneside wastewater treatment plant | place: Australia: Brisbane, Thorneside...
GAGCATCGAGACCGTAGCGATATAGAAACGCCAGAAATCTTTCCGCAAAGATCACACTTCCCACGATGCTGAGGATGAGGATGGGGAACATGAAGACCCCCCCCATCTGGAAGTAGTGGAGGATATTGGTTGAAAGAATACTCGTCATACAGGTTCCTCTCTATTAATGGACTTTAAAAACGGGACTTCTCGGGATTTAATTTAAGTCGAGCTCCACACGAAGACCCAATTCTCCGGTCAAAACTTATTCAAGGAATGGGCCAGTTTCAGGAAACGAAAGTTGACACTCCGCTACCAAGCTAACCGCATGAAATCTTGTCGCTTCCAAAGAGCCAGGCAAAAACGCACTATAGGATTTTTGACGAAGAACCCGCGAAAATGCCCGATCTTGAGCGACCTACCCTAGCAATTTTGCCTAGTGATAATTGGGGACAGTATACCAATTTCCGAATTTCAAATTAGGAAATTGGTATACTGTCCCCAATTTACTCAAGCACTTGCGACTTGGAGGGTGGGCATGGACCGATCAAACAGGGTTGCGAGAACGCGGAGCAGTTCCATTTCATCTCGTTTCATTTGTTGGTCTGCTGCGCAGGTATAGAGGCAGGCTTCAAAAATCTTCGATTTTAAAATGGGTGAGGCTTTCACGATACGTCGAAGCGCCAGATCGAACGCTTTGATGTCGGATTGTTCTAGCGTAATGAAAGCCCTTTCAGAAATTTTCAACCTTGCCGCTCCCAATTTAAATGAGGCCCGCGCTTGAGCTTCATCGTCGGGATTCCCAAAATGGGCCAAAACGCTCAATAGACAAACCACATCGGGAAGAACTGCGCGAAGGGAATGAAAATCCACAGATGGGATCTGTCGATCAATGTGATGGATGAGAATCTTAGCAATCGAAAATTCAAATACACTCACCTTTTGATCGGTTGCGATAAGTCCTTTAACTTGCGCTAGAAACTCTTTCCTCTGTTCCGAGGTCAACTGTTTGAGTTGAGGCATGCAGATATCCACCAACGCCAATTTTGACCAGCGTACGTTCGCTTTCACAAATTCCGCTACTCGGCTCGAGAGATGAATCACATCTGAATTCTCATATTTCTTCAGAAACTCCATCTGCTCAAGCGCGACGTCGCGATTTTGTTCTTCAATAAGAAGGCCATAGATCACGGCGCGAACCAAATACGAATCGGTCAAAGCGGACTGAATAAATTCTGGCAACACATGAAGAAAATCCTCCGCCCACTCCACCTGCTCCAAAGTGGGCATTTGAGAAACCTGACGAAGCACTTCGGATGCAGGCAAAAGTTCTATAGAAATTCGCTTTTTTTCTCGTACTCTCTGCTCTTCCGCTCGCTTCATAGCCTTTGAAGTAGTCTGCGCGGCCGCTGAAATTGCTATTGCCACATTCTTCTTCAATTGCGTTAAGGCTTCTGGGTTGAGAACCTCATACTTTCCACGGAACTGGGGCTCCCACTCTTGAATGCGTTCCAAAAGGGGGGGATGAGTTGCAAAATATTTAGAAAAGAATCCCGCTCCCTGACCGGCGGCAAAAAAGAAATGATTGAGCTCTACTCCTCTGTTGTGAATAACTTCCGATTTCCATCCGCCGATTTTCTTGAGCGCAGAAACCAGCCCTGAAACATTGCGAGTGAATTGCACTGAACTGGCATCCGCGAGCTTTTCCTGCTCCCGCCCGATCGCTCCCTGCAAAATCCTTCCGGCAAATTCGCAGAGACCTCCAAAAATAAGAAAAACTAAACCAATCGCCACAAAAGCGAAGCTTCCGTCGGCATCGCCTTTGCTATAACGACGACGGGAACCCCCGCTGCCAATGTCCACCATGGTTCTTCCAAGATGAGAGAGCAAAAAGAATCCATGCAAAAGAGCATGCAACTTCATTTTCAGTCCTACATCTTCATTCAATATATGACTAAACTCGTGGGCGACGACGGATTGCAATTCTTCGCGATCCAGAAGATCAATCGCACCCTGAGTCACGACGATGACGGAATCGGAAGGCGTAAACCCCGCTGCGAAGGCATTGATGCCCTCTTCTTTTTCTAAAACGAATACTTCTGGAACAGGCGATCCCGATGCGATGGAAATTTCTTGAACAATATTGATGAGTCTTTTTTCGGAATCGGTCGCAAAGCTAGGGTCAATAAGCTTTCCACCAATTGAAAGCACAATGGAAATAGGTCCTTCCTCGCGAAGCTCGCGCGCCTTAAACCACGCCCCTCCCCCTACGAGACACAAGAGGAAGAAGGTATTCACACTAAGCGCTTCCAAAACGAAGCCATCCGAGATGAAAGAGGCCATGACGCCAACTTTTAGGGCACCCCATAGTAGAAGGTTTACGCAAATACTGAGAACAAAGAGTACGACACAGTAGATTAGAAGAAACGCCCAAGCGTTTCGCCTTGCGCGACTTTGTCTTTCAAAAAACTCGGTGTGCATGAAATCGATGCTGAAGAAACATTATCCAAAAGAAACTTTGGGGTTTTTTCTGTCTTCGTCGGATTCCACCTCAAAGACCGGAGCTTCACCAAATTGCATGAAGTTGGCGACGACAACATTGGGAAACGTCTCTCGAGCAATGTTGTAGCTGGTCACAGCGTCGTTATAGGCCTGTCGTGAAAAGGCCACTCGATTCTCTGTCGAGGAAAGCTCTTCCGACAGCTGCATCATGGTCTTATCGGCCTTCAATTCCGGATAATTCTCCGCAACGATCAGCAATCGAGTCAGCGCTGAGGTTAAATTCGATTCAGCTCCTAACAAATTTTTCAAAGCTTGCGGATTGCTCGTATCTTCAGCATGGAGATTCACAGCAGCACTTCGCGCTTGAATCACAGCCTCCAAAGTCTCTCGTTCGTGCTTTAAGTAGCCCTTCGCAGTTTCCACTAAGTTAGGAATGAGATCACACCGCCTTTTTAATTGCACATCGATCTGTGAAAAGGCGTTTCGATAGCGATTACGGAGCGCTATGAGATGATTGTAGACACCAATCAAAAAAATAACGGCAAAAGCCGCTACGGCGACCAAAATATAAAATGCGAACATTCGAACCTCCCCCTTGCGAAAATCATTTTCATTATCTCGACACTCTCGCGCTTCCGGCAAGACGAGTTGTCTGGACGCCGCGCCAACGCATTGCAAGGCAGCGGGAGAATCGCCTTTTATCCTTCTTTTGGCCGAGGCATTGCCAAACGAAACGCGGTACTTATTTTGCATACCGAGGAGATAAAGTTATGGGTTCAAGTGTACTTGCCACGGCGTTTCTGACGATTTTCGGCGGTGTCCTAACAGTCCTCGCCTTGCCTTACATTATGTTTTTCCTCTATCCGCTGATGTATTTCCTTTTTGGAAGTGAAGATGATGAAAAGGAATTTGGTTCGAGAAAGCGCCCCGTACTTCGGTCTGATCCTCAGGGGCCCTAACTATGCTAGTTTTTAGTCAGTCTCCGGAACGGTAGGAAAAGCTTCAAACTTTTCCGGAAACGGATGATAAAGCCCCCGAAAAGGGGGCTTTTTTTTTGCATACTTTCGGGCAGAAACGCCCTGACGAGGATTGTCCCAGCTTCTAGGGCCGCTGGGGCGTTAAAACACGCAAGCTCTCCAATGGCACATCGTTTGCAGTTTGTAAGGCTTGGAGGTCCATGTCTGTGGAAGATTCAGAGTTAGATTACTTAGATTTAAGTGAAGATAGCCGAGCCAATTCGCCTTATAACCTAGCCGGTACCGAGCACTATTACGGACGCCGGGAAGCGACCGGTCAAATTTCAATTACAGATCATCCTACCTATGTTCCTCCGAGCGAAGAATGGTTTGCACTGGAGCACATCGCATCCTTTAGCGTGATTTTAGAATCTCAAAGTCCCACTCAAGTGGGTGTACGCGTTCGACTTTATGAAAGCGCGGATGGACTACGATTTTTCATTCGCCGAAAGGACGGACTCGCTCTGGAAATAGAACGTTCTGCGATCGATTTAACGGCCTACAAAAAAATGAAGGAGGAGCTCGTCACTTCCGGGCAATCCGCCAAGGCCCTCGGATACGTTTTTAGTGAAGCGGGAGAACTCATCAGTGGAGAGTCCAATACCGCAATTCTCAGTGGAGACCCTCAAACGAGTGCTTTGTTTTTTCTGGGCTCTCAGGAAACTCTCCGCGGCATTTCCTTCTTCAATCGCTCTCCGATAAATGCAACTTCGACAACAAATCCAACCGATCAAACAGATTCAATACAAGATCGAACTTCGCTCATTACTCGACGCGAAGAAAAGGTGATGGGATATGTGGTCGATTTCCTGCGCGACAATCCCGCCGTGCTTCGACAATTGAAGAGCTACGTTAAAAATCGAAAACAGCCGAAAGAGTAACCTTTTACTTTTTTCGGGCTGAAACACTAAGCTCTGCGATAATCGGTAGTCGATAATCGGCATACTTAGCCTTCAACATATCGATCGCCTCCTGCTTGGATCCCGCCGTTTTCAGAATCTCAGTAAAAGAATCGAGATACTCTTTATTCTCCTCAATCACATTGGCATCGCCTTCGGCTCCATGTCCGGGGAGGACAACTTCAATCGGCCCAAAATTCGGCAGCCGGTCGAGAAGCTGGCGCCAAGTTCTTGGCCGCGCCGCGGTATCCGCTAACCAAAGATGAACTCCATTATAAAGGAGATCGCCCGACACGAGCGTCTGAAGCGAAGGGATGTAAAGCGCCGTTGCAACTCTGCTTTCCGCTCCCTTAACATCAATGACATCAATTCGCTGTCCTCCCAGCATCAAAAGATTCGTTCGATGGATTTTGGGAAGAGGCACCGTCTCCGGAAGCTCTCCTTTATATATAGGCTTCCAATATTTCAGCTTCGCTTGATAGGTCTTCCGAATTTCTTGAACTACAGCCGGTCGCGCTATCACCTTCGCTTTCGGGAAAGCGGTGAGAATTGTTTCAAGTCCAAAGTAGTGATCCGGATGACCATGCGTAATGAAAATGGTGGAAAGAGGCCGACCTGCATTCTTGATCATCTTCACCACCTGGACGGCGTCCGACCGGGTGAATTGAGCATCCACCAAGATAGCCTCGTTCTCGTCGTAAAGAAGATGTGAGCTAGCGGCGAAGCCATTATCCGATGCGGTGTAGGTTTCTGTTTGAAGACTGTGCAGAGCGTTTGAACGGCTGCGCATCGCCTGGCAAGACATCAAACCGGCGCTCAAAACGATAGTCGCAAGAAGAAAGTGAACTTTATAAATCATAAGAGAACATTCCATGCCAAACGAAGGACAATCAACAGAGAAATCATGAGTACAAAATATCGAACGACATTCGCTCCGCCTTTAATTGTTACATGAGCACCCAAGTATCCTCCCACGATTTGGCCTAAGGCCATGGGCAAAGCAAATTTCCACACAATCATGCCCTTTGCTGCAAAACAAATCGCCGCGGTGATGTTACTCAAAAAATTAATGACTTTAGCATTTGCAGAGGCCAGATCGAGGGAGTCTTTCCACCAAAGTACTGCAGCTAGAATGAGAAACGTCCCAGTGCCGGGTCCAAAAAATCCATCGTAGAAGGCTATCGACGCAGCAATGACCGAACTTGAAATGATTCCACGATGAGGTCTCTTACCAGGACGACGATGGGGATCGTAGAGCACCATAAAAATTGCGACGCTCATCAGTAAAATGATGACCAAAATAGAAAGTGCTTCCTTTGAAATTTGAGTGACAATCTCCACGCCGACGAATGCGCCAATAATGGCAGGAATTACAACCTTTTTGGCACGTTCAGTGTCGATCCGCCGGTGTTTCCAAAATCGTGAAAGCGCAATCCCCGTTCCCACGACGCTTTGACCTTTGTTGGTTCCAAGGGCCAGATGCGGTGGAAGCCCAGCGAGCATCAAACTAGGCACCGTGAGCAAGCCTCCTCCTCCTGCGATCGCATCGACAAATCCCGCCACCGCCCCAACCATTCCAAGAGTGAGGAAGATCCATCCGGAGGTATCTATCAAATCCATCTCTCATTCATTAACTCGAGTTGGAGAACCTGAGAAGCACAGTGTAGAATTGGCGTCTATGAATTCGATTTCAAGCATCGATCTTTCCGCGGCGATTGCTTCTCAGCGGGAATTCTTTCAAGCCGGCCACACTATTTCCTTGGAATCGAGATTGAAAGCGCTTCGAAGTCTAAAGAATGCAGTATATCAATATGAAAATCGAATCTTAGAAGCCCTCTATGCGGATATGAAGAAACCTCGCATCGAAGCTTGGACCAGCGAATGGACCATGGTGCGCGATGAAATTGAGTTCGCGATTCGAAATGTGAAGCATTGGATAAAGCCACGCCGCGCCCCATCCCCTTTGTATCAATGGCCCGCACAAAGTTTTACGAAATCCACGCCCTACGGGACCTGCTTAATCATTGCCCCGTGGAACTACCCATTTAATTTGGCCATCATTCCTCTTATTGGTGCACTCGCTGCGGGAAACACGGTCGTCCTGAAGCCTTCCGAATTTGCGCCGCACACTTCAAATTTGATTTCCAAAATGCTGAAGGAAGCATTTTCTCCTTCACTGGTTCATGTCATCGAAGGCGATGCTCAGATTTCGCAGCAACTTACGGAGTCGAATTTCGACCACATTTTTTTTACTGGCGGAACTGGAATTGGAAAAAAAATTATGGCGGTGGCCTCCAACCGTCTTACTCCCATCACCCTGGAGCTCGGTGGAAAATCGCCCTGCGTGGTGGATGAAAGCGCTAACTTGAAAGTTACAGCTCGAAGAATTGTGTGGGGAAAGTTTTTCAACGCTGGTCAAACTTGCGTCGCACCCGACTATATCGTCGCAGAAAAATCCATTTGCGATTCTTTGGCAGAGGAAATGAAGTCGGTGGTGAGTGAATTTTACGGAAGAGATCCTAAGCAAAGTAAGGATTACGCCCGCCTCATAAACACTCGCCACTTCGATCGGATTCAGTCTCTCTTGAACACAAGTAAGGGTGAAGTTTTTGTGGGTGGTGAAAGCAGTCGCGAAGAACTCTATTTCGCTCCGACCGTTGTGAAATTAAAAGACAGGGAAGATTCCTTGATGAAGGAAGAAATCTTTGGACCGCTATTGCCCGTGCTTAGTTATGAAAATGAAAATGAGCTGTTCTCCATCTTGAGAACACACTCTCATCCCTTAGCATTTTATTTATTTTCTCGGGATGCTCGATTGGAGCAAAAGCTCCTCTCGCTCATTCCCTTTGGCGGAGGATGTATCAACGACACGCTCATTCACTTGGGAAATCCTCATTTAGGCTTTGGGGGCGTCGGGCCCAGTGGGATTGGTCGTTATCATGGAAAGACGAGCTTCGAATGCTTTTCCCATCAAAAGAGTATCGTCAGGCGGTCATTTTTTGCCGACTTTCCACTTCGATATCCACCGTTTAAGCCAATCAAGGAGTTTGCGATCCGGCTTCTCATGAGGATTTGAAATCAACTTTTCCAAAGTTCGTCTCTGCTCTTTCGTGAGCGACTTGTTATTGATGAGCAGCCAGGCCAAAACATCTTCATAGTCCACAGCGGGAGCTGGCGGACACACGACGGGCTCCGGACAAACCGGACACACTTGGGGCTCCTCGGGATCCGGAGGCGGAGGGGGCGGAGGATTTTCCGTTCCACCGCCATTTCCACCACCGCCTGCTTCGCCATCTGGCGGTGGTGGTGGGGGAGGTTGCTGAGAGATCGCGCCGTAAAATAAATAAACGCGACCTGCCGCCGTCCCACCTTGATCGTTTTGAGGAGCTCCTATCACAAAGTCCCAGCCTCCATCACGATTTGCATCGCCAATGAATGCCACGGATTCACCAAAATAATTATCATCAATGATCTGATCGTTCTCACCGATATAGCGATCAATTAAAGTGCCATCGGTTCCGGAGAACAAACTGACCTGCCCTCGATAAGAATCGTACGAGGAATCCCCTATCAAAACTTCATCTCGACCGTCGGCGTCTTGATCTGCGACGATCGCCACCGATGAGCCCATCCGAAGTCCGAGATCGGCATAACCATTCCAATGGAAGAGAATTTCTCCGGTTCGACCGGAAAAGGCCGCTGCGTAGCCACGGTTGTTCGACGGCGCGCCAACCACCACGTCATCATATCCGTCGCCATTTAAATCACCGCCGCCTCCCACTGAGTATCCAAATGTATCGTTGAATCCTCCTTTGAATTCGTAAAGAAGCTCAGCATCGCGACCGGAGTACACATAGGCAGCTCCGGATTGAGATCCGTTGCTATCATTACCCCAGGCGCCGACGATCACATCGTCGAATCCATCTTGATTCACATCTCCCGCGCAGGAAATTTTATCGCCGAATTGATCCGCGTGCGCCGCCCCCTGCTTTGACCAAAGCAAATTCCCATGGGCGCCGGAGTAAACAAATATTTTACCGGCACCATTGGAGCCGCCATCTAGCGCACCTACGATGACATCGTCATTTCCATCGCTATCGAGATCGCAACCGCCGGCAATCGCCCATCCGCATTTTTGATTTTCAATGCCGTCGCAATTCCATTCCATCAACGGCGCTGTACTGTTCAATCCATAGACGTATACTTTCCCTACGTAACCACTGCGGTCGAAGGGATCGGAAACCAATACCGATTGCTGCATTCCTAACATTCTTCCGCCGCGAGACACCGCGTATCCAAAACGGGATGCCGATGCCGGACCTTGAAGAGTTTTAAAGAGTTGGCCCGTCTTTCCGCTGAATATAAAAACGCGACCTTGATCAAATGCGCCAGGGGCGCCGACGACGACATCGTCATAACCATCGCTGTCCATGTCGCCTGCAGCTGCTAAGGATCGTCCGAATTCAGCGACGGCCGTGGTTCCCGAGAAAATGTGATTGGCATCTGCAGCATTTCGCTGAATGGCGTGAACGCGATCGCCAACTATTAAATAGAGAAGCGCCGCTACTCCGTAAAAAAAGATAACACCTTTCGAACCCATCACACCCACACCCTAAGTTCTGCAAAATCATGCCCAATGGGGTGCAACGAAAATACCGTGTAGTTTATTCACTTTACAACGCGACAAAAAATGCCATGCGCTCAAACTCACTGCTTATCAGCATTTCCCGTCGAATTGGGGACAGGATACCCTTTCCCTTTTTCTGTAAAATTGAGGTCATGAAAAAGGGAAAGGGTATCCTGTCCCCAATTTCAGAGAAGTAATTTGGCCAAGCGATTGCGATCGAAGTCGCGATGAACCGCTACAACCTTCGCGACATTTTCAAATGTCTTTTGCAAAAATTCATCGAAATTTCCGGTGGGTTTTGTAAGTTCTGAAGTAAGGGCGGGAGGAGGAATCCAACTTGATTTTTGCCCGGCTCTTGGTGGAGGCGCTTCGGATTGGTTGTCATTCACCTTACGTACCCATTCGCTCAGCTGTTGCGTACGTGCGGGGACTTTTCCGGATATTTGAACATGATAAGGCTTCCCGTCGTCCGCCGATTCCTCGGAGACATCGTTATCCCAATTAACCGTAGCTCGCGCTCGCGCAGCGGAAGCTTTCAACGTGGATTGAAAGGATTGAGCTGCAGCTTTGGACTGAGGCTCTGCCTGAATGAAGGAAACCAAAATATCCAGTTTCATCGCATGCCTCTCCTTAGGCTCCTCGAGTTTAACACGCTGATTTACTGCATCTAGCCGTGCCAAGCCGTTGGCGGGAATTTTTATAACGCTCCGCACCGGCTTGAAATAGATAATCAAAATTTCCCCGAGATTCTAAAGAGATGGAAAAATTTTTCTAAAGCATTGGCCATTTTTTTGGCGTCACTCGTTCATAAGCCATATACGCTGAGATCATGAGTTCAATTGTTCACGCTTTTACGAGCAGAAGAATGTTTATCATTTTGCTTTTAGGATTCTCTTCGGGCCTACCGCTCGGCCTTACCGGCGCAGCACTTCAAGCTTGGATGTATAAAGAGGGCGTGAATTTAGGAACGATTGGAATTTTCGCAGTCGTGGGAACGCCCTATGCGATCAAATTTCTTTGGGCCCCCCTTATGGATCACTACGCCCCTCAGTTTTTAGGACGGCGAAGAGGTTGGATGGTGATCACTCAACTTCTGCTCATCCTCTCCATCTACGGGATGTCACTCTTTAATCCTGCCACAGAGACTTGGGCCATTGCGGCTCTTGCAGTCGCCGTTGCATTTTTTAGTGCCTCGCAGGACATCGTCGTCGATGCCTATCGAACGGATATCCTCCGCCCGGAAGAGCGCGGTCTCGGAGCAGGAGTTTCAATTTTGGGTTATCGGATGGCCATGCTGGTCACGGGATCGGTCGCCCTCATTTTGGCCGATCAATTTCCTTGGCCGGTGGTTTATCAAATGATGGCCGCTGGAATGTTGATTGGAGTCTTAGGAACACTCCTTGCACCGGAGCCCGCTTTTAAAGAGAAAGTTCAGCAGACCTTGGTTGAAGCTTTCTACCTTCCTCTTGTGGAGTTCTTCAAACGTCCCGGCATTGTCGAGGTTTTCCTTTTCATTTTGCTCTATAAATTAGACGCCGTTCTTACGCTCGCTCTCATGACGCCCTTTTTTTTGTCTCTTGGCTTTTCGCAAACGGAGATTGGAGTTGTCGCAAAAGGTTTTGGATTGGTCGCGACGATTGTAGGCGCACTCACAGGTGGCGCCATTATGGTAAAACTGGGCTTGAAGCGCTCTCTGTGGACGTTTGGGATTCTTCAAGGACTCGCTGGAGGATCATTTCTAGCGCTCGCCATTTACGGTCATAACTATTGGCTGATGGCAACGGCGATTACCATGGAAAACTTTTTCGGTGGCTTAGGAACAGCGGCCTATACTGCTTTTTTAATGGCCATGTGTAATCAACGCTTCTCAGCGACACAGTATGCTGTGCTGAGCAGTTTGATGGCACTCACGCGAATGGCCGGAGCTGCTCCGGCCGGATATCTTGTCGAAGCCGTGGGCTACCAAATATACTACGTGATCGCAATTCTCGTGAGCGTTCCCGCTTTGCTCCTCCTGCTTCGATACGATGTGTGGATGTCCCGTCGACCGGACACGAACTAATTTTTCTTCGGAGGAAGATTGGCCATGAAGTCTCGGATGCGCTGCATGAGTCGAGCGTAGATTCTTGAGTCAACGACTCGAACGAAATAGTCCATTCCACCATCGCGGACGGCGTCGGCAATACACTTCCTGATAATAATCGGAATAAATGCGTTTAAACTTCGACTTAGGGAAATCAATGGTGGAAGTTCCGGCCCCCGCCACAATGATATCTCCGGGTTTTGTCATTCTTAGTAATTCTTCCATCATTTCAACGATATAAGGATGGGCAGAAGCCGAAACCGTTGAGTCTTCAAATTCCAATCCCGCGATAATCACCGTGAGAGGGCGACGACATTCAAACCGAGAAATAAAGGTCACGATGTCCGAGCGAAAGAAATAGGAAGGAAATGTCGGATAGCATTCGAATTCCCCAATTCGCACTTCGTCCCGCTCGATATTTAATAAATCCACGCCGATATAAGCGGTGGCCTCAAACGTTTGGGCGAGTAATCGCGGAATGACGGACTGAGACGGCAGACCACAGCCCAAGTCGAGCCACACATGACTACGCGTCCAACTTTTCAATTTTCTGCCAAAATCTGTGAGATGCTTCGCGGCTAAGTCCTGATATACACCTTCATTCAAAGAAAACTTTTCCTTGTTTCGATCCAAAAAAAGCGAAAGATCCGGAAAGCCCCCCAAGTGATACTCTTCAAAATCTTCCACTCCCACGCCAAGAACGTACGGGGCGAGCCAATCCGAAAAGGTGTAATCGGTTGCTTTATTCCAAAAAGGATTTGGTCCAGTCCAAGGGCGTCCTTCTCGAGTAAGATAGGCACGTTCGAATTCCGCTAATCCGGAAGAAGAAGTTAGAGGATTTTCCACGGATTCCTTTATCGCCACAAAACCTGCCACCGTGGTCTGTTTACCTATTTCTCTGGGGAATTCAAGCGCGGGCCCTTCTTCCACGACTTTGGGTGAAATTCACTAAATTCTAGCGTCGTATCTCAAAAATTCTAAAATCTTGAAACGCGATGGGCGTGACCACTTCGTCGTGGATATAGAACTGATACTTTAGGCGAACCTGACGAAGAAATGCCTCGACGATTTCGTCGTCCCCTTCGACCACCAATTCGACGCGTCCATCAGTTAAATTTTTTACATAGCCCTGAAGAGTGGCAAATCCCTGATTCCTAACCTGGCGAACGCCAGCGCGAAATCCGACCCCTTGGACGGTGCCACTGTAAAAGACTTGCACGGTTTTCGAAGGAACCACGATGCTTAGAGGATAAGGGGCTTGGCCACTTCTCACCAGCGCGTTTTAGTCCCGCAGATAATGGCAGGTATAGCCCCCGGGATTCTTGACCAAATATTTTTGGTGGTATTCTTCAGCCTTATAAAATTTTTTAAAGGGCACCAGCTGCGTCACGATAGGTCTCTTCCACTTTTTGGATTTTTCAACCTTAGCAATTACCGCTTCGGCAATCTTCTTCTGCTTCTCATCGTGGTAGAAAATCGCGGAGCGATACTGAGTTCCCTTGTCGTTGCCCTGCTGATTAAGCGTGGTGGGATCATGCAATCTAAAAAAATAGAGCAGCAAGTCCTCATAAGAAAGCTTCGTGGGATCGAAAGTAATTTGAACGGCTTCAGCGTGATTGGTTTTGCCCGTTTTCACGATCTCGTAGGTTGGCTCATTCACATCGCCTCCCGTATAACCAACCTCCGTTCGCGTGACGCCGGGAAGCTGGCGAATAAGTTCCTCCACTCCCCAAAAGCAACCTCCCGCAAGTGTAGCTGTGGCCAGAACTAATTCCCCAATCATCGGATCTTCCATTATGCCGGAGTTTCCGCAGGAGCCGGAGCTTCTTCCTTCTTCTTCGGAGGTGTGAGCTTAATCAGGCCTTCCTTCAAAAGGACTTGGGTCTTTTCATCTCCTTTTAATAGCGCGCCATCCGCCTTGACCACGGCATGACGTCCCGAGCGTTTCTTCAAAATCGTATAGTCTTTGGTTTTCTTTAGCGTTTGCATACCCGAACTTTCTGCGGGAAAGTGAGTTCTCGGTCAAGGGATGAGGGAGATTTGAGGCATTTTAAGCACAAAAAGGTTTTAGTGACAGGGGCGGCAAGCGGACTCGGCAGGATCTTTTGCGAATCGCTTGTAAAGGAAGGCGCGACCGTCTTTGCCATTGATCGCGATGAGGCAGGATTGAGACAAACTCGGGCGACCTGCGAAGACCACCGCGAAGGGAATATTTTTATTCATGTCGTGGATTTATTGGATGAGCCAGCGGTAGATAAACTGCCCTCACTTTGGCCGGAGATAGATTTTCTCATCTTGAATGCCGGCGTGGTTTATGGGGGCGAATTTGTGAAAGTACCCGTGAGCCAGCATCGCTTGACCTATCGAGTAAATGTAGAAGCCTGTGTCCAGCTCACTCATCTCTACCTGCCCATTCTTCAAAAAAAGCCAGAGGCCCATCTCCTATTTATGGCGAGTGCGACAGGTCTATGCGGCGTGCCCTACGGCGCAACTTACGCCTCTTCGAAGTGGGCCGTGGTGGGATTCGCTGAATCTCTTCGACAGGAATTCCGAGTCCAAAAAGTCAAAAATCTTAAAATGACAATCGTATGCCCGAGCACGATCGACACCGGAATGTTTGAAGGAACGCGTCCCCCGCTTTTGATGCCCATTCTAGCGCCCGAGAAAGTAGTAAAAATGGCTCTGCGCGCGGTGAAAAGAAATCAAGTGTACGTTTACGCCCCCCTCTTCGTGCAATTCGTTCCATTTCTAAAAGGAATTTTGCCTCAAAGAATTTTCGATTGGTTGAGCGATCGATTGGGAGTTTCCATGGCTCTTCGATCCTGGGTTGGAAGAGCGGGATAAAGGTTAAAACTAATTAAGGCCGCGCCTGCTTCATCTTCAGCTCATTCGCATCGTTAAAATCGAAACTTAAGCCGAGGGCGACCCTAAAAATTTTACGATTAAAATTGGAAGGATCTCGTTTGAGTTCATCGAGCGTCTGTCTGAAACTTTGATTTTCTGGTTCACGCTGCACGGCTAACTCCAAAGCCTTCTTCGTGCCCTCAAAATCACGATTGTGAAAATGGGAAGCTGCCACGGCGTAATGACCGAAACCGCGATCGGGAAACTCTTCTACCAACCGCTCTCCTTCTTCTCGAAGAGCTTCCTTATCTTGAAAGGCCTGAGTCTTCATCATCATTTCCACTTGTAACAATTCGCGATCATAAATTCCAAAGTTGCGAGCCTCTTGCAGCGATTTCTCCAGGGCCAACATTTTCTCCGACTTCACTTCCTCGTTGGTCTCTTCGACCACGCCTAGAAAGCGGGCAATGGTCATGGCCTTCAAAGGTTCATAAAAATTGGGTTCGAGCTCATGCATTCGAGTGGCAATTTTTTCCATGCGAATTGGATCCTGCTGCGCCAACGCAGAAAGAAGTTTATCGAAAAGAATCGGCAAATCCTCGGTCACTGTCACATCGACATCCTCCGAAGCCATGTCATGCAACATCGCACGGTAAAGAAGCGTTTTCATGGCACAGTCGTCGTACGCAATAAGATCTTCTTCCGCTTTAAATTTAGATCGCTTGGCACCTGAAAATCGCCGGCACTGAAAAGCATAGTCATCATGAAAGCGTTTTAAGTTAGCGGGAAGACGACGGCAGGATTTAATTTTGGGCAAACGAATCGGAGCATTTTTATCAGCCGCCGCTTGAGCGAAAGGATAGAGTTCCACGGCCGCCCAAACATCCTGACAATCGGTTTCGCGCAGTCTTCCTTTGGCTTTGAGAATTCTTGCGGTTGAGTCCAATAATTTCCGACGGATCTCAGCACTTAAAGCTCGTCTGGCTTCGGCTGGGTCTTCTATAGGCGCGGAATTATCGACGGAACTCTCTTCATCCATTTGTTCATGAGTGGCGACTTCTGAATCTGGCCGCGCATCCCGCATTATCCACCGTGCGAAACTGAGCGATAGCACGCTCATCACAATGGCGACCCCTACCAACATCCAAAGTGAATCTTTTCTCATTCGACCGTTTTAACATCTCAGATCGGCCGTGGTCATCCAATTCCCATCTTCGCGTCCTCTTTGCCCCGGGCAGAAATGCCCGACTCGCCTGTTGGATTCATTTTAGGCCCTTCGGGCGGACCAACTCGTTGGCACAAAACTTGGAAGGAACTGTTCGGAGGAACCTGGTATGCGAATGACAAATAGAACAGCTCTCGGAATTTCACTTTCACTCTCACTGGTGGTTTTAAACGGTCAGATGGCAAAAGCGGCTACGATCGGACAACTGCGCGGTGTTGCAGCTTATTTAGAAATCGACCCTATGGAAATGGCGGGAAGCGATGGCCTTCCGATCAGCAGCATAGGAGTGAACCTTTCTCGCGGCGGTACTTTTTATCCCACTGCCATCACTAACTCCGTGCCCAATTTGCGACTGAAGTTGTTCAAAGAAGATCGCGATTTTAAAGCAGCTTCCATTAAGGACACGACCCTTGGCGCGAAACCCATTTTCAGCAAGATCAACCCCAATGATTCCCGAAAAGGTGGCGCCGCCTACATTCCGCTTACAGTTTGGAACAGCGATGCCCACTACTCGCTAAAATTGAAGGGCCGCTGCGATACCGCCTTTCCGGACGTCGGCTGTGCTCAGATTCTTTGGGAAGGCAAAAATGGCGAAACTCGAAAAATGACTTTTCGAGATCAGAATCCTCCCACAGGTTCTGGTCGCATTCACAGCGAAACGAAATTTGGTCGCCTTGGCGCCAGCGTCTTCGCAAAGAATGCTTCGGGCAGTCGCTACATGGGTGCGACGTTCTGGCTTAACGAAGATCAGGTCATTAATATCACTCGCTTGGCTCGACCCATGCCAGGAGAGTTCCGAATCCAGTTTTGTGTGAGCGGTGAAGATTCGACGGGCCGAGATTTAAAACAGGATATTGATCATCTGACTTACGAGCGATTGGACAAGAAGCATGGCTCAGTCGTCGTTCGCTCTATCAAATCGAAAAGTGGAAAATCCTGCATCGTCGCGAACAAGGACTTTTATCGTCCCGATATCTACGAATTGAGTCATCTCTACTTTCGGGTGAAAGCATCCTACAAAGATGGTCGCGTCGTAACGATGGATCATGGCTTAGATTGGGATGGCGAAGCCTATAAGAACACTCAAATTCCCCGAAATTAATCGGCGAACTTCGTTTGACGAATGAATTTGCACTCGGAGATCCTTAGATGTGGATCTCCGAAAGTGCTTTTTAATCTCTCCGCTTTTTCTACTCATTCTAATGAATAATCCCCTTCACGCTTTAGACGTGAAGAGCTTGGATGAGTATCTTTTTCCCACGGGAGAATTTCCAGATCGCACAGGCCCACGGACGGACGCCGTGTTCATCCAACAAGATGGAAAAGTGATCTATGAAAAATATGCGAACAATTACACTCTCACAACGAAACATCTTCTTTGGTCGATTTCAAAATCGATCTTAAGTTTGCTGGCGGGAATCGCTGTGGATGAGGGCAAATTGAAGATCGAGGATTCGATTTGTAAATATGGTTTCGATCGACACTGTGATCTGCGCGTACAGCACTTGCTCGAATGGAGTTCGGGGCTAGAATGGTCTGAAACCTACGAAGAGAATGAATCTCCGACGAAATCCTCCGTCCTTCAAATGCTCTACGGTGAAGGACGTGACGACAAAGCTGAGTACGTCATCGAAAAAAATGCGGAAGCCAATCCTGGCGAGCGGTGGAACTATTCCTCGGGAGATTCGATGCTCCTAAGTGCTGTCATTCATCATGCATTTAAAGACGAACCAAATTATTTTCACCAAAAGCTAGCCAACCCCTTAGACTGGAATGCATTCTGGGAGACCGATCGGAAAAATCATCTCGTCGGATCGTCTTATCTTTATCTAAACGCGCGAGATCTCGCAAAAGCGGGAGAACTTTTCTTAAATTCAGGAAAGTGGAAGAATGTACAAATCGTTACTCCCGCCTGGCTCAGTTATTCACTTAAGCCCTCCACTGCACGGAGAGAAAAATCATCGACGAATGCGGATCCAATCGGCGGAGCACAGTGGTGGCTGAATCGTACGTCGGAAAATAATCCAAAATTTTGGCCGGAGTTGCCCGAGGACACCTTTGCCGCCCTCGGCCATTGGGGACAGATTCTTCTCGTGATTCCCTCGCAAAAATTAATCGCGGTTCGACTGGGCGATACCCGCGACAACTCTTACACGCATCGAGAATTTGGAAGGCTTTTGAAATGAAATTACTCTTGCGTGCATTAGCGCTTTCTTTCGTTCTGATGAACACACCCTCAAGCTTACACGGCAAAGGCTTAGGCGATTTATTTTTAGGTCTGGGCTTCATTGCGAAAGAAGTCTGTTCTTGTGCCTTCGTGGTAGAGCGATCGGACGAGCAATGCGAAGAATTTGCTAAATTAGATTCACTGAGTGCAAGTATCACCATCGACCATAATGCAAAACGAGCTCGTGCCAGCATGCTTTGGATTTTAAGAAAGACCGCGGAGTTCGATCCCCACGCGGGATGTCGTTTGAAATGAGTTATTTTGAGCCAAGTTTGGCAGCAACTCGAGCGGCTTCTCTTACGGCCTCGATGATGGAATCATTCAGCTCTTTCGATTCTAAAATTTTGAGGGCCGCCATCGTGCACCCACCAGGAGTTGCAACATCTTTCCTGAGATCATCGGGAGTGCGCTCAGAATTCAGCACCATTGTGCCCGCCCCTCGCGCCGTTTGGGCGACGAGTTTTATCACATCCTCTTTCGTCATGCCGCCAGCAACACCCGCTTCAATCATGGCCTCCATGACGGAATAAAAATATGCCGGTCCACTTCCACTGAGCGCGGTGACAAGATCAAAATGCTTTTCTTCCGTTATAAGCGTCGCGCCCAACGTATCAAAAAGTTTCGACGCAATCTTCAAATCCGCATCTGTGGCTCGGGATCCTTTGCAAAGAGCGGTGATTCCCTCACCAATTCCGCAAGGGGAATTGGGCATGGCGCGAATTACAGGCCAAGGATACTTCAAAATATTTTCAATTTTGGAGCAAGAGGTGCCGGCGGCCACCGAAATGAGAAGCACTCGATGTGATGAAGGTATCGAATTAATTTTCTCGAGCACTTCTTCAATCTGAGCAGGCTTCACAGAGAGAATCAGAATCGAACTTTCGGAGATATATTTCTCGAAATCGGCAACAGCGCGAACACCCATCGTCTCGACCATTTTTAAATTTTTCTCGCTACGAGCGGAGGCCCAAAGTTGATCGAGGGTACAAAGCTGTGTCCTTACGACGCCCTCAAGGAAAGCTCGACCGAAGCGCCCTGCGCCCAGCACTCCAATGCATTGTTCCTTAAATTGGTGTTTACGCTCCCCCATAACTGATCGTGATCTCCCTATGTTAATCTCGAAGTCGAGAAAGCCAAAGAGAATCAAATCAATCAGCCTCTCGCTGCGAAGACATCCGCGCCCGAAGTCCCCGAATCCCCACAGCGCCGGCGGTTCACGGTCTCACCAATCCGTCCTCCGCCCCGACCCAATCGTCGAACCTACTAAAAAGTTGATTCCTCACTAAGAAAGCTTCGTTAGAGTGACGAAGTGCATTTACCAAAGCTCATTCAAGATTTAGCGTTGATTCTGGCCGCAGCGAGTGCCGTTGCGCTTTTATTCCGTTGGATTCGTCAGCCCATCGTCCTCGGCTACTTGATTGCCGGCATTCTCGTTGGCCCACACATCTCGATCATCCCGACGGTGACAGAATCCAGCAATGTGCAGGTATGGGCAGAACTTGGCGTGATCTTTTTGCTCTTTCTGCTCGGATTGGAATTTAGCTTCCGCAAATTGTTGGATGTCGGAAAGACCGCCGTCATAGCAGCGACGTTCGAAGTCGTCTTGATGACGGCGCTCGGCTACGCGATCGGTTTACTTTTAGGTTGGTCTACAATGGATGCACTCTTTCTCGGAGGCATCTTAGCCATTTCTTCGACGACCATTATTTTGAAATCTTTCGAAGAGATGGGTCTCAAAACTCGACTCTTTGCGAATCTGGTTATCGGGATTTTACTCGTCGAGGATTTGTTCGCCGTCGTTCTTCTCGCTCTGCTGTCAACCATCGCGGTCACGCGCGAACTCCAGGGACTGGTTTTACTTAGTCAGATCGGCACGCTGCTCGCCTTTTTAGCTATTACGATTCCCCTGGGAGTATATTTGCTGCCGAGATTTTTCCGCATGATCCGCCCCTACCTCAATGAGGAAATCCGAGTCGTGATTTCATTGAGTCTATGTTTGCTCTTGGTTTTGGCCTCCACCTCCATCGGATTTTCCCCGGCGCTCGGCGCATTCTTGATGGGAGCGCTCATGGGCGAAACGGCTGAGGGCGAGAGAGCGGAGCGATTACTTCGTCCAATTCGCGATCTCTTTGCGGCAATTTTCTTTGTCTCGGTGGGTATGCTCGTAAATTTGAATCTAGTAGTGGAGCATATGAACCTTGTGATTCTCCTTTCCGTGGTCACCATATTAGGAAAAATTGCCTTTTCCGGTTTGGGCGCGTTTATCTCCGGACAGGATCGAAGGACGTCGATTCAATGCGGGCTGAGTCTAGGACAAATTGGCGAATTTTCATTTGTCATCGCAGTGCTTGGTATCAGCCTTGGCGTGATTCGCCCCGAACTCTACGCCCTGGCCGTTTCTGTTTCCGTCGTGACGACATTCGCTACACCCTACTTGATTCGCTGGGGTGAGACTTCGTCCTATTTTTCGAAACAAAAGCAACCTCGCCGTCGAAAGGCAGAGCCGAAATTGTGGGATGGTCACCTGGCCGAATTCGAAATTCATCCTCACTTCAAATATTCGGGCAAGAGTTTGCAGGAAATCGAGCTGCGGGAAAAATACGGCATTTCGATTGTGGCCATCGAACGCGGCGACCGCAAACTTTTATCTCCCATTCGCAGCGATCGCCTCATGCCTTTTGATCGAGTCATTGTCTTTGGCACCGATCAACAACTTGCCGAATTGGAAAAGTATTTGCGCTCTGAGCGATTCGATTTGAAAGTTGACGATGAAGCACTATTTTCGATCGAGCGGGTTCACTGTAATCGAGATGCCAAGCATTACGGAAAAACTCTCCGGGAAATGGACATTCCTCATCACCTCCATGGCATCGTGCTTGGTATTGAACGTGATGGAAAACGCATTTTGAATCCTCAATCTACAGAAAAAGTGGAAATGAATGACATCCTGTGGATTTATGGCCGAAGAGATCTCATTCGAAACTGGGCCTGGGCCAAGTGATTCCTTCCTATTCTCAGACGAGAATCCTCACGCGACGATTGATTATTCGTCCGTATCGACCCTCTGATTTCCATGCATGGCAAGAAGGCCACCTCACGGGAAAGGGGCTTCACCGTGGAAGAATCTCGCGCTCAAGTTTCAAAAGCGATTTGGAATTTTATCGAGCGGCTTGGAAAGCAGATCTGCTTTATAAATTTGGAATTTTTGAAAAGAAGTCCGGGCGACACATTGGCTATTTGGATATCGCAACCCACATCCGACTACGAATTCAATCCGCGAATTTGGGTTACGAAATTCATCGCCCTTTTTGGAGACAAGGTTTTTGTACGGAGGCCTGTATCGCCCTTCTGCGTTTTTGTTTTCAAAAACTTCATTTCCACCGAATTGAAGCCTGCGCCGATAAAAAAAATCTGGCGTCGGTGAAAACAGCTCTGGCCATCGGGATGAAACGCGAGGGGCCTCGTCGACAGTTTTACTTCAACTCCGACAAAAAGCGTTGGATCGACGACGAAGTTTTTGGAGCATACCCTGAGGATTTCGGCCTGCGCTCCAAGGCGCCCACAGTGCGACTTTCCTTGCGATCCGACCTGCGATTGACTAAGTAATCTCGCTGAGGGGGATCTCATGAGTTACTTGTTTTTAGCGCTCACTCTAACGTCGATTTGGTTTCGCCGTTTCAATCCACCGT